>ERZ777011.256-NODE-256-length-86014-cov-3.630475_pt1 | contig 86014 bp, 79 predicted proteins | sample MGYA00374964_ERZ777011 | MGnify/ENA primary metagenome ERZ777011 (study PRJEB29310, sample SAMD00008975) | mouse gut metagenome | study: EMG produced TPA metagenomics assembly of the Metagenome analysis of fecal microbiota from mouse which was promoted... | reverse complement strand
TGCAGAGTATTGCGCTTTATATCAACAATAAGATTTCCGAATGTAAGTCCAGCGAGCATTATCGGAAGCTGAGTCCGGAGTACCAGAGCGTACTGCTTGCTCTAAATATTGCAGACGATTATTTCAAGGTAAAAAAACAGGCAGAGGAATCTGTCAAAATGGAGGATGAGAAGGAACAGCAGTTATATGACCTCCGGCATGAAGTGATCGAAACCAGGATCAAACAGGAGTCTGCTCTGAAGCTGGTAGAAGAATATAAGGAACAGGTAAATGCACTTCAGCGCAAGATCATTCAACTGGAGGCAGAGAAAGACCGGAACAGTAAGGCATAAAGGGAAATACAGTAATATGAACAGAACGATTCCGGAGCTGTTGGCTCCGGCAGGTTCTTTTTCCATCATGAAGCAGGCATTCCAGGCAGGCGCCGATGCAGTCTATCTTGGAGGGACGTTGTTCGGAGCCAGGGCATATGCTGCAAATCTGACGGAGGAGGAACTGCTGCGTGGAATTGAATATGGAAAGCTGCATCAAAAGAAGCTGTACCTGACGGTGAATACTTTATTTAAGAATGAAGACATTGACCGTCTTTTCACATATCTCAGACCGCTCTATGAAGCAGGACTGGATGCAGTGATCGTACAGGATTTTGGAGTGCTTCGTATGGTCAGGCGTATGTTTCCGGCAATGGAGATCCATGCCAGTACCCAGATGTCTGTTACCACACCTGAAGGGGCCGCTCTGCTAAAGGAGCTGGGTGTCTGTCGCATCGTGCCTGCAAGAGAGCTTGGAATTGAAGAGCTTCGCATGATAAAGCAAAAAACCGGCATAGAGCTTGAGGTATTTGTTCATGGCGCATTCTGTTATTCTTATTCCGGACACTGCCTGCTCAGCAGTATGATCGGAGGCAGGAGCGGTAACCGGGGGCGCTGTGCCCAGCCCTGCCGACAGCAGTATTCACTTTGCGATGGCAGGAGCGGATATTATTTCAGTCCCAGGGATCTCTGTGCACTATCGTGTGTGCCGGAGCTGATCGAGGCAGGGATGGATTCCTTTAAAATCGAGGGCCGGATGAAGAAGCCGGAATATGTGATCGGGGCAGTCGAGGCATACCGGCGGGCCATTGATGCATACAGAGAACAGAGGGAACTACGACTGGATAAGGAACGGGACCGGCTGGCGGATGTATATAACCGGGGAGAGTTTACAGAAGGTTATTTTCATATACGGAATGGAGCAGAGATGATGGCGATGGAGCGGAACCACCATAATGGTATCCGGCTGGGCATTGTTCACAGCGTTCATGACAGTCAGATTCGGATCAGATTGGAACGGGACCTGAACCGTGGTGATATTCTGGAGATCCGTACCCGGTCTTCCGAGATTGAGATCACTTCCGGAATAGATGGAAGCGCAGGGGAGATCGTTTCCCTGAAGGGAAAGCAGCTTCGGTATATCCATCCCGGGGATATGGTATATCGGACAAAGAACAGCAGACTGTGCGATGAATTGCTCCGTAATAATGCGTCCCGGGCATTGAAAGAAAATATTAATGTTTCTGTTACGCTAAAGAAAGACTTATCTGCTATGATAAGGGTAGCCTGCAGGGAGCATACGGTTACTGTCCGGGGCGGAACCGTAACTGCAGCGCTGCGACAGCCTCTGACCAGAGAGATGATCCTGGAAAAGATAAACAAGCTGGGAGATGCTCCTTTTGTCATAGCTTCTGTAGAGATTGACATGGAGGAAGACGTCTTTTATCCCATGAAGGAGTGGAACCGGCTGCGTCGACAGGCGCTGACAGAACTGGAACAGCAGTGTTGTATGGCAGGAAGAAGTATGCCGGAGCCGGACCGGTTTCATCCGGAATATGAAGAAGGGAAGGCCGGAGCGGGTCCGGAGTATTTTGAACCGAAGCTTGCATTGGGAGTTTCTACCCGGGAGCAGTTTGCGGTTGGAATTGAGACAGAATTCGTAGAACGGATGGATCTTGAGGCAGAGTGCTTTACCACCCGGGAACTGGAAGAACTGCTTTGCGCTGTTCATCAGCATGGAAAGACCGGATATATCAGTCTCCCCAGGATGCTCCGTATGGAATATAGTCAGGAATTACTGAAACTGCTGGAATTGCCGGCAGATGGATATGTAGTCCGTACCGTGGACAGCCTTGCATTGGTAAGAGAGCAGCGGCCGGAGGCGGTCGTCGTCTGTGATTTCAGTGTTTATTCTTATAACCGTGAGGCAGCGGCTGCCTACTCTGATTGTACAGAGGGGGAGCTTTTCCATACACTGCCGGTTGAGCTGAACCGGGAGGAACTGCAGGAACTGATTCAGAGCACACCATCCTGCAGCTGGGAATGGATCCTGTATGGAACACCATCCGTGATGGTCAGCACCCAGTGTTCTTATCGGAATACAAATGCAGACAGCTGCAGACGAGATGATGCGGATTCCCGGATGCCGGATCCGATTTCTATGGTGAATTCTCATGGGGATCGACTGCGGGTGCAGCCGGTTTGTAAGTATTGTTATAATGTGGTATATCTGGAACCGCCGGTATGCCTGGTTCCGTTTCGGAATGAATTGTCATTTCCATCCATTCGGATCTGGCGTATCCTGTTAACCAGTGAGGACCGGACGGAGACAGAAGCGGTACTTGGATTGCTGACAGGCGGCCGGGAGACTGAGCGGGTGTCTGCAAAGCAGTGGGATCGAAATGAGAATACCGGACATTACAGGAAAGGGATAGAATAAGACAGATGATAACAGTGATCGCAACCGTTGCACAATATGTTAGTATTATCCTGCTGGCAATCTATGGCTGGCTCTGCTTTAGTATATTTAAATCCACGGATAAGAAGTGGAAGGAGAAGAAACTGACCAGACAGATCGTTTTGATCTTTTCCATCCATTTTTTGTGGTATCTGGTGCTGTTCCTGAAAATGGGAGAGATGAAGGTACTGATCCTGTATGGATGCGAAATACTGGTGGCAGTACTGTATATGGTGTTATACCATCGGTATTATCCCAATTCCTCAAGGCTGATCACCAATAATATGTGCTTTCTGTTGCTGTTTGGTTATACGGTCCTGACCCGGATCAATATGAATTATGCCATACGCCAGTTTGCGATATCGACTGTGACGCTTTTGATCGTCAGTTTCATTCCGCTCATTATGCTGCGTTACCGGAATCTGAGAAATTATTATTATATTTATGGTGTACTTGGAATTCTGGCTCTCTTGACGGTATTTATTCCAGGAGAAGGATTTATTCACGGTTTATCTGCATATGGTGCCAGGAACTGGCTTGCCGTTGATTTTGGATTTGCCAGTATTTCTGTTCAGCCTTCCGAATTTGTAAAGATACTATTTGTATTCTTTGTGGCAAGCATACTGGCTAAAAGTACGGAATTCAGGCAGGTCGTGATCGCCACTGCCTTTGCAGTTACACATATGGGTGTACTGGTGCTGGAAAAGGATCTGGGCGGCGCTCTGATCTTCTTTGTTATATATGTATCCATGCTTTATGTTGCCACCCGGCGGCCGCTGTATTTCTTCGGGTGTCTGGGCGGTGCCTGTGCCATGGGAGCTCTTGCTTTCCTGCTTTTGAAAAAGCAGCTGTTCCAGCATGTTATGGTGCGTGTGAATAACTGGATCGATCCCTGGGCGGATATCAATGACGGCGGTTATCAGATTGCCCAGTCCCTGTTTGCCATTGGCTCTGGCGGCTGGTTTGGTTCCGGACTGTGTGAGGGTATGCCAGATTCCATACCGGTACGGGAAAGTGATTTTATCTTTTCCGTGATCGCAGAGGAAATGGGAGTGCTGGCGGCTCTGATCCTGATTCTGATCTGCTTTAGTGTGTTTATCGGATTCATTGATGTATCCATGAAATGCAAGCAGTCCTTTTATAAAAATATGGCATTTGGATTTGCTATTTGTTATATTTTCCAGGTACTGTTAAATATTGGCGGTGTTACGAAGTTTATACCGTCAACCGGTGTTACCCTGCCCCTGGTCAGCTATGGGCTGAGTTCGGTTGCCAGTACCCTGATCGTATTCCAGATTACACAGGGAATCAATATCATTACAAGTAAAGAGGCGGAAAAAGTTGAACGAGAAAAAGAAAAGATCATCGCCGGAGCAGATTCCAAGGGAACGGAATCCAAAAGAGTTCCTGCAAAGGGAAAAGCGCCGAAGCGAGCAAAACAAAATAGCAAATAAACCTATCCTTCTTATGACCTATGTATTTGCAGGGATCTTCGTGATGATGATCCTTTACATTGCAAAGTTCATGGTGTTTGACAGTCAGTCCGTGATCGCCAATTCCTATAATGCCAGACAGGATAAGCTTGCCGAGCATGTGATCCGGGGAGATATCGTTACGATGGATGGCGAGGTGATCGCTACCAATCAGTATGGAGCGGATGGCAGTGAGTACCGTTATTATCCACATGGGAGCATGTTTGCGCACGCAGTGGGATATTCAACGAATGGAAAAGCAGGAGTGGAGCTGACGGCCAATTATTATCTGCTGACCTCCAATGCAAATATTTTTGAACGGACGACCAATGCACTGCAGGAGAAAAAGAATATGGGGGATACCATCGTAACCACTCTGGATTATAATCTGCAGAGTACGGCATATAATGCATTAGGCTACGGGAAGGGAGCCGTTTTGGTATTGGAGCCGGATACAGGAAGGATCCTGGCCATGGTGAGCAAACCGGATTTTGATCCTAACAGCATTGATTCCATCTGGAAATCAGTTACAGAAGGAACGGTAAATGACGATACGATCCTTTTAAATCGGGCAACCCAGGGCTTATATCCGCCGGGGTCTACCTTTAAAACACTGACTGCATTGGAATTCATGCGTGAAAACCCGGACTGGGAAGCGTATCAGTATACCTGTGAAGGAGAAGGAGTATTTAACAATATCGGTATGCATTGTTATAATAATACAGTGCATGGAACCGTTGATCTGCCGGATTCTCTGGCATATTCCTGCAATACGTCTTTTTCCAATATCGGAACGGATCTGAACCTGGATCGTTTTCATACGCTTTGTGAAGACTTCGGGTTTAACGGAGCGCTGCCATATGGAGGAAATTATAATAAGAGCAGCTTTGTATTAGATGGTACTGCGGATAAGAGCCAGATTCCGCAGACTGTGATCGGTCAGGGGAAAACACAGATCACACCGCTGCATAATGCGCTGATCATGGCCACCATTGCAAATGGAGGCGTTATGATGAAACCGTATCTGGTGGATGAGATCAGAAATTATGAAGGAGTAAGGGTCAAGCACTTTACACCTTCTGCTGCCGGGCGGGTCATTTCAGCCAGTGAGGCGCAGGAGCTGACCACACTTCTAAAAGGAGTGGTGGATTATGGAACCGGATCTGCAGTGAATACGGATGCCTATACGGTAGCAGGTAAGACCGGAACGGCAGAATATGATGAAGAAGGGAATTCGCATTCCTGGTTTGTCGGTTTTTCTAATGTGGAGAATCCGGATATCGTAGTCTGTGTTGTGATTGAGGAGGCAGACTATTCCGGGATCCGGGCAGCCAGTGTGGCACGCCAGATATTTGATGCCTATTACCGTTGATCCGGGCGTGAAAATCCGTAGTTGAAATCATTTTCCAATCTTGGTATACTGATTAAGATAGCAGATCACACCTGGAGGGATTGCAATGATTGAGGCAACGAGTTGTGGTGGTGTGGTAATTTTCAGAGGCAAGATTCTTTTACTTTATAAGAACTACAGGAACAAGTATGAAGGATGGGTTCTGCCAAAGGGTACAGTTGAGAAGGGCGAGGAGCATGCCCAGACTGCGTTACGGGAGGTACAGGAAGAGACCGGCGTGCGCGCAATGATCGTAAAATATATTGGAAAAAGTAATTATATGTTCAATGTATCCACCGATGTTGTGAAAAAGAATGTTCACTGGTATCTTATGATGGCTGACAGTTATTACAGCAAACCACAAAGAGAAGAATATTTCTTGGATTCCGGATATTACAAGTATCATGAAGCCTATCATTTGTTAAAGTTTCCAAATGAAAAGCAGATTTTGGAACAGGCATATGTTGAATATACAGAGTTAAAACGGTATAATCAATGGGACAATAAGAAGTATTTTTAAAGGGGCTTCGGCCCCTTTTTTACAAACAGGAGGAAAGATGAAAACAGAATATCAGAAGTCGGAGGAAAAAAAACCGGGCAGTGCCAGGAATCCGCTGCGGTTATGCTTTAGCCTGCTTTGTCTTTGTGTTGCGCTGGGCTGTATGATCTATCTGGGAAACTATTTTCTGAAATCCAGACAGAGTCAGGATAATATTCAGTCCCTGCGGGAATTGATCGATCCGGATAGTTCCGACGGACCGGATGATAAGGAAGGGCCGGAGATGGTGGAAGTAAATGGCAGAATGGTGCAGAAGAAGTTTGCAGCACTGTATGAAGCCAATCCGGATTTTGTAGGCTGGGTGAATATTCCGGATACCAAGGTGGATTATCCGGTCATGCAGCATGCAGGGGACAATGAATACTATCTGCACCGGAATTTTGAAAAGGAATGGGATGATTCCGGACTGCCCTTTTTAGACCTGCAGTGCAGTATTACAAAGCCCACCAGTAATATGCTGATTTACGGGCATAATATGAAGGCGGGCACCATGTTTTCCGGCATTATCAATTATAAGGATGAAGATTTTTATCAGACACATAAGACATTTACCTTTCATACGATTGACGGAGACGGGGAATACGAGGTGATCGCCGCATTCTATTCCCAGATCTATCCGGAGGAGGATACGGAACATTTTAAGTATTATCATTTCTTCGATGCTTCTTCCGCCGAGGCGTTTGATGCATATGTAGAGGAGGTAAAGGCATTGACCCCTTATGATATTGCAGCGGATGCCGGTTATGGGGATTCCCTGATCACCCTTTCTACCTGTGCTTATCACACGGATGAAGGAAGGTTTGCAGTGGTGGCCCGTAAGATTGAAACAGAGGAATAAATACGAAAAAAATAAGTATTATAGAAAAATGTCTGAAAAAATAATAAAAAGGAGAGATAGATATGCAGCAGAATAATCCCTATGGATTCCATCTGGACCCTGAGGCTTCTCAGGCTCAGCCGGCTGGAACCAGTCATGTATCACAGAGCGCAGCTCAGTATAATCTGAATGGAGCAGAGTATTACCAGAGTCCATACCAGCAGGCGGATCCTTTTGCCGGAGTCGTGGATCTGACGGCACGGAAGAAGAAGTGCCTGACCATCAGTCTGGCCATCATGTGCGGCGGTCTGGTGATCTCCACGATGTCAGCCTTTGTAACGTATATCGTTCTGATGCTGTTTCCGGAGATGTTTTCCGTCGTCTGGATCGGTTCTCTGATCTTTGAACTGATCATGGTCTTTGCTACCTCCCACTGTATTACGAAGAATAAGGCCGGTCTTGGGATCGTCTGCTATATTCTGTATGCGATCGCCAATGGCACCACGTTTTTAAGTATATTTATCAATTATGCGCCGGCTTCGATTCTTTCCCTGTTTCTGGTCACTGCAGTGATCTTTGGAGGAACGACTCTGGTTTCTCTGGCCATTCCGAAGGATATGTCCCGCTGGTCCCTGTCTCTGACCATGGGATTGTTCGCATTGCTGGCCATGATGCTTCTGAATATGTTCTTCCGGCTTCCTGCCTTTGATACCTTTATCTGCATCTTCGGTATTGTTTTGTTTGTTGCCATTACTGCCTATGATGTAAAGAAGGTGAATGCGCTGGCAATGGAGGATACCGCATCCTCTGTCTGGACGGTAGGATTGTTCGGAGGTATGAATTTCTATCTTGATTTTGTTAATCTGCTGCTGCGGATCCTGCGGCTGTTCGGTCGAAAAAGTAATTGACAAGAGAAATAAATTCATATATACTAGCATTTGTTGACGCGATATCGTCATAGTTGATCGGTTGATTAACTGCCGGCGTGTCGGAATGGCAGACGAGGCAGACTCAAAATCTGTTGTGGGCAACCACGTGCGGGTTCAAGTCCCGCTGCCGGCATAAATAAGGAAGCGTATGTGCTTACGAACACGGACATCAAGGGTTAGGGATATTTTCTGCGGTAGATATTCGAATAACCCTTGATTTCTTTTAAATAGAACGGATGATAAATTAAGAAAGAAGGAAAGTGTAAGGGAACGGAGGATAAAAGGTATGGATATTTTTTTACTGATCTTAGCAGTTGTACCGGCGGTCGGACTGCTGATCCTGATCTATTTTGGTGATAAACTGGAAAAGGAACCAGTCGGACTGGTATTTGGTCTGCTGGGGATGGGAGCCTTAAGTACGATTCCGTCCGTTGTAGCAGAAGTGATCGGGGTTAAACTGTTAGATTTTGTATTTCCAACGGGAGGAATTTTTTATAACTTTTTTATGTACTTCTTTGTGGTGGCAGTATCCGAGGAATTGTTCAAGTTTTTGTTCATGTTTGTAATTACATGGAAAAATAAGAATTTTGACTATGTGTTTGACGGGGTGATCTATGCAGTATCCTCCTCTCTGGGTTTTGCTCTCATTGAGAATATCGGCTATGTATTTACCCAGAGATGGCAGTTTGGCTTTCTTGCCGGTGTAGGAACCGGAATCAGCCGGGCATTCCTGGCGATTCCGTTACATACGGCAGTTGCTATTTTTATGGGCTATTTTTATGGAAAGGCGAAAGAGGCTACCTTTCAGAACAAACTGGGAAAATGCTCCCTGTATATTGTTCTGAGCCTGATCGTTCCGATGCTGATCCATGGTGTTTATGATTTCTGCTGTACGGCAAGTAATATGCTTATGATGATCGTGTTCTTTATCTTTGTGGCCGGTATGTACGGGATTACCATTACTATGTGTATTTATTTCTCCAGGCATGACCACAATATTACCGGAAGATTAAAGATCAAGGTGACAAAGGACGGCTGGCTCCGGTATGCCATTACAGACCAGCGTGAGGTTATGATCCTGGGACTGACAAAGCCGCTGCAGAACCCCCTGCTGGTGATCCCGGAGAAGATTGAAGGATTTCCGGTCTGCATCATAGCCCGTTCTGCCTTTGCTTATACCAATGTTGTAAATGTACAGCTTCCGAAGAATCTGCGTCTGATCGAGGATAATGCATTCTTTCATTGTACCAGTCTTCAGAATGTGGGACTGCCGAATCAACTGGTAGGGATCGGCAGCTTTGCTTTTGAATATTGCAGCAGCCTGAGCCGGTTCCTGATCCCTCACGTCCGGTTCATCGGCAGCCATGTCTTTGAGGGCTGTAATCAGTTGACAGATATCTATTATCTTGGCAGTCAGGAGGAATGGAAGCAGATCCGCATCAATATATATGAAAACAGTAAGCTGCTGTCCGTTCGATTTTATTATAATGCAATACGAAGATAGAAAAGCTGGTGAATAAAGCATGAATTGTCTGGAAGCACAATCGAAGATCGTTGCCTTTATCGAGGATAAGCTGGAGGACAGCGAGAGCCTGGAATTTGTCCGCCATATCAGAAGCTGTGAGAACTGTGCCGAGGAACTGGAGATCTATTATACCCTGTTAGTCGGTATGAAGCAGTTGGATGAAGACAGGGAATTATCGACGGATTTTAAGGCTCAGATGGAAGAAAAGCTGAATATGAAATATAAGCATATTCAAAACCGGCGAAAGCTGACCGGTTCTACCATTGCTCTGATCGCTGCAGGATTATTTGCAGTTGTGTTCCTGGGCTATAAGAGTTATCAGACCACCTTATACCTGCAGGAGCAGGAGGCGATCAAGGCAAGGCAGTCTGAATTTTATTATAGTGACTATTTTGGGGATGCCCTGTTTCATCCTATGGATTACAAACCCTTTGATCTGGCAGAATACCTGGATCCGCCGGGAACGGATGAGGATGAGAGCAGTTATTATGAGCGTCTGGAAGAATATCTGAAGACTTGGAAGGGAGACAGTGAAATTGAAAAAACTATTGCTGATTGACGGACACAGTATATTAAACCGTGCATTTTATGGCCTGCCGGATCTGTCCAGTTCCCAGGGACAACATACCAATGCTATTCTCGGGTTTCTGAATATTATGTTTAAGTTGATGGAGGAGGAAACGCCGACCCACCTTTGTGTTGCTTTTGACGTACATCAGCCGACCTTCCGGCATTTACGCTATGAGGCCTATAAAGGAACCAGAAAGCCTATGCCGGAGGAACTGCGTCAGCAGGTGCCGGTCATGAAGGAGGTTCTTCAGGCCATGAATGTGGCAACTGTGGAGCAGGGAGGATTCGAGGCAGATGATATCATTGGCACCCTTTCCAGACGGGGGATCCAGGAGGGGTTTCATGTGACCATTGTTTCCGGTGACCGGGATCTGCTGCAGCTGGCAACGGATACGATACAGGTCCGGATTCCCAAAACCCGTCCGTCCGGTACGACCGTTGAGGATTATTTTGCAGCAGATGTAAAGGAACGCTATCAGGTGACCCCTATTGAATTCATTGACTTAAAGGGCCTGATGGGAGACGCATCCGATAACATTCCGGGCGTTCCGGGGATCGGGGAAAAAACGGCAACGAAAATTATAACAGCGTACCATTCGATTGAGAATGCCTATGCTCATATTGATGAGATCAAGCCCAATAAAGCAAAAGAGAATCTGGAGACCTATTATGAGCAGGCGCTGCTCAGTAAAGAGCTTGCCACGATCAGACTGGACTGTCCGCTGGAGGTTTCTATGGATGAAATGGCACTCGGGGAGTTATATAATGAACGCTCTTATGAGATATTGAAACAACTGGAACTGAAGACCATATTAGGCCGGTTTTCCCAGCCGATGCAGACCACCCGTTTTCAGGCATCTTTGAAGATCATGGAGGATCTGCCGGAGGCAGAGGCGTTTTTTCAGGGCTTACTGGCTCGTCCGGTGCTTGCCCTGCAGTGTGTGACCGGAGAGCAGGGGCTGCTTGGTCTGCTCATTTCAGATACAGAGGGACAGGGGACCCTTGTTGTGGTTGAGAATTTTCTGACGGAGGATTATCTGGTCCGGCAGGTCTGCCGTCTGCTGGACGGGAAACGGAAGGTCATTACCATAGGCTGGAAGAATCAGCTTCCTGTCCTGGCTGCCGGTATGGGGACGGATCTGCCGGCTGTTCTGGATCTGGCTGTCGCCTGTTATCTGCTGAATCCGTTGAAGGATACGTATTACTATGATGATATTGCACGGGATATCCTCGGGATCACGGTGCCTTCAAGAACGGAGTTACTGGGAAAGACAGATATCACACCATTCACCCTGCGTGAGCCTGCGGTACAGGAGATGCTGGCGGATCAGATCTGTGTTGCACTTGCTGCAGGGAAGAGGATCGAAGCCATGCTGGAGCAGAAGGGGATGCTGGATCTGTACTGGAAGCTGGAGTGTCCGACCATCTATTCCCTGTATGATATGGAACGATGGGGGATCCGGGTGGAACGGGAGGCATTGGCTGAGTACGGAAACCGTCTGACCGGACGGATCCAGGAGCTGGAGGCTCATATTCACGAACTGGCAGGAGAGGAATTCAACATACAGTCGCCGAAGCAGCTGGGCGAAGTGCTGTTCGAGCATATGAAGCTGTCTGGCGGAAAGAAGACGAAGACCGGGTATTCCACGAATGTGGAAGTGCTGGAAAAGATAAGGGGCGATCATCCGATCATAGCCGAGATCCTGGAGTATCGTCAGCTTACCAAGCTAAAGTCTACTTATGCGGAGGGACTTGCCGCCTATATTCAGGAGGATGACCGGATCCATGGCAGATTTCATCAGACGATCACGGCTACCGGACGGATCAGCAGTACGGAGCCGAATCTGCAGAATATACCGATCCGCATGCCGCTGGGAAGGATGATCCGGAAGGTATTTGTGCCGCGCGAGGGCTGGGTATTTGTGGATGCGGATTATTCTCAGATTGAACTGCGGGTGCTTGCCCATTTATCCGGAGATCCGGTACTGATCGATGCGTTTCGGCATAATAAGGATATTCATGCGTCTACCGCTTCGGAGGTGTTTGGTGTTCCGGTTGAAGCGGTAACGCCATTACAGCGCCGGAATGCCAAAGCAGTGAATTTCGGCATTGTTTATGGTATCAGCGCTTATGGCCTGAGTCAGGATCTGGATATATCCAGGAAGGAAGCGGCGGAGTATATTGAACGGTATTTTGCTACGTATCCGAAGATTAAGGAGTTTCTGGACCGGCAGGTGGAGGCGGCCAGAACCGCCGGTGTGGTAGAGACCATGTATCACCGCCAGCGTCCGGTGCCGGAGATTCAGTCCAGTAACTTTATGCAACGAAGCTTTGGGGAGCGGATCGCCATGAATTCTCCGATCCAGGGGACTGCCGCTGATATTATCAAGCTTGCCATGAACCGGGTACGGGAACGACTGCAGAAGGAGAAGCTGGAATCCCGGTTGATCCTGCAGATTCATGATGAACTGCTGATTGAAACGAAACCGGAGGAAACGGAGCTTGTCACCCGGATCGTCCATGAGGAGATGGAACAGGCAGCAACTCTTTCGGTTCCATTGGATATTGATATTCACGTTGCAGATAACTGGTATGATGCCAAATAGGATGCAGAAAGACAGGGACGGGGAGGAAAAACGATGCGGATCATAGGGATCACCGGCGGGATCGGTGCCGGAAAGAGTACCGTGCTCACCCTGCTGGAGCAGGACTATCATGCGTATATCCTGGAGGCGGATAAGGTGGCACATGTACTGATGGAGCCGGGACAGCCGGTTTTTCAGCAGATTGTAGAGGTGTTTTCAGAACAGATCCTGGATGCAGAAGGACGGATTGACCGGGGAAGATTAGGGGAACTGGTCTTCCGGTCCCCGGAATGGCTGGAACGGTTAAATCATATTGTCCATCCGGAGGTAAAGCGTTATATTCTGGAGGCGATTTCCCGCTGCCGGCAGACAGGGGATGTGGATTACTTTGTGATAGAGGCGGCACTGTTGATTGAGGACGGGTATACTGCCATCTGTGACGAAATCTGGTATATTCATGTACCCCGGGAACTTCGGATCCAGCGGCTTATGCTGGGACGGGGCCGCAGCCGGGAACACTGGGAACGTGTGATGGAAAATCAGGCTGCAGATTCTTTTTACCGGGATCATTGTTCCCGTGTTATTGAGAATCAGGGGAGTATCAGTGATATAAAAAAACAGATACGGGAATTGTTGAAGAATACATAGTTGTATGGTAAAATATAGTAATATCAGTATACGCAGGAGGCAGTATGTCGGCATTAACAAAATATCCGCAGCCGTTGGTGTTCGGTCTGGATATCGGAACCAGAAGCATTGTGGGTACAGTTGGATATCAGGATGTGGAAGGGTTTCATGTAGTAGCTCAGAGTGTGAAGCTGCATGAGACCAGAGCAATGGTGGACGGACAGATTCATGACATTGGAACGGTGGCGGAAGAGATCGCTTCTGTAAAGTCTGAACTGGAATTGCAGATCGGAAGGAATCTGACGGAAGTCTGCATTGCTGCTGCCGGACGGGTGCTGCGGACTGCAGTAGGAGTAGGTGAGTATGAGTTTCACGATCAGACTGTCGTGAATCTGGAATACATTCATTCTCTGGAAATGCTGGGCGTAGAGCGGGCACATGAACAGATCGTGGCGGAGCTTGGAACCGAGGAGCGGTATTACTGTGTTGGCTATACCGTGATCAAATACTATATGAACGGATATGAGATCTCCAATCTGGAAGGTCATAAGGCAAGACGGATCAGCGGAGATGTGCTGGCTACCTTTCTGCCGGAAGAGGTGGTTGACAGCCTGTATGCGGCAGTGGAGCAGGCCGGACTTACCGTGTCCAATCTCACACTGGAGCCGATCGCTGCCATGCATGTAGCCATCCCGCAGAATTACCGGCTGTTAAATATTGCATTGGTGGATGTGGGAGCCGGGACTTCCGATATCTGTGTTACAAAAGATGGAAGTGTGATCGGTTATGGCATGATCCCTTCCGCCGGTGATGAGATCACGGAACGGATTGTAAAGGAATTTCTGGTGGATTTCAATACAGCAGAAAAGATCAAGATGATATCGCCCAAGCGGAAGAGTATGACTTATAAGGATATTATGGGAATTTCTCATAAGATCACCCCGGCAGAGGTCTATGCACTGACAGGAGATATTGTACTGGAAATTACAAAGAGTGTGGCAGAGAAGATTCTGGAGTTGAATGCCGGAAAGCCGGTGAGTGCTGTATTTGTAGTCGGCGGCGGCGGTAAGCTTCCCGGCTTTACGGAGGCTCTGGCCAGGCAGTTGAAGCTTCCCGAGGAACGGGTAGCGCTTCGGGGCGAAGAGGTCATGCAGGATATCCATATCCATGTACCGGATGTGAAAAAGGATCCGTTACTGGTCACACCGATCGGTATCTGTCTGAATTATTATGACCAGAAGAATCATTTTATCTTTGTTCTGGTGAATGAGGAACGGATCAAATTATATAATAATGATCATCTGACCGTATTTGATGCTGCAATGCAGCTTGGTTTGAAGAATGAAGCAATCTTTCCGAAGCGGGGCAGGGATCTGCATTATACAGTAAATGGAAAGAGCCGGTTTTTAAGGGGACATCAGGGAGATGCTGCTGTGATTTCCGTGAATGAACATGAAACCTCGATCAATGCCCCGATTGAAGCGAACGACCGGATCGTCATACAGGAATCTACCCGGGGAGAACACGCAGAACTGACACTGGGACAGATTCCGGAATTTACGAATACGATTTCCTTTCAGGTGAATCAGGTCATGGTGCAGTGTCCGAAGTTTGCCAGCGTGAACGGTCATCTGGAATCGGAATTTTACCAGGTGCAGGATCAGGACGATATTCAGATTTTGAATTATTATACCTTAGATCAGTTGTTTACGTTTATGGATGTGAAGCCGGAAGGGACCGTTCTGGTCAATAATGAAGCGGCAGATGGAACCACAAAGATATACGAGAATTTCAAAGTGTCCTGGCAGGAGCAGCTTGCATATAAAGATCTTCCGGAAGAAACTGCAGGAGAACCGGATTCCCCTGAAGAAGAGAAAGAGGGGCCCGGCGGGAAGACGGAGCCGGCAGAGAGCGGGAATTCCCGGACGATCGTTGTTACTGCCAATGAGAAGACCTATACCCTGTCAGGGAAAGACAGATATGTATTTGTCGAGATATTTGATATCATGCATTTTGATACTTCCAGAATGCAGGGTTCGGAGCTGGTCATGCTGTTGAATGACCAGAAAGCAGAGCATTTTGATGAATTAAAGAATGGGGATAATATTAAGATTTTTTGGAGGAGCTAACCTATGTTAGAGGAAAAGACCATAGAACGCCAGCAGGAACAGCTAAAGTTCCATCGGATCCTGTATGGACTTCTGATTGCCTTCACTGGTATTATATTCTGTCTGGATATCCGGAGCGCCACGCTGAATTATCTGTGGCTGCTGATCGGAACGGTTGTTTTTCTTGTCCTGGAATCTGTCTTGTCCCGGTTTGCGTTCTGGAACCGGTTTTTCGTTCTTCACGGTTTTATGTATCTGCAATATATTTTCTATCTGATCATGGTCTGTCTGCTGTATCCGGCCAATACATACATAGCCATGGGTGCCGGTGTTCTGATGCTTACGTTTATGTTTGAATTTTTTTATCTGCAGGATGCTACCAGTGCTCATATCAGTATTAAGAATCTGCTGCTGCTGGTCTTTCCGGCAGTGCTTTGCGCTTTTGCATATTTTTCTGTTTATGGAGTGAATTTCAACGCCTTCTTTTTGCTGTTTGTCTATATTATGCTGGTTATTTACGATATCCTGATCGTGCGTTTGTTCTATCAGACAGAGCATAAGCTGATGCTTCAGAACCAGCAGCTTTCCACAGAAATCGAGAACATGGGTAACAGCAATGATAAGCTGATCAGGTTTAAGGACCGGATCCAGAAGGTTAATGAGGAATTAAACCTTCAGCGGGTACAGCTTGGTCAGATGAACAAGGATATTCAGCAGTCGAATACGGAGCTGGCGGCACAGGCGGAGATTCTGAAGTTTATCAGCAATTCTATCTCACTGGATATTCCGGCAGTGATGAATTTTATCCTGGATGTGATCATGCGGGTTCGCAGTGTGGAATTTTGTGCGATCTATATTGCAGAAAAGGTATCCTTTAATAAGAATTCACTATTTGAATATCGATGTGCATCAAATCCTGAATTGAAGGATTTTCCTGAGATGGAACAGTTGTACCGTCTTGCCGGAATGAATGCGGAACAGCACTGGGTGATCAACCAGTTTCCGGAGCAGGCGTATCCGGGAATATCCAGAACACAGACAGAAGCCCTTTTAGTGCTTCCACTGGTATTGGATGATGAAAAGTATGGTATTCTTGTCAGCGGCTCCAGACAGTCCACGTCCTTTGACAACTATCTTGCATTTTATGATACGATCGTACCCCAGGTGAATCTTGCGATTCATAATATTAAGATGTATGCTCAGATGCGCCATACTGCTCAGACGGATGGCCTGACCGGGATCAATAACCGGACATATTTTAACAAGCTGTTTGCAGAACAGATCGAATGGACGATCACATTGAAGGAACCGTTGACAGTCGCGCTGTTTGATATTGATAAGTTTAAACGCATTAATGATACCTACGGGCATCTGGTAGGAGACGAGGTGATCAAACGGATCGCCCGGATCACTGCCGAGCATATTGAAGAACAGGAGCTCGGTTTTATCTGCCGGTATGGTGGAGAAGAATTCGTGATCGCTCTTCCGAATATGGGAGTAGAGGAAGCACTTCCGGTCATTCAGAAGCTGCATAAAAGCATCGCAGAGGCGAAGGTGGAGGCGTATGGACATATCGTTACCATGAATGTCAGCATCGGTGTTTCCTCCTATCCTGCAATTTGTGATGATGTAAATCAGCTGATCAAGCGGGCAGACTGGTCCATGTACTATGCAAAGGAGCATGGCAGGGGTCAGATCAAGGTGGATGGACCGGATATTACAGAGAATTGAGAGCATAAGGCACGTATCCTTGTTTTCAGAAAAAGACAAATAATTTACATATTTTGTATTGTATGCATTCCTGTGAATTGTTATAATAAACAGAGGACTTTGAAAGGAGAAAATGGAAGTGGGGTTCATTGATAGGATTAAAGAACGTGCAAAACAAAGGAAGATGACGATCGTTCTGCCGGAGACAAATGACAGAAGGACGGTGATCGCTGCACACAAGGTCTTGGAAGAGGATATTGCAAATCTGATTCTGATCGGTAATCGAAAGGATATATTAAATACGGCAGAAGGGCTTGATCTAAGCAAAGCTTCTTTTGTTGATCCAAACAGTTGTGACAAATTAGAGGAGTATGCGAAGCTTCTGGCTGACATCCGGAAGAAAAAGGGGATGACGGTGGAAGAGGCAAGAGAACTCCTGCTTTCCAATCCGTTGTTTATGGGCTGTATCATGGTAAAGGCCGGTGATGCAGACGGAATGGTGGCAGGTGCTGTGAACTCATCCGCCAATGTACTTCGTGCGGCGTTGCAGACATTAAAAACAGCGCCGGATATCAAGCTGGTTTCTGCATTCTTTCTGGTAGTAGTACCAAACTGCGATATGGGCGCAAACGGTACGTTTATCTTTGCAGATGCAGGACTGAATCAGTCACCGACGGCAGAGGAGATCGCATATATCGCAGAAAGCTCTTCCCGTTCCTTCCGGCTTCTGGTCGAAGAGGAACCGATCGTTGCCATGCTGTCTCACTCGACAAAGGGCAGTGCAAGGCATGAAGAGGTAGATAAGATGATCGAGGCCACCAGACTGACCCATGAGTTGGATCCGAACTTAAAGGTAGATGGAGAATTACAATCGGATGCCGCGATCGTACCGGAGATCGCCCGCTCCAAGGCACCGGACAGTGATGTTGCCGGAAAAGCGAATGTACTGGTATTTCCGGATCTGGATGCCGGGAATATCGGATACAAGCTGGTACAGCGGCTGGCAAAGGCGGAAGCCTATGGGCCGATCACCCAGGGAATTGCAAAGCCGGTCAATGATCTGTCCAGAGGCTGCTGTGCAGATGACATCGTGGGTGTGATCGCAATCACTGCTGTGCAGGCTCAGGAGCAACAAAAATAACCTGGAGGGAAAAATATATGAATGTCTTGGTAATTAACTGTGGAAGTTCTTCACTGAAATATCAGTTGATCGAGTCAGAGTCGGAGGAAGTCCTGGCAAAAGGACTTTGTGAACGGATCGGACTGGACGGACATTTGAAGCATACGCCGGGAGACAAGGAACCGGTGGAATTAGAAGAGCCGCTGCCGGATCATATGAAGGCAGTGGAAATGGTGTTAAAGCTGTTGACGGATCCGGAGCATGGTGTGATCACCTCTCTGGATGAGATTGATGCCATCGGACATCGGGTCGTGCATGGCGGTGAGTGGTTTGCCGCTTCTACACTGATCAATGAAGAAGTGATTCAGGCGATCACCAACTGCTGTGATCTGGCGCCCCTGCATAATCCGGCCAATCTCATCGGCATTGATGCCTGTCGGAAATTAATGCCGGAGGTACCAATGGCGGCTGTCTTTGATACTGCGTTTCATCAGACGATGCCGGAGGAGGCGTTTCTCTATGGTATTCCTTATGAATATTACAGACGATACCGGATCCGGAAGTACGGGTTTCATGGGACAAGTCACCGGTATGTTGCCATACGTACTGCAGAGCTGTTAAAGAAGGATCCCGGACATTTCAATGCTGTTATCTGCCATCTGGGAAATGGTGCCAGTATCTGTGCGGTACAGAATGGCAGGTCTGTGGATACCAGCATGGGACTGACCCCGCTGGATGGCCTGGTGATGGGAACCCGTTGCGGAACCATTGATCCGGCTGTCATCGAATACATTGCTCAAAAGGAGGACAAATCCCTTACGCAGGTAATGGAGCTCCTGAATAAGAAGTCCGGCGTGGAAGGCGTTTCCGGTGTTTCCAGTGATTTTCGGGATCTGGAAGCTGCGATCAACAAAGGAAATCTGCAGGCGAAGCTGGCCCTCGACCAGTTCTGTTATCGGGCAGCGCAGTATATCGGAGCGTATGCGTCTGCCATGAGTCATGTGGATGCTATCGTATTTACTGCAGGAATCGGTGAAAACAATGGTACTGCCAGAGCCGGAATCTGTGCCAGGTTAAAGTATCTTGGTCTGGAACTGGATGATACATTGAATCAGGAGCGGGGCGTGGAGATCCGGATTTCGACGAAACAATCCAGGATACCGGTCTGGGTCGTTCCAACCAATGAAGAGCTGGCCATTGCCAGAGAGACGGTAGAATTGGTGAAAAAATAAATTTGGTGTTGACAAACCGGGATCAAATCGTTATAATTGTTAAAGTGTGGCAGGGATTCATACCTGTTGCATTGCATTAATTGCAGATATGAGTTTTCATTTATGATAGATTCATAGAACAGTTCGGATTAAGGAGGTGTACACTGTGTCAATTTGTCCAAAGAATAAATCTTCAAAGGCAAGAAGAGACAAGCGTAGAGCAAACTGGAAGATGAGTGCTCCTACATTAGTTAAATGTTCAAAGTGCGGCGAGTTAATGATGCCACATAGAGTATGTAAGGCTTGTGGTTCTTATAACAAGAAAGAAATTATCGCTGTAGATTAATACGGTAATAAAAGGGTTTCCCGCTTAGTGGAACCCTTTTTGAATTTTAAATGGCTGTTTCCCGCGCCTTGACTTTACAATATTGGGATAATTTAGTATGATAACAGTTGTGAGATAACTCCTGTCTCTATAGGCGGCGAGTTTTAATTTTGATTTTTAATGGAAGGAACGAGATGGAAATGGATCGGATAAAAATTGTGATCGATGCCATGGGAGGCGATAATTCTCCATGGGCAATGGTAGAGGGAGCGGTATTGGCAACAAAGGAGCATGCGGATGTATTTCTATATATTGTAGGCCCCCGGACCCAGATTGAGGCGGAGCTTGCAAAGTATGAATATAACAAGGAGCAGATTGAAGTGGTAGATGCTCCGGATGTGATCACCTGCCATGACCAGCCGGTAGAAGCAGTACGGACCAAGAAGGATTCCTCTCTGATCGTAGGTCTGAATCTGGTGAAGGAAGGAAAGGCAGAAGGGCTGATCTCTTCCGGAAGTACCGGTGCGGTACTGGTCGGCGGACGGATGATCGTCGGACGGATCAAGGGAATCCGTCGTTCTCCGTTAGCTCCGCTGATCCCGAGGGAGGGCGGTGTCTCCATATTGATCGACTGTGGCGCGAATATGGATTCCAGACCGGCGGATCTGGTGCAGTTTGCCCAGATGGGCTCTATTTACATGAAGCATCTGGTCGGTGTGGACAATCCCCGGGTTGCCATTGTGAATGTAGGTGCAGAAGAGGAGAAGGGAAATGCTCTGGTGAAGGAAACCTTCCCGTTGTTAAAGGCATGTCCGAACATTAATTTTATTGGAAGCATTGAAGCAAGGGATATTCCGGCCGGCTATGCAGATGTGATCGTCTGTGATGCATTTGTCGGCAATGTGATCCTGAAGCTGTATGAAGGGACTGCTTCCTTCCTGATCAAGCAGATCAAGGAAGCCATGACTTCTTCGCCAGTCAGCACAGTGGGAGCCGCATTGGTAAAGCCGAAGATCAAGGCGGCAGTAAAGGAATTTGATTCTTCCAATTATGGAGGAGCTCCGCTGCTTGGGATTAATGGTCTTGTTGCCAAGGTACACGGCAGTTCCAAAGCCAGTGAAGTAAAGAATGCTGTAACCCAGTGCATGGATTTCAGCAAGCAGCGGATCAAGGAGCTGATCCAGGAGAATATTACGGTTTCTTCCGGGGAAGCTTAATAGTAGAGATGGTTCAGAAACACATGAGATCAGATAGAAACAGGTAGGAGATATGCCGGCAGATTTAACCAGACTGATGGAGACAATTCAATATGAGTTTCAGAAGCCGGAGCTGCTGCGTCAGGCACTGACACACAGCTCCTATGCCAATGAACGGCGGATCAACCAGATTCGGGATTATGAACGGCTGGAGTTTTTAGGAGATGCAGTATTAGAGATGATTACCAGCCATGCCCTTCTTATGCGGTTTCCGGATAAGCGGGAAGGCGAATTGTCCAAGCTGCGCTCCTCCCTGGTCTGTGAATACTGTCTGGCACAGTGTGCCAGAGAACTGCGGTATCAGGACTATGTTTTTTTAAGTAAGGGAGAGCGACAGACCGGCGGCGCAAACCGGGACGCTCTGCTCTGTGATCTGTTTGAGTCGGTTCTGGGTGCGATATTTCTGGATGGAGGCATGGAACCGGCAACTTCCTATGTAGAACGCTTTTTACTGTCTGATATGGATAACAAGCGGTTATTCTATGATGCCAAGACTACGCTTCAGGAGCTGGCACAGAAGGAAGAATTAGGGGAAGTGGAATATATCCTGGTAGATACCCAGGGACCGGATCACAACAAGCATTTCTTTGTTGAGGTTCAGATCGGCGGTAAGAAGTATGGATCCGGAGACGGACAGAGTCATAAGCTTGCGGGGCAGAAGGCAGCATATGAAGCTCTTTTGCAGCTCCGGCGCGAAAAAAAAGACTAGAAGATGGCAGGTTAGGGGAATGTACTTAAAGAGCATAGAAGTCTATGGCTTCAAATCCTTTGCAAATAAAATAACGTTTCAATTTGAAACCGGGATTACCGGAATCGTTGGTCCCAACGGGAGCGGAAAAAGCAATGTGGCAGATGCAGTACGCTGGGTGCTGGGAGAACAGAGCGCCAAGCAGCTCCGGGGAGCGAAGATGGAGGATGTTATCTTTGCCGGTACGGAAATGCGGAAGCCTCATGGTTCCGCCTATGTTGCCATCACCCTGGATAACAGTGATCATGCACTTCCGGTCGATTATGAAGAGGTTACCGTTGCCAGGCGGGTGTATCGTTCGGGTGAAAGTGAATATCTGATCAATGGAACCCCGTGCCGGCTGAAGGATGTTCATCATATGTTCTTTGATACCGGTATTGGTAAGGAAGGCTATTCGATCATCGGACAGGGCCAGGTAGAAAAGATCTTAAGCGGAAAGCCGGAGGAACGCCGGGAGTTATTTGATGAGGCGGCAGGTATCGTAAAATACAAGAAGAATAAGGCGGCAACGGAAAAGGCACTGGATGCGGAGCGACAGAATCTGTGTCGGGTCAATGATATTCTGTCAGAGCTGGAGAAGCAGGTTGGCCCGTTGGAGAAGCAGTCGGAGGTTGCGAAAAAGTATCTCTTGTTTAAGGAAGAGATGAGAAAGCTGGATGTTAACGTATTTTTGCTGGATCATGAGCGGATTCAGGCTTCGATAGAGGAAAATCAGGAGAAGCTTGGGATCGTTACCGGCCGGACGGAAGAACTGACCGGGAAATATGAGGCGATCAAGACAGAATACGAACGTCTGGAAACAGAATTAGAGACCTATAACCAGAAGCTGGATACCGGAAAGACGCAGGTCACGGACCTGAAGCTGGCTGTGGAGCGTGCAGAGGGAGAGGTTAAGGTCCTCAACCAGAAGATTGACAGTGTCCGTTTGTCAGATTCCCATATCAGTGAACAGATCCGGCGGGTACAGGATGCACTGTTAAAGCAGACAGAGGAACAGCGGGCTTATCAGGAAAAGAAGGCAGTGTTAGATGAACGACTGGATTCCGCAGATGATGTGGTGGAGGAAGCAAAAGCCCATTCCCAGGAGATTCAGGATGAGATCATCCGTTTGGAAGAAAATATTGAGAAAAACAAGGCGGATATCATTGAGCTGATGAATGAGAATTCCAGCATTAAAGGGAAGGTTGCCCGTTATGATACCCTGCTGGAGAATATCAGCTATCGGAAGACCCAGATCAACCAGCGCTATGTGCAATTCAAGAGCGATGAGATGGCAGACCGGGAGCAGTATGATGCCCTGCAGAAGGAATTACAGGAGCTGGATGCTCAGATCACGAAACGTCAGGATGCGCTGGCGATTTGTGACGGGAAGCTGGATCAGAATACGGTGGATAGTCAGAGCAACCGGGAGCAGCTTTCTACCCTTCGTAACGCTCATACCAGTGCAAAGGCAAAGGCAGAATCCCTGCGGAATATTACAGAGCGGTATGACGGGTATGGTAACAGTATCCGGCGGGTAATGGAGCAGAAGGGCCGGACGAAGGGGATCATCGGTGTGGTCGCCGACATTATTTCGGTACAGCAAAAATATGAGATCGCAGTAGAAACGGCTCTTGGCGGCAGTATTCAGAATGTTGTAACTGCAGATGAGGGAATTGCTAAACGGCTGATCCAGTATCTGAAGCAGAATAAATATGGCCGGGCAACCTTTCTTCCGCTGACCAGTATCGGTTCCAGCGGTGGATTTCACCGGCCGGAGGCTCTGCAGGAGCCGGGAGCCATCGGCCTGGCAAGTACGCTGGTAAAGATCCAGCCGGAATATCAGGCGGTAGCCGAGCATCTGCTGGGGCGGATCCTCGTGGTCGATCAGATCGATCATGCTTTAGCGATCGCGAAGAAATATAAGTATTCAATCCGTATTGTTACCCTGGAGGGAGAACTGTTGACGCCGGGCGGCGCTATGACAGGTGGAGCCTATAAAAATTCCAGTAATCTGCTGGGCCGGAAACGGGAATTGGATGAACTGAATAAGCAGGTGGATGAATACAGCCGCCAGATATACGAGGCGGAGAAGCAGGAGCAGGCACTTCGCAGCCTTCGGGATAATCTGAAAGAGGAGAAGGAAACCCTGTCAACGAAGCTGCAGGAGCTGTATCTGGATAAGAATACCAATCATCTGAATCTGGAGCAGGTGAATGCGAGGTTGTCCGAACATGCCAGTATTTTTGCCTCTTTACAGAATGAGGGCAAGGAGTTGGATGCCCAGATCGAAGAGATCAATCAGAACAAGAATCAGTTATTTGAAGGAAATAAGTTTCAGGAACAGGCAAAGGCGGAATGTGAGGCCCGGATTGCCAAGTATGAGGAGGCGATCCTGGAGCAGAAAGAACTGTTAGAGGCAGCCAATGCAAAAGTATCTGAGTTATTATTAGAGTTTAATACCATCAAACAGCAGGATGATTTCTTTATTGCGAACATTCACCGGATCCGGGTGGAGAATGACAAGCTGAAGGCGGAATTGGAGGAATACAACCGCCGGACCCATGGGGCGGCGGATGAGATTCTGGAGATCAATCAGCAGATCAACGCAATCCAGAAAGAGATGAACCAGCGAAGGACTCAGATCCGGACCATGGAGGAACAGCTAAGTGCAGATCATCAGAAGAAGGAGACCATGATGGCTTCCCACAAGGAATTCTTTCATCAGCGCGAGGAACTGCGGGAGGAGCTTTCCAGTCTGGACAAGGAGGGATACCGCCTGCATGCTCAGTTAGAAAAGATTAATGAGCAGTCGGATGCGTTGAATAACTATATGTGGGAGGAATATGAGCTGACCTACAATCGTGCATTAGAGTTCCGGAATGCAGAGTATACGGATCTTGCCATGCTCCGAAAGGAACTGGCGGCCGTGAAGAATAAGATCCGGTCTCTGGGTGATGTGAACGTCAATGCTATTGAGGATTATAAGAATGTATCGGAACGCTACGAGTTCTTAAAGAATCAGCATGATGATATTGTTAAGGCGGAGGAGAATTTAAAGCAGATCATAGCAGAACTGGATGCCGCCATGCGTCAGCAGTTCAGTGAGAAATTCGCCGAGATTCAGGTTATGTTTGACCGGGTATTCCGGGAACTGTTCGGCGGTGGAAAAGCGAGTTTGGTATTGATGGAGGATGAGGACATTTTAGAGGCCGGCATCAAGATCATTGCGCAGCCGCCGGGCAAGAAGCTGCAGAATATGATGCAGTTATCCGGTGGAGAGAAGTCCCTGACTGCCATCGCCTTGTTATTTGCCATTCAGAGCCTGAAGCCATCGCCATTCTGCCTTCTGGATGAGATTGAAGCAGCGCTGGATGATTCCAATGTGACCCGGTTTGCAAAGTACTTACATAAATTGACCAGTGACACACAGTTTATCGTGATCACGCACCGGAAGGGAACCATGGAGGCTGCAGATATTCTGTATGGTATCACCATGCAGGAGAAGGGTGTTTCTACGCTGGTTTCCGTAAACCTGATCGAAAATGACCTGGAAAAGTAAGGCTGGAAAATAAAGGAGGAGATGCATATGCAGTATACAAAGGAACAGCGACAAAGACAGTGGCATTATATCTGGGTGCGGTTTGCAATATTTGCCCTGACCATTGTATTTTTCTTTCTGATGTTCCGTATGGGAGATATATTTGCCCAGATCCGGCGCTTTTTATCCATTCTGCGTCCGTTTATCTGGGGCGGGGTAATGGCGTATATGCTGCGGATTCCCTGTAATTTCTTTGAAACGTATCTGGAAAAATGGCTGCCGGGACGGTTGAAGAAGGCAAAGACCGGACTGGCTATTCTGATCAGTCTGCTGTTGATCAGCCTGCTTGTGTTTCTGTTTGTCAGAGAGGTGATCCCGCAGTTAGTTACCAGTATTGACCTGCTGACGAAAATGGCACCGGATGCAGTGACCAACGCAACCCGGTGGGTGCAGGAGAAGCTTTCCGGTTATCCGGCAGCGGAGAATTATCTGATCACGGTTATAAATGAGATTTATCCAAAACTGTTGAACTGGGCAGAAACCGATCTGCTTCCACTGCTGCAGAATATGGCAGGCGGTGTTGTTACGACGGTGACTACGATCGTAGGCTACCTGTTTAATCTAGTGATTGGCTTTATTGTCTGTATCTATGCACTGGCTTCCCGTAAAAAATTTGCAAAGCAGGGAAAGGCGGTTTTATATAGTATCCTGAAACCGAAATGGGCAGATTCCATATTGGAGGAAGCCCGGTTTGCGGATAAGATGTTTATGGGCTTTTTTGGCGGAAGGATCCTGGACAGTGCTATTATTGGTGTGATCTGCTATATTGTTTCCCTGATCCTTGGTTTTCCAAATGCTATGCTGATCAGTGTGATCGTGGGAGTGACCAATGTCATTCCGTATTTCGGGCCGTGGATCGGTGCTGTGCCATCTGCCCTGCTGATCCTGATCGTAGATCCGGTCAAATGTATCTGGTTCGTGATCTTCGTTATCATATTGCAGACCTTTGACGGTAACATTCTGGGACCGAAGCTGCTGGCCAACAGTACGGGACTGTCCAGTTTCTGGGTATTGTTTTCCATTACATTGTTCAGCGGGCTGTTCGGTTTTGTCGGAATTCTGATCGGCGTACCGGTCTTCGCAGTGATCTATGACTTACTGACCAAGCTGGTGGTATCCGGGTTAAAGCGGCATGATAAGTTAGAACTGTTACAGGACGTGGATCCGGTTACAGGGCAGGAGGAAGCAAGAGACAGAGGAATGGATACAGAAATAGATGTGGAACGTGCGGAATCGAAGGATGCCGGGAACCGTAATGCGGAGGAAGTGCAGGTTTCGGATTCTGACAGAGACAGGGAATAGACAGGAGGGAAAGCACATGGGTTTATTTGATAAATTAATCCAGGGACTGACAAAGACACGAAATCAACTGGCAGAAGGTCTGAATCAGATATTTCATGGTCATTCGGAATTGGATGATGATTTTTATGATGAACTGGAAGAGGTTCTGATCATGGCAGATCTGGGACTAGAAACCACAAGTAACATTATTGAGGATCTGAAGCGTCGTGTGAAGGAATATAAGATCCGGGAGGTAGAGCCGTGTCGGGAACTGCTCAATAACATTATCCGGGATCAGATGATGGTAGAGGATTCGGATTATGACTTTGAGGAGCAGAAGACCGTTATGCTGATCATCGGTGTAAATGGTGTGGGCAAGACTACCTCGATTGGAAAGCTGGCGGCACAGTATAAGAGACAGGGGAAGAAGGTGTTGATGGCGGCAGGGGATACCTTCCGTGCAGCCGCCATTGACCAGTTGAAGACCTGGGCGGAGCGTGCCGGCGTGGACATTATTGCTCAGCAGGAGGGTTCTGATCCTGCTGCAGTAGTCTATGATGCAGTGCAGGCAGCGAAGGCAAGGAATGTGGATATTTTACTGTGCGATACCGCCGGACGTCTTCATAACAAGAAAAACCTGATGGATGAGCTGGCGAAGATGCGCCGGATCATAGAAAAGGAGTATCCGGAGGCGCATTGTGAGACACTGATCGTTCTGGACGGTTCTACCGGACAGAATGCCCTGGAGCAGGCAAGACAATTCAGTGAGGTTACGGATCTGAATGGTATTATTTTAACGAAGCTGGACGGAACTGCAAAGGGCGGAATTGCCATTGCGATTCAGGCAGAGCTGGATGTGCCGGTGAAATATATCGGCGTAGGAGAAAAGATTGAGGATCTGCAGCGTTTTGATCCGACCCGTTATGTGGAGGCACTGTTTGCCGATCTGGATGTACGTTCGGAAGTGGAAATGCTGATTGAGGAGGATGAGGATTCATGGCAGTAAAGGAATTATCGCTGGAAAAGTTTGAGGAAGCATATAATATTGTACAGAAGGTCGTTTTACCGACGAATCTGGTATACAGTGACTATCTTAGTATGCAGACGGGCAATAAGGTGTATTTAAAACCGGAGAATCTCCAGCTGACAGGGGCTTATAAGATCCGGGGGGCTTATTATAAGATCAGTACGTTGTCTGATGCAGAGCGGGCCAAGGGGCTGATCACTGCTTCTGCGGGAAATCATGCACAGGGCGTTGCTTATGCGGCAAAGGCATTTGGGGTCAAAGCTACCATTGTTATGCCGACGACCACACCATTGATCAAAGTGAATCGTACCAAGTCCTATGGTGCGGAGGTGATTCTTTATGGGGACGTTTATGATGAATCCTGTGCCTATGCCCTGGAGCTGGCAGAGGATAAGGGCTATACCTTCATTCATCCTTTTGACGATCTGGATGTTGCGACGGGCCAGGGCTCCATTGCCATGGAGATTATTAAGGAGCTGCCAACGGTGGATTATATCCTGGTGCCAGTCGGCGGCGGCGGGCTGGCAACCGGTGTATCGACCTTTGCCAAGCTGCTGAATCCGAATATCAAGGTGATCGGAGTAGAGCCGGCAGGGGCCAGTTGTCTTAAAGAATCTCTGAAATTGGGAAAGGTCACAACCCTTCCTGTGGTAGATACCATTGCTGACGGTACGGCAGTAAAGACGCCGGGCAGTAAGATCTTCCCGTATCTGCAAAAAGGACTGGATGATATCATTACGATCGAGGATTCGGAACTGATCGTTGCCTTTCTGGATATGCTGGAAAATCATAAGATGCTGGCAGAGAATTCCGGTCTGCTGACCGTTGCCGCTCTGAAGCATATGAATGTGAAGGATAAGAAGCTTGTAAGTATTATCAGTGGCGGCAATATGGATATTATTACCCTGTCCTCTGTGGTACAGCATGGTCTGATCGCCAGAAGCCGGATCTTTACCGTATCCGTTCTTCTGCCGGATAAGCCGGGTGAGTTGATGAACGTTTCTTCCGTAATCGCTAAGGTACAGGGCAATATCATCCGTCTGGAGCATAACCAGTTTGTCAGCCTGAACCGGAACAGTGCAGTGGAGCTGGTGATCACCATGGAGGCCTTTGGGCCGGAGCATAAGCAGGCGATCATGCAGGAATTGTCCGAGCATGGCTATCGGCCGATTGAGAAGACACCGAAAAGTATTTTCTGATTGCAGAGCGAGGAAGCGGAATGAATATTGAGATGCAGTGCTGTGGTCTGATCCTGTTGCTGGTGGTATTCTTCTTTTATCACCGTCAGAAGAAGATCTATTTAACTACAGAAAAAGCCTTTGTAAGGATATTCTTAGTGATTACGATTGGTCTGACCTTGGATATTCTTTCTCTTGCTGCGCTTAAATATATGGATCGGCTGCCGGAGCTACTGGTGGACCTGACCTGTAAGGCTTACCTTGCAACCCTGATCCTGACTGCTCTGAATGGAATATTTTATGTGACGGCAGATATCTATGACAATAGTCCCGGTTATCGGAAAAGGACGTTTATTTACTGTACCCTGGCTGTGATCGGCATTCTTCTTGTCCTGTTCACACCGATTTATAAAAATGTTGAGAATCCCGATACCCTGTATACGGATGGTCCCAGTGTTCTGATCACTTATGCCTTCTGTATGCTGTTCTTTGTTGTTATGCTGGTTCTGGTGATCCGGGAGAAGCATCAGATGAATCCGAAGCGACGGGAGGCTGTGATTGCCTGGCTGCTGTTGTGGGTTGCTGCTTCTATGATACAGTTCCTGAACAACAATCGGATTCTGCTGGTAGGGTATTCCGGTGCCATAGCAGTTATGATCATTTATCTGAAGCTGGAGAATCCGGAGACCAATCTGGATCGCCAGACCGGATTATTTAACCAGAATGCCCTGATCCAGTACATCAATCAGCTGTTCAGCATGAAAATGGACTTTTCTCTTCTGGTGGTATGTCTTCCTTCCTCACTTGTCCGCAGTAATCCGGAGGCAGACCGGAGGGTACGGATTGAAATTGTCCGTTACATATCTTCTCTGCCGAACTGTCTGGTATTCAAGGGAACGGAGAATGAGATCCTGTTGCTGCTTCAGGATACGGATCAGCTTGAGCAGCTGGCAGAACAGCTGGAGGAACGTTTCAATTCCGGATGGGGGCATAATCAGGAGATTCAGATCCGTCCGGACTGGATGATGATACCGCATGGAAGTGTGATGAACCGGGCAGAGGATATTCTGTTCTGTCTGCAATATGCCAGACAAAACAGTATTGAATTTGCAGAGTCAGGAAGCGTTATACTGGATCAGGACTTTGCAAGCCGGATGTATGAGGAATGGCTGGTGGAACAGCTGCTTGACGATGCGATCAAGAATGACTGGATTGATGTGTATTATCAGCCGATCTATTCGATTCGCGAAAAAGGGTTCGTATCTGCAGAGGCCCTGAGCCGGATCATCGACGGAGAAGGTACGGTTTACACTCCGGATGTCTTTATACCGATCGCCGAGAAAAACGGAATGATCCTGAAGTTTGGAGAGCTTGTTTTTAAGAAGGTGTGTCAGTTTATTTCCAATCATCATCCGGAGAATCGGGGAATTCATTATATTGAGGTGAACCTGTCTGTGGTTCAGTGCTCTTATGAGCATCTTGCAGACAGCTTTATTGAGATTATGGAGTGGTATCATATTGATCCGTCCATGATCAACCTGGAGATCACGGAATCCGGCTCTGTAGGGACGAGAAAGACGTTGTTAGATAATATGCAAAAGCTGATCGATTATGGCGTGCGATTTTCTCTGGATGATTTTGGAACCGGTCATTCCAACCTGAATTATATTGTGGATATGCCGGTGGATATCGTGAAATTTGACCGGAGTATGATCGTGTCTTATTTTGATAACGGAAAGGCAAAATATGTGATGGATGCCGCCATGCATATGATCCATGGAATGGATCTTCAGATTGTATCGGAAGGGATTGAGACAAAGGAACAGCTGGATACCATGGAGGATTTAGGGATCAGTTATATTCAGGGATATTATTTCTCGAGGCCGATATCCTCGGATGCCTTTTTATCCTTCCTGGATAAGAATTATGCTGAGATTCCGGAAGAACTGGAAAACGGGATCGGATGAAGGGGGAGAAGCAGATGGCAGAGATCTATATTGATCTGTATCATAGTGGTATGTACCAGAGGATGGTCAGGTGTGAACAGGGTGAGAATCTTTATGAGGTCCTCACCCGTTATGCTATTACCCTGCCGGGTGCGGTCTGTCGGGGTGCCGGAGTCTGCCGGGGCTGTATGGTCTATATTGCAGAGGAAGGGATGGAGTATCCTGCCTGCCGGTACACGGTTGAGACAGAGGAACTGCATGTGAACCTGAACAGGAGAATGGACAGGCAGAGCATCCTGCTGTTGGGAGAGGTTCAGAATGCTTCAGAACCTGAGAATCCTTTGGAGCATCCGGATAAGAGGTCTGAAGAACATCCGAACGGGACAGAAGGAATGGTTTCTTTGGGAATTGCTTTTGATATCGGGACCACTACCATTGCCTCCGCCCTGGTAAATCTGAAAGAAGGTCAGATCTTAGAACAGACCGGGTGTCTGAATCGACAGGCAGAGTTCGGCGCAGATGTGGTATCCAGGATTCAATATGCGTGCACTCCGGAAACTGGTATGGGCGATACTGCATCCGGGAGAGGAAGCGGTCTGGAGCAAATGCATCAATGCATCCGCTCTGATATTGAAGGATTGCTGCAGTTTTATCTTGGCAAAGGATATGAGAAGCGTCAGATCCGACGACTTGTCTTTAGTGGAAATACCACTATGATTCATTTTCTGCTGGGGCTGTCCGTGCAGGGAATGGCGGCGTATCCCTTTACACCGGAACGTTTGACCGGATGCCGGTATCTGTACGGGGACATGGAGGTTCTGATCCTGCCTTCCAAGTCGGCATTTGTAGGGGGAGATATTGTTTCCGGCGTCCGGTATCTGGAACTGGGGAAAGGGGCCTCGTATGAACTGCTCATCGATCTTGGTACCAATGGAGAATTATGGCTGTTGAATCAGGACAGGGGTGTCTGTACCTCTACCTCCTGCGGGCCGGCTTTTGCTAACAGCGTAACCCGGGGGAGTATATATGGCACTACTTTGATCGATGGTCTGGCCCGCTCGTACCGGGAAGGAAAGCTGGATGCAGACGGACTCTTACAGGGGGCGTATTTTGATCAGGGGATTGCTCTGGGCGAGGTTGTGATCACGCAGGATACTGTCCGTCAGATTCAGCTTGCAAAGGCAGCGATCCGGACTGGAATCGAACTGGCGGCTTATGAGCTTCGTTTACCGCTGGAGGATATTGCACATGTTTATCTGGCAGGGGGCTTCGGTTTTCATCTGGATCTGGAGTCTGCGTATACGATCGGTCTATTCCCGGAGGAATTCCGGAGTAAGGTAACGCTGGCTGGCAATACGTCACTGGCCGGTGCTATCGGGGCATTGCAGGCGCAGGATACCGCAGAACTGTTACGACTGGATCCGGTTCTGGAAGAGAGTACCGTTATGGATCTGTCCATGAACAAGAACTTTCAGGAGTTCTTTTTACATCGGATCGGATTTCCGGCGGAATGATCCGGTATGTTAAATGATATTTGCGAAGGTATTTCCATGGGTATGATTCCTATGCTCTGATCAATCTGATCACAGGAAAATTCAAGGAAAAGAAGATCCGTATTCTGATCTATATACTGGCAGCGTTGTCTATTCTAAAGTATATCTTCCTGTGATAAAAGCAAACGGGAACGGTTAGGAAAAAAGGATATAGCAGGAAGAAAAGGAGTAGAATAATCCTGCTCTGTATGCTATAATGATTCACGATTATGGGTATTTATATCCGTTACAGGAAAACAGGAGTGAAAATATTATGCATTTATGCAGTTTATCAAGTGGAAGCAGTGGAAATTGTATTTATGTGGGTACAGAACAGACTCATTTGTTAGTGGATACCGGTGTCAGTAAAAAGCGGATCGTGGATGAACTGCATGCGATTGACATGGCGCCGGAGGATATTCAGGGGATTCTGCTTACCCATGAGCATTCCGATCACATACAGGGACTCGGGGTATTTACCAGAAAGTATTCTGTGCCGGTCTATGGCACAAGGGGAACCTTAGAAGCAGTAAAGCAGACGGCGTCCCTTGGAGAACTGGATCTGTCACAGTTCGTGGAGATTCAGCCGGATGTATCTTTTCAGATTCAGGATATACAGGTAGAAGCATCCCGAACCTGGCATGATGCGGCAGAGCCGGTCTGTTATCAGTTCTATCATGAAGGACATAAGGCAAGCATCTGTACAGACTTAGGGGATTACAATGATTATCTGGTACATAAACTTTCCGATTCGGATCTGTTATTCGTTGAATCCAATCATGATGTGAATATGCTGCTGGTGGGACCCTATACCTATCCTTTAAAGCAGCGGATCCTGGGGGATCACGGACATTTATCCAATGAACGTTCCGGACAGTTTATTAAAGAATTACTGAATGATCATATAAAAGGAATTATGTTGGGGCATTTGAGCAAGGAGAACAATATTGCTGAGCTTGCTTATGAGACTGTAGCCCAGATTCTGCAGGAGAATCCATATTCCAATGACATCCGGGATTTTCATTTGCAGGTAGCAAACCGTTCCAGCCATTCAGCAGTTCTTTGTACGAATTGAGAATGTATGCAATAAATTATAGAAGAAGTGAGGATAACAGCATGAGTAAAGCAGTCATTACAGTAGTTGGAAAAGATACCGTTGGCATCATAGCAAAGGTTTGTACCTATCTTGCCAATAATCAGGTTAATATTCTGGATATTTCCCAGACGATCGTACAGGATTATTTTAACATGATGATGATCGTGGATACCGATGCCTCTCTGAAGGACTTTAAAACCCTGTCGGAGGAACTGGTACAGATTGGTGAAGAAATCGGGGTTGTCATACACCTCCAGCAGGAAGAAATATTCAACATGATGCACCGTATCTGAATTGCACCACGGTTGGAAAAGAATTCAAAAACAAATTAATTTGTTTTTGGATGAATTTTACAACTGTGGTATAAGGCGGAACGCCTTACACCGAGAAAGCAGAGCTTTTGAGGTGGCAATTCAGCAGGCGGAAGGGCTATATGACAAGCATCATCTGCATGGTATTTAAGTGGACGGATGATTGTTAAGATGATTAAAGGACTTATCAGACCGGGAAATTAACGCTACCGGAAAGGATCCGAAAGCTGGAAATGCAGTATTGCGACATAAAAGACCTGAAATTATGAAGGATCTGACAAATAAAAGAATCGGAGAGAAATAATGATCAATATAAATGAAGTAATTGAAACAAATGAAATGATCCAGAAGGCGAATCTGGATGTCCGCACGATCACAATGGGTATCAGTCTCTTAGACTGTACCGGTAACTCCTTGGAAGAAGTATGTGATAAGATTTATGCCAGGATCACGTCTTCTGCAAAAGATCTGGTAAAGGTAGGCAAGGATATTGAATTACAGTATGGGATCCCCATTGTAAATAAACGGATATCCATTACTCCGATTTCCCTGATCGGGGGGGCTGTATGTAAAAGCAGTGATGATTTTGTGACCATTGCCCACACCCTAGACAAGGCAGCGAAAACGGTAGGCGTAAATTTTATCGGTGGTTATTCCGCTTTGGTCAGTAAAGGAATGACACAGGCCGACGAACTGTTGATCCGTTCCATCCCCAAAGCGTTGGCGGAGACGGATGTGGTATGCAGTTCTGTTAACGTAGGTTCTACCAAGACCGGTATTAATATGGATGCTGTAAAGCTTATTGGTGAAATGATCAGGGAAGCAGCAGAATTGACGAAAGAGCATGATTCTAATGCCTGTACCAAATTCGTAGTATTCTGTAATGCTCCGGATGATAATCCGTTTATGGCAGGTGCCTTCCACGGGGTCACAGAAGCAGATAAGATCATTAACGTAGGCGTTAGTGGCCCCGGTGTTGTGAAATCAGCATTAGAAGCGGTCCGGGGAGAAAATTTTGAGGTGCTTTGTGAGACTATTAAGAAAACGGCATTTAAGATTACCCGTGTGGGACAGTTAGTGGCACAGGAGGCTTCCCGAAGATTAGGTGTGCCTTTTGGCATCATAGATTTATCCCTGGCACCAACGCCTGCAGTAGGAGACAGTGTGGGTGAGATACTAGAGGAGATCGGGCTGGAATATGCAGGCGCACCCGGAACTACCGCAGCTCTTGCACTGTTGAATGATCAGGTAAAAAAAGGCGGTGTTATGGCATCCTCTTATGTGGGTGGATTAAGCGGTGCTTTTATACCGGTCAGTGAGGATCAGCGGATGATCGATGCAGCAACTGCCGGTGCCTTAACCCTTGAAAAACTCGAAGCTATGACTTGTGTCTGCTCTGTTGGACTGGATATGATCGCTATCCCGGGGGATACAAAGGCAACCACCATTGCAGGAATCATTGCAGATGAGATGGCACTTGGTATGGTAAATCAGAAGACCACTGCTGTCCGTATTATTCCGGTAGTTGGAAAACAGGAAGGTGACAGTGCAGAATTCGGCGGACTATTAGGCCATGCCCCGATCATGCATGTCAATCCTTATAGCTGTGACGATTTCATTAATCGCGGCGGACGCATCCCGGCACCAATTCACAGTTTTAAGAACTAAGCCATGCGTGTGCAAGAATTTCATCTCCCGCTGGGAGCTTGCTCACAAGCAGGAGATGAAATTCTTGCACACATAGGGCGTAGCCCGAAACCGAGGTGGAGCGAAGCGGAATCGAGGTTGCATGGCGCAGAGTATCCTGCGGCGTAGCCCGAAACCGAGGTGGAGCGAAGCGGAATCGAGGTTGCATGGCGCAGAGTATCCTGCGGCGTAGCCCGAAACCGAGGTGGAGCGAAGCGGAATCGAGGTTGCATGGCGCAGAGTATCCTGCGGCGTAGCCCGAAACCGAGGTGGAGCGAAGCGGAAATTTGTAAGATTTTACAATGTATTACTTTTATCATAATGGGAATATGTTAATAAGATAAATTAGTTTACAAATATTTGATTTGAAGGTAGATGTATATGCGTATATTAGGAGAATTAGAGCCAGAGCGGGTCTTTTACTATTTTGAGGAGATATCCGGGATACCGCATGGCTCATATCACACAAAAAAAATCAGTGATTACTGTGTTTCTGTAGCACGACGTCTCGGGATTCCTGTCCGACAGGATCAATGGAATAATGTGGTGATCCATAAGCCTGCCACAAAAGGATTTGAGCAGGCGCCTGCCGTGATGCTGCAAGGTCATCTGGATATGGTATGTGAAAAAGAGACAGATAATTCTCATGATTTTGAAACAGAGGGTCTGGATTTAATGATTCAGGACGGTTATGTAAAGGCCAGGGGTACTACCCTGGGCGGTGATGATGGAATTGCTGTTGCCATGGGATTGGCGATCCTGGAAGATGCAAATCTGGTGCATCCGGCACTGGAACTTGTATTTAGTACAGAAGAAGAGGTTGGCATGGAGGGAGCATTGCATCTGGACACCACAGATCTATCGGCTGAATATCTTCTGAATCTGGATAGTGAGGATGAAGGGATCTTGACCGTCAGCTGTGCCGGCGGTTCTACTCTGGAATTGGAGCTGGAGTATCAGGTAGAGGAAGTAAGCGGAATTCCTGTTAAGCTAATCATCTGCGGTTTGCTGGGCGGACATTCCGGTGTGGAAATTTCGAAAGGAAGAGCTAACAGTAATAAGCGGATGGCGCAGGTGCTGGAGGGATTGGCGAAAGAGGTTTCCTATCGGCTGATTTCCATCGATGGCGGCAGTAAGCATAATGCGATCCCGAGAGAGACGACTGCCAGTCTGGTTCTGGGAACAGAACAGGATCTGCAGCGGTTAAAGACAGTAATAGAACGATATCAGAAGCTGTATCAGGAGGCATATCAGGATTCGGATGCGGATATAAGACTGGAACTGCAGATACGGGGAGGAGAATATAAGGTAAAGAACGGACATTTGACTGCCATCACCTCGAGAGATGCAGGTAATCTGAGAAAGCTTCTCATGCTGCTTCCGGAAGGGGTACAGGCCATGAGTCAGGTCATTCCAGGGTTGCCGGAAACTTCATTGAATCCGGGTGTATTGAAAACATTGCAGGAGGAGCAGAAGGTTTACCTTGAAATATCCAATAGAAGCAGTAATCCTGCCAGTCTGAAGCTGTTAGAGGAGCAGATCCGTTATATTGCGGATGTATGCGGTTTTCAATGCCGGATACAGTCCGAATACCCCGGCTGGAGTTTTCGCAGGAATTCCCGGTTAAGAACAGTCATGGCTGATGTATATCGGGATCTATTTCAACGGGAAGTAACCATAGAATCCATTCATGCAGGGCTGGAATGTGGTATTATTGCATCAAAGATGCCGGAACTCGATATCGTTTCCACGGGGCCGGATATTCTGGATATTCATACTCCGCAGGAACGGTTATCCATTGTCTCCGTTCAGCGTACCTATTCTTATGTATGCAGGGTATTGGAGGTTTTAGCCGGAGAAATGGAATAGAATTCGGATATTCTGTAGTCAGAAAAACGGATCAGGAACAAAGGAGAAGAAATAGGATGAGTCAATTAAGCAGCTTCTGTACCTGTACGGATACCAGATGTCCAATGAATCCCTGTAATCATGAGAAAGGATGTGCCCCGTGTATCAGCAAATGCCTGAACCTTCGGGAGATTCCAAGCTGTTTCTTTCATTTAGTGGAAGAAGAGCATGGAACAGAGGGGTACATGTTTGAAGATTTTGCAAGGGCAGTTTGGAAGGAGAAGGGATTCAATGAGTTTATTTCAAAAGAAGAAGACGTTTGAGGTAATGGGTATCGTACAAAGTATTCACGATTATAAGCCGATGGAAGCTCAGTATTTTTTTGGCAAGAAGTTTACCAAGGGCTTTGCCAGTGGTGAGGCTGGCTATTTTCAGCCAGTGATAACTTATACCGTGCAGGACGTATCTTATACAAAGCCTGTAAATGCATTGTACAGAGGAAATTTCTATCGGGAGCGTCTTTCAGTAAACGCTCAGGTAAGCTTGCTGGTGAACGAAGCAGATGTTAATGAGTTTAAGATACAATTCTAAACAATATAAAGGAGAGAACAATGATGGAAGAGAATGTATTTGACGTCCTCCAGGAGCGGGGATTTATTGCGCAGACTACACATGATGAACAACTGCGGGAATTATTGGGAAAGGAAAAGGTAACCTTCTATATCGGGTTTGATGCAACCGCCGACAGCTTAACTGCCGGTCACTTTCTGACCATTATGGCAATGATGCATATGCAGCAGCATGGACATACACCGATCGCTCTGCTTGGCGGCGGCACGACCATGATCGGAGATCCAAGCGGGAAATCGGATATGCGTTCCATGATGACAAGGGAGACCATTGATCATAATGCTGCCTGCTTTCGGGAGCAGTTATCCCGGTTTATTGATTTTAATGACGGACAGGCCATATTGGAAAATAACGCAGACTGGCTGCTGGATCTGAACTATGTTACGTTCCTGCGGGAAGTGGGGGTTCATTTTTCAGTTAACCGTATGCTTACCGCAGAATGCTATAAGCAGCGGATGGAAAATGGCCTGACCTTCTTTGAGTTTAATTATATGCTGATGCAGGCGTATGATTTTTATGTATTAAACAAGAAATATGGCTGTAAAGTGGAAATGGGCGGTGATGATCAGTGGTCTAACATTCTGGCCGGTGCTGACCTGATCCGCAGAAAGAAGATTGCCGAGAGTCCGGATGGAGAGATTCCGGCCAGAGATCCGGCCTTTGGTCTGACCTTTACTCTGCTGACGACCTCTGACGGGAAGAAGATGGGCAAGACCATGAAGGGAGCAGTCTGGCTTGATCCGAAGAAGACCACCCCGTATGAGTTCTATCAATACTGGAGAAATATTGAAGACAGCAATGTAGAACGCTGCCTGGGACTGTTGACCTTCCTGCCAATGGATGAGGTTCGACGCCTGGGTGCCTTAGAGGGTGCAGAAATCAATAAAGCAAAAGAGGTTCTTGCCTATGAGATCACAAAGATCGTTCATGGAGAGGAAGAAGCAGGAAAAGCACAGGAGGCGGCCCGCACTGTATTTGCCGCCGGCGGTGTCAGTGAAAATATGCCAAGCATTACTTATACCAGGGCACAGTTCGAGGAAGGCATTGATCTGATTTCCGTTCTGGTGGATACGAAGCTGTGCAGCGGGCGCGGGGATGCCCGGCGGAATATGGAGCAGGGCGGTGTAAAGATCAATGATGACAAGGTCACGGATCCGGCCCGGAGGTTATTGGAAGCGGATCTGGCAGATGGAAGCATCATCATACGGAAGGGCAAGAAGAATATCTATAAAGTTGTGATCGAGGCATAGGAGTTACCATAAATATATTATGTTAACTTTATAATAGTATGAGGTACTTATGGAAAAATTAGCATTATCCGATGAGATTCTCATGCAGGTAGAAAAGCCTGCCCGTTATATCGGAAATGAAGTGAATAGTGTAGTGAAGGATGCTTCTCAGGTAGACATCCGGTTTGCCATGTGCTTTCCGGATGTCTATGAAATTGGTATGTCTTATCTTGGCATACAGATCCTGTATGATATGTTTAACCGGATGGAGCATGTCTGGTGCGAACGGGTGTATTCTCCGTGGCCGGATTTAGATGCTATTATGCGAAAGGAGCATATTCCGCTGTTTGCACTGGAATCTCAGGATCCCATCCGGGATTTTGATTTTCTTGGCATTACCCTGCAGTATGAGATGTGCTATACCAATGTATTGCAGGTCATTGATCTAAGTCAGATTCCTTTATTGGCGGCAGAGCGCGGAGACGGGGATCCGATTGTTATCGGCGGAGGCCCCTGCAGCTATAATCCGGAACCGATTGCTGATTTTTTTGATCTGTTCTATATCGGAGAAGGGGAGACGGTATACCGGGAGCTTTTTGATGCTTACAGGCGGAATCGGGAGCAGAGGGGCTGTCGTCGGGATTTCCTGGAGCTTGCGGCAGATATTCCCGGTATCTATGTACCACAGTTTTATGATGTGACGTATCATGCAGATGGAACTATTTCTTCTTTTAAGCCGAATAATCCACATGGAAAGGACAGGATCCAGAAGCAGGTCGTCATGGATTTTGAGCATACACCGTATCCAATGAAGCCGGTGGTGCCGTTTCTGAAGGCAACGCAGGACCGTGTGACACTGGAAATCCAGCGCGGCTGTATCCGGGGCTGCCGGTTCTGTCAGGCAGGAGCTATCTACCGTCCGACCAGGGAGAAGGACGTCGCGCTTATGAAGCGTTATGCGTTAGAAATGATACGCAACACCGGCCACGAGGAGATCACGTTGAGTTCCTTAAGCTCCAGCGATTATCAGGCGTTACCGGAGCTGACAGAATTCCTCATTGAAGAAATGGGAAAACGGAAGGTGAATATTGCCCTGCCTTCACTGCGGATCGATTCCTTTTCTCTGGATGTAATGAAGCGGGTGCAGGATATTAAAAAGAGCAGTCTGACCTTTGCGGCAGAGGCAGGAACCCAGCGGCTCCGCAATGTGATCAACAAGGGATTAACGGAAGAAATGATAAGGGAGGGGGCAATGAAGGCGTTTCAGGGCGGCTGGACGAAGGTAAAATTTTACTTTATGGTAGGATTGCCTACAGAGACGGAGGAGGATCTGATGGGGATTCCGATGCTTTGTGAACAGCTGGCAGAGGATTATTATACCATTCCAAAGGAGGAACGGACCGGCAAGGTATCGATCACGGCAAGTTCATCCTTTTTTGTTCCAAAGCCGTTCACTCCGTTTCAGTGGGCATCCATGAATACAGAGGAGGAATTTCTTCGAAAGGCACGCTTTGTCAAGGATGGCTTCCAACAGCAGAAAAACCGGAAAAGCCTGACCTATCGGTATCACGATGCGGATCTTACCATTATGGAGGGAATCTTTGCCCGGGGAGATCGAAGACTGGCTCCGGTAATCTTACAGGCATATCGGAATGGCTGTATCTATGATGCATGGCATGACTGGTTTCAACAGGATGTCTGGAAGCAGGCATTTGAAGATCATGAAGTGGATATTGGATTTTATACCTTCCGTGAACGTTCAACTGAGGAGACACTTCCATGGGATTTCATTGATATCGGAGTCAGCAGGCAGTTTCTGATCCGGGAGTGGGAGCGTGCCAAGCGGGGAGAGGTTACCCCGAACTGCAAGCAGAGCTGTTCCGGCTGCGGTGCTGCCGGCTTTGGAGGAGGTGTATGCTTTGAAAATAAGAATTAAGTATGCAAAAACGGGTGTTCTCCGTTATCTGGGACATCTGGACGTAATGCGGTATTTTCAGAAGGCAATCCGCCGGGCAGAACTGGATGTGGCCTATTCCCAGGGCTACAGTCCCCATCAGCAGATCACCTTTGCGGCACCCTTAGGCCTCGGCATTACCAGTGAGGGGGAGTATTTTGATGCGGAAATGAATTCTGTCACGACCAGTTCCGATATGCGGCAGCGCTTAAATGCAGTTATGGTTCCCGGCATGGAAATCCGGGAGATCGTTGCTCTGCGGGAGGGGGCGAAAACGGCGATGGCGGCGGTGGCCGCCTCGGACTATCTGGTAACCGTCCGGTCAGGCTATCTGCAGGAGGTTGGAGGAACGGAAGGCTTTCTTGCCGGGATAGAAGAATTCTATCTTCAGGATAGCATTGAAGTAAAGAAGGTTTCGAAAACCAGAGAGGTTATGCTTGATATAAGGCCTTATATTTATGACCTTCATGAACAGCAGGGACACATCTATATGCTTCTTTCAACCGGAAGTGTAGATAATATTAAGCCGGAACTGGTCATGGAGGGAATGTGTAAGTTTCTGGGGGTGGAATATCAGAAAATGGCAGTTCAGGTACACCGGCTGGAAACCTACATGCGGAACGAGGAGGAAGAACTGGTGTCCTTACTGGAGGCAGGTGAAATGATCCTATGATGGCGGAACAGAATGTAGTAGTATTAAAGCCGATATATTATGATGATTTTAAATGTATTGCAGATCAATGTACCTATAGCTGCTGTCAGGATTGGAATATTGAGATTGAGGAGGCAGTTTATGCAAAATATCAGATGCTTCCTGCCATTTCGCCGGATTGTTTTTACAGGCAGGGGAGTTCTGTGTATATTCAGAACAGACAGGATGGACGCTGTCCCTTTTTGAATGAGAATGGGCTTTGTTCCCTGATCCTTCAATATGATGAAACGATATTATCGAGAACCTGTACTCTGTTTCCGCGTACTTATGTGAAACGCGCAGATGGTATAGAAGCCTCTATAAGTAATTCCTGTCCTGCTCTGCTGGAAATGCTTCTGAAGCTTCCGGCTCCGTTATCCTTTGTATTGGAAGAGGATCTGGTACCGGAGGTGGTCTACGGATGCTGTGAAGAGGAATGGATTCCTGTCCGGGATCAGATGATCGATCTGATTCAGATCAGAGGGGTGCCATTATGGAAACGATTGTTTGCTTCCTATCAGTTTGCGAATAAGATTGAGACGGATGGGGAGCACAGGGAGCATTATGTTAAGAATTATACCGATCCGAATTATCTGAATGCTTTATTTCAGATGCTGGATACTATGACTCTGTCTCTGGAACCCCGCTTACAGTTGTTATCCCGGCTCTTTTTACATATCAATGGCAAGTCTCAGCACTATCTGGGATATAAACGATACATTCAGGCTCTGCTGACAACAGCAGAATCTCCTGACTGGGATACGTGGATTGCTCAATGGGGAAAACTGAGAGAGATACTGAATGAATATCATGCTTTTTTTGAAAATTTCTGTGTCAATAATATATTTCGTGATGGAGCAGTAAGGCGGGAACAATATGGTCTGCTTCATAAGAGTATTGCGGTTATCTTGGAAGTTGCTATGATAGATTTTACATTGTTTTTGTATTGGCTTCATAAAGGACAGCCACTGACAGAGAAGGAGGTTATAGAAATTGCCTGTTATTATGCACGTATTATCGAACATAACAGTAAAAATTTCTATGAGTTTATAACAGAACTCAGGAACGAAGGCCTTTTGTCAGAGGCAGATCTGCTACTGTTGCTTGGATAGCAGGTTTTGTATTATATTTAAACAAGGAGAAATCATGTCCCGGGAATTAATGATCACAGATTATGAAAATCATACATGTGTCTGCTATTATGAGGAGGGTCGGTTAACGGAGCTTCAGATTCTGAATCCCTCTATTCTTGGCAACATCTATGTCGCAAAAGTACAGAATATCGTGAGGAATCTGGAAGCGGCTTTTATTGAGATTCAGCCTGGACTTGTCTGCTATTATTCTCTGACGGAGAATCAGCATCATATTCTGAACCGGAAGCAGGCGGGTCAGTTAGCGGCAGGGGATGAGATTCTGGTGCAGGTTACCAGAGAAGCCATTAAGTCCAAGGCACCTACTGCAGGCTCTGAACTGCATCTTACCGGCAACCTGGTCATCCTGACGCTTGGTACCGGCAGGGTCGGCATATCAAAGAAGCTGCCCAATGATCAGAAGATACAGGAGCTGAAGTCGGCATTGGAGGCAAGGCTTCCTTCCGGATATGGAGCCATTATACGGACCAATGCATATGAGAGTACCCGGGAAGCGGTGGAAGAAGAATTCGATCAGTTACTTCTGCAGTTAACCAGATTAGTGGAACAGGCGGAATATCACACGGTCTATTCCTGTCTGTATCAGGAGGAATCTGCGCTGAGAAGAATACTCAATGATCATAACAGTGATTCCCTGACCAGGATCATAACAGATCTGCCGGGGATACACGAGGAATTGCAGGGACTGTTAACGGCGGCAGAGCAGGAAAAACTCGTGTTTATAAACGGAGGTCTGCAGCCTCTGTATGCGATGTACCGGCTGGACCGGGACTGGAAGGAAATGACCGGTACCCGGGTCTGGCTGAAATCCGGCGCCTATCTGGTGATCGAACAGACGGAGGCAATGGTAGTCATTGATGTAAACACGGGAAAAGCCGTAAACAGAAAGAAGCGTGCGGAGCATATCCTTAAGGTAAATCAGGAGGCCGCAGTGGAAATCGTCAGACAGCTTCGTCTGCGGAATCTGTCCGGCATTATCCTGATTGATTTTATTGATATGGAGAGACAGAGCGATCAGGAGGCCTTGGTCGGTCTGTTATGTACGGAACTTAAAAAGGATCGGATCCCTACCAGCTATATTGATATAACGAAGCTGAATCTGGTAGAACTGACCCGGAAAAAGGTACAGAAATCTTTAACGGAGCAGTTAACTTGAAATAATTACCGGCCTATTATAATCTGATAGCAGGGAAGAAGACAACCGGACATAGAAATGGAGAATGTGGAGGAAGGATGTATGAAACAGGAAACACTCAGAAAGCTGAGACACCGAATAATAGCAGGCCTGCTCTGCTGTAGTATTCTGATCGCCGGACAGCCCAACGTTACCGGTCTGTCCATGCTTCGGGCCGCAGAGACAGAGGCAGAAGAGCAGTCAGTAGGAAATCTGAATCTGTGGACTGGCGAAAATCAGTGCATGGATTCTTCCACGGAAGAAGAGACGACAGGTATGCCGAATGGAGCCGATGCGGACGAGGATCATAACCGTGTTCCAGACCGTGAATCCGAAGCATACGAAGAACAGAACAATACAGAGTCTGTACCGGAGGAAGGCAGGACCGAAACAATTCCGAAAGATGCTTCGGCTTATAGCAACGGCTCAGGTGCAGGAGCAGGAATGAAAGCAGATCCGCTCATGACAGACGCTGTATTCTATGAAGAACCGCAGAACGGAGATACGCATCAGCATAGTGTTTCTGCGGATTGCTCTGTTACTGCAGGAGAACAGGCGGCGTTTACAGAGTTGAACCAGGATTTTACCGGAGGGGCTCTGGCTGAGGGGAATTATTATCTCAGTGAGGATGTGACACTGACAGATTCGCTGGTAGTTTCAGGCACGGTAAAGCTATGTCTGAACGGACATACATTAGCATACGGAGGAAATGATATTGCCAGTGTAATCGTTATAAATAAGGATAATACTTTGTATATCTGTGATTGTATGTCGGGCGGACAAATATCTGGTGGAAAAAAAAGTGGTATTTATAATATGGGTACCCTTCAGATAAACGGTGGAGCCATAATCGAGAATACTGCTGCTCCATATGGCGGCGGCGTTTTTAACAATGGTCTTTTTGAGATGAATGGTGGAACGATTGCCGGGAATACTGCACATGATGGTGGAGGTATTTATATTGATCAGGGAGAACTAAATTTATATGGTGGAACGATTACCAGTAATAAGGCTGCTAATAATGGTGGCGGTATCTGTGTTAGCAAGGGAAGATTAAAACAATTTAGTGGTGAAATATCTGGTAACACAGCTGTAAGAGGTGGTGGTGGAATATACTGTTCTGACCGTTCTGGCTTAAGAAGTAATTATGAATTGAATGGCGGAAAAATTTTCAATAATACTGCCAAAAATGGTGGAGGATTATACATGTTATATAGTACGTTCCATTTTACTGGTGGTAAAATGACCGGCAATACAGCAGAACGTGGTGGTGGTGTATATATGTACGGAGGTGTATTTCAACAATCAGATGGTGAAATTTCTAATAATAAAACCACTGCAAATGCTTCTGGTTATCCTGCAAATGGTGGCGGCATATATTTTTATGCAGGATCTGACACGGAATATCACTATGAATTAGCAGGTGGCAAAATTTCTGATAATACTGCAGAAGCAGTAGGCGGGGGTGTGCATGTAGAAACTGGAACATTTGAGATGTCTGGTGGTGAAATTTCCGGTAATACCGCAGAACAGGGCGGCGGTGTAAATATTAGTATGCAGCATGGGGAATATATTTTAAACAATGGTAAAATATCCAATAATTATGCGAAAAAAGGTGGTGGTGTGTATTGCTTATATACATTTAAAATGTATAATGGTGAAATTACCAATAATATTGCAACGGAAGGATATGGTGGTGGACTGGCGATAAATAATTATAATAGTGGCAACGCAATGGTTGAATTAAATAATGGAACCATTTCAAATAACAGAGCAGAGTATGGTATGGGCGGAGGTGTGTATGGAAGAGGCGGAAGTAAGATAAAGATTTCAAGTTGTAATATTACCAATAACACTGCAATGCAAGGCGGCGGTGTCGGAATAGAGTTTGTTAGCATTTTTGAAATATCTGGTGCTCCTGTCATTGATGGAAATATGGCAGGCGATGAAAGAAGTAATCTTTATTTTCCTTCTAATACTTCTTCTGTTATACCAACAATTACCAGTTCAATGACAGAAGGTGCCAAAATAGGTGTATCATATATGAATACGAAATCTAACAGTATAACAACGAATGTACCATTTGCAAAACCAGCAGAGGATGTAGATGTCAGTGATTATGCGCGATTTTTCTACTGTGATATAGACGGTTTTATACCGGCATATAAATCAGATCCGATAAAGGGACTTTATTTTGAACATGGTGTTACTATATTTTACGATTATGATACTAACGGAGGGGACTTTGCTTCCCATGCTTATTCGTTTACTGCATTGAATAGCACGATAGATATATCTCCGGATGCAGAAAATGCTGTAACTGCGACAAAGAAAGGCTGGGAATTTCTTGGCTGGAATACGGATCCGGATGCGACAGAGCCGTTGGAAGATCTTATGACGGGAAGAGAGAACATCACACTGTATGCTATTTATAAAAAAACAATTACAGTATCCTTCTATTCCGGCATTGAAAAGCAGAAGGTGGATCAAACCATTACGTTATATAATAGGGAGAAGACGGGTAATGTAACGACTCCGTCTCTGGAGGACATGCCGGCCTGGCAGGCGGTCGGCTGGAATATAAGTACCACAGATTATGCAGGTGGAATTCCGGCAGGCTCTGCTATACCTGTGTCTGAGGATTGTGATTATTACGGAATTTATCAGCAGCTGGTAACCGTATCCTATGATGTCAATGGCGGAACACCTGCACCAGGAGATGAGAAAAAGAACCGCTACGCCAATGTACATAACAGCATTACCTATCAGAATCCGACTGTGATTCTCCCTCCGGCAGTCACCAGAACCGGTTATACCTTTACCGGCTGGCGGCAGGGAAGCAGCAGCGGTACGGTAAAGCGTCCGGACGATACGGTGGAGCTGACCGGAAATACGACCTTCTATGCTGACTGGATAGCAGATTCAGATCGTTCCTATGTGGTGGAGCATTACTGGCAGAATGTGACAGGGGACGGATATTCCCGGATTGACACCATACCTTATACAGGAACAGTGGGAATGAAAGCAGAGGCAGAGGTTCGGACGTATACAGGCTTTACTGAGAATCCGGAGCATGCATCCCGTATTCCGGCGGGTATTATAGCAGAGGATGGCAGTCTGGTGCTGCGTCTTTATTATGACCGGAATACCTATATAATAAGCTTTGATTTAAATGGAGCGGAAGGCATTGCGCCGGCATCGCAGATCGTTCGTTATGGAGGCTGTGCAGGTCCTGTTCTGAATCCAGTGCGGGACGGTTATACTTTTACCGGCTGGGATATGGAGGATACAGGGGCGTATTCCTTATGGAATTTTGCTGACACTGTAGAAAACAATATCCGGAACAGTCAGAGCCATAACCGCAGTCAAAGCAGAGCGGCAGAGAATACTGCAGTAGTCCTGTATGCAGGCTGGAAGCAGAACCAGTCCGATCAAAATCAATCAGATGATGATACAACAGAAGAAACCACTGATACAACTGCATCCGGCAGTGATACCACTTCGAATAATGCAGAGCATACAACTGCAGACAATTCAACTGAAAATGAAACTTCTGCACCAGTCACGGAAACTCCGAAGAAAACAGTACCCGGAACCGGTGATGCAGCACCAATCCGGTTGTACGCCACAGCCGCTATGGTAGGTGGACTTTCTTACCTGTTGCTGGAATTTGCAGACAGGTCAGAGATGACAGAAGAGAAAAAACGACTTCTGACTGGCAGACTGATTCAATGGGCAAAGAAGGGTGGTATATTCCGGCGATTGTTTGCAGCACTGCTCCTCTTTTTGATACTTGCCTATTATCATGCGATCGGGAAACAGTTAATGCTTCAACACAGTTTTTCGGAAAAACATTGACAACCGGCACCGGGAACGTTATAATATTTGAGTGTGCCGCACAGCGGGGTCAAAGTGTGTCCATTTCAGGGATACCACCAAAGCTGGCGAGTAATGATAAAAGGAGGATACCAGTATGTACGCAATTATTGCAACAGGAGGCAAGCAGTACAAGGTAGCAGAAGGCGATATCATTTATATTGAGAAATTAAATGCAGCAACCGGTGATACTGTTACATTTGATGAGGTTGTTGTTGTAAATAACGATAAGGACATTCTTTGCGGCGACAAGGTTGCAAATGCCAAGGTTACTGCTGAAGTGGTCGGCGAAGGCAAGGGCAAGAAGATTATCGTTTACAAGTACAAGAGAAAGACCGGCTATCATAAGAAGCAGGGTCACAGACAGCCTTATACCAAGGTTGAGATCAAGGCAATCACTGCTTAATTTTCAGGTGGCATATGATTCAGGTGACAGTATTTGTTGATCCGGCAACGGATCATATTACAGGATTTCACACATATGGACATGCCGGATATGCAGACGAGGGATATGATATCATCTGCAGTGCAGTTTCGGCGATTGTATTGACAACAGTAAATTCCATAGACGAACTGACAAAGGATATTTTTCAGGTCAGTCAGGATCAGGAGCAGGGTGAGATCCTATTCCGGTTTGGACCGGAAGCCCGGGCAGAGGATAGAATCGGAATGGTTCCATCCAGTGCAGAGGCGGAGTTGCTGCTGCGTTCCATGATGATCGGCCTGAAGGGAATCGCAGAAGAATATGGAAGTCAGTATTTGAGAGTTAGCACGAAGGAGGTGTAACGGATATGATGAAGATGAACCTTCAGTATTTTGCTCATAAAAAGGGTGTTGGTTCTACCAAGAACGGTCGTGATTCTGAGGCAAAGCGCCTTGGTGCCAAGCGGGCGGACGGACAGTTTGTCAAGGCAGGCAACATCTTATACAGACAGCGTGGAACCAAGATTCATCCGGGTATTAACGTAGGCAGAGGTGGCGATGATACCTTATTTGCTTTAGTGGATGGAGTGGTTCGTTTTGAGCGAAAGGGCAGAGACCGGAAGCAGGTTTCGATTTACCCGGTCGTGAACGAATAAGAATTTTTATGGGGACACTATTTGATAGTGTCCCTTTTCTTCCCTATTTGATATTAGCAGATTACAGGTTGTGGAAAGCAAGGTGAGACAAATGTTTGCAGATCGAGCGAAAATCTTTGTCCGTTCCGGCAAGGGCGGTGACGGGCATGTAAGCTTTCGAAGAGAATTATATGTACCGGACGGCGGGCCGGACGGTGGGGATGGCGGCAGAGGCGGCGATGTAATTTTTGTAGTAGACGAAGGTCTCAATACCCTGGTTGACTATCGGAATGCACGGAAATTTAAGGCCGGTGACGGAGAGGAAGGCGGCAAACGCCGTTGCCATGGTGCAGATGGCAGTGATATCATCCTGAAGGTACCACCGGGAACGGTTATAAAAGATGCGGAATCCGGTAAAGTAATACTGGATATGTCGAATAAAAAGGAGCCGGTTATTTTTCTGAAAGGTGGCAGAGGCGGGAAGGGCAATATGCATTATGCCACCTCTACCATGCAGGTTCCTAAATATGCCCAGCCGGGACAGGAGGCAAAGGAACTTTGGATCCTGCTGGAACTGAAGGTCATTGCTGACGTCGGACTGGTAGGCTTTCCGAATGTGGGAAAATCCACCTTTTTATCCCGGGTTACCAATGCAAGGCCGAAGATTGCCAACTACCATTTTACGACCCTGCGTCCCAATCTGGGTGTGGTGGATCTGGGGGACAGCCAGGGCTTTGTAATTGCAGATATTCCCGGAATTATTGAGGGAGCAGCAGAAGGTACCGGGCTGGGACTGGAATTTCTGCGCCATATTGAGCGTACTAAGGTGCTGATCCATCTGGTAGACGCAGCATCTACGGAGGGACGGGATCCCTTGAATGATATTCAGGCAATTCATACAGAACTGGAAAAATATGGCATTGACTTGGAAACGAAACCACAGGTGATCGCTGCAAATAAAATGGATGTCATGTCAGAGCTGGATCAGGAAACGGTGTTGACCCTGATGCGGGAGGAGCTGGAACCACTTCATATACCGGTATTTCCAATTTCAGCAGTTACCGGTGCCGGTGTAAAGGAGCTGCTCTGGCATGTACAGGGAATGCTGCGGGAACTGCCACAGGAAACAGTCGAGTTTGAACCGGAATTCGATACTTCTGTTTTCGCAGATGATGTTACGCTTCCGTTCGAGGTTTATTATGATGAGAAGGAACAGGAATATGTGGTAGAAGGCCCTAGAATCGAGCGAATGCTTGGATATACGAATCTGGAATCGGAAAAAGGCTTTCGTTTCTTTCAGGATTTTCTGAAAAAGAATGGAATTCTGACAGAATTAGAGGCACTTGGGATTGAAGATGGAGATACGGTACGTCTTTATGGACTTTCTTTCGACTATTATAAGTAAATTGGATTCCGGAATGGAAGAATGAGTTTTATGGGAATGGTATACAATAAGGAAGGGCGGAGTGAGCATATGACAAGTAAGCAACGGGCCTATCTGAAGGGGCTTGCAATGAATATGGATCCGATTTTTCATGTGGGAAAGGCTTCCGTAACGCCGGAATTTGTGGAAGGCATCCGGGAGGCACTGGAAAAACGGGAATTGATTAAAATCGGAGTATTAAAGAATTGTACGGACGATCCGAATATTTTGGCGAATCTGATCGCGGAGCGTTCCGGTGCCCAGGTGGTACAGGTAATTGGAAAGAAGATTATTTTGTATAAGGAATCGCGTAACAATAAAAAGATTATGTTACCGAAATGATTTCCAATATTGTATCCTCCTGAGAATGATGCTAACAGGATGCAGAAATAGAATAATCAGAAATACGGCAGGAGATTTATATGAGCAGAATTGGAATCATGGGTGGAACCTTTAATCCGATCCATCAGGGACATATCATACTGGCACAAGAAAGCTACCGGCAGTTCCGGCTGGACAAGGTTTTAGTGATTCCCAATAAGCTTCCGGCTTATAAGGATACAGATGAATTACTGGATTCAAAGCAGCGGAGTGAAATGGTACAGCTGGCTATCAAACCATATCCTTATATGGAATTTCGCGGAATAGAACTGGAGCGGAATGGATCAACTTACACGATAGATACTTTACGGGAACTGAAACAGACCAGTCCTCAGGATACGTTTTTTTTTATCCTGGGTGGTGATTCATTGGTTTCCCTTCATAAATGGCGCAGTTATGAAGCTATATTACAGCTTGCAGTCATCCTGTGTGCCATAAGAGAGGATGCCGGACGGAAAGAACTGGAAGCTGCCAGAGACAGACTGATCGCCAGGGTTCCAGAGGCGGAAATTCAGTTTCTGGATACCGATCTTCTGGATATTTCTTCAACAAGGATACGGGAGGAATTCTATACGAACCCCGATCTTGCAGCGTGGATTCCTTCAGAGGTTCGGGCATTCATCCAGGAACATCATTTGTATACGATACGGGAAGGGGAGGTGCATGGAGATGGAGCGCATTGAGATGCGAGAGAAACTAAAGGAACGTCTGACTCCAAAACGCTTTGAACACAGCCTTGGAGTAGAATATACTGCAGCAGCCATGGCCATGTGCCATGGTCTGGATATCGAACAGGCGGCAGTTGCTGGATTGCTGCATGACTGCGGAAAGAACTTTTCGGCCGGGGAAAAGATTCTCAAATGTGAGAAGTACGGACTTCCCATTTCTACATATGAGAGAAAGAATCCGGAATTACTGCATGCCAAGCTCGGAGCTGCCATAGCAAAAGATAAATTCCGGGTAAAGGATCGGGAGATACTGTCTGCGATCACATGGCATACGACCGGCTGCCCTAATATGTCTGATCTGGATAAGGTGATCTATATTGCGGATTTTATTGAACCGAACCGGAAAATGCTGCCGGAGATGGACGCGATCCGTAAGGAGGCATTTATCGATCTGGATACCTGTCTGTTGCATATTTTATCGAATATACTGGAGTATTTAAAGCGTAAGGGTGAAACAATAGATGAGATTTCAGAGCAGACGTATGATTACTATGTAGGAAACCGATGGAATTAATGGTTTCTGCAAGGATGATAGAAAAGGAGTTGTTTATGAACGCAAAGGAATTAGCACGATTAGTCGTGGATGCTTTAGAGGATAAGAAAGCGGATGATATTCAGATCATTGATATCTCCAATGTTTCTGTGATCGCAGATTATTTTATCATTGCCAGTGGCAGCAATCGAAATCAGGTTCAGGCACTTGCTGATCATGTAGAGGAAATCTGTGGTCGTGCCGGATATCCGATCCGTCAGACAGAAGGATATGATTCTGCAAACTGGATACTTATGGATTATTCAGATGTGATCGTTCATGTATTTTCCAAGGAGGATCGTCTATTCTATGATCTGGAACGCATCTGGAGGGATGGTGTTTTTATCAAGCGGGAAGAACTTTGATCCATTCCACCGTACGCAGGCAGATTATCACTATTTATCTATGTATAAACTGCTGTAAAATGTCGGTTGACATTGAATTCATAAGGCTTTATAGTTATACTATAAGGGGATTGGGTGGACTTTATGGAATTAGAACGCTTTTTGAATATCAATAACGTTAAGATTAATAATATCGTTGCAAAGACGCTTCGTTACACGCTGTATCTGTTATTGATCATATGGTGCCTGGTTTTCAGCAACCTGATTAATTTCGACAAGACTGCAGTCAGCTTTTGTCTTGCCAGTTGCGGGATTCTGCTTTTAATACCTACCATCTTCATTAACTGTTTTAATATTGAAAAGAACTATATTGTATATATGGTCATAATCTGTACTTCACTGGTAAGCGGGATTCTTTGTTCCTTCTTGTCTTATTATGCGTCTGCGATCATTCTGTTTCCACTTTTGATCGCATCCCTGTATTACAACCGGGTACTTGTATTATTCACGACGCTGATCAATACTGTCCTGATTCTTGGATCTTCCCTTCTGAATATGTATACAGGGCTGATACCCAATGATCCGTTGTCAGAAAGTGTGGAAGCAGCTATCTTTTACAATTTTATTCCAAAGGAACTGATTCTGATCTTTATGTCCTTTATTGCATATTTTATTGTGGACCGGAACAATGAGATGATGTCTGATATATTTATTTCTTCTCAGCAGTTGAAGATCAGTCAGGAGGAGATTATTCTTTCCTTTTCCAATATCTGCGAATCCAAATCTAAATCAACTGGTGAACATGTCCGGCGGGTATCCAAGTATATGCGGGTTCTGTGTGAAGCATCGGGTTTTGATAAGAATTATACAGATATGGTATGCAATGCTTCTATGATGCATGATATCGGGAAGCTGATGATTCCGGAAGAAATACTGAATAAGCCGGGGAAGCTGACGGATGAGGAATATGCGATTGTTAAAAATCATGTATTGTACGGGGAAGCATTATTACATAATACAACTGGAGAGGTCATGGAAATTGCACGTACCATCGCCTTGCAGCATCATGAGCGCTGGGATGGTAAAGGGTATTTAGGAATGAAGGGTGAGGAGATTGCTTATGTCAGCCGATTGATGGCATTGGCGGATGTCTTTGATGCATTGTCTGCTTCCCGTTGTTACAAGGAAGGTTGGACACTGGCACAGACCTATAATGAAATCTCCCTGGGAAGCGGTACCCAGTTTGACCCCGATGTAGTGGAGTTATTCAAGGAAAATTATAAAAAATTTGTTGAAATATTTAATTCAATTCCGGATGTTATGCCTGTAGAAAAAGAGGATGAACAGAAGTGGGTGATCCAGAGTTCTGCCAAGATTCATGCGGATGGCAATTAGAAAGGAAGTTGACTATGTTCCGTGTATTTAATGATTATTTAAAGTATATACAGCTTTCTGTTTCACCGGAAATTGAATGTGCGTTTAATCATTTTCTGGCAGATTCAAAAGGATTAAAAAACTATTGTGTTACGATCCATTATAATCGTTTTGTTGTAGATGTTAGGTTAAATAAGTTCGGAATGGAACAGGCTCAAAAGCATTTTCAAAAGATGATGGATGCGGTAGGATATCCTTATTCCCAGATGTATGTACGATTTAATGAAGGGAATGTAATACGATACCGATATGCCAGTTGTATGGAAAATAAGATGGGCTTTTATTGCGATGTGGTATATTCATAATCAGACAGGATTGTGAATATACCACATTATTATATATTTTATTAAAACTGATATTGTCCTGGTACTTTCTTTAGAATCTACGATATAATCCGATCACTCTTCCTATGATCATGCAATCTTTTACCAGGATCGGATCCATGGAATCATTTTCCGGCTGTAAGCGGATATGATCATTTTCTTTATAAAAGGTCTTTACAGTTGCGGAATCTTCAATCAGGGCAACTATAATTTCACCGTTTCTGGCTACCGGGGTCTGTTCAACCAATACCAGGTCACCGTCAAAGATTCCTGCATTGATCATACTTTCTCCTTTTACTGTAAGCATAAAGGTCTGACTGTTATTCACATATTCCGGAGGCAGAGGGAAGTATCCGTTAATATTATCATTTGCCAATAGGGGCTGTCCTGCTGCAACACTGCCTAAAATCGGCACGTTCACAAGCTCGCGTCTGGTCAGATTAAATGTATCATCTACAATCTCAATGGCACGGGGCTTGGTTGGATCCCGTCGGATATATCCATTCTTCTCCAGCGTTTCCAAATGGGAATGGACAGAAGAGGTGGACTTTAGATGAACAGCAGAGCAGATTTCCCGAACAGAAGGTGGATAGCCCTTTGATAGAATCTGTTCCTTCATATATTCTAAAATTTCCTGCTGTTTATCTGTGATTTTTCCATTTCCCATATTCGTAATGCTCCTCTCTGTAAAAGAATCGGACAATGGTCAGGACTGTCATTTCCTGACTATTGTTCTGTATTATATTCAGTTTACCATAGGATTCACTAGAATGCAAACAAATGTTCATAGAAATACGAACATATTTTCTCGAACATTCATTCGATTTCTTGTTGACAAAAGAACAACTGTTCGATATAATGCAATTAACAAACAGATGTTCGGAATATTTATATACAGGAAAGGTGAAAGGCTATGAATACAAATACTGCTTATATTCAAAATTATGACTGGAAAGAGAATCAATCAGACAAAGAGATAATGGTATGTCCATCCGGGACTGCAGCTTTTTTATCTGCGTTATCTGAAACTGTTCTTGAATTATTATATAGTTTAAAGCTTCGGATTGCCAGTGTGCTGATCCGGTATCCAAAGCTGACTCTTTATTGCGTTGCAACCACATGTATCCTGACGGTATTCTGCATATTCTTTCTGCGTACCAGTCTGGTGAATGCACAGTCCGATCATGCAAGTACAAAGTACTTTACCGTAATTGAGGTAGAGGCCGGAGATACCCTTTGGGGAATTGCAAAGGAGTATAGAACTTCTGAATATGCCAGTTTACAGGAATATATAAAAGAGGTTCGGGAAATTAATCATTTATCCGGGGATGAGATTACCAGTGGCTGTTTCCTGACCATCCCTTATTTTGCAGAGGAACCACTTGTAAAGGAATAGTTTTACGGATCGCATACTACCAGCCATCAATACCGGAGCCTTTGATTGCAGAGAAGATACGTTCCTTCACATCCGGAACTGTTGTTTTCAGACTACAGATCAGTTCCTTTGCTTCCTGACGCTTTGTAATTCCGTCTGCAGGACAGGGATTTTTTGAAATCGGTAATTCCTGCTCCCGCGCAAAGGAAGCAACTTCTCCTTCACGGACATATATAAGGGGACGGATCAATTCGAGTTCTGATCGTTCTAATCTGGTAATCGGTGAAAAGGTATGAATCCGTCCTTCATAAAGCAGTGACATTAAAAAGCTTTCTAAGACATCATCTTTATGATGTGCATATGCAATCTTATTACAGCCGATTGCTTTAGCCCGTTCATTAAATGCTCCCTTTCGCAGCCGACTGCACAGAGAACAGGGATTCGCTTCCTTTTTATGATCAAATACAATACTGGCAATTTCTGTTTTCTCCACATAATAAGGAATGTTGAGTTGTTTTACATATTGGGAGAGAAGAGAAGTATCATATTGTTCAAATCCCAGATCAACTGTAATGGCCGACAGTTCGAAAGGAATTGGATAGAAGTCCTTTAATCTTCGCAGTCCGTACAATAAGGTCAGACTGTCTTTTCCTCCAGAGATTCCGACAGCAATTTTATCATTAACATCTATCATATGATAATCATCTATGGCTTTTCTTATATAAGTTAATAACTTTTGTAATTTCATTCTATATACCTTACTATTTTTATCTTAATATATTTATTATTTACCGGAAGCACTGCCTGGAGTTTCTTTTCGTAAAGATACTGCATCGGCAGCCTTTCGTTTGTGTTCGTCCTCAATGGCAGCATAATAATCAATGGTGGTGTTGACATTTTCATGCCCCAGAACGTCAGCAACCAGTCGAATATCACCGGTTTCGCGATACAGAGCAGTTCCATATGTACTACGGAGCTTATGTGGTGTAATTTTCTTATTTGGAACCGCGATCCGGCCATATTTCTTGACCAACCGCTCAATGGCATCCACGCTGATCCGGTTTCCTTTTGAAGATATAAATAGAGCTTTTTCATTTCCATCTGCAATATGGGTCCGTTTTCGTTCTCCCTGAATATATTCCTCTAAAACAGTATGAACTTCTTCCCCAAAATAGATAATATCCTGACCACCGCCTTTCCGGACAATGGTAAGGGAATTGACTTTAAAATCAACATCGGTTACGTCTAATCCAACACATTCTGATACCCGGATCCCGGTACCTAACATCAGGGTAAGAATTGCCAGATCACGTTGTCTGGTTCGTTCACAATGCTTTCTCTGGCGTTCCGACATCTGACCATTGCCTTTTTCAATGGCGTCCAGGATGTCCTGAACCTCATAGGCATTCATACGGATAATATTCTTATCCTTTTTAATTCGAGGCATTTGAACCAGGATCATCGGATTTTTCTCAATATTATCATGCTTCAGATGATATTCAAACATTCCACGTAATGGTGCCATTTTACGGGCGATGGAACGCTTTCCGTTCTCATGATCCTCACCGTCGAGTTTTAAGGTACTAAACTCCAGATAATGCTGATATTCAGAAATATCCTCAGGATGAAAACGCTTCAAATCCTCATAGTCAAATCTGTTTATTTCTGTTTCCTTGTAAATAGGATTCACATTCTTAATATATCGAAAAAAAGTCAACAGGTCATAGGCATAAGAAATGCGTGTACTTACCTGAGTGGTCAAATCCTTATCCCGCAGATAATCCCTGGCACATGGTGGAAGCTGTGCTAACAGTTCATGGTATAATTGCTTTTGTTTTCGTTCCTTTAGTTTATAGTGTTCAGAATCCTTTGCCATTTACATTGTCCTTTCTATATTCAAGTTATTATTTTCTTTAGATACCATTTTACCATACTACTGCTTTTATGTCCATACTTCATACGGAAAAACGTAGATTTATCCGCTAGATAAATACTGCTCTTTTATAGGTGGGATTATGTGAAATGCAAAGAAAAGGTCCCAAAGAAACAAATATGCATTGTTCTTTGGGACCTTTTTCTATAAATGTTCCACAATATATTTAATTAAGTTTACGGTTCCATCAATTCCTAATATACTGGTATCCAGGCAGTAATCATAGCTGGACATGACACCCCATTTTTTTGTTGTGTAATAATTATAATAAGAAGCACGTTGCTTATCCGTTTTTATTACAAGATCCTTTGCCTTTTCCTCCGTCAGGTTCATACGTTCTGCAAAGCGTTTTGTCCGTTGCTCTACAGGCGAATATAGAAAAAAGTTAATTGCATTGCTATAATCGGCCAATGCATAATCTGCACAACGACCGATCATTACACAGGCACCTTCATCTGCAATCCGCTTTATCGTATCAAAGGCGGCCAGAAATACTTTATGATTGATCGGCATATCAATGCCGGTGGTACTGATTCCTAAGGAATATGGATCCATAACAATAGAATATAGCAGGCTGCTGGTTGGTTTTTCATCAAATTTTTCTAAAACCTCTTCACATAACCCGCTTTCCTTTGCTGCACGCTTCAGAAGCTCCTTATCATAGTACGGAATCTTTAATTCCTTTGCCAGGGCAATGCCAATTTCTCTTCCTCCGCTGCCACACTGCCTTCCAATCGTAATAATTGTGTCTTTTCCCATAATGCAATCTCCTTTCCAGTTACAATATCTAGTTAAAATAAAACGCGAATCTGTTTTAATGTCCTGTTTCTATTCTGCTTTTCGTAACGTAAGAATCAGCTTTTGAAAATAGTCCGGCAATTCTGCTCGAAATTCCATATATTCCCCGGTCTGCGGATGCAGAAAACCTAATACACCTGCATGAAGCGTTTGTCCCTGGAGATGAAAAGGATCCTTCGAGGGGCCGTAAACAGTATCTCCAAGTAAGGGGTGATGAATGGAAGCCATATGCACCCGGATCTGGTGGGTTCGTCCTGTTTCTAACCGGCACTCTATCAAAGTATATTTTCCGTGAAACCGTTCCAAAACCCGGTAATGCGTAACGGCATTTCTTCCATTACGAAGATCAATGGACTGTTTCTTTCGATCAACAGGATGTCTGCCGATGGGCTGATCGACCGTTCCTTCTTCTTCTATGATATTATCATATACAATGGCATAATATGTGCGGGTAATAGAATGAACCTTTAACTGCTCTGCCAGGGACTGGTGTGCAAGATCATTTTTGCATACAACCAATAGTCCGGTTGTGTCTTTGTCAATCCGATGTACAATTCCCGGACGAAGCACACCGTTAATAGAGGATAACTGGCCGTTACAATGATATAATACCCCATGAACCAGGGTTCCTGTATCATGGCCCGCAGCAGGGTGAACCACCATGTCCTTGGGCTTATTAATGATCAATATATCATTGTCTTCATAGACAATATCCAGCGGTATGTCTTCCGGAATAAGATTCATTTCTCTGGGTTCCGGAAGTGTAATCTGAATCCGGTCGCCGGTTCGCAGCTTATAATTTGCTTTCACGAAAGCCTGATTGACAAGAATTGCATGCTCGGATAACAGCTTCTGTATATAAGAACGGGAAAGATCGGGAATGGTCTCAGATAAGAATTTATCAATCCGGATGTTTTCCTGTTCCGGAAGTACGGTATAGGTATCACATTGCATCATTCTGTTCTCCTGCGTCATCTGTGCCTTCTTCCTGCTGAGAATCCTGAAATGCAGCAACTATTTCCGCTGTATCTGGATTGTTGGATTTACGATGAAATACTGCCTCAAAGTCCTGTTCTTTGTAGCGGAATAAAATGAAGCAGGCAATAATAGCAATCGAAAAGGTTACATACATATCCGCCAGGTTGAACACAGGGAAATCAATGCACTTTATATACAGAAAGTCAATTACTGCACCCTGAAACAGAGTATCGCCATGAAAAATGCGGTCAATCATATTTCCGATCGCTCCGGCGATCAGGAACAGAATACATAGATTCAATGGACGGAACTTTGCATCCTGTGATAGTTTCACATAACAAAAGCTTATCACTCCTACCACAAGGATGGTCAAAATCAAAAACACAATCTGTCTGTTTTGAAACATTCCCCATGCCATTCCTTTATTTTCCAGATAATACAATCCGAATAGATCACCGATCAAGGGATGATATTCATATAACTCCAAATACTTCAGTACGAGATATTTGGTAAACTGATCCAGTCCGGTCAGTATTATAATTCCAATGCATGCTTTCAGATATTTCATGTTGATTATTGATACCTTTCCAGCTTATATATAAGTAAATCCAGTGCTGTCTGCATCTTCATCACCGATCAGCGCTCTTTTTTCTACCTTGTCTTCTACTTCCCCTTCATAGGTATCTAATTCCTCAGGGGCTTCCGTACGCTCCTCTTTTGCCTCTGTCTCCTGCTGGGAAGAAGAAGGTTCCGGATTCTGCTTTATGGCGCTGAAGGGATCTACAAAGGATCCGGAATCACCGGAAGCGGATGAACCGCCAAAATCCATATTATAACGATCTGCATCATCCCGCTCACCCAGTCCGCCGGAATCTTCTCCATTATCAAAGCCTGGCAAAGGTGTCTGTTCTCCATCTGAGATGAAATCAGACATTGGATTTGAATTGATATAGGCGTCATTTGCAGAAGCTGCACTTTTGGTAAATGCAGCAAATTCACTGGCCTCCATACGGAAAGAGTCACTATTGATCAGATCCATTTGTGCATTTAAAAACTGTGTAAACTGTGCCTTATACTTCGTATACTGCTGTACCAGAGCAACCGTCTGGTTGTGTACCCGCTCTAATTCATGCTTGGCATCGGCAGTATGCGCTTTTGCCTTATTTACAGCCTCCATTTCAATGGTCTGAGCCTTTAATTCTGCCGTCCGTATAGTTTCTTCCGAAGTCTTTTCCGCAAGTACCAGTGCTTTCTGAAGAGACGCTTCAATATTCTTGTAGTGCTGAAGCCCTTCATTCAGCATATTGATCTTGTCCTTCATTTCTACATTGGAACGGTACAATTCCTCGTAATTCTCCAATATTTCGTTAATAAAACCATCCACGTCCTTTTTATCATAACCAATTCCGGACTTAAATGCCTTTGATTGAATTTCAACTGGTGTAATCATTACTTTCTTCCTCCTCCTCGATTAATAGGCGCCAAGATAAGGTGAAACAGTGGATTCATTTAAGATTTCATCTCTTAAATCACCGGATACTTCTATGTCTTGTGGGGCAGCAATAAAGATATTGCTGGAAATTGCCTGCAGGGAACCGTCCAATGCATAACAGGCACCCCCGATAAAATCAATGATTCTCTGGGCTGCATTCAATTCAATGCCCTCCATGTTAATGACAATGGTCTTTCCGTCCTTCAAAAAATCGGTTACTGTCTGCGCTTCATTAAATTCCTGTGGCTTAATTACATACACTTCGCTACCTCTGCTATTCATGGATACTACTTTATTATTGGAACCGGATACCGGCCTTACAGACCGTGTCTGCTTAGGTTTTCTGGTAAAATATACTTCATCATCTTCCTCGTCTTCATCAAAGCTTGCTGCTGTCTGTGACCTTGACGCTGTACTGTAGGATCCGGTCTGCGGCTTTGCCGGAGCCGGTTTTTCCTTTTTTGGCTTTGGTTGTCTGGCTGGCTTCGGTTCTACTAAGTCTATTTCATCATCAAATAAATCATCGTTGTCGTAATCATCGTCATCTGAGCTGTTCAGACTTAAGATATTCATAAATTTGTCAATACCTTTTCCCATGACATATCTCCTATCCCTAAATATTATAATCACGCATACCAAATATTCCAGTGCCAACCCTTACCATAGTGGCTCCCTCTTCGACTGCCGCCATATAATCATTGGTCATGCCCATTGACAATACGCTCATATTAACATTATCAATGTTTATTGATTTTATGTCAAGTAATAATTTGTGCAATTTTGCAAAGACAGGACGGTTATCTTCGGGATTTTCCACAAAAGGTGCGATTGTCATCAGCCCCTGTATATGTACATTGGAGAAAGCAGAAATCTCCCTTACCGCATCCGGAACCTCTTCATAAAAAAAGCCGAATTTTGAATCCTCTCTGGCAACATTTACCTCCAATAATATATTGCAATGTGTCTGTCGCTTTACCGCTTCCTTCTGGAGCTCTCTTGCCAGCCGGATGGAATCTACGGAATGAATCAGCAGTCCTTTATCTACAATATATTTTACTTTGTTGGTCTGTAAGTGGCCGATCAGATGCCATTGTACCGGAGTATGTAGCTGTTCCATTTTCTCCAGCAACTCCTGTACCTTATTTTCACCAAATTCTGTCATGCCGCAGGCAATGGCTTCCTCAATGTCTGACAGAGGTTTTGTCTTGCTGACTGCGATCAGGGTGACTTCGCTGGGATCCCTGCCTGCCCGCTTACATGCCTCTGCAATATTCTTTTGCACTTCGAGAATGTTTTCCTTCATCATATCAAATCATCTCCTTATTGGATAATCTGTCCTTCCGTCACCATGGAAGCATCCAGTATGATCCGGTCATACATGGTAAGACTGCCAGGCACGTTCTCTTCCACTATAGTAAAATCACTGTTTGATGTTAAAACGTTGATCCGCTGAAAAGAAGCAATACCACGGTTTACATTGTAAACGCCAGTCAGGATCGTCCGCTCCATGTCTGCTACCGACAGCGTCTGTTCCGAATCATTCATTACCAGTATGGCATCCGCCGCAAGATCATTCGGATTTACATAACAGAATTCCTCATCTGTATCATATATTGTGGGTGAAACCTGTGTTACAGAAAGATTCCCGTCTGCATCTAATATCCGTACATTAAAGTATATCATTTGCGTGGAGTTGCTCCCTGCAGTCAGATACGTCTTTGGTATCTTCAATACCTGCTTTTCCAGAATGGCAGTATTGGGAATGTTCAGCCCCTCTTCTCTTGTCATAACGATTTCAATCGGAAGAAACCGCTCCTCACAGAAGTTAACCATTAATCTGTCCAGTGAGATATTGGCAAAATACTCCTCTCCATTCTGGATCACAGCAAGATCTCCATATACTTCATTGGTGATGTTTGGCAGTAACAGGGTAACCCGGTCATCCTCCTGCAGCCGGGCGGCATCCTCCGGTGAGAGTGGCAGCACCAGATTCCAGTTTTCACTCGTGATCAGCTTATACACAGGACTTCCGGCCTGAATCACTTCTCCGGTCTTAAGTGAGGTCTTTGTATATGCTTCCGATAGAAAATCTCCACCGGTAATCTCTGCTGGCGCCTTTGTCTCATAGCCATCCTGAAAATAGGTTACAACTCCGCTTTCGGTGGAATGGATCTGGGAAAAAGTAGCCCCGGCCCCTTCTGTACTGGTCAGATTCTCCAGTACCTGGGTATTGGCAAGATCCAGCACACGACCCTCCAGTTCATTTTTAAATTCATAAACATCTGAAAAGTTCACATCCGAAAAATAATTCTGAAATGCAGAAATACTAGAACGGATCTCAGAATATCCTTCACGATTCAATGTGGTTCCTTCATTGGATACCTCTGCGATCAGATCCGAGAGGGTTCCGGTAGCATCCAGCGTATATACGGTAGCATTTTTTCCCACCCGCTGGCCATTCCGAATATAATAGTTAATATAGCCGGAAGTATCAGCAGATACCAGAACCTCCTGCCGCAGTGCAATGGCGGAACCGGATATATTCGTATCCATATAGCTTTTCTGAACCTCGTAGACAGAAACATGTTCCTGCTTCATGCTTCGGAAGATCTGTACACCAAGAAAAACAAAGATCAGACAAAAGATAATGACACCTATATTGATCGTAGGCAGACTATGAAATTTTATGATCTTTCGATTTTCTTTCATGAGAACCTCCTGGCAGTTTGAACATGACTGAATGTAAAAGGCTCCGAACCTGCACATTCTGTTCTAAAAAATAATTGTACAAGTTCCCTTTTGTGAGCAAGAATCCACAGGCAACCTGTACAATTATTTCTGCATATCTTATCAGCAATACTTATAAGGAAACAGTGACATATGATTGAACATCCTCTGGCAGATCCGAAGCATTCATGGAAAGACTGATGACCAGATTAATATCCTGTTTCTCTGAATACTCCACCAGAAAATCCATCGCCTTCTGTATCTCTGAGTTTTCAAGGTGTGCGATCGTTAAAAAACTGTCTAAAAACATCAGCTCCAGATCATGATCCTGAGAAGCAATACCATAAAGAAATCCGCAGAACATGTCAAAATTGTCAATGTGAAATTCCGGCACATTAATCATGCGGATCTGATTGCTTAATTCATACATATGTTTATTGTTCTTATCCAGGAAAACGACGGAACCATTGGTTAGCAACGCACTGTCATTTGCTTTTGAGATCAGAACCTTGGTCTTTCCTTTTCCCTTATTCCCTGCAATAATTTCAACCATAATTCACCCTCCTATTTCATCCACTACCACTAATTATAGTACATCCTGCATGGAAGTACAACTAGAAGTTGTATTTTATTTGTGCGAAGGTATAAGGCAAGAGGAAATGCCTGCATTTCCATTTGCCGCCGCACGCGAACCGTAGAAACTCGCAAGGCGTGTTTCTACAGGTTTTGCGCGAAGGCATAAGGAAGAAGAAAACGGGACATGCATATTACTGCCCGGTAATCCCCTTCAGCAGTTCCTGCATCTGCACATAACGTCCCCCACTGGTAGAAGCGCCACAGACTACAGCAATATAGTCATGCCCGTTGCTGTCTCTGGCCTGTACGATCAGACAGCAGCCTGCTTCATTTGTGGTACCCGTCTTTCCTCCGAGAATCGTAAGTCCCTCCGGTACAGCATAGGTCTGTGAAATAAACATATTGGAGTTGGCTATGGAGCGAGTGAAACTACTGCCATTCCCGTTGGTATATTGCAGGGAATAACGTGGCGTTGATGCGATGGTCTGGAACTCCTCATGTGTGATCAGTTCCTGAAAAATCAGATACAGATCATAGGCTGTGGTATAATGCTCCGGAGAATGCAGACCGTGAGGATTCGTGAAATGAGTATGCGTTGCACCCAATTCTGCCGCACGCTGATTCATAAGTTCTACAAACGCTGCATCATTTCCGGCTATGTAGCGTCCCAGCGCAACCGCACAGTCATTTGCGGAACCATTCATCATGGCATACATGAGTGCTTCCACGGTCATGGTATCACCGACCTGTAATCCAAAGGAAACTGCCATTGGATCGTTCAACACGATCGGCTCCGTCACGGTGGTCATATCAGACAGGTTTCCATGTTCCAGCACAAGCAGTGCCGTCATGATCTTTGTAATACTGGCCGGATAAATCTGTTTGAACGCATTTTCACTGCTTATTACGGTATTCATAGTATTGTCAATACATAACCGGGCACCGGCTGCAGAACTGTTATCTGTTTCTGCAGCAATCACTGCATACTGACTGGCATAACTGCTGTTCACTACCGGTTCTACCGGGATGGAAAAGGCAGGTGTCCGAACATCCGCTTTCTGAAAAGGGGTCTCCAGTTCTGAAGGAAGCAGGCCGCAGCCGGTCAGACTCAGGGAAAGATAAATGCAAAGTATAGTTAATAAAGATTTCCGTTTCATAAGTACTCCTCAAAAAAATATCTGGTACTATATCAGATGACAGAGATAAGAAAGCTGCCAGTCTATCGTAATAGTTGACAGCTAATGATCACTTATAAATATCCCGCCATTCCAGATCACCGCGTTCCAGCGCCTTGACCAGCAACTCTGCGGTTGCAAGATTGGTAGCAAGAGGTATGTTATGCATATCGCAAAGCCGGAAAATATTATTAAAATCAATTTCGTGCGATTTGGGATTCTGTGGATCCCGCAGAAAGATCAGCATGTCCAGATCATTATTTTCAATCTGTGAGCCTAATTGCTGCTCACCGCCCAAATGTCCGGCCAGATATTTGTATATATTCAGATTTGTTACTTCCTCGATCAAGCGTCCGGTGGTACCGGTTGCATATAAGGAATGCTTGCTTAAAATCCCCCGATAGGCAATACAGAAATTCTGCATCAGCTTTTTCTTTGTGTCATGTGCGATTAATCCAATATTCATAAGCTCACCTCAGTATTTCTTTCTATGCAGTCCAACATTCAGCACCAGCCCGATCCCTCCGCAGCTGGATAACAGCGAACTTAAACCATAACTGACAAATGGTAACGGCAGACCTGTATTGGGAAGAATCTGGGTTGCCACACCAATGTTGATAAAGGTCTGAAAACAGATCAGGGTTGCCACACCTGCTGCAATGAGCATGCCTTCCTGATCCTCCGCCTTTCTTGCTATACGGATACATTGTAACACTATTAACAGGATGATTGCAATAATAAACACACATCCAATAAAGCCTAACTCCTCTCCCACGACAGAGAAAATAAAGTCAGTCTGCTGCTCGGATATCAGGTTGGCATCCTTTACTGTTGCAACAGATTCCGAGGCCAGTCCTTTTCCGGATAACATACCGGAACCAATGGCCATAACGGAATTAGACTGTTGATAACCGGTGGACAGGGCATAGTCCTGCGGGTACAAAAAGGCCAGGACCCGCCCTCTCTGATTATCCGTAATCAGCTTTTGATCGGGCTGCTGAATATACCAGATCAGGGTACTGCTGATCGGAATCAGCAGTAAGGTGACGATTCCAATGACCTTATAGCTCAGTCCCGCCACAAAGATCATGGCAAGCATAAGCAGAAACATATCAATCGTTGTTGAAAGATCCGGCTGTCGTACTACGATTACCAGCGGTATACCACAAAATGCCGCGATCAGTAAAAGGCTTTTCCAGTTATTCAGCTTGTCCTTTAATTTGGCCAGCAGTACAGCAAGGCAAATGATCATAATGATCTTCGTAAATTCCGATGGCTGAATCGTCATAAAGTCACCGATACCATACCAGCGCCTTGCACCCTTTACCACTTTACCAAAGGGAATCAGTCCCAGCAGCATAATAATATTCAGGAAGTATAATACCAGCCAGAATTTACAGAAGTAATGGTAATCGATCAGGGACACTACGACCATAACGCACAGGCAGCCCACCAGACCGACCACCTGCTTCATGGTATAGGAACTGTCTGCACTGTGTATAACAATGGTACCAAACAATGTAACAACCAGTACCAGAAATACCAGTTTAAAATTGTAATCCCTTAACCGATAACCCTTTAGCATAATCTTTCGCCTTACTTCTTCGTTTCATTTCTTCCTAAATTATTTCTTCGCATTATTTGACTTTAATTCTTTGATCGGAATATTTGCATAGATTGCCGGCACTGTTCCATGCCCGCCTTCCGATTCTGTTTGCGTGATCTGGATATCCAGTCCGGATGCATCAATTTCCACATACTTGGAAATCACTTCTATAATTTCGTTTTTGATCTGTTCCATCACATCCGGCGAGCAATTTGCCCGATCAGATACCAGCAGCAGCTTCAAACGGTCTTTTGCATAATCTCCAGAGGTCTTTTTTCTTCCAAAGAACAACTCTTTTAATCCCATAGTATCCTGCTCCCTCCTTAGTTATTGGACTTCTTAAATATCTTGGACAGTTTCTTGAAAAAACCGTCATTAGATAAGTCCAGATATGGCACATTTTCACCTAAAATCCGATTACAGATATTGAGGTAAGCCTTGCCAGGCAGTGTACCGTCACCGACTAACGGTTCGCCCTGATTGGTGGAAACAACGATATTTTCATCATCCGGTACGGCTCCGATCAGATCAATGGCCAGAATTTCCACAACATCCTCAATGGACATCATATCGCCCCGCTTTACCATATCCATACGGATCCGGTTCACGATCAGATTAATATGCTTGATCTCATTCGCCTCCAGTAAGCCTATAATGCGGTCTGCATCCCGGATGGCTGATACCTCAGGAGTTGTCACCACCAAAGCACGGTCTGCTGCTGCAATGGCATTCTTAAATCCCTGTTCAATACCGGCCGGACAATCCAGAAGTATGTAATCAAATTCTTCCCTTAATTCATCTACCAGTTTCTTCATCTGCTCTGGAGATACGGAAGTCTTATCACGGGTCTGGGCAGATGGAAGCAGAAACAGGTTCGGATACCGCTTGTCCTTGATCAGTGCCTGCTTGTACCGGCAGTTACCCTCCACTACATCCACCAGATTATATACGATACGGTTTTCCAGTCCCATTACCACGTCCAGGTTTCGCAGTCCGATATCAGTATCGATCAATACCACTTTTTTTTCCAGCTTTGCCAGACCGGTACCTACATTGGCAGTTGTTGTTGTCTTTCCGACACCGCCCTTACCTGATGTTATTACGATTACTTCACTCACAGCTTCATTCCTCCACTCATGTATACTTGTTTTCTTGTAATTATTCAGAATGATTTCATTCTGATGTATTGTTTATATATTAATATCGTTCAGAACCGATTTCGTCACTGGTTCGATATAAATATTTTCGTCCTCCACAAAAGCGATCTGTGCATCCGTGGTCTTTCCTCCAAACCGTTTCTTCTGCTTATCCGGGGCCCGTCCGATGATATCACTGATCTGGATCTGCATAGGTGCCATGGAAAGTGCCAGAACAAAGGCATTCCGGTTTCCGGCAGCACCGGCAACTGCAGTTCCTTTCAGACTGCCTAAAATAATGATATTGCCATTGGATATGACGGTAGCGCCAGGATTGACATCGCCGATCATGACCAGACTGCCGGAGGCCTCCAGGGTCTGACCGGATCGCAGGGTGCCTTTATAAAATAATCCGTCGCCCTTATCCGGATAGATATAACGGGTCTCCTCTTCCGCCGGAGGACTGGCTTCCTCTCTGCTTTCATTTTCTTCAATAATCCGCTGAAACTGCTCCTCGGTTTCCTTCCGGTTGTCAATTACATATGGAATACGGAGGGTTGTCCTCTTCTTGATCAGATCCAGGATCCGGTCAATCTCTTCCGAGGATAAATCTCTTCCTTCGAAGGTAATGGCACTTTGTGTATTACTGTTAAAATATTTGCTGGAATCATCAAAGCGAACGCCGATTTCAATCAGCAAATCTTCAAATGGAACCTCCGGATCCAGTACCAGGACGATCCCGTACCGGTTTCCTTTAATCAATACATGTTCATTCATGAACTCACCTCATTTAGTACAATCTACACACTATACCAATATATACCATATTCATAGGGATTGGCAAGTAATTTAATCTGTATGCAGGCTGTCACCTGAAACTTTATGATCCTCTAACAGTTCCGGCTGATAATAGTAGGCATAGATCAGACTTGCCAGTTCTTCTGCATTACCGGAGGAATGTCCAAAAGGAATAACGGTTGTTACCGTAATCTCCGGCTGTTCATAGGGAGCAAAGGATACGAACACTGCATGACATGCTCTGGTCAGATCCTCCTGGGCGGTTCCGGTCTTGCCGGCCACTGCAGTATCCATCTGATTCAGCAGACTGCTTTTAGAGGTATTATCCGTGATAACCTTTCGCATACCGCTGTATATGGAATCCCAAAGTGCATAGGAAATCTCAGGATGTGATTCCACCTTTGGCTCTGCTGCATATACACTGTTCCCTTCAAAATCACAAATGTCATTTACGATCGACAGATCATAACATTCTCCCTTCGTAGCAATGGTATTTACATATCGTGCAAGCTGGATCGGCGCATAGCTGTTGGTTCCCTGTCCGATCGCAGAACGGGGAGCATCCTCATTGGATACATTGGGTTCTGCTTCCGGCAGTTCAATCCCCGACTTTCGATCCAGTCCAAAGACAGATGCATATTTTGCCAGTTGTTCTAATCCCTGTTTTTCCCGATATAATTCAGGATCCGCGGCATCCAGTCCCAGACGGTATCCCACTTCATAATAGAAGTAATTGCAGGATACTTCCAATGCTTCTATGATTCCGATGGTGCCATGGGTACCCGGATAGATCCAGCAGTGCGGATTTTTTGGAACCCTGTCAAATTCTCCCTTCGTCTGTATGGTTTCGCTTATGCCAAGCACACCCTCCTGTACACCGGCAACGGTGGACAGCATCTTGTAAGTGGATCCCGGAGCCGTACGCTGCTGGGTGGCACGATTGAACATCGGCGTAGTAATATCTGCATTCAGCTTCATATAATATTCTGCATCGATCGTATTGGTCAGCCGGTTATTATCATAGCTTGGATACGTGACCAGAGCAAGTACCTTACCAGTCTTCACGTCCGTTACTACAATGGAACCGGAGCATGGATCCAGGGCAAGCTGTGCCGGTGTGATCTCAATCTTCTGAATCTTCCGGTACATAAAGGTGTATGCGCTGATTTGTCCGCTCTGTAACGGACTGAAATCTTCATCCTCGGTACTTAATACCCCCTGGTCGTACAGCATCAGACATACCTGTCTTCCATTTACTATTCCGGATTGTATCATATATTTGATGATTAATTTGTCGAAATTATTGTCTTGCTGTAATTCAGTGATAATATTTTTCACTAATGCACTATATATCTCCTCTGAGTCATAATAATCGCTGCTTAACTCGAAATTAGAGATATTGATCGCATTCTGATTAATGGCGTATCGAAGATATTCGTTCAGACCAATGGTCTGATTCCGGATAAATGCAACAAACTGCTCATCATTGTCCGGAATAATGGTAACATCCAGAATTTCCTCCTTCACCAGCATCTGATATATGAAGTCCATATATTCCTGATCCTCTTCAGACAAGTCTTTCATCGGAGTTGTTGAAGTCAAAAGACTGTTCTCCAGAGAGGATAATACAGTATTCTGTCTTCCTTCAAAGGAGTGTAAGAAGCTGCGTTCATTTTCTGAAGCAGCGTCCGAACGGATATGCCGCATGGTAAGGGTATTATTATTAAATAATGCAAAATATACATCATTGACCGGAATCAGAATATTCTTTTCCGTTCCTTTAGAATTGTCCTCTGATATATGTGCCAGTAAAATACTGGACAATTCCTGCTCCAGAGCATTATAGCAGTATTTTGTCAGTTCACTGTCAATCGAGAGATAAACATCATTTCCTGCAACCGCATCACTGCTGTCAATCACCTCCAATACCCGGCCCATATTATCAACAAATAAGTGCTGGGTTCCCTTTTTTCCCCGAAGCTGACCCTCTAAGACATTTTCAATTCCCATTTTTCCCACGACATCTGTTTGAGAATACTGATTGTCCTCCGGCAGGTTTTCATTATAATCCGATAGCTCATCAGAAGAAATACCGCCAATATATCCAATGATATTGGCAAAATACTTGGCATCATTATAGATTCTGGTGGAATCCACCTGTACATCCATGCCAAGCAGACTGTCTTTGCTTTCCCGGATCTGAGCCACACTGGCATCGGATACATTCAGAGCAATCTTAACCGTTACATACTGCTGGAAGCGGTTCAGCCACAGGGAATACCGGATGGCCATGATCTTTAATGCCTCCTCCTTCGAGTATTCATCCGAAATATCAAAATTACGGTTACGCTTTGCATTATGATTGTTTCGCAGGTATTCAAAGATGGTCTCTGCATCCGCCCGTGCATGTTCCTTCAGATCCTCTTCCTTTGTGACGGCATAGACATCCATACGGAACCGTGTCAGAGCTCCGCCCTGTACGGTAAACTGGAGATTTCCATTCTCATCTAACTGAATGGGGAAGGTATCATATATTACAGAATCCCCATTGGATTCTAAGATACGGACGGCATCATACACAATCTGATTCTTCAGCGCATTTTCTGTCATATCCAGTTCATCCGCCCGGGAGGAAAGCTGCGGACTGTTACCAAAGATTACAGAATAGGATATTTCATTATAGGCCAGTTCCTTTCCATTCCTGTCATAGATAACGCCTCTTGGAGCGGGAACCGTCACTGTCCGCTCCTGCCCATAGATAAAGTTATCCAGATACTCCTGGCCATCCACAATCTGTAATACAAATAATCGGTGGACCAGTACGCCGAACAGTATCAGAAATATAATTGTCAGCGGAAACAGCCGATGCTTTGTATATTCCTTCAGAAAGTCCTTGATTGCTCCAAATAATTCCTTTATCATCAGTCCTCACTCCCCTCTTCTTTCCGTTTCAGCCAACGATTAATCCGTACCAGCGGCTTATATATGATCAGGGTAATTACCATGGTATATATTAATTCCGGCAGTATTACATGAATAAAGTAAAATCCGAATTCCAGACGATTCCGCAACAGATATGCAAACACATATACCAGCAGATTGAATACCAGATCATTGGCACCTACCATCAGCATGGGAAGCAGGATATCCTCCATATAATATACCCGGTGAAAAAAACCGTTAATATATCCCAGATACATGTATAGCAGTGCATAAGGACCGATTATGGAACCGTAAAAAATATCCATGAGCAATCCGGAGCAGAAGCCTACCAGCATTCCCTCCTTCCGTCCACGCATCATACCAAAGGATACTGTAGGGATCAAAAGAAGATTTGGAACGATACCGGCCAAATCAAGAAAACGAAATACGGAAGTTTGAAATAAAAAACAGATTAATATAATTATTAACTGAATGATAAATCTACGCATACACTCACTCTTCTTCTATGTTCTGCTTCAGGTCTAATACCACCAGTACCGTCTGAATGTGATCAAAATCAACCACAGGGATCACGTCTGCGGACATGGTAAGATTATTGGTGTCCAGGGACAGATTCGTTACATATCCGATCGTAATACCCGGCAGGAATTTATCACTGATATTAGACGTGATCAATTCATCACCTTCTGACACCGCGGCATCCTTGTCAATATCCTCTGCCCGTATATAGCCGGCATCCATGTATTTTTCATCTCCTAATACATTACAGATGGAATCGTCTGTTAAAAACATGGCTGTTACATTACTGTTATCATCAATGATGGAACGCACCTTTGCATAATTCGGCCCCACCTCGGTAACAATGCCGACCAGTCCGTTTCCGGCCATTACATTACAGCCCTCCTGAATACCGGCATTGCTTCCCTTGTCTATGATAAAGGTATCAAACCAGTTTCCGGCATCCTTGGAAATTACATTTGCCGCCACCTTCTCATAATCCGGGAAACGGGAATCCAGTTCATACAGTTCCCTTAAATCAATTAACTCATCCTCATCGGAAAGCTGCTTCCGGTCTGTCATCTGATATTCTTCCAGTTGTTTTTTTAATTCTGCATTTTCTGCCTGAAGATTCTGAATATCTACAAGCATATCCAGCTTGTCACTGACCCATTGTCCAATGGTATTAATACCATGCTGCATAGGGGTTATCGTTACTCCGGTAATATAGCGAAGGGGTGTCAGCACTTCTTCAAATGCAAAGGATACACCGATCAATGCCAGACATAAAATGGTTAATATTAGCAATATATATTTGGGCGGTATGGTATGTTTATTATTAAATCTCATGTTTCCATAACTTCTTTCTGATCATTACATTTACAGCATCTGATGCTCTGCAAAACTGAAATACGTCTGCTCTCCCACAATAATATGATCCAGCAGCGGGATCTGTAACAGATTTCCGGATTCCTTGATCCGACGGGTAATCTGTATATCCTCCCGGCTGGGACTTGTGTTGCCGGAGGGGTGATTGTGTATCAGGATCAACTGTACTGCACTGCATCGAAGGGCCTGTAAAAAAACCTCCCGGGGAGAAATCAGGGATGCATTCACAGTTCCCTTTGTGATCAGTTCCTGCTTTAGATACCGGCAGTTCTGATCCAGATACACTGCATGAACACACTCCTGTGTTTCAAACCGAAGCTCTTCCTGAAAGAATTGTGCAATAAAAACCGGTTTTCCAAAACGGAGCTGCTCTTCCGGTGCAGCTCTGGCAATCCGCCTTGCAAGCTCTGCGATGGCCTGCATCTGTATTGCCTTTACTCTTCCGATCCCCGGCAGTTCCATCAACTGTTCCTGACTCAGATAACACAATCCGGTCAGATTGGGATGCGTCTCATCCTTCAGCAGTACCTGTCTTGCCAACTGGAGAGAATTCATTTCCCTGCAGCCGTTCCGCAGGATAACTGCCAGCAGTTCTGCATCACTCAGTGCGCCAGGGCCCAGTCGTTCACAACGCTCATAGGGGCGTTCTGACACTGGCAGTTCTTTCATGTTTTCTTTCATTCTGTCCTTCCCGCGCCCACGCGGAATCAGACTCCGGATTCCATTCGTTTCTGCCGGTTACAGCAGACGGTATATAATGACACCAATGATCACACCAATGATGCCCCCAATGGTGATCTTGATGGTAAGTCCAAATGTCAGGACAACAATTCCTAAATCCAGCACCACCGGATTTGCCAGTCCAAAAGACTGTCCGAAGTTCAGCCAGCTTAAGAATGCAACATCCTTGGTCAGCCAGCCGATAAAGCCGCCGATTACAATTCCGGCTAATATCATTAAGAATAATGCCCAGTTGTTCTTTCCTAAATTTCCATTTGCCATATGGTAAGACTCCTTCTTCTCTTATGCAGCGTTACGCAGTACAGCAGAATGGTCTGCATTACGCACTAGAGTTTCTATTATATCATAACTGAACACCCTTATCAACCATGCACTGCAGAGTCTTCATAATACCAAATTTGGCATGCGGATACGTAAGACCGCCCTGAAAATAGACTGCATAAGGCGGTTTTACCGGACCGTCCGCGGATAGTTCAATCGATGCTCCAGACACAAAGGCTCCGGCCGCCATGATCACATCACTGTCATAGCCGGGCATTGCCCAGGGCGTCGGTGTTACATAGCTGTCTACCGGTGCCGCCGCCTGAATCCCCTCACAAAAGGCAATCAACAGCTCCGGCGTTCCGAATTCAATCGCCTGTATGATGTCATAGCGTTCTTCCACTGCGTTGGGAATTGTACGATAACCTAAGGATTCATACAGATTTGCGGCCAGAATAGCTCCCTTTAGTGCAGCAGCAGTAACGGTGGGTGCCAGAAATAGTCCCTGAATAAAGGAAGCAGTCACCCCTAATCCGGCACCAAGTTCCTTTCCCAGGCCCGGTGCAGTCAGGCGATATGCTGCCCGCGCCACACATTCCTTTGTTCCCACAATATAGCCTCCGATCGGTGCCAGGCCACCTCCCGGATTCTTGATCAGAGAGCCTACTGCCATATCTGCTCCAACATCAGTGGGTTCCAATTCCTCCACAAACTCTCCATAACAGTTATCCACCATACAGATAATATCGGACCGGATGGATTTGATAAAGGCAACTAATTCTCCGATCTGTGCTACAGATAAGGTAGGCCGGGTTGCGTATCCTTTGGAACGCTGAATTTCCACCAGTCGGGTCTTTTCATGAATGGCGTTGCGGATTCCTTCCCAGTCAAAGGAGCCATCCGGAAGCAGGTCCACCTGCCGGTAAGTAACGCCGTATTCTGCCAGTGACCCCGCAGAGGAGCGGATTCCTATTACTTCATCCAATGTATCATAAGGCTTTCCGACCGGAGACAGGATTTCGTCTCCCGGTCTCAGATTTCCTGCAAGGGCAATATGCAGAGCGTGAGTTCCACAGGTGATATGCGGGCGTACCAGAGCATCCTCTGTATGAAAGACATCTGCATAAATCTGCTCTAAGGTATCCCGTCCAATATCATTATAGCCGTATCCGGTCGAGGGATACAGATGAGCCTCACTCAGTTTGTTCTTCTGCATGGCATGCAGTACCTTTAACTGATTATATTCGGCCCTGCGGTCAATCTTCTGAAACCGCTCCTGCAGGCTTTGTTCCATCTGCTGGCAGTAATCCACGACCCGCTTTTCAATTCCCATATCTGTATACATGGAATATGGTTCCATATCGTTCATTTTTTCCGTTCTCCGTTTCTGTCATACATGGTGTTCTATTTTCTGTTATATCAAAATATGATAAATCATGCTATATTTTAGCACAGATTTCAGCCTCCGGCATACATTTCCTGAAATGTCATAAAATTGCAAGATTCATTTCCTGTATCCGTTTCAGCATTTCTTTTAATAATGCATCCTGACTCTGAAAGCAGCGCCGGTCCAGCCAGATTACATCCCGCTCCCGCCGGAACCAGGTCAGCTGCCGCTTTGCAAAATGCCGGGTATCCCGTTTTAGTATATAAACAGCCTCTTCCAGACTACAATTTCCTTCCAGATAGTTGAGAATTTCCTTATATCCCAATCCCTGCATGGATACCATACTGCTGGTACAGCCGGCCATTTGTAAACGACGTACCTCGTCCACAAGTCCTCGTTCTATCATAGTGTCAATCCGCCGGTCAATCCGTTCATATAATGTCTGCCGGTCGTCAGTCAGAACAAAATACAGAAACTGATACGGGGATTCCTTTTTCCTCTGTTCTTCGTTATGTGCGGATATACGGGTACCGGTCTGATGATAATATTCCAGGGCACGAATGACCCGCTTTACATTGTTTGGATGAATGGCGTCCGCAGAAACCGGATCGACCTGGCGCAATTTTCCATGCAGATAATTTGCCCCCTGTTCCCTGGCAAGCTGTTGCAGGTTCTGACGGTATACAGTTTCTGCATCCGTTTCTGCATCCGTTTCACCATCCCCTTCTCCGCCGGGGCTGGTATCAACAGCAGGAGGCCCTGTCTGTTCAAATGCAATATCATATAACAGTGCCTGAATATAAAAACCCGTACCTCCTACAACGATCGGAATCGCACCTGCATGATAAATCTTTTCTAACGCTTCTTTTGCCATTTTCTGAAACCGTACTACGTTAAACTCCTCCTCCGGCTCCAGAACATTAATCAGATAGTGCGGAATTCCCTGCATCTCCTCCGGAGTGATCTTTGCAGTCCCGATATCCATTTTTCGATAGACCTGCATGGAATCGGCAGAGATCATCTGTCCGTGAATCGCCCTGGCCAGTTGAATGGACAAGGCGCTTTTGCCCACAGCAGTAGGGCCGGTGAGGATGATCAGCGGCCGTTTCTGCTTATATTGATTTGATTGGTTCCTGTTGTGTTCCATTGTTCTGTGTAATATACTTCTCCTTACCGATCCTGAATCCGCTTGAATTTCTTTTCAATCTCCGTTTCCGTCATGGAAATGATCGTAGGTCTGCCATGAGGACAATTATATGGATTCTCCAACTGCAGCAGTTGATCGATCAGGGCATCTGCCTCGGGTATCGATAAGGACATATTTCCTTTCACTGCCGCTTTGCAGGCCATGGTCGCAATTTTGTAAATAAACATATCCATATTGAGATGCGTTCCTTCTTCAATAAGAGAATCAATAAAATCAATAAAGATGTCCCGGGCAGCCAGCCCGTAGGTTTCTAGTGGAACTGAACGTAACATATATTCTTTTCCACCAAAGCTCTCCATCTGAAAGCCCATATCCGAAAAAAACTGCTGATGCTCCTGCAAGACTTCTATCTGTCTTGGATTCACGGAAATCACCAGAGGAGGTTCTACCTGCTGGGATAAGATCTCCCGGTTCTGATACTGCTTCATCAGCTTCTCATACATGACCTTTTCATGGGCAGCATGTTGATCCATAATAAACAGGCTGTTCTCATATTCAATCAGCCAATAGGTACGGAATAGCTGTCCGATCAGGCGATGCCTGGGTCTGGCTTCCTCAGATAAAAAGTCAGACTGAAAAAGTGATATCTGCTCTTCCGGACTTTTCATACTTTGAGAAACCTTCTCAGGATCAGTCCTTTGAAATGGCACAGGCTCCTTTGTTGACATAATATCATTATTGTAACTGTTTGGTTCACATACAACGACTGGTTTGTGAATCTCAGGGGGAGTCGGTTCTTCTGCTTCCAGCTTTATCTGTGCTTTTCGTTTCACCTCAAAAGGCTCCGGTGCCTGCGGAATGATTCCGGCTTTTTTTTGTTCCGTTCGACCAGCCGGCCGACTGACCTCTGGTATCAGTTCTTTTTGCAGCAGGACTGCCCGGATTTCCTCGAAGATAAATTTATAAAGCTCCTCACTTCTGCTGTACCGCATCTCCATTTTTCGCGGATGTACATTGACATCCAGCAGCTTTGGATCCAACTCCAGATTCAGTACCACAAATGGAAACTTATGTACCATTACAAAGGTCTTATAGGCTTCCTCAATGGCTCTGGTAATGATTGGACTTTTAATATATCTTCCGTTTACGAAATAATGCTCAAAGCTTCGGTTTCCTCTGGATACATATGGCTTTGCAACAAAACCGTTTATTTGCATTTCCTCCCGCTCAGTTGCGATCGGAAGCAGGTTTCCAGAAATATCCCTGCCATAAACATGATAGATAATATCCTTAAGATTTCCATTTCCAGAGGTATTTATTTTATTCTGTCCATTATTTACGAATTTAAAAGAAATATCCGGTCGGGACATGGCAAGCTGCTCCACCAGTTCATTGATATAGCCGCCTTCTGTCATAGCGGTTTTCAGGAATTTGCGTCTGGCCGGTGTATTATAAAACAGGTTCCGGACAATGAAGGTGGTACCCTCCGGGCAGCCGATTTCCTCTCTGGCCCGCTCTATGCCGCCATGGATTTCGTAACGGATGCCGGTTAAGGCATCGCTGGTCTTGGTGATCACCTCTACCTGCGCTACTGCAGCGATACTGGAAAGCGCCTCTCCCCGGAAACCTAAGGAGGCTGTGGTCAACAGGTCTTCAATGCTGGTGATTTTACTGGTGGCATGTCGCAGAAAGGCAGTCTGTACCTCCTGAGCCGGAATGCCACAGCCATTATCCGTGATCCGGATGAATGAGATGCCGCCTTCCTTTATCTCAATCGTAACAGCATTCGCTCCGGAATCAATGGCATTTTCCACTAATTCTTTTACAATGGATGCGGGACGCTCCACGACCTCACCAGCCGCTATTTTGTCAATTGTATGTTGGTCTAAGACCTGAATCATGTTGTAACTCCTTCAAATTCTTAATCAATTTGTCCTTATTTCTTCTGTTTGCTATGGCCTGGCTATTCCTGTTTCTGCTGTCCGGTCCTGCCCAGACCAGCCGGCTCTTCTAATACACCCATGGAATACCCGTCCGGGGCCGGATATCGATATTCCTTGTATATCTCACAGACCAGCCGGATAATTGCCGTAATCTGTATTACCGCATAGATAAAAAAGAGTATTTTATACGGGCCGGAAGCTGTATCAAGAGAAGGGCTTCTGCCGATCTGTTCCGGATGATCCGGATTATAATACCAGGTATCCTGTGTCCCGCGGATCGCCCTGATTGATTGATCATGAGCAGTGTGATGATAGATAACACCTTCCACCTCATATTGAAACTGATTTATATAGTTTTTATGAGAATTTCCTTCCGCATCTATATACTCCGCCGGATATGAGGCCGTGTATGTAACAGTAACCGGCAGATACTCCACTTTCTTCTCATAGGTTTCATGTACATTCTTATATTCAATCAAAGCAGTAAAGAGAAAAACAACTGCAGTCATTTGTATAATAATAAAACTGCGGATATTGACTGTGATTTTTCCATGCTTTCCATTTATTCTAATAAAATAATTGTAATCATGCATATACATACTCCAGACGTTTTCTCAAACGGTTAAATGGTCTAAACTGTAATCTCAATCTGATTTCCTTCCATGTCAATGATACAACTTTCATAATATCCATCTCCGGTTGTCCGGGGACCACTCAGCACAGGAAAGCCATTCCGTTTCAGGCTATCCGTCATCTCATCCACCCGTTCTCTGCTCCCTACACTGAATGCAATATGGATATATCCGGTTCTTGCTGTTCCTTTTTCTATATCCTGCATATCCGGTCTGTTCATGAGCTCCAGTCTGGCCCCATCGTCAAAGGTCAAAAAATAGGAACGAAAATCCGTATTCGGATTATGATAACCGGTATTCGCAGCAGCACCGAAGTATGTTACAAAGAAGTCTTTTGTTTTTTCCAGTTCTTTCACATACATTGCAATATGTTCGATTCTCATAACTCCCTCCATATGTTCAGGATGACATAGCTTCACCTGTTATCTTATAAAATTGGTTCCGATCCGTTCCTCCTTCTCCGGCAGACCGAATTCCTGCTTTCCTAAGGCAATGCATTTTATCAGAAATGCCATATTTCTTCCCAATGTCCGCATTGTCTGAAGCCCCTCTTCATCCTTTTTTACTTCCTCTGCAGTATTTCCGTGCACACTGTTCCAGTACTGACTGGATACCACTGGCATACCGGATATGGTAAAATATTTATTCAGCTCATCAAAGGTTGCTGAACAGCCGCCCCGTCTGGCGGATACTACCGCTGCCCCGACCTTCATTGTCTTGTCAGATGATGTACTGTAGAATAAACGATCCAGAAAGGAAATCAGCGTCCCATTGGCAGATGCATAATACACAGGAGAACCTATTACAATACCGTCACATTCCTCAAACTTAGGCGCCACTTCATTTACAATATCATCAAATACACATTTTCCGGTTTTCTTACAGCTCCGGCATCCGATACAGCCCCGAATATCTTTATTCCCTACCTGAATGATCTCTGTATCAATTCCCTGCTGTTTTAAAACCTGTTCTACCTCACTTAACGCAGTATAAGTACAGCCTCTTGCATTTGGACTTCCATTAATTAGTAATACCTTCATGATCTGTCGCCTCCCCGATTTTATAGTTCCATTGCATTATAAAGCATTTCGAATTCACCATCAACTATATTGAGGTAATTATTTGTAATATACATTCATTTGGCTGGAATGGAATCTATCATGACTCTTTCCTGTTAATCCTTCACGCCAAAAACAGACCGCATCTTATCTTTCAAACACGCAGTCTGCCTCTTGGTCTCCAATTTACAAGTTAGCTCCTAAGCTAAGTGTTGAAGCTTTTCTGAATGGCCTTTTACGACCTTTTTTAGAATTTCTATGTCTGTTTTCATCGCAGCCTGTTCTTCCACACCATTTTTATATCTTCCATAGGTAGAAACATAGCAGCTTTCGATGTTCTGTATTCTTGGACTGATCTCATTCTCCAATAGAATTTTGATATTAACGATTTCAACCCTCATTCCGGCATTACCGGATTTAAGCTCCTGCATGTCCGTTGTTTGATCTGCAACACTGATTTGCAGTTCATCTACACGAATTTCAAGTTTTCTTACATCGGTTTTTAGATTATCCACATCGATGCGTAAATCCTTCACTTCCACTTTTAGGTTTGCAATATCGGCTTTGAGCTCATCCACATCGGTGCGTAGATCCCTCACTTCTACCTTCAGGTCTGCAACATCGGTTTTGAGTTCATCCACATCGGTGCGTAGATCCCTCACGTTCACCTTCAGGTCTGCAACATCGGCTTTGAGTTCATCCATATCAGTGCGTAGATCCTTCACTTCTACCTTCAGGTCTGCAACATCGGCTTTGAGTTCATCTACATCGGCACGTAGATCCTTCACTTCCATCTTCAGGTCTGCGACATCGGTTTTGAGCTCATCTACATCGGTACGTAAATCCTTCACGTCCGTCTTTATATCTGCCACATCCATTTTCAGATCTGTTACGTCTGCTTTCAAATCCTTGATATCTGCCTGGACACCCTGCATTGAAATAAGTATCAAATCCATCTTTTCACTATCTGTCAATTTCTCACCTTCTTTCTCTGCATCTAATTTAACATACCACAGGCATTGTGTCAATTTAATTGTTCATATTTTATACTATTTTTATCTTCACATGACAATATAAGATAATATTAACATATATTCAAAATAATTTATAGATAGAAAACCCGATCCCTTATTACAATTTACAAAAGGATCTCTCCCATCATATATAATACTGCTTCGCCGGATATCTTTACATCCCGTTCTCCCATTTTGCAGTAAAGGGTTCCACCTCTGGCGGATACTTGCCTGGCCAGCAGTCTGTCCTTTTGCAGCCGATGGCTCCAGAACGGGATCAGGCTGCTGTGGATGGAACCGGTTACCGGATCCTCCAGATTCAGTTCCGGACAGAAGTACCGGGACACAAAATCCGCATCCTCACCCTGTGCAGTCAGGACAATACCCAGCCAGTCCGATAAACTTCTTAATTTATCATATTGAGGAACAAACCTCCGAACCGCCTGCTCACTGTTCATAACCACATATAGATCACGCTCGGAATACAATTCCAGCACACCAGGACCAAATATCTCTGCTATCTCTGATCTGACATCAATTCTTTTCGGTATACGCAGGGGAAAGGACATCTCATACCATCCGTTTTTTTGAACCACATGCAGCAGACCGCTCATCGTATCAAAGGTAACCTCCTGACGTCCCGGTTCCAGATATTGAAAAACCACAAAAGCACTTGCCAGAGTAGCATGGCCGCAAAGATCAATCTCAAAACAGGGTGTAAACCATCTCAACTGATATCCAGTTTCTGTTCGATATAAGAAAGCAGTCTCCGACAGGTTGTGCTCTGATGCGATCTTCTGCATCTGCTCCCTGGAAAGATGCTCTTCCAGAACACATACTCCTGCCGGATTCCCTTTGAATATCTCATGAGAAAATGCATCCACCATATAATACTTCATTCTGTCACCACCATTCCCTGTACGGCCAAGGTTCCGTCCTGTTTGATCCCTGCAAGCAAGATACGTTCTTTCTCCCGCCTCCGGTATACTGCAATCTCTTCCAGGTAAAAGCACTGATCCAGATAATGGATCTCAAAATCCGTGATCCGGTTCTGCTCAAAATAATTTATGTCAAATGCATTCAAAAATAAATTAATATACAGCAGATTATTCATATGCTTACTCTTATCCAGGTCTGTGTACCTTACGGTATGCGTATAGCAATATTCCATATCTGTAATCTCAGTCGAAAGCTTGCAGAACGGAGCAATCGAAAGCTTCTGTTCCATTGCCGCCTCCTTCGGATAATCAATCTCCGTCAGACGACCAATACGACGGGTATCCATATGATACAGACAGCTTTCCACCCTACCCTCTGCATAGACCTCATTTTGTCTGGATGCTATAAAATCCTGCCAGACCCGTATTGGAGAGCGGTCCTGTACTGCCCAGGTCTGAAATTCTAGCGGAGCTGTAAAATCTGCCTCCTTCCAAATATGCATTCAGCAGATTCCGTATTCTTCCGGCAGAGTATCATTCCCTTTGCCCAGGTTATGCATATAATGAGTAGCAACATCCTGAAAATAGTTCAAATATCCCCGCACCCCCACCAGGCCGTTCGGATCAGCCTCTCGAAACTGGGGCATATATTCTTTTTGAAATATCATAGCTTTCCTCCTGCCTGCCGCCAACATTCACAAGCAGGTGTAAATTCTGCTTCTGACATTGACTCCGATATCAGCTCCTACGAATCGGTATCCGTCAGTTTTTCCTGTAATTCACTTAAATACACCAGTGCCTTCATAGGAGTCATATTGGATAAATCCAACGCCTGAATCTCTGCTACGACCGCTTGTTCCTTGGGATTGGTAAACAGGGACAGTTGTACCGGTTCCGCCTGCTTCTTTGGCCTGGCAGCAGTAACCCTCTTTGCCTTTCCAGCCAGGTCATGGTCGTCCAGCAGGTCAGCCAGAATCTCATTTGCCCGTGCAATCACTCCGGATGGTATCCCCGCCAGCTTTGCTACCTGAATACCATAGCTTCGATCTGCTCCACCCTGCATGATCTTTCGCAGGAATACAATATCATCCCCCTGTTCCTTTACTGCAATGCAATAGTTATGGACACCCGGCAGCTGTCCCTCCAGTTCTGTCAGCTCATGATAATGTGTGGCAAATAAGGTCTTTGCCCCAAGCCGATGATAATTGCTGATATGCTCCACCACAGCCCAGGCAATGCTTAACCCGTCATAGGTGCTGGTTCCCCGCCCGATCTCATCCAGGATGAGCAGACTATTTACAGTAGCGTTTCGCAGGATATTTGCCACCTCACTCATCTCTACCATAAAGGTACTTTGCCCGGATGCCAGATCATCCGAGGCACCTACCCGTGTAAAGATGCGGTCTACAATTCCGATGCTGGCAGAATCCGCCGGCACAAAGCATCCGATCTGCGCCATTAATACGATCAGAGCAGTCTGCCGCATATAGGTAGACTTTCCTGCCATATTCGGACCGGTAATAATGGCAATCCGGTTTTCCTGAATATCCAGGATAGTATCATTGCGGATAAACATATCGTTGGGAATCATTTTCTCTACCACTGGATGCCGACCACCCTGAATCGCCAGACTCCCCTCCTCATTGATCACCGGACGTACATAATGATTCTGCTCGGATACAGTAGCAAGGGAGGTCAATACATCTAATTTTGCCACCGCATGGGCTGTCCGCTGCACCCGTTCGATTTCATTACCGATGGTCTCCCGAACGGTACAGAAGGTCTCGTATTCCAACGCATAAAGCTTGTCCTCCGAGCCAAGGATCGTATCTGCCAGTTTGTCCAGCTCTGCCGTGGTATAACGTTCAGAATTTGCCAGAGTCTGCTTGCGGATAAAATGCTCCGGAACCAGATTCTTATAGGAATTCGTCACATCAAAATAATAACCGAAGACCTTGTTAAATTTAATCTTCAGATTCTTGATCCCGCTGGCCTCCCGTTCTCTCGTCTCTAAATCTGCCAGCCACTGCTTTCCATTGGTTTTTGCCTGCTTTAATTCATCAATATGCTCCAGGAAACCATCTTTGATGATACCGCCCTCCTTCACCTGCAGAGGCGGATCCTCCACAATAGAATCCTCCAGAAGCTGATACAGATCCTCCAGGCCATCCAGTTCCTCCTGGATCTGTCTTAGCATCTTTTTTGAATAACCGGATAACAGCTGTCGGATATAGGGTAAATATGAAAGGGAGGTCTTAAAGGAGATTAAATCCCGCGGATTGGCAGTCCGAAGACTGATCCTGGTCATTAACCGCTCCAGATCATAAATCGGATTCAGATATTCCCGCAGTTCCTCCCGGTTGATCACCTCCTGGTTCAGTTCCTCAATGGCATCCAGCCGTTCCTCGATCATTTCCCTGCGGATCAAAGGCTGCTCCAGATATGTACGAAGCAGACGGGCTCCCATGGCAGTCCGGGTCTTATCCAGTACCCAGAGCAGGGATCCTCTTTTTTCCTTATCCCGCAGCGTTTCCGTTAATTCCAGGTTCCGTCTGGTGGAACTGTCCAGAATCATATAGTCATCTACAGAATACCGTTCTATATGATTCATATGCTCCAGAGAGCTTTTCTGCGTCTCGATCAGATATTCCATTAAGGCACCCGAAGCGATCACACACAGACTGCAATCCTTCAGTCCCAATGCTTCCAGGGAATTCACCTTAAAATGCCGCAACAGACAGTCTGTGTCCTGCTCCTCATGAAAGTGCCATGCATCAATGGCAGAAATCGTAATATGTAACCGTTCCCGGTAATAGTCCATATCCCAGTCCTGGCAAAGAAATGCCTCATTACAGATGATTTCCGAAGGATGATATTTGTTGATCTCATCCCTGCACTTATCCAGACTGGAAACCTGACAGGTACGCGCCTCGCCCGTCGTAATATCCGCCACTGCAATACCATAGGCATCCTCTAAGGCATAGATGGACATCAGATAATTATTCTGTCCCTCCTTCAGGTTCTGCGTGGACAAATTGGTTCCCGGTGTAATGATCCGGATAACATCCCGTTTTACCAGTCCTTTCGCCGCTTTCGGATCCTCCACCTGTTCACAGATGGCGACCTTAAAGCCTTTATCGATCAGCTTATTCGCATATACATCACAGGCATGATAAGGAACCCCGCACATAGGAGCCCGCTCCTCCTGGCCACAGTCTTTTCCGGTCAGGGTGATCTCCAGCGCCTTTGATGCCTGAAGCGCATCATCAAAGAACATCTCGTAAAAATCCCCCACCCGATAAAAGAGGATACAATCCTTGTGCTGCTCCTTGATTTCAAAATACTGTTGCATCATTGGTGTAAATGCCGCCATGCCATTACCATCCTTATCTAAGATTTATTACTGTTCTTCTAAACAAATTGCCAGAAAGATCATGGATAAATGTGTTCCAAATTTATTGGATTCTGGCTCCGATATAATAAAATCCCCTTGCCTCCTCCAGACGTACTAAAACGAGTTGTCCGATCAGCTCCTCTGTCCCCGGAAAGTGTACCAGGAGGTTATTGGAAAGTCGTCCGGTTACCATAGAGCTATCCTGCTCGCTGATTCCCTCCACCAGTACCTCTGCGATTTCTCCCTCCAGCCTTCCGGTCCGTTTCGCCGAACATTCAGCAACCACTTCCAGAAGTCGTTGAAAGCGATCCTTTACTACTTCCTCCGGAACCTGATCCTCCATGACTGCTGCCGGCGTTCCTGTACGCCTGTCCGTCAATGATGACCGCGCAGGATTCATATTCCTTATTTTCACAGGTTTCCAGAAAGCCCTCCCAATCGTC
>ERZ777011.255-NODE-255-length-86158-cov-74.262558_pt1 | contig 86158 bp, 73 predicted proteins | sample MGYA00374964_ERZ777011 | MGnify/ENA primary metagenome ERZ777011 (study PRJEB29310, sample SAMD00008975) | mouse gut metagenome | study: EMG produced TPA metagenomics assembly of the Metagenome analysis of fecal microbiota from mouse which was promoted... | reverse complement strand
CGCCCTGCAGAACGGAGCGGTTGCGGTGAGCTCACCGCAACACTGAACGGAAACAGAGTGAGGATGGGGGTATTGAGGGAGCATGCGACTTTCAGTCGCGGCACGGATGGCGGCCATGCGGGATGAAGCCGGGCGCCGTGGTACTGGCGCCCCTACCGGTGGAGTGGTGGCCTGCGGGGTGATAGGACCAGTAAGGCCAATAAGACTAATAAGACTAATAGAGCCAATGGGCGGAGGGTGAAGGGGTCAGTCGACGGGGCGGAGGAGGAAGATTTCGGTAGGGAAGTGGTCGGAGTAGCCGTTGAGGAAGCGGCCGGAGGCGTAGGTGCGCTTGGGGTAGTTTTTGTAGACTCCGGTCTTTGTGCGGAGGAAGGGTTTGTTGATGACGGTGCACTTCCAGTATTGGAGACGGCCGTCGAGGCCTTGTACGAGATTGCCTGAAACGATTATCTGGTCAAAGAGGTTCCAGACACCTTTGTAGCAGAGGGTGCCTACGCCGTGGTCCAGTATGTACCAGAAGGGATTGTAAAATCCGTGAGCGGTGACTTTGTCCTGATCGCGGACGGCACCGAAAGCTACGGCACAGGATTTATCGAAGGGGTCATCGTTGAGGTCGCCCATCATGACGATGCCCTGATCGGGATTGACGCGCCAGAGCGAGTCGGCGATGCACCTTGAAAGGCGTCCGGCCGCTTCGCGCAAGGGGCTTGACTCGGCCTGCCCGCCAAGCCGCGAGGGCCAATGGTTGACAATGAAGCTGACGGGTACATCGAGCAACGAGCCGGATACACACAACTGGTCGCGCGTTATGAAATCGGGGTCATCGGGAATAACAAGGCGGTGAGGCACGACATTGCCCACCTCGAAGAACAGAGGATTGTACAGCAACGCCACATCTATGCCGCGAAGGTCGGGCGAGTCATGATGCACTATGCGCAAGCCCCACGGCTCACGCCCCTGCGCCTTCAGCGTAGAGTCGACGGCCCACACAAGGTCCTCGACGACACCGAGGTTCTCGACCTCGCTGATGCCGATCACGGCAGGCCCTACCGGGGTCTCGGGGGTATCCATCGAGGTTATGGCGCGTGCGAGATTTCCGATTTTCTTCCAATAGCGCTCCGATGTCCACATACGCGGACCTTCGGGCGTAAACTCATAGTCATACTTGCCGTTATCGTTTATGGTGTCAAAGAGGTTCTCAAGATTATAGAAAGCCACACCGGCCACTATATATTTTTTTTCAGAGACGCGGTCCTGCGAAAAAGCCGCTGCGACAGCCAACAATATAACTATAGGGAACAAAATTATCTTACGCATAGCACTTAGCCTTTTAATTAAATGATTCTTGAGGTAAAATTAGCGATAATCCGCCATATTACGCAAATAAAACAGAGGATTTTCATAACTTTGTACTTTATTTACTATAAGCGAGACACTATGACAACCAAAATCATGATTATAAACGGCCCCAACCTGAACCTGCTGGGCCGGCGCGAACCCGACATATACGGGCGCCGCAATTTTGAAGACTATCTCGCAGAACTGCGCGGACAATATCGCGATGCCGATATCGAGTATTTCCAGAGCAATCACGAGGGAGCCATAATAGACAAGCTCCATGAGAAGGGATTTTCGGGATGTGACGCAATAATACTGAATGCCGGCGCCTATACGCACACATCGCTCGCGATAGCCGACGCCATCGCCGCCATCAACACTCCGGTAATCGAGGTACATATAAGTAATGTACACGCGCGTGAAGAGATAAGACACCGCTCGATGATATCAGGTGTGTGCCGCGGCGTCATAGCCGGCTTCGGACTCGACAGTTACCGGCTGGCGATAGAGAGCGCCATGGGCGGCGCATAATGCAGAAAGCGAGAAACTGTATGGTGCGCGACTGAACCAAGTAATGAAATCGCGCATTATGAATTATGCTCTATGAATTAATCAGATATGAAGAAGTTTACCAAAATCGTCGCAACGATATCAGACAAGCGATGTGACAAAGAGTTTATACAGGCGCTTTACGACAACGGGCTAAATGTCGTGAGGATGAATTCGGCCCATCTTCAGCTCGAAGGATTCCGCAAGATAGTAGAGAACGTGAGAGCCGTGTCGCCGTCCATAGCCATACTCATGGACACCAAAGGCCCGGAGATACGCACCACGACCAACCTCGACGACCTGCCCATAGAATTCACACCGGGCGACAAGGTGACATTTATCGGCGACCCCGCCGGCACCACCACCCGCGACATAATATATCTGAGCTACCCCAACATAGCCAACGACGTCAAGGCGGGTACCCACTTCCTCATTGACGACGGCGAGATAGACTTCCTGATAGACAGCATAGAGGGCTACAACATACACGCCACGGCGCAGAACGGCGGCCGACTTGGGTCGCGCAAAAGCGTAAACACACCGGGCGCCAACATACTGCTGCCGTCGCTTACGGAGCGCGACCGCACCAACATAGGCTATGCCATAGACCTCGGTGTCGACTTCATAGCCCACTCCTTTGTACGCAGCGCCCGCGACGTACAGGACATACAGGAGATACTCGACGCCCACGACAGCCCCATCAAAATCATAGCCAAGATAGAGAATCAGGAGGGCATCGACAACTTCGACGACATACTCGACGCCTCATACGGCATAATGATAGCCCGCGGCGACCTCGGCATCGAGGTCCCGGCCGAGCGCATACCGGGCATACAGCACACCCTCATCAACAAGTGCATCATGCGCCACAAGCCCGTCATAGTAGCCACCCAGATGCTCCACTCGATGATCAACAACCCCCGCCCCACCCGCGCGGAGGTCAGCGACATAGCCAACGCCGTCAACCAGCACACCGACGCACTCATGCTCAGCGGCGAGACGGCCTACGGCAAATATCCGGTAGAGGCCATAGCCACCATGACCCGCGTGGCCGCGGAAGTAGAGAAATCGCTTGTAAACTCCTACGTGACCCCGGCCGTGGAGCCCGATGTGACCTCCTTCCTGTCGCGACAGGCAGTGGCCTCGTCAAAGATACTCGGCACCCGCGCCATCATCACCGACAGCTACACGGGCCGCACCGCCCGCTACATATCGTCATACCGCGGCAGCTACCCCACCCTCGCCATCTGCTACCACCCCCATGTGGTAAGGCTTCTGGCCCTGTCCTACGGAGTGCTCGCCGTGCACCAGCACAGCATGGGCTCGTCGCGTGGCTACATAAAGAACGCGCTCGAGCATCTGATAGACAGCGGACGGCTTACGCGTCAAGACCGCATAGCCTACTTGGGAGGCGCCTTCGGCGAGGGCCACGGCACCTCGTTTCTCGAAATCAACCGCGTGGGCGAGATAATGGACAACTACCAGTCATTCAACCTGCCCAACCTCGAACTGGTATAACGCCGCCACAGCATGGAACCGACACTTGAAGAGTACATACTCGGCCACATAGACCCGGAGCCCGACCACCTGAAGAAGCTGAACCGCGACACCCACGTGACGTGTCTGTACGCCAACATGTGCTCAGGCCATCTGCAGGGGCGTCTGCTCAAGATGCTCACCCGCATGATAAAGCCCCGCCGGGTGCTTGAGCTGGGCACGTTCACCGGTTATTCGGCCCTATGTATGGCAGAAGGTCTCGAAGAGGGAGCGGAGGTACACACCATAGAGATCAACGACGAACTGGAGGACTTCATACGCGCCCATATCGACGCGAGCGACTGCGGCGACCGCATACACCTGCACGTGGGCGACGCCGCCGAAATACTGCCTGCAATAGAGGGCGAGTGGGACATGGTATTCATCGACGCCAACAAGCGGCGCTACTTGGAGTACTACACCGCCGTGCTGCCTCACGTAAGACAGGGGGGCTTCATCATAGCCGACAACACCCTGTGGTACGGCAAGGTAACCGACGGGAGCCACGACGCGCAGACCGCCGGCATACTCGAATTCAACGACTACGTGGCCGCCGACCCACGTGTGGAAAAAGTGATAATCCCCCTGCGCGACGGACTGACCATAATATATAAGAAATAATTAGTAACTTTGCGAAAGCTCCGGTGTTAATACAATATATACACCAAAAAAACAAAACGATTATGGAAACAACCCGTCAAGCAAAAATAGCCCGTCTGCTCCAGAAGGAGCTAAGCGAAATATTCCGTCAGCAAACCGCCAAGACCCATGGCGTCATAATATCGGTAAGCGCCGTAAGAGTGTCGCCCGACCTGAGCGCGGCGCGCGCCTATCTGTCGGTATTTCCGTCGGAGAAGGGAGCGGAGATGCTCGAAAGCATCAACCACAGCGCCAAGACCATACGCTACGAACTCGCACAGAAAGTGCGCTACCAGCTGCGCAAGACTCCGGAGCTGACCTTCTACCTCGACGACTCGCTCGACTACCTCGAAAACATCGACAATCTGCTGAAGTCATAAGCCCGAAGCAAGCCGCCGCCCGATGTTCACACTGCGAGTAGCCCTGCGCTATCTGTTCTCGAAAAAGACCCACAACGCGGTCAACGTCATCTCCACGATATCAATAACGGGAGTAGCGGTGGCCACGATGGCCATAGTATGCGTGCTGTCGGTGTTCAACGGCTTCACCGACCTCGCCACAGCCAAGATATCGCAACTCGCGCCCGACCTGCGCGTCGAGAGCGCCGAGGGCAAGACCATAGCCTCGTCCGACTCGCTACTGCGCATAATACTGACGACAGAGGGCGTGGCCACAGCCGCCCCTACCGTCGAGGAGCACGCGCTGGCCATATACGGCGACCGCCAGATGCCGGTGCTCATCAAAGGAGTGACCGAAGCCTTCGACACGATAACTCGGCTACGGAGCACCATCAAGGAGGACGGAACATTTCTGCTCACCGACAGCGAATACGGCGACTTCGCCACACTCAGCGTGGGCGCGGCCATAGGACTGCAGGCCCACCCGGGCGTCATGAGGGCGCTGGCGCTCAACGTGCCCCGGCGCACGGGACGCATCAATCCGGCCAATCCCGCGGCGGCGTTCCGTAGCGACTCGCTGCTTGTAGGCGGAGTGTTTCAGACGGAGCAGGCCGAGTTTGACACCGACCTCGTGCTCATACCGCTGTCGGCCGCCCGCCGGCTTCTCGACTACGAGCACGAAGCTACCGCCATAGAGATAAAAGTGAGCGACGGAGCCGACACCGACCGCACCGGCAACAGGATAGCCGAGGCGCTGGGCAGGGGCTACGAAGTGAAAAACCGCGTAAAACAGCAGGACCAGTCGTTCAAGATGATCGAGGTCGAGAAGTGGATAACGTTCTTCCTGCTGTCGTTCATACTCATCATAGCGTCGTTCAACATCATATCGACCATGTCGATGCTCATCATCGAGAAGGAGGACAACATACACACCATGTATGCCATGGGAGCCTCGCGCAAGACGATAACCCGCATATTCATACTTGAGGGATGGCTCGTGTCGCTGCTCGGCGGGGTGTCGGGCATAGTGGCCGGAGTAGCGCTCTGCCTCGCCCAGCAATGGGGCGGCTTCATAAAGCTCGGAGGCAACCATGAGGCCATGTCGATCGACGTCTACCCGGTAAGAGTCGAGATTCCCGACCTTCTGGCGGTGATACTGCTTGTGGCGCTTACGGGCCTCATCACCTCGGCCCTCACCTCGCTGCTCGCCCGAAAATACATAGCAGGGACGAGGCAATAAGTTAAAAATACTTAAATTTAGCAAAATAGCATACAAATTGCAGTGCAGCGGGTAAAAGCCGGACGGCCCGCAGGGGGCCTGCACTTGGATAATGCGTAAATAATTTGTATCTTTGCAGAAGATTCCACAACATGAGGGGGCGGCAGTCCCCTTTGTTTGTATAACTAAACCGATTCATTAACAATGATTGACAAAGAACTCCTTGCCCGCACAGTAGCCGAGTCGATAAAAGACACCGACATCTTTATCGTCGACATCACTGTAAGCCCCGACAACTCCATAGTGGTCGAGCTTGACAGCCCCGAGGGCATCGACATAGACACCTGCGCCGACATAACCCGCAGGATCGAGGAAGTCTTTGACCGCGACGCCGAGGACTACAGCCTCGAAGTAGGGTCGGCCGGCCTGACCTCGCCCTTCAAGGTCAAGGGCCAGTACGAGAAAAACATCGGCAATCAGGTCGAGGTACTCACCAAAGACGGCCGCAAGCTGAAGGGCACACTCACCGCCGTCGGCGACGACGACTTCACCATAACCGTAGTCAGGAAGGTGAAGGAGCCGGGCAAGAAGCGTCCCGTCGAGGTCGAGGAGCCCCTGACGATGAAGATGGCAGACACCAAACATGTGATATATTTAATAGACTTCAAATAATAAAGACTTTAACCCATTATGGCCAAGAAAGAGGAATCCACCAACATGGTGGAAAGATTTGCCGAATTTAAGGAACTTAAGCATATCGACAAGACGACGATGATATCCGTACTGGAGGAGTCGTTTCGCAACGTCCTCGCCAAGATGTTCGGCACCGACGAAAATCTTGACGTTATCATGAACCCCGACAAGGGCGACGTGCAGATATTCCAGAATCTCGAGGTAGTGCCTGACGGAGAGGTCACCAACCCTTCGACCCAGATATCGCTCAGCGACGCCCGCGCCGACCAGAACCCCGATGTGGAGATAGGCGAAGAGCATACCCGCGAGATAATATTCGAGAAGTTCGGCCGCCGAGCCATACTGAATTTGCGCCAGACCCTCCAGTCCAAGATACTCGACCTTCAGAAAGAGGCCATCTACTCGCAGTTCAAGGGTCATGAAGGCGAACTCGTGTCGGGCGAGGTATACCAGACATGGAGCAAGGAGACCCTGCTCATCGACAGCGAGGAAAACGAGCTGCTTCTGCCCAAGAGCGAGTCGATACCGGGCGACTACTTCCGCAAGGGCGAGACAGTGCGTGCCGTCATACAGCGCGTAGACAACAAGAACAACAACATACGCATCAGCGTGTCGCGCACGAGCGACGACTTCCTGCGCCGCCTCTTTGAGCTTGAGGTGCCGGAAATACACGACGGCCTGATCAACATACGCGCCGTGGCCCGCATACCGGGCGAGCGCGCCAAGATAGCCGTGGAGAGCTACGACGACCGCATCGACCCCGTAGGCGCATGCGTCGGCGTCAAGGGCTCGCGCATACACGGCATAGTACGCGAGTTGCGAAACGAGAACATCGACGTCATCAACTACACGTCAAATCCCGAGCTGTTTATACAGCGTGCGCTCAGCCCCGCCAAAGTATCGTCGATAAGACTCAATCCCGAGGAGAAGCGCGCCGAAGTATTTCTGCGTCCCGAAGAGGTGCCTCTGGCCATCGGCAAGGGAGCCCTCAACATCAAGCTCGCATCGAAGCTGACGGGCTACATCATCGACGTGTACCGCGACACCGGCGAGGAATACAACGACGACATCTATCTCGACGAGTTCAAGGACGAAATCGACAGCTGGGTCATCGACGCTCTTAAAAACATAGGCTGCGTCACCGCCAAAAACGTATTGGCCATGCCGCGCGACCTTCTCATCGAGAAAGCCGATCTTGAGGAAGACACGGTTGACAACGTCATCGCTATCCTCAAGGCGGAATTTGAAGACTAACAACGACATCCCCTAATTCAATATATGGCGAAAATAAAGATAAGTAAAGTAGCGAAAGACCTCAACATTGCATTGCCGACAGTCATAGACTTCCTGCAGTCCAAGGGCATCAACATCGACATGAATCCCAATTCACGCATCGATGAGGCGGCCTATGACATGCTCATAGCGCAATACAGTGATGACAAGGCCGAGAAGAGTAAGTCGGAGAAACTCTCCTCCGTTCGCCAGAAAGAAAAGCGTCCCGCGACACCGGCCGACAGCAAACCCGAAGAAATAAAGATCGAGCCGATGGTACGACCCACTGTAGTGGGCCATATAGATCTGGACGCCAAGAAATCTCACTCCAAAAAAGAAGCCCCCCGGCAGCCTGAGGCCGCAGAGCCGGAAGTAAAGCCTACTCCCGCGCCTGAAAAGCCCGAGGCTCCCAAAGCGCAGGAAGAGAAAAAGCCGGCTGTCCCCGAGGTGAAACCCGAGGAGAAGCCCAAGACCGAACGTCAGGCTCCCGCACAGCCCGCCGAAAAACCCGCGCCGAAAGCACAGGAGATGAAGAAGCCCGAGGCTCCCAAGGCAAAGCCCGAGGAGAAGCCCGCGCCTAAGGCTCCGGCGGCAGAGGAGAAGCCCAAGACCGAACGTCAGGCCCCCGTACAGCCCGCCGACAAACCCGCGCCGAAATCACAGGAGACGGCCCCGAAGAAAGAGGAGGAGATATTCAGCCCGTCGAGCGTGCCCGCAGGACCGCAGCTCAATGTCATAGGCAAAATAGACTTATCAGCCATAAACCAGCAGACTCGTCCCAAGAAGAAAACAAAGGAGGAGCGCCGCAACGAACGCCTTGCCAAGAACGGACAGGGTGCCGCCGGTCAGGCCGGTGCCGGACAGTCGGGCGACCGCAAGAAGCGCCGTCGCATCGGCAAGGAGAAGGTCGATATCGAGAAGACCTCCAACCAGCAGCCCTCGCGCGGCGGAGAACGTGGCGGCAACAATAACAACGGCGGCCAGCGTCATGAACGCGGCGCCGGCAAAAACAAAGACCGCAACAAACGCCAGATACACGCCGAGGTAAGCGAAGAAGACGTACAGAAGCAGGTAAAAGAGACCCTCGCACGTCTTATAAACAAAGACAAAGGCCAGAAAAAAGGCGTAAAATGGCGTAAGGAAAAACGCGAGGCATTCCAGTCACGCGAGCGTGAGGCAGCCGAAATGGAAGCCGCCGAAAGCAAGGTGCTCAAGCTCACCGAATTCGTTACGGCCAACGATTTGGCCGTCATGATGGACGTGCCCGTCAACAACGTCATAGCCACATGTATGAACCTCGGTGTCATGGTGTCGATCAACCAGCGTCTTGATGCGGAGACCATCAACATCGTGGCCGAAGAATTCGGGTTCAAGACAGAATACGTGTCGGCCGAAGTGGTCGAGGCCATACAGCAGGATGACGACAACGAGGAGGACCTCCAGACACGTCCGCCTATCGTCACCGTCATGGGCCATGTCGACCACGGTAAGACTTCGTTGCTCGACTACATACGCAACGCCAACGTGATAGCCGGCGAGGCGGGAGGCATAACCCAGCATATCGGCGCCTACAATGTCAAGCTCGAAGACGGACGCCGCATAACCTTCCTCGACACCCCGGGCCATGAAGCGTTTACGGCCATGCGTGCCCGCGGAGCCAAGGTTACTGACCTCTGTATCATCATCGTGGCAGCCGACGACAACGTCATGCCGCAGACCGTCGAGGCCATCAACCATGCATCGGCCGCCGGTGTGCCCATAGTATTTGCCATAAACAAGATAGACAAGCCTACCGCCAATCCCGACAAAATAAAGGAGGAACTCGCACAAATGAACTATCTCGTCGAGGAATGGGGCGGAAAATATCAGTCACAGGACATATCGGCCAAGAAAGGCATCGGAGTCAACGAACTCATGGAGAAAGTGCTGCTCGAAGCCGAAATGCTCGAACTGAAAGCCAATCCCAACCGCGCGGCCACCGGCTCTATCATCGAGTCGTCGCTTGACAAGGGACGCGGCTACATAGCCAACATACTCGTACAGAACGGTACTCTCCATGTGGGCGACATCATACTTGCCGGTACCCATTTCGGCAAGATAAAAGCTATGTTCAACGAGCGCAACCAGCGCATCAAGGAAGCCGGACCCGCAACTCCGGCGCTGATACTCGGACTTAACGGTGCGCCCACCGCAGGCGACACGTTCAATGTCATGGAGACAGAGCAGGAAGCGCGTGAAATAGCCAACAAGCGCGAGCAGCTGCAGCGCGAGCTCGGTCTGCGCACCAACAAGCGCACCACCCTTGAGGAAATAGGACGTCGCCGCGCCATAGGCAACTTCCACGAGCTCAACATCATCGTCAAGGGCGACGTGGACGGCTCTATCGAGGCCCTGTCTGACTCGCTCATCAAGCTGTCGACCGAAGAGGTGCAGGTCAACGTACTCCACAAGGCCGTCGGCGCCATATCGGAGAGCGATGTCACACTCGCTGCCGCATCCGACGCCGTCATCATCGGCTTCCAAGTACGTCCCTCGCAGGCAGCACGCCGTGCCGCCGAGCACGAAGGTGTGGAGATACGTCTGTACTCCGTCATCTATCAGGCCATCGAGGAGGTCAAGGACGCTATGGAGGGCATGCTCGCTCCGGAGTTCAAGGAGGAAGTCGTGGGTACGGCCGAAGTGCTCCAGACCTACCACATATCCAAAGTGGGCACCATCGCCGGAGCCATCGTGCGCGAAGGCAAGATCAAACGCTCGTGCAAGGTGCGCCTCATACGCGACGGCATCGTACGCTACACCGGCGACCTCGGTTCGCTCAAGCGCTTCAAGGATGACGTCAAGGAAGTACTCACCGGCTACGACTGCGGTCTGAGCATAGCGGGCTACAACGACCTTCAGGAGGGCGACATGATAGAAGCCTTCGAACAGGTCGAAGTCAAAAAGCAGCTTTAATGCAGGCTCTGGTTCACGGCTAAAAAGCCATGTCAACAGCCTACATAAACATAGGATCCAATCAGGGCGACCGCGAAAGGCTTATAAAGCAGGCGGTGGCCCTGATTGAGCATTGGGCCGGGGCCAAAGCCGAAGCATCGCGCCCGGTCGAAAGCGAGCCGTGGGGTTTCGACTCAACGTCGCGCTTCATCAATGTAGGTCTCGCACTTGAGGTCAACTGTACTCCCGAGGAGCTGCTTGACGCACTGCTGGAAATAGAGCGCTCCATATGTCCCGCATCGCACCGCGACAGCCACGGCAACTACATTGACCGCAGCATCGACATCGACCTGATAGCCGTCGATTCAGAAGTACGTGACAGCGACCGGCTCACCCTGCCACATCCGGCCATGCACCTGCGCGAGTTTGTACTGCGCCCCATGGTCGAGCTTGCCCCGTCTTGGATACATCCGCGGCTCGGAAAAACTCCGGGCTGCATGCTCCGGGAGCTTTTAGAGCGCCGCGACTGACCGCGATACCAAAAGGTTTTTGTAATTTTGCATTATATTTAAAAACTGATCATCATATTGACTCGATACATCACACCCGATAACTGGCTTGCCCTGTCGCTTGCGTGCGCCTCACTCGTGCTGGCGCTCACGGCCGTCATGGTCTACAGGCGCCGCATAATCTCGGTGTCGCGCTGCGTGAAGCGTCAGGCCGCGGAGGGACTGCCCGATGACACGGCCTGTCCGTCCGTATCGGTCATAGTGTACTCGTTCAACAATCCCGAAGGTCTGCAAGAACTTATTCCACAGCTCCGCCGGCAGGATTATCCCGGTAAATTCGACATAATAGTAGTCAACGACGGCAAAGACGACGCTACTGAAGGGCTGCTCAACCGCATGTCGGCAGAAGAGGGGCCGCGCCTGTACCACACCTTCACGCCGCGCGACACACGCAACCTGTCGCGAAAAAAACTCGCCCTGACCTTAGGCATAAAGGCTGCGGCCGGCGACTGCATAGTGAACGTCACTTCCGATACTCGCGTCATGTCCGACAACTGGCTCCGGCTTATGGCGGCCCCGTTTGCCGACCCCGGCACGGAGATTGCGATAGGCTACGCGGCGCCCGACAGTGCCGCCGACACCGCGCGCGGAGCCCGAGGACGCCGCCATGACCGGCTCATGGACAGCGTGTACTACCTTGCTTCGGCACTCGCCGGAAAGACATACCGCGGCGATGGCGACAATCTCGCCTACCGCCGCGACACCTTCTTCCGCATGAAGGGCTTCAGCAACTCGCTCAACCTGCACTACGGCGACGACGACCTCTTTGTATGCGAAGCCTCGTCAGCCGACAACACCGCCGTCGTACTCGCTCCCGACGCACAGGTCATATCGACCTTTTCAAGCGACCGCCCCGAGAAGATATACCGCTACAAAAAGTTGCGCTACGACTTCACCTCGCGTTTTGCCGGACGCGGCCAACACATATTTTACGGCACTCTGTCGCTGCTGCTGTGGATATGGCTCGGCCTTACCGCCGCCGCTGTAGCCATAGAGCCGCTCAATCCCGTATCGCTCGCGATATGCGCGGTCAGCACCCTGTCATTATGGCTTCCGCTCATGACAGCATGGAACAGCGCCGCCGGATCGCTCGGGTCAAAACGCTTCCTGCTGTCTGTGCCGTTCTTCCTCATGTGGCGCCCGTTGCGCAATATCGTCTACCGCCTGCGCAGCCGCAAGATACATGACGCCCAATATGCTTGGCAGTCACAGTCCATGGCCTGACATACGGAACGTCACAATACAATAACCCGTCAACAGCCGACGTTAATAAATTAAAATCATATAAGTGCTATGTCGCGTTTCACCAATATATCGCTCTTTCTGCTTATCATGACGCTCATGGTGTCATGCACCTCCTCGCGTACGTCGCTCACCTATTTCGAGGACCTGAAAGGACAGCAGTCGGGCACACTCTCGTCAGCCGACTACGATATAAAGGTCATACCCGATGACGAGCTCTTTATCGTGGTAAGCTCACTCGTGCCCGAAGCCACAGCCGAGTTCAACCTGCCCACGGTCAATCCCGCCGTACGCGGCAACGTCGGCACCCCCTCGCAGCAGTCGCAGATAACATACCTCGTCGACAAAGCCGGCGACATCAACTTCCCGGGTCTCGGCACACTGCACGTAGGAGGACTCACCACCGCGCAGATAGCCTCGATAATCACAAAAAAAGTGAGCGAGACCGTAGAAGACCCTTATGTAAAAGTACAGCTCGTCAACTTCAAGGTCAACGTACTTGGCGAGGTGGCCCGTCCGGGCACAATCGAGGTCGACACCGAACGCTACTCGCTGCTTGACGCTCTCGCAGCCGCGGGCGACCTCACCCCCTACGGCGAACGCGAGAACATACTGCTCATACGTGAGGAAAACGGCCAAAAACACTTCCATCACCTCAACCTCAACGATGCCGCCACCCTGTCATCGCCCTACTTCTACCTCCAGCAAAACGATGTCATCTACGTGGAGCCCAACAAGATACGCCACGACAACTCCAAGTACAACCAGAACAATTCCTACAAACTCTCCGTGGTCAGCGCCGTAGTCAGCGCCGTATCCGTCGTCGCCTCACTCTGCATAGCCCTCTTCATCAAGTAATCGCTCCGAAAAATGTCAATCGCAAAAGACTTTTCATACAAAGCGATTCTAAATATATCCAATTACATATTAGGTTTTATTACATTCCCTTACATAACACGTGTTTTAGGATCTGAATACTTTGGAATAGTAAACTTCGCTCTGGGAACCATTGACTATTTTATGATATTCGCATCCTTAGGTATCGCAACCATAGGTATACGGGAAATATCATCGCGACGCCACGATACAGACTCTCTGTCACGTACATTTTCAAGAATAATAGGACTTAATGCCATATGTACGATAATTGTATGCATAATATATTTTTGTGCCGTATGCACTGTACCGAGATTCCATGAGCTGAAACCACTGTTTCTGATTGGAAGTTCAAAAATAATATTCTTTGCGCTGACAATAGAATGGTTTTACTGCGGTCTTGAAAAATTCAAATATATAACAATCTGCACTCTGATTATAAAATGTATCTATGTATTGCTTGTCTTCATTCTTATCAAATCGTCTGCCGATTATCTGTTATACTTTATATTGACAATAAGCATAACAATCATTTCCGGAATAATAAACATTCTCTATTCCCGGAAATATGTAACCGTAGTTTGGTCTGAATTTATAAAATGTACTTTTATAAAGGAAAATATTATTCTTGGGCTAAGCAACATCATGACGTCAATGTACCTCACGTTTAATGTCATGTTTTTGGGATTGGTTGCATCTGATACGCAAGTCGGATATTACTCTGCTGCATTTAAGCTATACTTCTGCATCTTGAGCATATTTGGGGCATTTACCAGTGTCATGCAACCTAAAATGTCATATTTTATCCATGCCGGCGCCTCTAAAGAATTTAATGAAAACATCAGGAATTCGTTCAACCTCATTTTATTATTCTCACCTATTCTTATTGTTTGCTGTATAATTTTGGCTCCTGAAATAATATCTGTATTGTCCGGCGACAGCTACCGGCAGTCAATATCCCTTCTGCGCATCTCCGTAACTGCTCTTCTACCGGTAAGTGTGGCACAGGTCATTCTTTACCAAGTGCTCATTCCACTTCGCAAAGACCGCTATATACTCTTTTCTTCAATATGCTCCGGTATATTGGCCCTGTCAATGAACATCATATTTGTCCCGAAATTTCTTTCAACCGGATCGGTCTTAACCTTGATTACAGCTGAATATTCCACCACACTTATACACCTGTTTTACATTTCACACAATAAAATATTGCCGTTACCTTCATTAAAGATGTTTGCAAAAGGTATAGTGCTATCAATACCCGGCATAATAACAGCCATAATAGCTCAATCAGTTTTTAGTTCCGCGATAATTGTTATTGCAATATCCGCTTCGTTAATATCTGTTTACTGCATATTTATATTCCGGCATTTTAAAAGCCGGTTGAAGTTTTACAATCAAAATTGACAAGAGCCTGCAGAGTCTTATCCAAATAACCCCTGCCGAACTTTCTGTCGGGTTCAAGATAATTTCCCTCGCCCCATTCATTCCATGCTTTTATAAATATTATATTGTGCTCATGGTCACGGACAGAAGATTTCTCGAATATTTTATCACAAAATCCGCCCCACTTATCGGGATTACTTCCATGAAGTATACGTCCGCGAGTACCGCTCCGCGGTGAATGATCGAAATTAGGATATATACTTTGATGTACGTTGACGGCAGGATTGTAATTATCCAGCGCCAACTTTACGTATTCATCATATGACTCCACATACGGGCGTTTGAACACATTCGTTCTAATCTTATTTAACAATTGCCAAAAAGTGGTATGACGATCTATTCCGGCATAAAGATAATCCTCAACGACAGCGTCATATCCTTTTTCAATAAGAATAGATGTACATTTAGGACTGGAACATGCAAAAAAATAAAAGCCGTTCAACCCGTTTTTACGGGCAAGTTCATTCCACACTGACCTAAAAATGTCTATGTCAGGCATACTGACAGGATCAAATATACCAAACATCAGTTTACCGTCAACTTTAAGATACCTCTTATCCCTGAAGGCCGGTAACATGGCATAGAAATGCGCTGAATAATCCGCCTCCCCGTTATAAACTTGCTTAACCAACAGTTTTCGTGAATTGCTCAAAGACCAAGTCTTCTTATACCACGAATGATTTGCCCAGCAAAGACAAAATGGAAAATCAGGAATACCGCTCGAAACGATTTCACTGAAAACCCGCTCCAACAATCGGCGGCCACCAAACCAATAGTGCCAGAAACAAAAGCCTTCTATTCCCGCACTTTGGGCCAATTGAGCTTGCTTTATGCGTACATCGACACTGCGCAAATCATAATAACCCAATTCAGCCGGAACCTTCGGTTGATAATGTCCGGGAAACAGAGGACGCGCTTTTCTTACATTAGTCCATTCTGTAAAACCTGCTCCCCACCATTTATCATTTTCAGGAATAGGATAAAACTGCGGCAAATAAAATGCTATTAATCGAGGTTTTGAGGCGTTCATGAGTTTTCTTTTCAGCAATGCAAATGTAACCAATTTTTGCTTATTTTTTGATTAACCGATATATACTTCAATAAATATTTGCTAACTTAACGCCATAAATTAAATCTATATATTATAGACAGTGCTGAAAATAGACCGCATATGCATATGGATATTTATCATTAGTTTTTTATTCATGCTTCCAAGTGTGAAGCATCTCAAATTTATCGACGAGCTTGTCTCATGTTTATTTTTAGCTGTAGCTCTGACTGACACTATTATAAACCGTGCCTCCCGTAAGTATGCATTATTGTGGATAATAATCGGTGTTATTTCTTCATATGCCATATATTCACTATGTATTTTGAATTATAATTCTCCCGAAGCCATTATCAGCGACTGGATAATTCAGCTAAAACCATTTATACCTTTTGCCGTGATTTTCGCAATAAGGCCACAGTTGCTTGCGATAGATCGATATATCCTCAAAATAATAGCTCTGATTAATTTTCTAATTCTCGTCATAATATTTTTATGCGGAGAAAAAGCCATATATACATATTTGCTTCATATATCTTATTTCGGAACGGGAATTATGATATGCGCTATGGTGTACCTGTACACCTCGATTAATCAAGACGGGACAATCGGACGGGACAATCTGGCAATAATCGTTTTGATGTTAACATCGGGGCTTGCATGCACAAGGGCGAAATACTATGCTACATATCTTTTTTCCCTGTTCTTTCTGTTCATTTATTATCCGGGCGTATTAAAACGCTTGTCACTAAAATATATAGCCCTCTTTCTATCAGTAATAACAGCTGTGTTTATTATGACATGGGAAAAATTCTCATACTATTTCATATTTGGAAATTCCGATACTTTTGACCCTCATACAATAGACACCTACGCTCGCCCCGTGCTATATTTTACCGGAGCGCAGATAATGCTGGACCACTTTCCTCTTGGTACCGGTCTCGCCTCATTCGCATCATACATGTCGGGTGTACATTATTCTGATGTATATTATGAATATGGCATAAATAATATATACGGCCTTTCAGAACAGTTTCCCTCTTTCATATGCGATGCATTTTATCCAAGTCTGGCACAATTCGGCATTATAGGATTGCTTCTGTTTGCCTTGTTCTGGGCTTTCATATATTCTAAATTAAAATACTATCTTTGTATTGATAGTACCACGTACAAATATTTTTATGTAACCGGTGTATTAATAATACTTTTTTTAATGATTGAAAGTATAGCAGCTACTACTTTTGTCCAAACGACAGGCATGCAGTGCATGATAATGTTAGGGATATTGTGCGGAAATGCTGAAAATATTTATCAAGACCAAAAATCGGACTGTTATGTCAACCAACAATAATGAAATAGATCTGAGACGTTTTAACAAAACCGTAAAACGCCATAGACGGATATATATATTGTCTATCGCGATAATCATGAGCGCTGCGGCAATATATTGTACACATCTGTCTCCTATGTATAGGTTGCACTCCACCATGCTCATAGAAGAGTCTGTCAATGACGTCAATCCGGGATCAGGAACCGGGATGAATTCACTTATGAGAGTTTTCTCTATAGGTTCTTTCGGTGCATCATCGGCGGAAAACGAGAAACTGATGCTTTCATCTTATGACATTAAATTAAAAACCGTCCGTCATCTTGATCTCAGTAAATCTTATATCAAATATGACGGTTTAAAAAAAAGCATTCTATCTGCCGCGCAAACACCGGTGATATTACAGACTCCGTCTGAATTGGCCGATACCCTGACGTCTCCTATTATATTTAATATAATCCTGAACAACGAACATGCTGACATAAAAATTAGCCATGGGACTTTTATAAAAAAGACATTATTAGACGTTGAAAATGTGAAATTACCATATGAAGTATCAACTTGCTACGGAAAATTCAAGCTATATGCCCATAATAATTTACCTCTTGAAAAGAAAAGCCATATTAAAATAACTGTTTCGCCAAATGAAGCTGTCGCTCTCGACCTTGACAAGATGGTGGAGATAGAACAAGCGGGCAAACTTACCGACGGACTTGGACTGTCACTTATTTACCCTAATAAAGAGACGGGTATAGATATACTTAACACCATCATGGCTGAATATAACAATAAACGTCTAAAACGTAAATGGGATAATGCAGACTTGGAGATAAAGTTTTATGACGACCGCATACAATATTTGTCTAAAGAACTTAATACCACAGAAAAAAATATCGAAAGTTTAAAAAAGAACAATGATCTCGTATCAGTCGAGAACGAAGCGGCACTACTTGTGGAGAATGAATTCACTTCACAACAGGAATTAAATCGTTTGTTAACGCTACGGAGTTACTATGAAAGCATACTTGACGCTTTAAAGCAAGGCGTCGATAACGACGCCGCACTGCCGGTTGTTTCGGGTTTCGACTTGGAAAAGGGAGCAGGACTACTCATAACGGAGTATAATGACCTGATTCTAAAGCGCAGGGAGTTGACTCGTTCCGCCAAAGGGGAAAACAAAATACTCAAAATGCTGGATTCACGTATATCCTCATTACGTGAGGATATAATCACAAACATGAATGAGCAGATGAGGGCTTCTGATCTTATAATTTCATCCAATAAAAAAGCCAGCGGTACAGTAACCGGCAGAATAAAAGAGCTGCCCACGCATGAACGGACTTATGTGTCGCTTCTGCGTGATCAAAAATTAAAGAATGAACTATATACATTTTTACTTGAACGTCGTGAAAATGCCGTACTCAACAGAAACTCCACCGCTACACTCGGTTTTGTATTTCAAGATGCGTACTGTGAAGAGACGAGCAATAAGCATATCTATATGATATTGTGTATAGCTCTTGTCATATCATTACTATTACCAACATTCTATATTCTGCATGTCCTTCATAAAGACCGCATATATGATGTACTGGATTTTAATTTCGACAATATTGAAGATCATGCCATACAGATGGACGCCGGCTACAAAAACATAACCCGCCTCCGGTCCTTGATAATGGTAAATAATGTACAAAAGACTGTTCTTATTTACGGATATGAATCCGAAAAATTAATGACAGCATTGGGAAACAGCTTCGACACAATGCATCTGAAAACTAAAAAGGCAACCACATCTTCTGTGGAAGAGCTTTTCAATCAGGAGCTAAACAATGAGAACGATGACGACTACCTGTTGATAACAGCTCCTGCGACCAATGACATCGAGCTTTTAAACACCCTCATGACAAAACATAACGCACAAATTGTATTGAGTATAAAATCAGGTTTGCAAAAGCGGAGCTATATAAAGGATATCGCCAATCGGTTGAAAGGTCCGATAACATTTGTCATCTGCAATAGCAATGTATGAAAGTACTGGTTTTGAATTCCATATTATTTACTGCTGAAAAAGGAGTGATACCCACAATCAACAGCATAAAAGACACCATGATATACGGTATGTGTCAAGGCTTCTTAAAATCCGGACATGAACCGGTTTTGGCTGTTGCGGCTGATTATCGTCCCATTGAACCGGAGACATACGATTTTACCGTATTATTCTTTGAATCCAAATTTAAAAAGATTTTCAAACCGGCTTATCTTCCATTCTCAACTTCGCTGAATAAATATATACGACATCACGGAAAAGACTTTGACATCATACTGTCAAGCGAAACTTTTGCATTACCGACATTGTTTGCAGCCATATACTCACCGAAAAATCTATTTGTCTGGCAGGAGCTGACAAAACACCAGAAAAAATTACTCTCTCTTCCCTCAAAAGCATGGCATAACTATGTAGCCCGCCTGATCATATCTAAAGCGGCATGTGTAATACCACGTTCCCTGTCAGCATATAACTTCATATCCGGATATCTCGACAATGTTACCGATACAATTGTCGAACACGGCATAGATACCGGCGTTTTCACTATCTCGGAAATAAAAAAAAGACAATTTATCGTATACTCACAGTTGATAGCACGTAAAAATGTCAAGAGTATAATTACAAAATTCAAGCACCTTCATGATATTAAAGAATATTCCGACATAAAATTGATAATTGCCGGACGAGGCAATGAAGAAGATGAACTCAAATCATACGTAGCCAAATTAAACCTTGACAATAACGTACTGTTCAAGGGTTTTCTGCCACATGATATTTTAAGTAAATACATAAGAGAATCCATGGCTCTGCTGACCGATACATTAAGCGACCTGAACATGGTATCCATTCCTGAAGCTATCGTATGCGGAACACCGGTTGTAACCAATACTATACCGGCATCATCAGATTATATATCCGATAACAATTTAGGAATTGTCAAAGACGGGTGGGATAAGGAGGAACTGATTGAAATAATCGAAAACAACCGATTTTATGTCAATAACTGCATAAAATACAGGCCGAACCTAAGTAATCAGGCTGCAGCAGACAAAATAATCAATCTTTGGAAGAAAGCAGCGGGAGGGTGATGCGGAACACGGTGCCGCGGCGAGGGTCGGAGGAGAGGATGGCGATGCGGCCGCGGTGGTACTGCTCCACTATGCGGCGGGCGAGTGCGAGGCCGAGTCCCCAGCCACGTTTTTTGGTGGTGTAGCCGGGATTGAACACGGTCTTGAAGCGGTTGCGGGGTATGCCCTTGCCGGTGTCGGCCACGTCGATCAGGGCGTTGCCGCGCTCGCGTCCGAGAGTTATGGTTATGGAGCCGTCACCGTCAATGGCGTCAACCGCGTTTTTTATAAGATTCTCCATGACCCACTCAAAGAGCGACGCCGAGAGCTCTACTTCAAGCGGCGAAGCGGCGGGATGCAAGGTAAGGGCCACACGGTCCGATATACGTGTGGACATATAGTTGACGGCACGTCTGACAACCTCGTTCAGGTCGACCGGCTCCATGCTTGGCCGCGACCCTATCTTGCCGAAGCGCGAGGCTATCATGGAGAGCCGCCTGACATCCTTGTCCATCTCCCCCACCGTATCGGGGTCGACACCAAGCGACGGCAGCAGCTCCATCCAAGCCATAAGCGACGATATGGGTGTGCCGAGCTGATGCGCGGTCTCTTTTGACAGGCCTATCCACACCTTGTTCTGCTCGGCTTTTTTGGTTGAGGTAACGGCGTAGTACACAGTGGCCACAAATATAAGCATGACAAGTATCTGCACATACGGATAGTAGCTCAACAGCCGCAGCAGACGGCTGTCCTCGTAGTACAGATGCTGCCTTACGCCGGGCGATATGATGATGTGTATGACGTTTGACGTGCCTTTCAGCTCATTGAGGCGCCTGTGGAGAAAGTCGGAGTTGGCCTGCGATATGTAAAGAGGATGCAGTGAGTCGGCCGGCTCCGGCAGGTCAAAGTTGCGATGAAGTATTATCACGTCATTGTCATCGGCGAGGAGTACGGGTATCGTACGGTTGCCCTCGATTATACGGAGCACAAGCTCCATGTCGGGCGGAGCCACGGAATCGCCCTCGGCCACGGCCGCATCATAGCCTATGACGGTCTTGGTGGCATCGGCCCATATCTCCATCCGTTCGTGCTCCTGCCGTGCAAGGTCTGACACTATGCGGTCCGACACGAAAAGAAACACGGCCACCACACACAGCGCTATGACGATAAAGGCGATTGTGCCGTAACGTCGGGTGTCATATATGTCAGCCATCGTAATCCTGCTTTATAAACCGGGCCACGGAGTTGGCGGTATTGGGCCCTATGATTATATCGGCCGCCTCCTTGACCTGCGGAAGCGCGTTGTCAACCGCCACGGCCACATCGGCAACCGCCATCATGGGCAGATCATTGAGATTGTCACCGAACACTACCACCCTGTCGGCTCCGCTGCGACGGGCCACACGGCTCACCGCATCGGCCTTGCTGACACCGGGGGCAAACACCTCCAGTATGCCTACATCGTCGCCGAATATGTCGATGTAGGCGCTTACCGAGCAGTCAACGCCGGCGCGCAGCTCCTCGGCAAGCGGGAATATGCGGCCGACAGACCCCATGGCAAACAGGAGCACTGTAGCGGGCAGGTCACGGCTAAGAGCGGCCTCATCGTCAAGGATGAAGCGCTTCAGGGCAAGGCGGTCGCGCTGCCCGATAAAGCGCCGGTCATCGGCCGACAGCGGACCGCTGTGATACACAAGCATCAGGTCGCGGTCAAGAGTGTATACAAACGGATATACACCGTGGCGCAGACATATGTCGCGCACGGTCGCCGACACGTCGGCGGGTATAAGTTTTGTATCGATATAACGGCGGCCGTGGCGGTCCCACAGGGCGGCTCCGGTCATGACTATGGCCGGCAGGGCCGTAGGCGCTTCAGCCAACAGCGGCTCCACGGTAGCGGGTGTACGCGCTGTAGCTACGGTTATGAGCGCTCCGCGCGCCGTAAGGTCGCTTATTATAGCGGCGCTCTCGGCCGACAGCCGGCTCCCGGCATCAAGAAGAGTGCCGTCAAGATCGCTTACATAAATGGTGCTCATAAGTCGCGCCGTTCATAACGTTGCAGGGCCTCGATCCACTCCTCGGCTATGGGCGCCGACTTTCCTGTAGTAAGGTCAATGCCGGCCATTACCGTACGGCCCACGCACTTGACCTCGCCCGTAGCGGTGTTGACTATGCGCTGCTCAAGCGAGAAGCTCTTTTCGCCCATACGGGTCACGGTGGTGAGCACCGCCGCCGGCTCATTGATATAGGTCGGGGCATAGTAGTCGCAATTGATATTGACCACCACTATGTTTATATGCTTCCAGTCGACGGCCTGCGGCAGCACGTCCTGAAAATAAGAGCTCTTGCCGAGGTCGAAAAACTGTATATATACGGCATTGTTAAGGTGGCCGAGCATGTCGAAGTCGTTGAACCTCATCTGCAGGGGCACCATATGGCGGAACGGAAATTGCGGAGCGGGCACACGCGGGTTGTCCGATTGCGGCAGACTGATCTCTTCAGGCATACAATCGTGCTGCATCAGAGAAATTTGTCGCCGTAAGCGAGTTTCACGTCGTTTACGTACTGCTTGATAGTCTGCTCGTCGGCCTTCGGACATACAAGGAGCACATCGCCTGCGTCGGCCACGATGTAGTCTTTAAGACCGTTGACCACCACGAGCTTGTCGCCGCGCACGGCAAAGATATTGCCGGTAGAGTTGTAAGCGAGCACACGGCAGTTCTGAGTGACGTTGGCCTCGCGGTTTTTGGGCGAGTTGTCATACAGGGCGCTCCATGTGCCGAGGTCGTTCCAGCCGAAGTCGACACACTCTACATACACGTTTGACGCCTGTTCCATGACGGCATAGTCGATGGATATGTTGACACAGCCGGGAAACTCGCGCCTGATGAACTCGGACTCGGCCGGAGTGCCGAACTCGGCAGTGCCCTTGTCAAACGTCGACATAAGGTCGGGAGCGTAAGAGTGGAGCGCCTTCAGAATGGCCTCCGCACTCCAGAGAAATATACCGGAGTTCCAGAAAAACTCGCCGCTGTCGACAAACACCTTGGCGAGTTCTATGTCGGGTTTTTCGGTAAATGTCTTCACCTTCAGGATGTCGCCCTCGAAGGGCTGACCTATCTGTATGTAGCCGTAGCCGGTCTCGGGGCGCGTGGGCTTTATGCCGAGCGTAAGAAGGGCGTCATGGCTTTCGACGAAGTCAAAGCCGGCCTCAATCGACCTTACAAACTCCGACTCGCGGGTGATCAGATGGTCGCTCGGTGTCACTATCATGGATGCCTGCGGGTCCAAGGCATGTATGTGGCATGCGGCCCAAGCTATACAGGGCGCGGTATTGCGGCGTGCCGGTTCAAGAAGTATCTGTGAGTCGGTAAGCTCCGGGAGCTGCTCCTTAACGAGAGGGGCATACATGTCATTGGTTACCACTATTATATTTTCTTTCGGAACCACAGGCAATATACGGTCATAGCTCATCTGCAGCAGCGAGCGTCCGGTCCCGAAAAAGTCGATAAACTGTTTGGGGCATTCCGTACGGCTGTAAGGCCAGAAACGGCTTCCTATACCTCCGCACATAATCACACAATAGCGATGCTGATTATTCATATCGGTCAATTAATGTTGGTTTTGGTCAAACGTAAAGCGATAATTCCGTTATCGTCATCGCTAAGATAATAAATATTATTGTAACCGCAGCCCTATTTACTCCAAAAAATATTAAAGCGGACCTATGCCGGGCGGCAACGATGGCGCGCACCGGCAATATGGCCGCAGGGTCATGCCCGCCATATGTGGCGAGCAGGGCCCTGCGGGACATGGAGCGATACGCCGTGAAAAGACATTATCAGTTAATCAACAAAAATCTGTAAGAGAATTTGCTGACGGGTCATAAATATAAAATGCCCTGTCAGCGGCAGCCATATCCCCGCCACCGTATTTTCAGGGCATTTGCTTGGAAATGGCGAAATTTGTCGTATATTTGCATTATAGGTATAACCATTAAACAACCTTATAAAACAGCTATGGAAGGATGGATCATTTGGCTTGGCATGGCGGCTCTGCTGCTCATAGTCGAAGTACTCACGCAGACGATGTGGAGCCTGTGTCTTGCAGCCGGGTGTATCGCTTCAATGACCGCGGCTTTGTGCGGTGTCGGTACGGAGTGGCAGCTGGCGCTTCTTGTAGTATGTTCGTTTATAGCCTATCTGGTGCTTATACCGCTGTTCAGACATCGCCACGGCCACACCAAGAGCGGCGACTCGCGCACGGGCATGGACGCTCTGCTCGGACGCCGCGCCATAGTGACCCATGAGATAAAGCCCGGAGAGTGCGGCCGCGCACGCATAGACGGCGACAACTGGCAGGTGCGCGCGCCGGGAGCCGACCGGGTCATAGCCCGGGGCTCAGAAGTGACCGTGACAGGCTACGACAGCATAATACTCGATGTGGCGGCAGTCAGCGACGGCCTATAACAGTCACTCTCCCCAAAACGAACCGGCCGAGCGGCCCGGCATCAGGGCGTAGCCGACAATCACGACAAAAACAAATAATCATATTATTTATATGTCATCAATCATCATTCTCGTCATCGTGGTCGTCATACTGACCATAGTCATCATCTCGGCAGGCGTCAAGGTCGTGCCGCAGTCCGAAACCCGCGTCATAGAGCGTCTGGGCCGCTTCCACAGCGTGCTGTCGCCGGGTCTGAACTTCATCATACCCTTTGTGGACCGCCCCAAGACCATCTACACGCGCCGCGCCGAGACAGCGATAGGCGGACGTGTGATAGTACGCACCACCGCCACCACAATCATAGACCTGCGCGAACAGGTGTATGACTTTCCGTCGCAGCAGGTAATAACGCGCGACAACGTGACCACCGAAATCAACGCGCTGCTGTACTTCCAGATCACCGACCCCAAAAAGGCCGTATACGAGATAGACAATCTGCCCAACGCCATAGAGAAGCTGACGCAGACCTCGCTGCGCAACGTCATAGGCGAACTTGAGCTTGACGAGACCCTGACCTCACGCGACACCATCAACTCGAAGCTTCAGCTGATACTCGACGACGCCACCAACAAGTGGGGCGTCAAGGTGAACCGTGTGGAACTTCAGGACATAACACCGCCCGAGAGCGTGCGCGTGGCCATGGAGAAGCAGATGCAGGCCGAGCGCAACCGTCGTGCCGAGATACTCAACGCCGAGGGCGAGAAGCAGTCGCTGATACTGCGCTCCGAGGGCGAGAAGACGTCGAAGATCAATCAGGCCGAAGCGGTGAAGCAGACCGAAATCCTGCGTGCCGAGGGCGAAGCGCGCGCCATAATCCTCAACGCGCAGGCCGAAGCCGACGCCATACTGCGCGTGGCCGAGGCCGTGAGCGCATCCAAGACCGACCCGGCCACCTACATGCTCGCCATGAAGTACATAGACACCCTGCGCGAGATGACTTCGGGCAAGGACAACAAGACTGTCTTCGTGCCTTACGAAGCCTCGTCGGTACTCTCCTCGATCGGCTCCATCCAGTCGCTCTTTGACAAGAAATAATCCCTCTCCCCCAAGCCAACAGAAACACCCCCGTCCATGCTGCGTGCAGTCATGGACGGGGGTGTTATAACCTACGAAGCACTACAGAGCGCTATTGTATAAACATGAAGTAGATATACAACATCCCAGCAAACGCCAATAGAATCAATACAAGTGTAATTAGCGCCATAGCTCCTTGACGTACGGCTTGGCTGAACTGACGTCTGAAATCCAAATATCCGAGATGCCACTTATACCAACATGAAAAACGGCGTTTTTTAATACTACTTTTGCGTAAGAAAATACTATTATATCCACGTCTAAACCATGATTGTCTCTTACGCTTGAACCTGCGTCTTAATACAATGTTGTGATATCCCTCAAAAATAGACAAACCTAGAATGACCAATCCTATAATAATAAGGATATTCGTCAAAAACTGTTGTTGGTCAAATTTTTCAAGGGAAACAGGTTTAAACTCAACAACAGCTTGCGTGATTTTAATCATTGCGACCACCAAAGCGAGAACTCCAGTGGTCACAACCAAGAAATTGCGCTGTGCAAGTACATTATTGACAAGAGTACGTCGACTTTGAGTCATATGGTCAACTTCGGCCTCCTGAGTTTCAAGAAAGTCCTTTGCCTTTTCAATACGGGCGTCGTCAACAAGGCCATTATGCTCCATAACATTTATGTAAGAACGAGCATACAGTAAAATACCTTTTATATCAAAGGCATAGCTCTTGAATTCTTTACGCTTGGCCCTTGTCACAGGAGTCAGAAATGCATCAAGTTGATGGCGAAATATTCCTGTCATATCCACACGTCCATCGGCATGCTTGGCCGGATGAAGATTTGACGCCGGTAGATAAGTATCGTTAGCTTCATTATGATGATAATTGCAATGAAACAGATACTTAATATAATTCATCGCCGTTTTAAAAAGCCGATGAAGAGGCACATTCTGCGTATAGTCGTAGCAAGTGTCTTTCGCCGCATACTTGTCACGATATTTTTCAGGTGTTAGGTCTTTTAGCAACAATATGCCGTCACGGGTCAACATTACGTCAAATATAAAGACCGACAGCTTATTTTCACGGGTTCCGATAGCATTCATAGTTTCATAAAGTTGTTCCCAACTTGAAACCATTACCTTTCTCTTATCAGCCAATTCTGACATATCAACCGCATTGCGAAAATAATCAGTATCATACTGTTTTTTTCTTTTACAAAGAGATTGCATACCTCTAATAAAAGATATTTCATCTTCATCAAAAGGGTTGTCAATATCTACAACATCTATGATAAGACGGCCGAATAGCAAACCATCGGTGGCCATGTATTTACTTAGCTCCTCATCGTCAGCGAGGCCATAATTTGCCAAAAAAGTACTGTCAACCTTACCATCATTTATAGCTCCTGCAAAATAATAGCGGGAAGTACGGATATAATCATTGTCATTATCGTCACTTTTGCTGTCATCAACATTAACCAAAGATGTAGCTATGACATAACGACTGCTTTTGAAACCATCATAATCGGAAATGGATGCCGCATATTTATCTACATCCCCTAAAAGGCTCTTTCCGTCTACTAAATCAAGAGCCAAAGCACCGCGTATAGTGGGTACCCAGCCGAAACAGTCACACTCTGCTATAATCGACTCAAGAACCGCCATGACGAGATATTAGAAAGGTAAGATCAAAGACTGGTCAGCTTCTAATTTATCTTTCGTTTTATTATACACCACACCATGGCTGCGTAAAGCCACGTCAGTAGTGTTTCTATTGGATAGAATAGCACTTAAATTGATCAAATGCCTTACGAGCTTCCCAACAAGGAAAACGATCAAAATGCTTAAAGCTATAAGCGCTAATACCACGAAAAATAATTTCATATTATTATCGGTTAGATTATACTTAATCATGCTTACACAGCATAAAACGCACAAAGATAGCACTTTTATTGTTATTTACATAACTATTTATAATATTTTCACTTTGTAACGGCAATATTTAGTTGGAGGAAGGAGGAGTGAAACCATGATATAAGTGGCGGAAGGCGGGCGGGGGCTGCGGGGAAGTGGCGGGGGCTGCGGAGGTGATGGGGCCAATGGGAAACAGGGGGGACGGGGCATTGGGCGGGGGACAGAAAGAGAGCGAGGGGATGCGCCATTTCGGTGCATCCCCTCGCGAGTTATAAGGGAAGTATGAAGTTCTATATCCGTTTATTCCGGTCTCTTTATGGTTACGTTTGAGTACCAATCGTAAACACCTTCGTATACAAAATCGGGGGCAGAATATATCGCCAAAGCAAGTCCATAGTAACGCGGATCAAATGTTATCTCAGACATGTCAGGACTAACAGGACAAACAATACTTCCTGCCGTTGCTATAGCTAACTTATTATTCCTGACAACAATACCGCAAGTCTTAAACGCAGCCTTGAAGTCACCAAAGTTAAACAATTCGTTGTCAGATGTTCCACTCATAAATGAGTTTAGAGGAATACTTACCGTACAAGACTGATCAACCTCATTATACTTAAACTTGAAAGGTATCCAACAAGCACCGCTCGGGCCAACTCCATAAGCATAAAGTTTCTTGCCATATTCATTGGTTCCCGGTTTAGGGGTCTCTATACTGATGGGAAGTTCAACCGGATTATTATCTGCATCATAACCGGTCAGAATCCAAGTACCGCGCATGAGGTTGTAGGGCTGGTCATCTTCATCAATAAGGTTGACGGTAGTAGTACCGATAGAACCTACTGAAGCTCCTTCAACGTTCTTGATTGTTACAGTGAATGAACGAGGATCATTGATATCCCAGTCATCAATAGTCTCTATTTCAACTTGACCGACTTTTTCTGAAGCCGAGATATTGATAGTTTTTGAAGTTACGATGTAATGTACATTCTCCATAGCAGGACCTACACCGTTTTCAGCAACTTCAACAGTAACTTGTACCGGCCCGTTGGGGTTGCCGGTAACTTCGATAGGAACACCGAAAATGCCCATACTTTCGATGACATCCATCTGCGCCTCTTTCATGCTTACAGTAACGCCGGCAGCGGTATTCCAATCGTTATCGTCATCAGAACATGCTGTAAAGCAAAGTGCCGCAAGACTTATGAGTAAGTATTTATATAGTTTCATTGTATTTAATATTATGATTCGAGATTATTAATCGCCATAACCGGGATTCTGCTGTCCTTTAAGCTGAGGGTTGATCTCCATCTCATCAGTCGGGATAGGCCATGTGTAACGGTAATCATTAGCAGTATAAACACATGACAGCGACAATGGAACGATGAAATCCTCAAGAGCGGGACTTAAAGGATAGTCACCATCGCGCTGGAAACCAAGTCCCCAACGGCGAAGATCGCTAAGACGGAAGCCTTCACCGATAAGCTCCTTACCGCGCTCCTCACGTATCTGATTGACAAGAGCGGTACCACTATAATTCTGGTCGGTCCAACCCTTTATACGGTTTTTGCGAAGTGTATTAAGAGCATTGTTGGCAGCAGTCTCACCACCGGCAGTGGCGGCAGAAGCCTCGGCAAGAATAAGGTACTGCTCGCTCAGACGGAAAGGCATAGGTATGGTCTTACGATAGTCGGTACCACTTATAATAGCAGCATTTCCGGGATACTTGAAGAATACGATACCTAAAGCAAGGTCTCCCTCGAAGTTAAGTTGCCAAATATTAAAGAAAGCGTCGAAACGAACATCATTTGCCTCAATAGCACCTTCAGGAGTTATAGTCCAGTCATAAGAGAACAGAACATCCATAGTTGGGATATAGGATGCTGTATTATCATCCTGATACGATATATATCCGTAAGCAGTAGAAGAGATAGCACTTGACTCTGTAGCATCGACAAATGGCTTGAAAATAATCTCATTATTGTTGTTGTCAGTCCACATGTCAATATAATTATTGAGATTAGCAAGAGTATACAGGCCTGAATTAATCACTTCGCTTGCCTTGGTGGCAGCAGTAGGATAATCTTTCGTAGCAAGAGCTATACGAGCCTGAAGCGCGCGTACGATATAAGTATTGATGTAGGGCGACTGCGGTTTTAAAGCAGAATTGCTTACCTGCTCAAAGGCCGCAAGACCATTGAATGCATCGGTCAAGTCATCATTGATGCGCTTCAAAGTTTCTGCAAATGTGCTACGGCCGGGATAGGTAGAAGAATCGCCGGTCGGCTCAAACTTAGTCACCAACTGTAGTCCGAGAGCGGGAGTGTCGGCCTTATCAGGAGTATAATCCTGACAGAAACGGTCCATCAGCCAATAGTAGTAATAACCACGGGCAAACTTGGCTTCGGCAATATAACGGTTCATATCAACAAGCTGATCCTCGTCAAAACGGCCCTCTGTAGCAACAGCTGCCTCAGCAACACCAAGGAAGTAATTGACCGATTGAATGCGAGAGTACATAGCCTGATAAATGGGAGTTATATCCTGCGAACTGGGGGTCAAAAGACCGTTATTCAATTCTCCCGTACGGTTACCGGCAGTGGTAAGTCCGATGAATTGATCAGATTGTATATCGGAATCATACAGGTAAGCACCGCTGTTCATCGAACGAATACTGTTGTAGATACCGTTGCGGAAACGAGCGAAGTCGTTTACGCTCTGAAGCGCGTTCTGGTCATCAAGCGCTCCGACCGGGGCCTTGTCCATGTCGCAGGATGTCAATAAGCCCAGCCCTAAGAAGATTGATAATAATATCTTTTTCATTGTGAGTTTTCTTTTAGAAAGTTACTTCAATACCAAATTCATACTGACGGGTATTGGGGTATGCATTCAGCACGAGGTTGCGCTCCGGCTCGGGGTCATAACCGGTGTAGCCGGTAAAGGTAAGGAGGTTACGGCCGGTGAAGTGGAATGCAACGTTGCTAAGCGCAATCTTGTTAAGGATAGCCTTGGGCAGATTGTACTGGAGAGTAAGGTTCTTAAGACGCATGTAAGAAGCATCCTCAACGAAACGGGAGTCAAACTGGATAGCCTCACCGTAAGCGGGGATATCGGTAACATCGCCGGGCTTCATCCACATGTTAAGCATCTCGGTGGTCTGGTTCATGCTAAGACCGTTGGCAGAGTTCTGAATAAATATAAGCTCGTTGTTAAGCATATACTTGTCGGCAGCCCAAGCCCAGTCGCAACGGAGCGAGAGGTCTTTCCAACGTACATCAATGCCCCAGCCGCCTGACCACGGAGCGTAGTAGGACTTGCCGAGAAGACGAGCGTCGCGCTCTTCATTGAACTCTTTGGTAAGGTTACCGTCTATGTCAAGCCACATCTGCTTACCGTCACGGGGATCAACACCCATGAAGGGGACGTAGAAGAGTTCACCGTAGGGGTGACCGACAGCAAGCTGCATACCGTAGTTGGCGAGAGTATATTCCTGCTTGCCGTTGAAGAGCTCTTTAATCTCATTCTTGTTGTAGTTGAAGTTGACGCGAGCACCTACATACCAGTCACGGTTCTTGAAGATATCGGCCTGAAGGTCAAAATCGATACCGGTGTTGGTCATAGAGCCGATATTGCCGTAACCGCTTGTGAAACCGGTAGTGGCACTGTAAGGAATATCCATCAACATGTCGACAGTCTTCTTGTGATAGAAATCGACATCGAATTTGAGATGATTGAACAGACCAAACTTAAGACCCAAATCGAGGGATTTAACTGTCTCCCAAGTAAGGTTATAGTTAGGAGCCTGCGAGATACCGAGAGTACCCTGTCCATTGTAGGGGTTAGAGCCACTACCTACAAGACCGTAGTACATGTAGTTGTCAATCGATGAGTTACCTGTAGTACCGTAGCTGAACGACAGTTTGAGGTCATCGAGCCAATTAACGGGCTGGAGGAACGACTCGCCTTTGGCGTTCCACATCACACCGGCTGACCAGAAGTTGGCCCAACGGTGGTCGGGAGCGAACTTGGAGCTACCGTCGCGACGGAAAGTAGCGTCAACGAAGTATTTACCGTCATAGTCATAAGAAGCTGTAGCGAAGAAAGAATTGAAAACGCTCTCTTCGATGTGCTGAGAAATATCAGCCATCTTCACGGTAGTACCGTTGGTAAGAAGCAACTGACGAGGATCGGTCTGACCGTCGGTTTCAACACCAAACTGATTGGATTTAGTTATAATAGACTCCTGACCAAGCAGAGCGGATATATTGTGAATATCGTTCACCGAGAAGCGATACTCGGCAGTGTTGGTGTAAGTAAACGCATAGTAACGCTGGAATGACTGCTGGTTCCATCCGGTAAGAGATGAAGCGGGAGCTTTAACACCCATAGGTGTTACGAAATCATCCTGAGGAACCTGAGCATAGTCCATACGATAGTCGTAAGCGTCAACAGCCTGCTGTGCACGCAGTGTAAGGCCCTTTATAGGAGTAAGAGTCTCGTTCAAAGCCACATTAGCGGTAACTTTATTCTTATAGAAGTTACGAGTGCTTGCAAGCCAATGAGGATTGAACACACCCTTAATCCACATATAGTCGGCCTTGTCGCCCCAAATTATATTGTCATTCTCGTCAAAGTCATAATAACGAGCGGGCTGATAAGGGAACATCCAACGGGCAAACGCCATAGGCTGGTTCCAGTTATTGCGCATGCTCGATGAGTCAGAGAAGTAGTTTGACTCCCACTTCGAGTAACCGAAGTTGCTGTTGAAACCTACACGGAACCAATCATTGACTTTAGCTTCAAGATTGGCACGGAGTGAGGTACGGTTCATGCCTGACTGGGTAATGATACCTTCCTGATCATAGTGGTTGAGAGATATATAGTAGCTCAATGTCTCGCTACCACCCTGAACGGCGGCCTCCACAGAATATGTGGGTGCATCGCTGTCAAACATCTCCTTGCGCCAGTCGGTAGACACGCCATAATCGTCAACCAATGCGCGAATAGTGGGTGATACAGTATTTGTACCGGTAATCGAACCGATCATGTCGCGGAACTGGACGTACTGCTTGGCATTCATCATGTCGATTTTGTCGGGTACCATCTGCGAGAAACCGTAGTTGGCACGAACAGTGACACGGGCTTTCTGACCGAATTTACCTTTCTTGGAGGTGATGACGATAACACCGTTGGCTGCACGAGAACCGTAGATGGCAACAGAAGCGGCATCCTTAAGGACGGTAACGCTCTCGATGTCGGTGGGGTTCATCGTGGTGAAGATGTTGGACGATACGGGAGCTCCGTCAAGGATAAACAACGGAGTGATACCGGCCTCGATAGAGTTGACACCACGAATACGGATAGTCGAAGGAACTGCGGAAGGTTCACCCGACGAAGAGAAAATGTTAAGACCGGACACCTGACCCTGAAGAGCGTCAACGAAAGTCGCGGAGGGTGTATTTTCAAAAACCTCATCGCCGACGACAGAAACCGAGCCGACGAGAGAGCCGAGTTTTTTACCTGTACCGTAGCCGGTGACCACGACTTCGTCGAGGCGGTTGTCAGACACCTCAAGTTTCACGACCATACCGTTGGTGAGAGGCACGGTGACGGTCTTCATACCCACGTAAGACACTTTTACTTCTTTGACACTGCCGGGGACGGTTATATGGAATTTACCGTCAATGTCGGTGGCTGTACCGCTACCTCCGCCGACCGGCACGACAGTCGCTCCAATAAGTGGCTCGTTGTCGGCCGCAGAAACTACCGTACCGCTGACCGTACGTGTCTGCGCTGACACGACGGCAACCATAAGTAGCCCACAAAGCATAAGAAATAACTTCTTCATACTACAAAAATTGATAAAACTAAATAAAAATTAACCTAATAAAATAATGCCCGCACACGGGCGATGCCGCAAAATTACTAATAAAATTTAATAAAATGGCATAAAATCTAATTTATTTTCAAAAAAGGGTGTTTTTTGAGTGAAAAATGACGCAATTTTATCATTTTGGCTAATTGTCGAGGGCTATTTTAACATTTTGATATTTGGGTAGCGGGGGACTAATAGGACCAATAAGACCAATTGGTCTAATGACTATTGACTAAAGACCAACAGAACATGATGAGAGGAAGAGGTGTTATATTTTTATCTATAATTTATTACGACTATGAATGACAGATTAAGTTATGAGGAGAAGAAGGAGCTGCCCGACAGTGTATTCGGGTTGCCGGAACGACGTGAGTATCCGATGCCTGACGCTGCCCATGTGAGGGCGGCGGAGGCTTATTTCAGGTATTGTCCGGAGGATCTTAAGCCGAAACTGGCGCGGGCCATCATGGAGCGAGCCAAGGAGTACGGGGTGGATGTGGAGAGCCCCACGGTGAAGAGCTACGCCGAGAGCTGACGGGCAGGAGTCTTTGCAGACTCCGCTGTAGCGGGGGCTCTGCTTTCCGGAGACTGCACCGGCAGTTGGCCGGCTTGTCCCCGGCTAACGGGAGCATGCGACTTTCAGTCGCAGCACGGATGGCGCACCCCTTGCGGAGGTTATAGGGCCTATTAGTCTAATTGGACCAATGACTACGGTGGCGGGCCATGCGGGACGAAGCCTGAGGGCCATGCGGGATGAAGCCGGGCGCCGTGGTACCGGCGCCCCTACCGGTGAGATGATAGCCTGCGGAGTGATAGGACCAATTAGACCAATTAGTCTAATGGGGCCAATGACTAACCGGCCGATGACTAATGACTAACTGACTAAAGACTAACCGGCTAATGAGCGGCGGGCTGCCGGCGGAAGCCGGCTATGAGGTCGCGGCCGAAGAGTACCCAAGCCGAGGCTGCCACAGCCGCAAGAAATACGAAGCCCACGAGTATGAGCATCTTGGAGGGCTTTGAGGCGCGCAGGGGCACGGTGGCGGGCTGCACCACGGTATATACGGGTGTGGTCTGCTGCACTTTGGCACGGGCTATCTGCAGCTGCTGTGCGGTCTGGTTATAGAGGCTGAAGGCGAGTGAGGCCTCGTTTTGCAGGCGCTCGCTTTCGGTCTGGGCGGCACGGGTGGCAAGGCCCTGATTGCGGTCCATGTACTCGGCGTATTTCTGCTGCGCGGCATAGTAATCCTGCTTGGCCTCGTCGTTTATGCGCTGCGCATACTCCATGTCGCGGCGTGCCTTTTCGGTGCGGTAGTCGGTGACATAGGTCTTAAGACGTGCGGCCACTGTGTCGGCAAGCATGGCCGATACCATGGGGTCCTGCATGGTCACCGACAGCGATATGACGGAAGTCTTTGTGTCGACATCGGCGCCTATGCGTGCCGCGAGGGCATCCACCACAGCGCTTTCTTCGGGCGTGAGCTTGAACGCATCGACACCTCCGTCGCCTTTCGCGGTGTCATCTGAGCGGAAGAGCGACATGACTCCGCCTATGGCCTTTCCGGGCAGGGCCATTACAGCGCTCCACCACGGGGCCGACGTGTCCTCCTCTATAAATGCGCGTACGGTGGTAGTACGCTTGCCTTCGGCATCGGTGACAGGTACGTCGAAGAGGCTTATGGCAAAGGGTACGGAGCTTACTACGTCGGGGTAAAGCTGCGGGTACACGGCATCGGCACCCGAGCCTCCGCCGAGATTGACTCCGGCCATGGCCGCCAAAGCACCGAGGCCGCCGGAGCCGGCTTTATTGTCGCTCATCTCGGGAGCGAGTTTTATAGTGGTGGTATATTCCTTAGGTATGCTGAACGCCACGACAAGGCCTACTACGGCGCCTATGGCTCCCCACTTGAGGATAGTCCTGCGGCTGTCCCAGAGTTTGCGGGCGAGCTCCAGAAGGTCTATCTCCTGCTCGTCGTCATTGCGCGTCACGTCTTTTTCTTCCTGCATATAGATGATAGTTGAGTGAGTCGATCATTATTTAACCATATTGGCTATGGCAGCCGCCATAGTACCGAGGCCGGTAATGACTCCGGTCATCGACAGGATGGCCGACCAGTTCACACCGTTGCCTTTCTGCTTCGAGGGGATGATAACCTGACATCCCGGCTCTATGGGCACATTGCCTTTGGCGCAGGCCACCGAACCGTTCATATACACGACGAAGGCCTTGTTTTTCTTGGCGCGCTCGCCGTAGCCTCCGGCCTGATCTATGTAGTACTTGAGCTTCTTGCCGGGCTTGTACATGACGGTGTTGGGGAACATGACCTCGCCCGATATCTTGACGGTATTGACAAGCTCGGGCACAACCAGCTTGTCGCCCTCCTGCATCACGAGGTCGGCCTCGCTTCCGGGGTGTGCGAGAGCCTCCTCAAGCTCGATGGCCACACTGTAAGATGTGGGCAGATTGAGTTTTGCCACGGATATGGAGTCGCCTCCGCCCTCCATCGTAGCGGCAAGACGCAGGGTCTCGTCGCGCACGGCAATCTCTTCGGGTGTCATCTGACGCAATACATGCGCGCCACGCAGATAAGCCGATTTAGTCACTCCGCCGGCACGGCGCACGAGGTCGCTCACGCGCTCGTTTTTATTGGCAAGGGTGTAGCCGCCGTCAAAGGCCACCTCGCCCTGCACCTCCACGCGGCGCTGGGTCTGATAACCGGGGCTGCGGCGCACCTCGACAATGTCATAGGGCTGCAGCGTGAAGCCGGGAGTGCCGTCGATGACGAGGCCGTCCTTAAGGCCGAATGAATATACTTTGGCTATCTCGTCGGTAGGCATAAGACTTGTGGGGTCGACAACACGGCGCGATACGTCGACACGTGCCGTCGAGGCTCCGCGCAACAGACCGCCGGCCTGCACCACGAGGTCCTCGACAGTGGTATTGTCGGCAAACGGATATATACCGGGGCTGTTTACCTGTCCGTAAATGGCAAGCGCGCCCTGATCCTCAAGTACCTTCACGCTCGGTATCTCCACGATGTCGTTGCGCTTCAGCGTCACGTCGGCGCGGCGTCCCGAGAGTATGCCCTCGATGTCGAGCGGTATCAGCTCAAGCGACAGGTCGGGACCTTCGCGATACAGCATGGCGCGGGTGGTATAGGCGTCCTCAAGAAGTCCGTCGGCGTTTTTGATAAGGTCGCCCACAGTGCGCAGGTCGGTAGCGAGCGCATACATGCCGGGGCGGAATACGGCGCCCTTCAGCTCCACGCGGTTGGCATAGCGGTCGAGTATCGACCCTACGGTCACGACGTCGCCGTCATTGAGCCGGTAGCTCGCGAAGTCGCCGTTGACGATGTTGAACAACTCGTTTTCGCGGCCAGTCTGGCGTGCGAGCCTTACCTGCTCGGTGTATGCGTCGCCGGAGAATCCGCCGGCATATTCGAGAAGGTCGGCAAGAGTCTCGTCGCTCTTTATCTCATAGGCCATAGGGCGCTTCACGTTGCCCTCGACCGATACAAGGCGGTCATAGGGCGGTATTATGATGACGTCGCCCTCCTGAAGGCGAATGTTGCCGGTCTGCTTTCCTTCAAACAGGTACTCGTACACATCGACGCCCACTATGCGGCGTCCGCCGCGGAGCACGTCGATATTTCGCATCGAGCCTATGTCGTTTATACCTCCGGCCTTGTACAGCGCATGAAACACGGTCGAGAATGGCGACAGGCGGTATGTGCCGGGCACAACGGCCTCACCCATGACATCGACCTGAATGGTACGCACCTGCCCGAGAGTGAGGTTTATGTCGCTCTCCGGCTCGTTGCCACCTATGCCGGCGTATTTGCTCGCGAACTTGTTTTTGATATGGTTGTTGGCCTCAGAGATGGTCATGCCGTTGAGATATACCGGACCTATCTGCGACACGATTATGCTGCCCTCGGGCGATATGGTCTGACGTATCTGGTCCTCGCTCGCACCCCATATGTCGATGACTACCTCATCGCCGGGGCCGAGGCGGTAATTCTGCGGAGTGGCCACATTCTCGTTGGGTTCAAACGACAGCGACCGGTTGGTAAACACGTTCTGGCCGAATATGCGGCGACGTGCCGGACGGGTGATAGTGTCGGTAATGACATAGTCAAATCCGAGCATGGCCGAGTCGGCCTGCTGCACGGTGACTGACTGACGCATGCGCCCCTTGTCGGCTGCCTGCCTGTTCTCCGAAGTCACGGCGGCCTCGCCTTCATAACGCGATTTGAGTCGCTCCACCTGCTCCTGTGTCACGCCGCGTGCGAGCAGTTCCTTACCTATCTGTTGTTTTGACTTGCCTTGAGCCGTGGCTGTCTTTACATACTGGACGACCTGCTCGTCGGTCATGCGGGCATAAGACGACACCGAGCCCAAGGATAGAGCCAATAATAATAACGCTATTCTGATTTTACCTGACATATAATTATATCGATTTTGTACCTTATATATATACTCTATTTTGCGGCGGATATTGTGTTGTCGCGGGCTAAAACTTTGCGTGACAGCCATATGTTGACCAAAGTCCACACCAGAACATCGACGACAAGCAGCAACGTCACGTTAACAATATGCGACAGCAAAATGTTGACCGCGCTTATGATCAGCGCTATGGCCACGATAGTGACCATGCACAGACGCGGCTTCAGGCCGAGAGCCAGCAGTTTATGATGTATGTGGGTCTTGTCGGGAAGAAACGGATTGCCGTGATGACGGATGCGTCGCATAAACACCCTGACGACATCCATGCACGGTATGAGGAGAGGAGTAAACGCGAGAATAAACGGATTGACGTCAAGAGTCTTGGGGGTGACTGACGAAGCCAAGTAAAGCTCAAGACTGAGAAACGACAGGATAAGGCCGATGGTAAGGCTGCCCGTATCGCCCATGAAGATCTTCTTGCGCTTCCTGACATCGCCGAACACGTTGTAATAGAAGAACGGCACGAGCACACCAAGCGCGGAGAACGACAAAATGGCATACACGTAGCGCTCCAGCATGAAAAACGCACAGCCGTATATGATAAGGGCCGCCGCCGACAGACCCGACGCAAGACCGTCGATGCCGTCGATAAGGTTGATGGCGTTGACTATATATACGATGACAATTACCGTAAGGGGCATGCCGAGCCACCACGGCATCGTCTGTATCCATAGCACGCCGTGGAGCGAGTTGAGCCACAGGCCTCCGGCCAGCAGCAACACGGCACACAATATCTGCATTATGAATTTGGCACGGTAACGCACGCCGATAAGGTCGTCGGACATGCCGACAAGATACAGAGTGAACAGCGAGCAGAAGCCGAACGACAGTGTGGCGGCATTTCGCGTCATGTAGGTACACATGTCGATATAGCCGAGCAAAGTGCTTATACCCAACAACAGCGCCAGCACGCAGCAGATGACCGGAGTGAAGGCAATGCCGCCCAGACGGGGCACGGCGCCTCGGTGTATCTTGCGTTCGTCGGGCTGGTCAAAAAGATCGCGTTTGAAAGCGACCAGCAAAATCTGCGGAATAAGCACACCCGCAAAAAAGACACTAAGCAGAAAGGCCGCGACACAATTAATAAGCCAATAGTTCATAGTCTAATAAATTAGTTGTGGTTTTGACACGATCAGCGCGCTCCGGCCGTGACGGCAAGAGCCCTCTATACAAAATTTCATACCTCTAACAATTAACATATATGCTATTTGCGCTAATCTCGGTCGCAAAATTAAGATATTTTAGCCGTTAAGCCAAATTTAACAGTAGTAAATTTACCATGCCACATGAATCCATGCTCCCCCGCGTTCCCATATAAGCTCCGTATGGGGCAGCCCGCACAGTATCGACCACAGCTCGCGGTTGCCCTCCGCGCTTCCTGTAGTTATGTCGGCCGCACGTCCCGACAGGTGGTAAGAGCGGGCCACTCCGCCCACGGCATTGTTAAGCGCCTTGCAGCGATATCCGCTGTTGACCTTTATGGGAGCGCCGAGGCTACGGCGTGCCGGCTCAAGCACCTCGTCGATGAGCCGCTGCATGTACACCACGGCCTCGGGCGGCGGAGTGTTGTCGAGTCCGAGCCTCTGAGCGGTTGAACTGTACGCGAGCTCGCGTATGGTAAAGTGACTGGACGCCTCCTTGGCCTCGATGGGCGTGGCGATCTCCATGGCCGCGACGGCCGTAACGATGATAGCGGTGCTTTTCATTGCAATAAGGTTTTTAGAGTGTATTCTATGCCGCAAAGATAAGCCTTGACGCGGCCCTATTTATGCACAATCGGGCATAACGCCCGAATTTAACATTTCAGGTCGCGGTACACCTCCAGCGGCCACTTCCAGTTCTGGTAGGCAAGCTGCACTATGCCGGGGGCAAGTATGAGTCCCCACAGGCCCGCGTCGGTGAAGTTCATGAACAGCAGCAGAAGCACCACCGTACAGAGCCCCGACACGATGGAGGGTATAAAGAACGGTACGTAGTTTTTTGTAAGCAGCACATTGCCTGCCATGGCATGGGTCATCTCCAGAAACGATATGACGGCGGCCACGGCTATCATGGCTCCGGGCAGAAGCACCGTCTTGCTGCCCAGAAGTTCGAGAAGATAAGGACCTACAAGACACAGCCCGCCGGCACACAATATATATATGACGGCCGACACGGCCCAGCCACGGCGCACTATGGTGATTATGGCGCTCTTGTCGGCCCTCACCCGCGACGCGGTGATCTTGGGTATGTAGGTCGACACATAGATGCCCGCCACCGAATAGATGCTCGACATGATCTGCATGGTGATGCCGTAGGACGCTATCATGGCAAGCGGCATAAACATCGAGCCGATGAAAATGGCCGACTTCGATATGAGAAAACTGCCCAGCGAGGTGATGCCGATCTTGACCGCGTTGGGAAATATGGTACGCAGCACTCCCCTCGGATCGGAACACTCGGCCTCCCTGAGCCGGGCCGACGTCACGCGGTCATAGAAGAGCCGGTGGGCAAGCACACGCAGTATTACCGTAGCCAGCACCTGCGACGTCACCAGCGCCACAAGACCGCACCCGGCAAACACAAGCGATATGGCCAAGGCCAGATAGGCCATGTGCGACACCACGATTATCTGCTTGATCTCTTTCACATAGCCGCGCCCTTGCAGAAGCCCCTCGAAATATAGTGTATACAGTATAAGCGTATTGTTTACGATGAATATGGCCCACGCCGCAAGCACCTCGTTGCGTATGGACTGATAATTGTCGAGCACCGACAGCAGATAAGGCGTGCCCCCCAGCGCAAGCAGCAGGAAGAGTACCGCCGCGGCCCGCTTGTAAAACCACTGCATGGCCTTTATGACACCTTTGAGCAGCGAGTAGTCGACGGGGCTGTCGCAGTCGAGTGACTCATAACCGCTCCTCTTCAGAGTGGTGCAGCCGCTGTATATATAGGTGACCGTACGCACAAAAGAGTTGTTGAAGCCGAAGTCGAGCAGATAGGTCAGCACCGATATCGAAGAGAATATAGACCATATGGCCACTATGTCGGTCGGAAATTTCTTCAGAATGACCGGCAGCAGCAGCAGCGACGAAGCAATCTTCAGCAGCGACGCGCAGAAATTCCACACGACGTCGGCGCGTCCTATTTTGTTTATTCTCTTTTGCTCCATAGCGGGTTATCGGACTGATTGGTCTTATTGCTCTGATTGTTCACTCTCAGGATGCAAGGCATTGTAAATAAGCGAGGCCCGCGAGGGTCCGGTTATGTCGGCGATAGAGTCGATTGAAGCCTCACGAAGGCGCTTGACGCTCTTAAAGTGCTGTAGCAGAGCCTGTTTCGTTTTTTCACCCACACCCTTTATATCATCTAACTCACTGACTATCTGACCTTTACTGCGTCTGTTGCGATGATGGGTTATACCGAAGCGGTGAGCCTCGTCGCGAAGCTGCTGGACCACACGCAGCGACTCGGAATTTTTGTCGATATAGAGCGGGACACTGTCGCCCGGGAAATATATCTCCTCAAGACGCTTGGCTATACCCACCACGGCTATCGTGCCGCGCAGCCCCATGTCGTCAAGAGCCTCGACAGCGGCGCTGAGCTGACCCTTGCCGCCGTCGACCACGATGAGCTGCGGCAGCTCCTCGCCCTCCTCCATCATGCGTGTGTAGCGGCGGGTAAGCACCTCCTTCATTGAAGCGAAGTCATCGGGCCCCTCGACGGTCTTGATATTGAAGTGGCGGTAGTCGCGCTTGGAGGGCTTGGCATTGCGAAACACCACGCACGAGGCCACGGGGTTGGTGCCCTGTATATTTGAATTGTCAAAACACTCCACGTGACGGGGCAGCACCGACAGGCGGAAATCGCTCTTCATACGCTCAAGCGTACGCTCCATGCGCTTCTCCGGGTCATGCTTCTCCATCATCTTGAGCGAGTCGACTTTGTTCTGACGCGCGTTGTGGGTCGACACTTCGAGCAGCTTCATCTTGTCGCCGCGCTGCGGTATGGTATACATCACTCCCTCCAGTTCGATGTAAGGCTTCATCGGTACGACAATCTCGTCATACCGCAGGTCAAACTTCTCGGCCGCCTCGGTTATCGCGTAGCCCAATATGTCCTCTATCGGCTCGTCAAGGCGCCGCTTGTACTCAAACGTTATACTGCGCACTATGGCTCCGCGGCGCACGTGCATGTAGTTTACATATACCATGTCGCGGTCATCGTCCACTCCAAACACGTCAATGTCGTCGAGCGTCTGGCTCACGATGACGCTCTTTGACTGATAACGGGCCACGAGGTCATACTTCTCTTTAAGCAACTGCGCCTCCTCAAAGCGGAGTTCGGCGGCCAGCTTCTCCATCTCGGCCCGCAGGTAGTCGAGCAACTCCTGAGTGTCGCCCCGCAATATCTGCTTCACATGATCTATCATCTCGCCGTAATCGGCCTGACCGATAAGTCCGGTGCAGCAGCCGAGGCAGTTTTTAAGATGATATTCAAGACACAGACGCCCCTTGCCTTTAGCCACGTAATCGGGGGTAATGGCATGGCGGCACGTACGCACCGGATACAGCTCGCGTATAAGATTGAGCACCGCCTTGGCCACGCCCGCATTGGTGTAGGGACCGAAGTATTTCGACCCGTCCTTTATACGTGTACGCGTGAGGAACACCCGCGGATAGTGCTCCTTCGTCACGACAATCCACGGATAGGACTTGTCATCCTTGAGCAGTACATTATAGTGCGGCTTGTACTCCTTTATAAGCGAGTTTTCAAGATTGAGCGCGTCCTGCTCCGTCGGCACGACTATATAACGCATGTCGGCTATGTTGCGCACAAGCAGCATGGTCCTCACCGACTCGTGGGTGCGGTTGAAGTATGACGACACCCGGCGCTTCAGGTTTTTGGCCTTGCCAACATATATTACGTTGCCTTCCGCATCGTAATAAAGATAGCAGCCGGGGGTGTCGGGAAGGATTGATATTTTCTCCTTCAGCTCCTTTGATTTTTCTACTTTAGCCAATTAACGGTCAACTGTATTTTAGCGTCAATAAACTATGAGCGACGTAACCTCGGCGTCGGCGGGAAGATTCTCACGGCCTTTGAGCGCGCTCAGCTCCACGATGAAGTTGATGTACACCTTACGGGGATTCATGCTTTTTACAAGTTCGTAGCATGCGGCCATAGTGCCGCCGGTAGCAAGCAGGTCGTCATGTATCACTACCACGTCATCGGGCGTTATGGCATCGCGGTGTATCTCTATCTCATCAAAGCCATACTCCTTTTCAAACTTTGCGCTGACCGTATCGGCGGGAAGTTTGCCCGGCTTGCGTGCGGGAACGAAACCGGCCCCTATCTCATAGGCGAGAATTGAACCGCCTATGAAGCCGCGCGATTCTATGCCCACCACCTTCGTCACTCCTTTGTCGCGGTAAAGCTGCGCGAGGTCCCAGCCGACAATGTGCATTGCACGGGGGTCCTTAAACATTGTTGTGAGGTCACGGAATATAATTCCGGGCTTCGGGAAGTCATATACGTCCCTGATTTTCGACTTAACGTATTCCATAAAGTTTATCGTGTTAATTATTTGTTTACTATTTGTTTATCTATGTTTCACGTGAAACAATCACCGCCCCATCAGCAGCAGGAGGATGTTTATGTCAGAGGGCGATATGCCGGGTATTCGGCTTGCCTGAGCCACAGTCTCGGGCAGGATGCGTTCGAGCTTCTGACGGGCTTCGGTCGACAGCGCCTTGATTGATGCGTAGTCGAAGCGCCCCTTCAGTTTAAGCTCTTCAAGACGGTGAAGTTTGTCGGCCACCTGACGCTCGCGGTCGATATAGCCCTGATACTTGATGAGTATCTCGGCGGCCTCGACTATCTCCTCGCGGCGCTCCGGCTCTATACTCTCCACGACTTTGCGCAGCGGAGCTATATGGTCGCACAGCGTCATTATTGACAATTGAGGACGCAGTATGAGGTCGTATAGCTTCACGCCCTGCTTCAGCGGCGATGTGCCGAGTGTCTCCAAGGCGGGATTGATCAACGCCGGTTTCAGCGAGAATTCTTTGGTAAACGCTATAAGTGCATCGCGCTGTTCGAGCTTGGCGCTCATCAGGTCATAGCGTTCTTTTGTGGCAAGCCCTATAGCGTAACCCTTCGGAGTAAGCCTCATGTCGGCATCATCCTGACGGAGCAGTATACGGTATTCGGCACGCGACGTAAACATGCGGTAAGGCTCGTCGACACCTTTGGTGACAAGATCGTCGATAAGCACACCTATATACGCCTCGTCGCGTCCGAGCACAAACGGCTCGCGTCCGAGCGCGGCGGCTGCTGCGTTGATTCCGGCTACAAGCCCCTGCCCCGCCGCCTCCTCGTAGCCGGTCGTACCGTTGACCTGCCCGGCGAAGAACAGTCCGGACAGCAACTTCGTTTCGAGAGTGTGATGAAGCTGCGTAGGGTCGAAAAAGTCATATTCTATGGCGTAACCGGGGCGGTATATCTGCACATCCTTCAGTGCCGGCACCGTCATGAGTGCGTTTATCTGAACATCAAAAGGAAGCGATGACGAGAAGCCGTTAAGATAAAACTCCTGTGTATCCTCGCCTTCCGGCTCAAGAAAGAGCTGATGCTCCTCCTTGTCGGGAAAAGTGACAATCTTGGTCTCTATGCTCGGACAATAGCGCGGGCCTATGCTCTGTATCTGTCCGTTGTAGAGGGGTGAATCGGGCAAGCCTCCGCGCAGTATATCGTGAGTAGCCGTGTTTGTATATACTATATGACATTCACGCTGCTTGAGCTTGCGATGCACACAGGGAAGGAAGCTGAATTTATGGAAGTCGTCATCGCCTGCCTGCGGAGCGGTAAGCTCCCAGTGTACGCTGCGTCCGTCTATGCGCACCGGTGTACCGGTTTTCATACGGGCCGTGGCGAAACCAAGATCGCGGAGCTGCTCCGTAATGCCGTGTGAGGCCGGTTCCGACACACGTCCGCCCTCGACCTGCGCACGTCCCACATGCATCAGTCCATTGAGGAATGTGCCTGCCGTAAGCACGACGGTTTTTGACCGGAATACAATGCCGAGAGCTGTCTTTACACCCGTCACTCTGCCCTCTTCGATAAGCAGCGACGCCACCGAGTCCTGCCACATACAGAGGTTCTCGGTGTTTTCAAGTATTCTGCGCCACTCTGCGCTGAACTTCATGCGGTCGCTCTGTGCGCGAGGGCTCCACATGGCCGGCCCTTTCGACCGGTTAAGCATGCGGAACTGTATGGCCGTACGGTCGGTGACTATGGCCATCATGCCGCCCAAAGCATCGATTTCACGTACAATCTGCCCTTTGGCTATGCCGCCAACGGCCGGATTGCAGCTCATCTGGGCTATCTTGTTCATGTCCATTGTGACGAGCAGCGTGGAAGCGCCGATGCGCGCGGCGGCCGACGCCGCCTCACAGCCGGCATGTCCGGCACCAATCACTATTACATCGTAGTCAAATCTCATATCACTCCGTAATATTACACTTATTCAACACTATTCAGCATGGCAAGAGCCTCATCTTCATGACGCTCCATAATCTCGCGCTCACCGGGGCCCTTGTCATTGATGCCGCAGAGGTGGAGCAGTCCGTGTACTATGACGCGGAGCAGCTCGCTGTCATAGCTCACTCCGAGCGACTGCGCATTGCTCCTCACCGTATCGAGCGAAATGAACATGTCACCGCTCACGAGCCTGCCGCGCGAATAGTCAAATGTTATTATATCCGTATAGTAATCATGATTGAGGAAACGACGGTTTACATCGATTATCTCATCATCATCACAAAATATGTACACCAACGGCCCCGTAATGCGCCCGTGGGCCGCAGCCACTCTGCCAAGCCAGCTTTCAAGTCGGCCGGTATCAATTGCGGGCATCTCTGTATTGCGGGTAAGCCACTCGATTCTATTCTCCATAACAATTGATTATTACATACAAATGTACGTAATTTCATCAATATCGCAAAGCGAAAAAATCAGGAGAAAAACAGGTATGCCGCTATGACTCCGGCAAACGACCCTACAGCATCGGCAAGCAGGGCATAAGGCACCGCATAGCGTGTCTTTACAACTCCGACACTGCCGAAGTATACGGCGAGTATGTAGAAGGTAGTGTCGGTGCTCCCCTGAATGGCCGCCGACACCCGCGATACAAAAGCGTCAGGCCCGTATGTATTCATCAGATCGACCATCATGCCGCGGCTGCCGGAGCCGCTCAGCGGCTTCATGAGTGCGGTAGGCAGAGCGCCCACCCACTCCGCATCAAGACCGATGAAGGCGAAACACGATGCTATGGCCTCGGTAACCACATCCATGGCTCCCGAAGCGCGAAACATGCCTATCGCCACAAGTATCGCCACAAGGTAAGGTATTATCATCACGGCGGTCTTGAAGCCCTCTTTGGCGCCCTCGATAAATGCGTCATACATGTTTACACGTTTTCTGAGCCCAGCACATATAAACATTATTATCACACTGAATAGCAACACATTAGCTACGAACGATGAATACAGCTCAACCTCCTCCTTAGGCAGTGAGGAGAAAAACCATACTATACCGCCTACCAACAGCGCAAGTCCTCCGAGCCAAGCTATCATGACCTTGTCCCACAGCCTTATACGCTGTTTGATACACATCGCCACTATACCTACGAAAGTAGCTATGAACGTGGCCAAGAGTATAGGCAGAAACACATCGGTAGGATTGGAAGCGCCCGCCTGTGCGCGATACATCATAATACCGATCGGTATAAAACAGAGTCCCGAAGCATTGAGCACCAAAAACATAAGCATGGCGTCGGTGGCGGTATCTTTCTGCTTGTTAAGCGACTGCATCTCCTGCATGGCCTTAAGGCCCAAAGGTGTGGCGGCATTGTCAAGACCAAGCATATTGGCCGACACGTTCATGAATATCGACCCCATGGCCGGATGCCCTTTGGGTATACCGGGAAAAAGGCGGCAGAAAAGCGGACTTATCATACGGCCGAAGAATTGTATCACGCCGCCGCGCTCACCGATCTTCATAAGACCCATCCATAACGACAGGATTCCCGTAAGACCGAGCGAAATCTCAAACGCCGTAGCAGCCGACGAAAATGATGCGCTCATTATCGAACTCCAGATACTGAAATCTCCGAAAAACAAAGTTTTCCCCAAAGCGACCAAAAATGCCACTAAAAAGAAAGCTATCCAAATGTAGTTAAGTGCCATTGCAAGAGTTTTTACAAATTTAGTGCAAATTTCCCGTATTTCTGAATTATGCCCGTTTTTTCGACAGTATGCCGCAAACGCCCCAAAAGCACATAACACACTAAGGCACAAAGCATTGTCCAAAAGATAACCCCGCGAGAATCAAATATTTTTTCATTCGTGGCAGATTATCCGTGATTTTTCGATTGTCAGAGACAAAAAATAGCCCGGCACAGGCACCGGCTTTGATTTGCCGCGACAAGCCTCACCTCTCCCCTACCCTATTCCATACAAATCACGAACAGATTGCAATATCCGAAAAAAATTGTAAATTTGTGACTACAAGAAATACAAATACCAACAACCATGCTTAAATACAGAATCCATATAAGTTCACGTTACGAGCATATGCGCCCCCTGATACAGTCGATTGTAAAAAACGGCGTACCCGAGGGCACGGAAGTCATATATAAGGGACGCAACACGGTCTACCGTATGCCGACCGACAGCCGCCCCATCATAATAAAGTCGTTTAAGCGCCCCGGCTTCATCAATTCCTACGTATATACCACACTCCGCAAAAGCAAGGCCGAGCGCTCATATCTGAACTCAAAGAAGCTGCAGCAACTTGGCTTCCGCACCCCGGCCATAATAGCTTACGCCGAAGTGCGCCGGGGCAATAAACTGCTCGACAGCTATTACATCTGCGAAGAGGTGGTGGGAAACAATATGCGCTATTGGGAAGAGAAGCCCGACGCCGACCACGTGCTCCACGGACTTGCCCAAGAGATGCTCAAATTTCATCAGGCCCACATATGGCACAAGGATTTCTCCCCCGGCAATGTCATATATACCGGGTCGCCCGAGAGCGGCTACAAATACTATTACATCGATGTAAACCGCATGGCGTTCAATGTAAGCTCACGAAAAAAACTGATATCGATGTTCCGCTCTATGCACGACAGTTTCGACGAGACGGCACGCTTGGCACGCCACTACGCGCAGGTATCGGGAGAGCCTGAAAACACAATTGTGGCCGAAGCCCTCGATGCCTACAAACGTTATATCGACTCGCGCACCCTACGCCACAAGATCAAGCGCATGCTTAAGCTGTGACGCTACGTCAAAAGTGGTTTATCTGACGCTGACCGGTCATTCTGAAGTACTTGTCAAGCACAAGTAATGATATTAAATCCTCACGTTCTTTGTCGCGAAACTGATCCACATATCTGTGGGCGTTGTCTATTATCTTCTGAGCCTCATCGGGGTGCGAGGCATAGTAACGCATCTTCTCCTCAAGGTCGCTGAAGTCCGATTTTATCTCCACATAGTGCACCCCCGGTTCAAGAAGTCCCTCCATAAACCATGTCTCATATACGGGGCGCGGCATGACTGCAAGAGAGTTCGATGACATGACCCACTTCAGATTGCTTGCCACGTCATTTCCCTCCAATGCCATGATAAACATATAGTCGAGATGGTCGCTTATGGTCATCTTCTCGCGGTGCCACTCCGGAGGCAGCGTAGTGTCGTGGCTCACGTCGCCCGCGTCACAGACAGGGTTTCCGTAGAATTTACGCATGAAGTCCATACGCAATTCCTTATCGCCCACCTTGCCGCCAAGCTCACCACGCACTTTGCCGCGAAATATAGCTATCGGCTTCTTGTCAGCAAACTTCTTCCGGTCCTTTACAAACAGAAAGTGGCGTATCTTGTCGAGCTTCATAACAACCGAGTTCGCATTGTCGCCCGCTATAGGACGGCTCTTGACTATCGACGGATAGTCGGGTATGAATGTCACGTCGCCGGGACAATATCCCCAACGGTACTCTTTCGGAAACCACCGCAGGTACTCATACGTATCGAAGTAATATACCTTCTGCTTTTCAGGTATGGCATGCTCCTTGAGCAACATGGCATCGGCCGGCAATTCTACCAGTCTATCAAGCTTGTTATAATAGTCCACTCTACGCTTTATATAGTCAAAATCCACACGCCGCGAAGCCTTTTCGAGCACCCTTTCAAGCCGTTTCTCAAATATGAATTCAGGTATCAGTTGACGCAGATAGTTTACAGCATAATATTTTTGCTTCGAGTTCTTTCCGCTCCGCAGCAGATACGACAATTTTCCACCCATAGAGGTACCCGTTTGTATTTAAATTTTGTATCTGACAAATTTAAATACAATACTACTATTACCCCTCACCATTTGGTTAAATCATGTTAACAGGAGTAGCGGTGTAGCCCGCCGGAATAAACTTCACGGTCGCTCCTACTGCTGACGCAGTATGTAAAGTTGTGAGCAGTCAAAGCGCGGAAGCGCCACGAGCTGCACATGCGACGCGCAGTCTGATGGAGTATTTCTCCCCTCTCCCACCTTGATGCCGAGCGCCTCAAGTGCCTTGCGCGACTCGTCAAGAGCTATCTCGGGCGTGTTGTTGTCCTGACTGAGATGACACAGAAATACGTATTTTAGACGCTCCGTATATGCACGGCCCAGATATTCGGCCGTCATCTTGTTGTCAAGATGTCCGTTGACATTGCGTATCCGCGACTTCAGATACTCGGGATAGCGCCCGAAAAGCAGCATATTCAGGTCATAGTTGCTCTCTATCATGATATAATCGGCCCGACGCATATAATAGTCGACACGTTCCGAAATGCAGCCCAGATCGGTAGCTATCGCAAACGCCCGCTCATCATGCTGTACATAAAAGCCGGCATTATCCGTACCGTCGTGCATGACCTCAAACGCCGTTATAGTAAAATTACCGAGAGCAAACGGTATCTCCTTGTATATGCTTACATGGTAGTCGCGAAGCCGGCGCGACACACTGTGCCGGCGCATTATGCCGTTCATGGCGCGCGGTGTGCAGTACAACCGCATGTGGCGATACTTCTTCAAAAGCGTATAGGCATAGCGCATGTGGTCGCTGTGGTCATGCGTTATACATATGCCCCTCACGCTGTCCATCGATATGTTGTGCTCGGCAAGGCCATGCACCACCTGCTTCGGCTCGACGCCGGCATCAATAAGGAAACCCGATACGGAGTCACCTATATAAGCGCAGTTGCCGCTGCTGCCGCTGCCAAACGACATGAACACAATCTTGTTGGGAACGGGCCTCACCACGATAGGTCCGAGCGGCGACACATCGGGCGATGAAACAGACGGCTGGCCGCCGGTGAGCCTTACCTTCTCGATAAGCTCGCCATGCGCCGCATCTTCGTACGACAGTCGGGACTCGGCTTCATCGAAAAGCCCCGGAAAGTCATACGCATCATATTTGCCTCGTCGTGTCATCGTCTGCCCTGTATATTATTTATAAAGTAAAAATATAGTCGGTATCTTGTCGTAGTTGTACGAAGCGCTCTTCCAGTACGACAACGGCCGCGTGATTATACTTTCGCGCTCACCCGTTATGTCAGAGGCCACACACAGCTTAAGCGACCCCGGAAGAGTGTGCGACAGCTCTCCGATAAGCCTGTTGTTTCGATACGGTGTCTCTATGAATATCTGTGTCTGATGCTCATGCCGTATGCGCCGCTCCATCTCCTTCAACTTGGCCGTGCGTGCTCCGGCATCGATAGGCAGATAACCGTTGAAAGCAAAGCTCTGGCCGTTGAATCCCGAACCCATGAGCGACATAAGTATACTTGACGGCCCCACAAGAGGCACCACCCTGTAACCGCGTTGCTGCGCAATAGCCACCACGTCGGCGCCGGGGTCGGCCACGGCCGGACATCCCGCCTCCGATATAACACCCACGTCATGACCCGCTTCGGCAGGACCCAGAAGAGCCGCCACGGCTTCAACGGGCGTGTGCTCGTTCAGCTCCGCAAAGACAAGCGAGTCTATGTCGATAGACCGGTCGCACCGTTTAAGAAACCGCCGCGCCGACCTTAGATTCTCGACAATAAAATACCGCAGCCCCCTGATGACCTCAAGGTTGAAGGGAGGCAACACACGGTCGGCCCCCGTATCGCCCAGCATCACCGGTATAAGATATACTGCAGGTACTTTATCCATCACTTTGTACGTTTTTTTATTCGTGAGTCAAGAGAGTCTATGGCCTGACGCAATGCCGAGCCCCGATACACCTGAGTGCCGTTGGAGTCAGCCAGAATGTAAAAGGGTATGCGCGGTATGTTGAGAGCGTCAAAAGAGTTGTGGGCCACGCCTCCCGGAGCCCATACGCGGGTCCAGCCGAGGCTGTCGACCGATGCACGCTTCCACGCCGCCGAGTCGGGAGCAAACGACACCTCCACCACTCTGAACCGCTTGCGTGAATAGCTGTCGTAAGGACGCTTTATCTGTCGCGTTATGGTATCGGACCGTTGGGTGCCGTCGGTAAAATAAAGCAGCGAGTAGCCCGACTTATACGGTGAATAACGCTCCATTGAGTCACCTACCGAATAAAGCGTAAACGACCTCACTTTTGCGTTCAGCGCAGCGCTGTTGTTGTATGACAGCAACAGACGGTAATCGTCGACCAGCTTGGCGGGACGCGCCTCGGGAGCTATCACGGCAAAAAGCGAGTCGGCGCGCGACTCATTGTTTACCGAATTGTAAGAGGTAAGCATGAGCAGCGACGACACTATATTATCGGGATGGCTGTCCACATATTTCGTCACTAAGGAATTAATCATTCCCGGGGTGCCGTCGTTAAGCACCGCCGCATTCTCTCTCAGAAAACCGCTCCACTGTTCGGAGGGTCCGTTGCCTTTTATCTCGTTTTTCGACGGGTCCTCTATGTCGAGCTTGCAGTGAAGGGTCTCTCCGTTCTTGGCGAGCATACGCGCCAGAGGCACATTGCCTTTGGCACCGACAAACAGCTCCACCACAGTATACTCATCGGAGCTGCCCCGGAGGTCAAACTTGCCGTCGATAGCCGCCGTAGATACCGAGCGCACCGAACCGTCGGCCACATAAAGCATACTTATGTTGCGGGTACCGAGTCCCTGTACTTCACCGGCCACGCGAAACTCCGTGTCATCGCCGCAGGCCACGGCCATAACCGCCAGAGTAAGAATGTATAAAAGCTTCAATATCTTCACTGCTATCTCACATTTATATTGTGTACTACAAAGGTAGTCATAACCCGTCACCTCTCAAAGAAAAAACGGAATTATAGACGATAAAATTGTACTTTTGAAATATTATGTGCCGGTTTAAACTTTTTAACTTTGTGAAGCATTATAATTGCAATCGACAACCAACAGCTATGCGACGATTATTGCTTATAAGTGTTATTATATTTACTGTTGTTGCCGCACGGGCACAGATCATAAGTCAGTCACCGAGTGAGGTGATTGACACCGACAGCGTGCGCAAAGCCTTTGACAACAGCCCTTTCTTCGGACTCTACAAAGACAATTACTTCATTTTCGGTCCGTCGGTAGGACCGAAGGCCACCAAAGCCAACACCAACGTCAAATTCCAGATATCCGTGGCGCAGCGACTCACCAAGAGCGTGCTCCCGTGGCATACGTATCTGTATCTTTTCTATACTCAGAAGTGCTTCTGGAACGTGCTCCAGAAGTCTTTTCCCATGACGGACCTGAACTTCAATCCGGGTATAGGTCTTACGAAGCCGATATTCGTAAAAAACCGCTTTATCGGCAAGCTGTCGCTTATTGTCGAGCACGAGAGCAACGGCCGGTCACATAAAGCGAGCCGCTCATGGAACCGCATATCGCTCGCGGCCAACATATTCATCGACCCTACAATGATGATCTACGGAAAGTACTGGATACCCATAGTGGACGGAGAGAACAACCGCGACCTGCTCGACTACTACGGCCTGTACCAGTTCGGCATGAGCTACAACACCCTGTCAAAACGCTTCGGGGCGTCACTGATACTTACCAAGCGCAAGGGGTGGAATCTCAACTACAATACCGTGGTCGAGCTGAGCTACAAGCTTTCAAACAACGAGAACCAATACCTCTTTCTACAGTTTTACAACGGCTACGGCGAGGGGTTGCTCGACTACAACAAGTTTCACTCGCAACTGCGCGTAGGGTTTGTCATCAAACCCGTATTTTTCAGCGAATTTTAGGCCTTTCACAGCCTCGTACACATCAGAATATATTACGACCTATCCACCATGCCGTAATAACGATAAAACACCCCCATATGGACCACTGCGAATTGACCGCATGGTAGAACCTCGGCCGGCGCTTGCGGAGCATCTCCGCGGCAAGCAGTATTCCCACCGGCACTATAGCTACGACAAGCAGCGCATTATAACCCCACGCGCCGGCCACATCGCCGTGAAGCAATGCATGCACGGCCCGCTGGCTGCCGCATCCCGGACATTGCCATCCGGTCAGCACGAGAAACGGACACTTGGGAAAAAACGCGCTGTCGCCCGGGTCGAAATAAAAATACACGCACAACAACAATGCCGCCGCAAGACACACAAGCAGCACGACGTTATACTTGCGACCCGCAGTCATATCCCCTATACAAGCCAGTTAAACGGCAGTCCGGTAATAAAGGCAAACGGAAGCCCCAGAAGACCGAACACAAACGAGAGTATGCACCACAGCTGCGCGTTTTGCGAGGCTTTCTGCGCTCCGGCAAGATCGCCCTGAGCATACTTCGACTCCACGTTTGAGGAGTAGACAATGGCCACTATACCGGCAGGCAGACAGCAGAGCAGCGTCAGCACCACCGCCCACGCCAGATAGGTAGGCGGACACGGCACCAAGCGCGACACGTGCTGCGGAAAAAGCGACATAAGCTCCGGAACTCTCTCAGCCGGAGTCCACTGCTGAAGCCCTTCGCGCCATACAAGAGTGTCGCGCTTTACTCCTATGGCACACAGCTGGTCGAAGTAAAGCGGACCCACTTTTACATTATTGATCAATGCCCAATACTGCATAATGTACTGTAGTTAAAAACACTTGACGTTTTCACCCAAGATGTCGCCGAGCAGATTGTTGGCAAGACGGCTCGCTCCTATGCGGAACAGTGAGTTGTCGAGCCATTCCTCGCCGAGCACTTCCTTGATGACCGTATAGTACTTGACGGCATCGGCAGTGGTCGATATGCCTCCGGCGGCCTTGAAACCGACCTTGTTGCCCGTAGTCTCGTAATACTCCTTTATACACAGAGCCATGACATAAGCGGCCTCAAGCGACGCGCCTTCATACACCTTGCCCGTCGAGGTCTTGATAAAGTCGGCGCCCGAATACATCGACAGCACCGAAGCGTTACGTATATTCTCGGCCGTCTTCAACGCACCGGTCTCAAGTATGACCTTCAGATGCGCGTCACGGCATGCGTGCTTCTGTTCTATGATTTCGTCGGCTACTTCCTCCCAGTCACCGTCAAGATAATTGCCCACATTGAACACAATGTCTATTTCGTCAGCACCGCCTTCCACGGCCAACGCGGTCTCGGCTATCTTGACCTCAAGAAATGACTGTGCCGAAGGAAATGCGCCCGACACACAGGCCACCTTAACATCCGACACATCGAGAACCGTGCGCACAAGCTGTGCAAAATTAGGATATACACATATGGCAGCCACGTTTTTCAGCTCGGGGTGCTCGTTGTCAAATGCATTCACCCTTTCCGTGAAGTCAGCCACCGAACGCGGCGAGTCGGTAGTAGATAGAGTGGTGAGGTCTATACAGTTAAGTATAGCTTTGTATACATCCTTGTTCATGTTCTCATCCAAGTGCTGCGAAAGTATTTTTTCTACTTCGGCCTTGACTGCCGCGTCATCGGTAGTAACCTTTGATGCGGCCACAGTGTCATGATATTTGTCGCTCATAACTAAATGGAGTTTATTGTTTTGTTTTCAGTTTATCATTTAAACGGTGTCGCGAGGCGTCTCGTTCGGTCTTCTTGTCAAGATTTTTATAAAATGCCTCGGTAAGATTCACCCCGGTCTGGTTGGCGATAGCCATCAGCACCCACATGACATCGGCAAGTTCATCGCCCAACGTATCGGCCTCGCCGGCCTTAAACGACTGGTCGCCGAACCGTCGCGCCATTATGCGCGCCACCTCTCCTACCTCTTCGGCGAGTATGGCCATATTGGTCAGAGGCGAAAAATAGCGCACACCTACCGTCGTTATCCAGCTGTCAACTATACGCTGTGCCTCGCCGATTGAAAGTTCATCACCCTTAGTATGCTCCATAACGGTCATTCCTTAAGCTTTGAATCGATTATTATAGTTACCGGCCCGTCATTGACAAGGCTTACCTTCATGTCGGCACCGAATATGCCGCGCTTTACCTCACGGCCCGTAAGCCGCGACACCTCCTTGCAGAAATCCTCATAAAGAGGCACGGCCACGTCATGACCGGCTGCCCTTATATAGCTCGGACGGTTGCCCTTGCGCGTCGAGGCGGTGAGAGTGAACTGACTTACGGCAAGCACGTCACCTCCTACATCAGTCACCGAGCGGTTCATCACCCCGTTTTCATCGTCAAATATACGCAAAGCCGCAGTCTTGGCCGCGAGCCACTGCATGTCAGCCTCGTTATCGCCGTTTTCGACGCCTACGAGCACGAGCAGACCGCCGTCGATGGCGGAATGGAGTTTACCGTCGACGCTTACTGAAGCTGATGACACACGTTGTATAACAAGTCGCATTATTTTCGTATCTTATGACACAAAAATAACGATTTTTTTTGAATTGCCGCCTCTGTACGGCTACAAGATTGAATTATTCGTAATTAATGGGTATTTCGCGGTCTATACTGCTGTCGAGCGAAATGAGGGTCTCTGTGCCGTTGACACCGTGTATAGTCTGTATACGGTCATTCAGCAGCTCCATAAGATGCTCGTTGTCACGGGCATACAGCTTGATAAGCATAGTGTAAGGACCGGTAGTGAAATGACATTCAACAATTTCGGGTATCTTTTCAAGCTCCGGCACTACGTCGCGATACATGGCGCCGCGGTCAAGATTAACACCTATGTAAGTACATGTGCGATAACCGAGCACTTTGGGATTGACATGGTAACCCGAACCCGTGATGACCTTAAGGTCGATCATGCGCTGCAGACGCTGGTGTATGGCGGCGCGCGACACTCCGCACTCCATAGCCACATCCTTTGATGGTATACGGGCGTTGCGCATCACTATTTCGAGTATTTTACGATCAAGGTTGTCAATTTTTTCCATAAAATTGCATGATTACAAATTCCTACCAAATTTTTAGCAAATGTACGCATTATTTTTAATATTTCAAGCAAAATGTTATAAAACAGCAAAAATATCCATACAATTATATTTTTAGGACAATTTTAATTCGATCCCGCCGGTTTTACGTCGTTCTATGGCATGAGCACAGGCTGCATTGCGTGCACAATGGCGTCAGGTGTTTTTATAGCAACGCGCATCGGGCATCACGGGAGCAGCGTTGCCGGCAAGATACTGTTCAAGATATTCCTTATAAAGGAAGAGCGGTATGCGGTCTATGCCGTGCGCCGCAAGCATGGCCGACACGCGGTCGATCTCCGACTTGATGTGGCGGTGTATGAGGTTGTAGCGCTTGGCTATAAGGCGTATGTATTTGCGGTCCTGCTTGACGAGACGTCCGGCCTCGATGGTGGCAGGTGCGCGGTATACCTCGGCGGCAGCCTCACGGCGACGGCGCTGATAGGATGCAGCCTTCGCACGGCGGTCTATGACGGGTTTAAGCAGATTGAACACACATTGCGCTATGGGATTGAGGTCACACGGCTCGGTGGCTGTCAACTGATACTCCTTGATGGCGTCGATGAGGGGTTGCTGAAGTTCTGCGGGAAGCATGGCTATGGACTCGCTCCAAGCCTTGTCAAATTTCGGTGTACGTTTCATAATATCGTGATTGGTTTAAGTATAGTTTCCCGCAAAGATAATACGATGAAATACCGTTTTTATGTACAATCGGGCATTAACAGTTTATTTTCAGCATAAATGGCTTACAATGTGCGCGTTAATCCGCGATTTAATGTTAGTTAATGCAAAAACGCACCATATGTTAACGCGTCTGTCGGCAGCCCGTGTAACCCTACGGTTTGACCTCCCAAATAGGGAAAAATCGGTTGTGGCCGGTAGGGACGCCGGTACCAATCTGCATTCAGCAGTTCAACCGGGATGAGGGGTTCGGAGGGGTACAAAAAAGAATGAGTAAAAGTAAGCCGAAGCATTACAATTACTCATTCTTCCTCTCTCCTCAGCGGTGCGTACGGGACTCGAACCCGTGACCCCATGCGTGACAGGCATGTATTCTAACCAACTGAACTAACGCACCATTTTTAGAGTTTACCAAGCGACCTCTGTCGTTTAGCGAGTGCAAAGTTATGCAGAATTTTTAATTCTCCAAAATTTTCAAGGTGTTTTTTCAAAAAAATCTCGGCAAAACAGCATTTTTTTACCATTTTGCCGAGATTATATCTAAAACCGACGCTTAGTCCCTTGACGAGCCGAAGAAACGAAGCAGGTAAAGGAACAGGTTGATGAAGTCAAGATAGAGGCTCAAAGCGCCTATGGTAGCCAGACGCGACGGCTCTATGGCGTTGTACTGTGCCATCTGTTTGATTTTCTGGGTATCCCAAGCCGTAAGACCGATGAAGATGAGGACACCGGCTATCGATACAATCCACTCAAGAGTGCTGTTGGCCCAGAATATGTTGATGACACTTGCTATGATAAGACCAATCAGGGCCATGAACAGGAACGAACCTATCTTAGTAAGGTCGCGATTGGTAAAATAGCCGTATACACTCATGGCGCCGAATACACCTGCGGTTATAAGGAATGTCTTGAAGATAGACACCGGAGTATAGGCGGCAAATATAAGAGCGAATGTGACTCCGTTAAGCAACGAGTAAACGTAAAACAGCACCGTAGCCACGGGAGAACTGATTTTATTTACAGCTCCGCTGATGCCGAACACCATCAGAAGCTCAACGATAAGCAGCCCCCAGTATACCCAGCGGTGTGAAGCAAGAAAATATACGAGATCGGGAATGCCGGCACATATCCATGCGGCACCGCCGGTCACGAGCAGAGCAAGAAACATTTTTACGTAAACGCGCTTCATCACTTGAGATACTCTCGTGTCAAGCGCCTGCGAACCATAAGAATCCATGTTGTAATTATTCATAATGATAAATGTTTAGAGAGATAACGTTTTATATCGGTCAAATATAATGTTACAAATGTTAAATTTATTTATTACATGCGCTCGGGCACCTCTATGCCAAGAAGCGACATGCCGCTCTTGACCACTTCGGCCACTTCGGCGCTCAGGGCGAGACGCATTGATCTTACAGCCTCATCGGCCTCGTTAAGTATAGAGTAATCATGATAGAACTGATTGTACTCCTTGACAAGGTCATAGACGTAGTTGGCTATGAGCGCAGGCGAATAGCTGCGTCCGGCCTCGGCAACCACCGAAGGATAATCGGCAAGATGCTGTATAAGCGATATCTCCTTGTCGTTGGGCACAACGGCGTCGTATCCTTCAGGTCTGTACCCCGCATCGGCGCCCTTGCGGAGCACCGAACGTATGCGGGCGTAGGTGTATTGTATAAACGGTCCGGTATTGCCGTTGAAGTCTATCGACTCCTTGGGGTTGAAAGTCATGTTCTTGCGCGGATCGACCTTCAGCAGGAAGTATTTCAAAGCTCCGAGACCCACTATACGGGCTATCTCGTCGGCCTCCCCGGGAGTGAAATCGCCCTTGCCGCGCTCCGCCGATACCTCGCGCGCGCCCTCGATCATCTCGTCCATAAGGTCGTCGGCATCCACCACCGTACCCTCGCGGCTCTTCATCTTGCCTTCGGGGAGCTCTACCATACCGTAGGAGAAGTGTACGAGATCCTTGCCCCACTTGAAGCCGAGACGGTCAAGAAGCAGCGACAGCACTTGGAAGTGATAGTTCTGCTCGTTGCCCACGACATAAATCATCTTGTCAATCGGGAAGTCCTGATAGCGGAGCTTGGCCGTACCTATGTCCTGCGTCATGTACACCGACGTGCCGTCGCTGCGCAGAAGCAGTTTGTGGTCAAGACCGGCATCGGTAAGGTCGGCCCATACCGATCCGTCATCCTTGCGGTACATAATGCCCTTTTCAAGGCCCTCAAGCACTTTCTCCTTACCTTCGAGGTAAGTGTCGCTCTCGTAATATATCTTGTCGAAGTCAACGCCGAGACGCTTGTAGGTGGCGTCGAAACCTGCGTAGACCCAATTGTTCATCATCTCCCACAGTCCGCGCACTTCCGGGTCTTTGCTCTCCCAGCGGCGCAGCATCTCGCGGGCCTCAAGCATGAGCGGCGACGCCTTTTCGGCCTCTTCCTGCGACATGCCTTCATCCATGAGCTTCTTTATCTCGGCCTTATAGTGCTTGTCAAAGAGCACGTAGAAGTCGCCGATAAGGTGGTCGCCCTTCTTTCCGGTCGACTCGGGAGTGGCACCCTCGCCCCACTTCTTCCAAGCAAGCATGGACTTGCATATATGAATACCGCGGTCGTTGACTATGTTGGTCTTCACAACACGGTTGCCGCATGCCTTCAGTATCTGCGACAGGCTGTAGCCGAGCAGATTGTTGCGCATGTGTCCGAGATGGAGCGGCTTGTTAGTGTTGGGCGACGAGTATTCCACCATGACCAGCGGACTTTCGGGAGTCACGGGCACGGTGCCGTAGTCGGGAGTCTCGCTTATGTGGCGCAACATCGACGTGAAGTATGTGGGTTCGATGACTATGTTCAGGAAACCCTTTATAACGTTATAGCGGTTTACGGCCGGCTCGTTGTCCACAAGCCAGTCGCCTATCTCCTTGCCCACGGCTTCGGGGGCCTTGCGTGCGGCTTTCACCCACGGAAATACCACTACTGTAAGATTGCCTTCAAACTCTTTTTTCGTAGTCTGCGGCACTATTGACGACGGGTCAGTCTCTACACCGTAAAGCGCGTTGACGGCCCGGGCCACCGCCTGCGCTATGATATTATCAATCGACATCTCTTTATCTTTTTATGTTTCAGTGTACAAAGATACTTATTTTATCGCTATTGTAAAAACAGCCTGTATTTATACTTAGGCAAAAATCATGCCATAATGTCAAAATCGCAGAGTATTGAAACACACTTGATGCCAATTGCTCAAAATTTATTACCTTTGCGATTGATAATTAATCATTGAGCTATGACTTACGAATATGATTATCTCGTTATAGGATCGGGTATAGCCGGCATGAGTTTCGCCCTTAAAGTAGCCCGTACAGGCAGAGTGGCGCTCATATGCAAGACCGGCCTTGAAGAAGCCAACACTTATTTCGCTCAGGGAGGCGTGGCTTCAGTGACCAATCTTGAAGTAGACAACTTTGACAAGCATATCGAAGACACCATGATAGCCGGTGACTTCCTCAGCGACAGGGAAGCCGTGGAAAAAGTGGTGAAAGGCGCGCCCGAGCAGATAAAAGCGCTTATAAACTGGGGCGTGAACTTCGACAAAAACGAAAACGGCGACTTTGACCTGCACCGCGAGGGAGGCCACTCCGAGTTCCGTATACTGCACCATAAAGACAATACCGGAGCCGAGATACAGGAGAGCCTCATAAAGGCTGTAAAAGCCGATAAGAACATCGACATATACGAAGGACGCTTCGCCATCGAGATAATAACCCAGCATCATCTCGGCAAGATAGTGACACGCCGTACACCCGACATAACATGCTACGGCGCATATGTACTCGATCCGGAGACCGGAAAAGTCGACACCTTCCTTGCCAAAGTCACGCTTATGGCCACCGGAGGAGTCGGAGCGGTCTACACCACGACCACCAACCCGCTTGTAGCCACGGGCGACGGCATAGCCATGGTATACCGCGCCAAAGGCACGGTGAAGGACATGGAATTCATCCAGTTTCACCCCACCGCGCTGTACCACCCCGGCGACCGCCCGTCGTTCCTTATAACGGAAGCCATGAGAGGATACGGAGCGGTACTGCGCAATCTGCGCGGCGAAGAGTTCATGCACAAGTATGACCCGCGTCTGTCACTCGCGCCCCGCGACATAGTGGCCCGTGCCATAGACTCGGAAATGAAGCTGTACGGCGACGACCATGTGTATCTCGACGTGACCCACAAGGATCCTGAAGAGACCAAGAAGCACTTCCCCAACATATATCAGAAGTGTCTGTCACTCGGCATCGACATAACAAAAGACTACATACCGGTGGCTCCGGCCGCCCACTACCTTTGCGGCGGAATAAAAGTGGACACAAACGGAGAGTCATCGATCAAACGCCTCTACGCAGTGGGCGAATGTTCGTGCACCGGGCTTCACGGAGGCAACCGCCTCGCTTCCAACTCGCTGATAGAGGCCGTAGTATATGCCGACGCAGCCGCCCGCCACGCAATGGAGGCCAAAGACCACTACACATACCGTCATGACGTGCCTGAATGGAATGACGAGGGCACACGCCATCCCGAGGAGATGGTGCTCATAACCCAGAGCATAAAGGAAGTAGGACAGATAATGTCGACCTACGTAGGCATAGTGCGCAGCGACCTGCGGTTGAAACGTGCATGGAACCGCCTCGACATACTGTATGAAGAGACCGAGCGCCTGTTCAAACGCTCCAAAGCAAGCCGCGAGATATGCGAACTGCGCAATATAATCAACGTAGGATATCTGATTATGCGTCAGGCTATGGAACGCAAAGAGTCGCGCGGACTGCACTACACCGTCGATTATCCCCCTGTAAATCATTAACATTCATTAATATACAATTCAGGGGACACACAGCGTTATATAATATATGAGGATATTTTTCTTTCTGTTGATAATCATATCGGGGGTGCTTGGAGCCGGTGCGCAAAAAACCGACGCCAACGGTGTGCCGCTGCCTCCCGATCCGCGACAGAAAGAGGTCAAGGGCCGGTATCATTTCGTCGACGAAAATGGCGACACACTGATGATGGTCGTGCTCAACAATATCACCGTATTTCCGCAGCTGAAATTCAAAAACAAGAAGCAGGAGCAGTTTTACTGGCGTACGGTGCGCGATGTCAAACGTACGCTGCCCTACGCCAAACTGATAGCCGAGACGCTGCTTGAGACGTATGAATACATAGAGACCTTCCCTACCCAGAAAGAGCGCGAGGATTATCTGGCACAGATGGAGAAAGAGATATTTGCACAGTACAAGCCCGAGCTGAAAAAGTTTACCAAGTCGCAGGGCAAAATGCTTGTGAAGCTGATAAACCGTGAGACCAACCAAAGCAGTTATTCGATACTGAAAGCCTTTTTAGGCACATTCCGCGCAGGTTTCTGGCAGACATTCGGACGCTTCTTCGGCGTAAACCTTAAGAGCTCCTATCTACCCGACAAAAACAAGGATGACGCCATAATAGAACGCGTATGCGTCATGGTGGAGCAAGGACAGCTCTAAAGCATGCTCAGCGAACGCAACCGCTCCATGACCTCACCGCGTGTGAGTCTGCGCTGCTTTTTAAGCTCGCGTGCAAAATCATGGGCAACATCCTGAACGCCCGTGTGATTGAACACTCTGTAAAGGTAATTGTAGCTCTTGTTGAACATGCGCTCTATCTCGTCGCTTTCAAGGGAGCACGTCTCGCGTCCTTCGTTGTCGAAAAGCTCAAGAAGCTCCTTGCGCATGTCGGCCGTGACATCGTTATGATGGAGTACATAGCTTCGACAGAGTATGTTGCCCAAAAGCATGCCCATAGTCACCTGATAATGCTGCAATATATGATTCCACGATACTTTGGCTGACAGCCCCGGATTGCCGTTATAATAGAAATCGGGAGTAAACTCGACCGTTTCATCGGCGGGAGAATCAAGAGATACGGCCGCAAGCACATTTTCGGCATCCCATACCACCATGCTTATGGCCATACCTGTTATGCCGTAACACTTATCGTTTTCATCAATATATTTCAGTTTCATAATCGACGTACAATTATAGGGTCAGTTTATTAACGCCAAATATAGCTATTTGGACGGAAATAAATACATATTTTTTACTTTTTTAATTTACAACCAATATTTTTGTCACCACGCTGTCGTGTCGGCTGTCAGCCGACGACACAAGCACATAATATACTCCCGTAGCCGCCCGCCGGCCCGACGATGAAGCTACATTCCAACGCGCCATTCCTCCCTGCGAACGTGTCTGATAAAACACATTTCCGGCCGCATCGGCTATCTTGACGAGAGAGTTCTCTTTAAGACCTTTTATAATAACGTCACCGGCATAACCGGGACGTACCGGATTGGGATAAGCTGATATTTCAGAGTAGTCTTCGGCGGCGGCGGGAAGAGCATCGCAGCCATACTCCACCACTCCCGCACGTGTGCCTATATAGACCGAGTTGCCGTGAGGATCGCACAGAAGCGAGAGCACCTCGTCGGAAGGCAGAAAACCGTTGGATGTATTGAAATTGTCGAGTATCTCCTTGCCGTCGGCGCTTACCACGTAGACGCCCGAACTGTTAGTGCCGAACCACTTGCGGTTGCTTCCGTCGACCGACACGGCCGTCACGCTCATATTGCCGAGCAGGTAGTCGGCATATGACGTTCCGTCGTTTCTCGGTACTTTAACACGCTCTATGCGGCAATTCTCATCAAGCATATCGGCCGGATCTCTTATGACAAACACTCCGTCGTCAGTACCTACCCATACGGCTCCCGACTTGTCTTCGGCCATTGAGAAAATACATGCCGGACCAAACGGCTTGCCGTCTTGGTCATAAAACAGGTTTCTTACGTTATACCGGTCATCGGAAATACTTTCAATCCCCGACCCCGTATGATAGGTGACAAGGTTATGGTCGCGGTATCCGTCAGATATAAGCACTATGTCCTTATTCTGCGGCGACATGCACGGAAGTATTATGGTATTTCTGGCATCGAACGAGCCGAAACCGTCTATGTCGAGCACTATCCAGTCGGCTGCGGTGACACTCCCCGGAGTGCGCCGAGAATCAGGTAATACGGCAACTGTGACGGCGCCTTTGGCATTGTAACCGTAACACCACAGATTATTCTGCGAATCGATGGCTACGGCAGGAAAAGCAAGTATATAGTCAAGCTCCGCAGGCATATTTGTCCAGTCATATTTGTCGGTCTGCTTACCGTCCTTGAATCTGAAAATGCCTTCATACCAAGTGCCTATATAAATCACTCCCTCCTCCTTACGGTCAACCGCCATATTAAAACCTGTCTTAAGCCTGCCTCCCGAGTTGGGGTTACGCAAAGTCACCTCATCGGAAGCCGGCGTAATATCGCGAGGAAATCCGGCTTCAATCCCGGTCAGCGTCATAGGACCGTTTTCGTTGTAAAAACGCAGGTCATTGCGCGAGCTGCGGTTAGACACATAAATCCTGTCATTCAACGGGTCGGCGGCTATATACCAAGCCCCGGTGTCAAGAAATGTGGCCTGCGGTCTAACAGGCGAAGAGTCTACAACACCTTCAGCCGTAAAGTGTCCGAGACCGCATGTGTTTATATACCACATGCTTCCGTCGGATGTTATCGAATGACAACGTGTATTGCCATGTTTTCTAACGTTTTCAGGTATCTTATATGTCTTTACCGTGCCTGATGCGTCTACAATACCGTATTCGTCGCGGTTTGCCAGAAGGGCCTTGCCGTCACATAACATGACATAGTCCGATACCACGGCTATTCTCTTCCTGACCGCCCTGCCCTCTGCAAAATCCAATTCCACCGAATATGAAACCTTACCGTCGGTGGCAATCAGAAGCCTGTCAGACACAGCCTCCATCGACACGGCACCGGACTGATCCAAGACAACATACCTGTCAATATCGGAAAGGCGCACATCATCGGGACGGTACATAAGCCGTCCGTCAACTGACACGACAAGCTTTCCATCAATTACGGCAATTGCCGTAACCGGCCTGTTGAACACAGCCGACTCTTTGACAAGAAAATCCTCAAGATCTATCCTGACTATGCCGAAATTACAGGCCACATAGCAGTCGCGTCCCGAGAAAGCAACGTCATTGAGCGAGCGGTCAACTATATGCGAGGCATCCTTGATATCGCCTATATTCACAATATCGCCGGTGTCTGTAATCACATCTATATTGCCGTTGTCATACAGCACTACAAGCTGTCTGTGAAGATTATCGTAGAATATATCGTCGACCGATACATCGCTTAATCCGTTTAAAGGATGGTATCCGTAAGTCTCCCCGCTTTTTTTATCGTAAGCGTACAGATTACGGTCGCATACATAATACACCTTATCCTTGCTGTCGATGACCTTACAGGTGCCGAGACCGTAATTGTTATAGTAGCGCCACTCCCCTACCGGCACATCACCGTACAACGACAGGGGACTTGTCATAATGAACGATGACAAGACAAAAAAAACGATGGCCGATACAACGGACCTACAAGTTGATGTCACGGCCGGCAACTGACAAGTATATTCTTAAGTCCGGCGGTAGCACGTGCTCTGTGGCTTATCGAATTCTTCTCCTTCGAGTCCATCTCGGCAAATGTCTTGTCGTAACCCTCCGGAACAAATATCGGGTCGTAGCCGAAGCCGTTGTCACCGCGCAATTCATCTATGATACGGCCTTCTACCACACCGTCCACAAGAGTGATCTTATCACCCTCCACAAGCGCTATGACAGTGCGGAAACGCGCGGCTCTGTCGCTCTTGCCCTCAAGATTTTTCAGAAGAAGAGCCACATTAGCCGCCGAGTCATGCCCCGGACCGGCATAGCGGGCCGAATACACACCGGGAGCGCCTCCGAGCGCCTCGACTTCAAGACCCGTATCATCGGCAAAACAGTCATAGCCGTAATGCTCTTTTACGTATCTTGCCTTTATCTCGGCATTTCCCTCAAGCGTGTCGGCGGTCTCTGGTATATCCTCATTACAGCCTATATCGCTCAGACCGAGTACTTGAAAATCCTCACCGAGTATGGCTCTTATCTCTTCAAGTTTGTGAGCGTTATTGGTGGCAAACACTATTCTTCTCGTCATGAGCGATATATTTTGCAGTTATTGTTTACAGGCTTTATCCTATGACTATGTTCACTATCTTTCCGGGAACGACGATAATCTTCTTCACCGACTTGCCTTCAAGCCACTTGGCCGCGCCTTCGTGTTCGAGAGCTATCTTCTCTACCTCCTCGCGCGGAGTATCGGCAGCCACCTCGATATTGAAGCGGGCCTTACCGTTGAATGACACCGCCATGGTTACCGTATCCTCTTTAAGATAGTCCTCATTGTATTCGGGCCACTTGGCGTCGCATATACTGCCTGAATTGCCTATGGCGTGCCATAATTCCTCCGTGATATGCGGGGCAAACGGAGCAAGTACCACAAGGAGCTGTTCAAGTACCTCCTTGCTGTGACACTTCATCGAAGTAAGATCGTTGACACATATCATGAAAGCGGCTATGGATGTGTTGTAAGAGAAGTTCTCTATATCCCAAGTCACCTTTTTGATGAGCTTGTGAAGCGCTTTAAGAGCCTCTTTCGAAGGTTTGTCATCGTTTACAAGCATTGTATCGCCTTTATAGAAAAGACCCCACATGCGCCTCAGGAAGCGATTCACACCGTCTATGCCGTTAGTATCCCACGGCTTGCTCTGCTCTAGCGGACCGAGGAACATCTCGTACAGACGCAGCGTATCGGCACCGTAACGCTCCACTATGTCGTCGGGATTGACAACATTGAACATGGACTTGGACATCTTCTCCACGGCATAGCCGCACACATACTTTCCGTCCTCAAGTATAAACTCCGCATCGTTAAACTCAGGACGCCATGCACGGAATTTATCCAAGTCAAGTATATCATTGCTTACTATGTTGACATCGACATGTATGGGAGTCACATCGTAATCCTTCTTCAGACCCGACGACACAAAAGTATTGGTGTCTTTAATACGGTATACGAAGTTGGAGCGACCCTGTATCATACCCTGATTTATGAGCTTCTTGAAAGGCTCGTCCTTCACTACCTTACCGAGGTCGTAAAGAAATTTATTCCAGAAACGGCTGTATATAAGGTGTCCGGTAGCGTGTTCGGTACCGCCGATATAAAGGTCCACATCCTGCCAGTAACCGTTGGCCTCTTCCGACACAAGCGCCTTGTCATTGTGCGGATCCATATAGCGGAGATAGTAAGCCGACGAACCTGCAAAACCGGGCATAGTGTTCAGTTCGAGCTGATAGCCGTCCTCGGTATGCCATTCTTTGGCACGTCCCAGAGGAGGCTCCCCTGTCTCGGTAGGAAGAAATTTGTCCACCTCGGGCAGAAGCAACGGCAACTTGCTCTCGTCAAGCAGATGAGGAATACCGTCCTTGTAATATACGGGGAACGGCTCGCCCCAGTAACGCTGACGGCTGAATATGGCGTCGCGCAGACGATAATTCACCTTGACCTTGCCTATGCCTTTCTGTTCTATAAAACGTTTTGTAGCGGCTATGGCATCCTTTACCTCCATGCCGTTAAGATTAAGCTCCTCGCCCGCCGAATTTATCATTTTACCCGACTTGGCGTCGAAACTTTCCTCGCTTACGTCGCAACCCTCTATAAGCGGTATGACAGGCAGATCGAAATGCTTGGCAAAAGCATAGTCGCGGCTGTCGTGGGCCGGTACGGCCATTATGGCACCCGTACCGTAGCCTGCAAGTACATAATCGCTCACCCACACCGGTATCTTCTTACCGGTAAGAGGATTGATGGCATAAGCACCGGTAAACACACCCGATACGTTCTTCTCTATCATACGCTCACGCTCGGTCTTGTGCTTGACTTCGTTTATATAGGCATCCACAGCCTCCTTACGGTCAGGAGTCGTTATCATATCCACATACGCGCTTTCAGGAGCAAGTACCATGAAAGTCACACCGAATACGGTATCGGCGCGTGTAGTGAATATTTCCAGCTCTACATCGCTGTCAGCTATCTTGAAGCGCATCTCGGCACCTTCGGAACGTCCTATCCAGTTGCGCTGTGTCTCCTTGAGTGAATCGGTCCAGTCTATACGTTCAAGACCGTCGAGCAACCGCTGCGCATAAGCCGACACACGAAGACACCACTGATACATGAGTTTCTGCTCTACCGGATAACCGCCTCTGATCGACAGACCCTCGCTCACCTCGTCATTGGCGAGTACCGTACCGAGCTTAGGACACCAGTTTACCATAGTATTGCCGAGGTAAGCTATACGATAGTTCATCAATATGTCGTTTTTCTCCTTTTCGGAGTAAGCCTTCCATTCGTCAGCCGTAAACTGAAGTTCCTTACCACAGGCGGCATTCACTTCTTTCGTGCCGTTTTTCTCAAATGCGGCTACAAGGTCAGCTATAGGCATAGCCTTATCGGCATTTTTGTCATAGTAGCTGTTAAACATCTGCATGAAGGCCCACTGCGTCCACTTATAATACTCCGGATCGCAGGTCTTGATCTCGCGGTCCCAGTCATAACAGAACCCTATCTTGTCAAGCTGACTGCGATAACGGTCTATGTTCTGACGGGTGGTTACCTCGGGATGCTGACCGGTCTGTATGGCATACTGTTCTGCAGGAAGTCCGTAGGCATCGTAGCCCATAGGATGAAGCACGTTGAAACCCTGCAGACGCTTGTAGCGTGAAAATATGTCGCTTGCTATATATCCGAGCGGATGACCTACATGAAGTCCGGCACCCGATGGATAAGGAAACATGTCAAGCACATAAAATTTAGGTCTCGACTTGTCTATTTCGGCTTTGTATACGCTGTTGTCTTTCCAATATTTCTGCCAGCGGCTCTCTATGTCTCTGTGATTGTATTCCATTTTTATACGGTAGTTTTATTTATATTCCTAATTTTTCGCTTATCTCAAGCATACGCTCTATAGGACGACGTGCCTTCTCAGCTATCTCCGGATCGACTTCCACTTTAGGGCTTTCGTTTTTAAGACAGTTATACAACTTCTCCATAGTGTTCAGCTTCATGTAGGAGCAGTCGTTGCATGCGCAGGTTGAGTCATTTGGAGGAGCGGGTATGAATGTCTTGTCGGGACAACGCTTCTGCATCTCGTGTATTATACCGCTCTCCGTAGCCACTATAAACTCACTTGCATCGCTGTTTACGGCATAATTAAGAAGAGCTGCCGTAGAACCCACCTTATCGGCGAGTATAAGCAGTTGCTTCTTGCACTCCGGATGAGCGAGTACTTTTGCCGACGGATGCTGACGCTTCAGCTCAGCTATCTTTTCGATCGAGAATTGTTCATGTACATGACAGGCGCCGTTCCACAGCTTCATGTTGCGTCCGGTCACGGAATTTATGTAGTTGCCGAGATTACGGTCGGGACCGAATATAATAGGTGTGTCCTCCGGAAAACTCTCCACTATCTGCCTTGCGTTGGATGAAGTGACAAGAACATCGGTGAGAGCCTTAACGCCGGCTGAAGTATTGACGTAGCTGATCACGGTATGACCCGGATTATCGTCAATGAACTTCTTGAACTCTCCGGCATCGCAACTGTCGGCCAACGAACATCCGGCGTCCATGTCGGGAATAAGCACCGTTTTGTCAGGACAAAGTATCTTTGCCGTCTCACCCATGAAGTTCACTCCGCACAGTACTATGACCGGTTGAGTAAGTTTTGACGCTATCTGCGCCAAAGCGAGGCTGTCGCCGATATAATCGGCTATGTCCTGAATCTCGCCTTTCTGATAATAATGAGCGAGTATAACCGCGTTCTTCTCTTTCTTGAGCCGGAGTATCTCCTCCCTGATATCTTCAATATCAGGTGAAGCTGACTCAGTCACGGGCACATAGCATTTTTCAGTACTTGATTCCATTATTAAATACTTTATTAATCTACTGATTGCAAAGATACGACATTTTTTCCTTTTATATATAATGAGTGGCGCCGGGCTGTTGTCATCAACATCACTTTTTATTTTTATTGGATTTTTTTCTTTTAGAATTTTCTTTTAGGGTAGTAGTTATTGATGTTGATAGTAAAGATAAAATTAAAGGCGTTTTGTTGCATAATAAGTTATTACTTGAAGAATTGCCGTTATTGTTATGTTATCTACATGTTAAATGACTTATATTTAGCTGTTTGAATACTTTATTTACATGCTGTTGATAACACTGTATGTAAATAAAAAATTACATTATGAAGGTTGATAAGTGTAGATTTTACGGTCTATAAAAGGGCCATATTTATTTTGCAACTTATTTTGATTGTGTCGACGCTGTGCCGTATTGTTTATTTTTAGATGAAATGCAAATCAAGTTGTCAAAAATTGCTTAAAACTTATCAAGGGTTATCGACATATTTATTGACATATAAAAAAATACATCCATCATGCCCTCCGTAATAAAAGATGGCGCGATGGATGTATCGATTATATTTAACTTTATTTATTTGGTGTGATTGTCAATATACGGATTGAGCTTGTGCCACTCTTCTATACGCGGCAGCACACCCATTTCTATAACCTCGTCACGTAATTTGCAGAGGTGTTCGTAACTTTTCTCGAGTTCTTTGTTCTCTTCCGGAGTGCCGCTTACTTCCTTGTAGGTGACTCCGTCTTTGGTTATGGAGGTCTCCATAGCCATCATTATATGTTTGAACCTGTCGTCGTTGACATATGTGCCGGCGGGCCAGCGGAAGGGCTTTCCACCCATGGCGGCGGCTATCATCTCTATTGACAGATATGCTGGGCTCTGGAATGATGAACGTCCGCGAAGTTCTATTATTTTTTTACCGCCTTGTATGACTCTTGTCTTCAATGCTTCCCAATCGGCAGCGGGCAGTATGCCCTCATCGATAAGTTCTTTCAGAGGCTTGCCTTTTACGGTGGTTGTCGATTCAAATACGGCCATCTGCTCGCCGTGGCCGCCGTAGGTACGTGAGTTGTTTATCTCCGAAGCGGGAACCTTGAAATATTTTGCCAGCTCGCTTTGCAGACGTGTACTGTCAAGAGCGGCGAGAGTGGTGACACACGAGGGTTTTACACCCGAGTATATAAGTGTTATAAGTCCGGTTATGTCAGCGGGGTTGAATACAACCACTATATGCTTTACATCAGGACAATACTTGCGTACATCCTTACCGAATTGTTCGGCTATCTGGGCATTGCCCTTAAGAAGATCCTCGCGGGTCATGCCGGCCTTACGTGCGGCTCCTCCTGACGATATTATGTATTTGGCATCGGTGAGGGCCTCTTTTATGTCGGAGGTAAAAGTGATATTCACTCCTTCAAACGCGCAGTGAAACATCTCTTCGGCCACTCCTTCAAGAGCGGGGGCATACGGATCATACAGACATATGTTGGGAGTAAGGTGCATCATCAGTGCGGTCTGGGCCATATTGGAGCCTATCATTCCGGCCGCGCCTACAATTGTAAGTTTGTCATTTGTTAGAAATTCCATAATTACGTAATTTTTTATTGAGTTTGGTAATGGTCACACATTCATGATTATAAAACAATCATAAATGCCTATAGGTTTATTATGTCAGTTGATTGATATTTTATTTTTTCTGTTTTTATAAATAATTTTGTACACGGTAACAATACATAAATAACTACAATATTTAATTGTGTCGGATATGGATAGATACGCGCGTCCTGTAAGGATACTGCAGTTTGGTGAAGGCAATTTTCTTCGTGCGTTTGTCGACTGGATGCTTGACATAGCCAATGAAAAAGGGGTCATAGACAGTTCTGTAGCTGTAGTATCGCCCAGATTCAAGGAAAACTCCACCATAAAGAGTATGCAGTCGCAGGACTGTATGTATCATGTGTGGCTCGAAGGAATTGAGGAGGGCAGGCCAAAATCGGAAAAACGTCTTGTAAAATGCGTGACCGACGCGTTTTCGCCGGCTGTTGACTTTCAACGTTATAAAGATTATATATTATCGCCGTCACTGAGGTTTGTCATATCCAACACTACCGAGGCGGGCATACGTTATGAGAACGATGATATTTTTGCGGAGATACCGGCTACTTTTCCCGGTAAGATAACTTCACTTCTGTATCGTCGCTTCAAGCACTTTAACGGCGACCGCACTAAAGGTCTTGTATTCTTATGCTGTGAGCTTATAGAGAACAACGGGTCCACACTGCGCGAGTATGTGCTTCGACATGCTGAAGCCGCGCATCTTGATCCGGAGTTCTCGGAGTGGGTAAAAGGCTCATGTATATTCTGCAATACACTTGTAGACCGTATTGTGTCAGGTTTTCCTTCCGATGCTGCAGATGAGGTGAGAAATGAACTCGGTTCTGACGATAAACTTGTGGTGAAAGGCGAATTATTCCATTTATGGGCCATAGGGTGTGAGGAGTATGCCGAGGTACGGAAAGAATTGCCTCTCGACAAGGCCGGACTCAATGTGCTGTTCATGCCTGACATTAAAGCTTTCCGCGAGAAGAAAGTACGTATTCTTAACGGTTCACATACGGGCGTGGTGGCCATAGGGTTGCTTTCAGGTTGCGACACGGTTCTCGATGCATTTGAAAATCATGATATAAACCGATTTGTAAATTCTATGGTGGAGCGCGAGGTACTTCCTGTCATTGACGGCGACAGGTCGGAGTTACGCGACTTTTCAAAAAGTATACTTGAACGTTTCTATAATCCGTTCATGCGTCATATGCTTAAGTCGATAGCGCTTAACTCGCTGTCAAAGTGGGAGGCCCGCAATTTTCCTACCGTGCGCGACTTTTGGAATAAGAAAGGCCGCATGGCTGATTTTGAACTGTTCACCTTTGCCGCGCTTATGGCTCTGTATTCACCTGTCAGCGACTTCACGGCGGAGGATGACGCCGGGCATATGGATATCATACGAAGCATATGGGCCGATGGCGGCGGGTACGGTGAGATTATAAGGAAGATAACTGAAAGCGGTATATTTACAGAAAACTTCGAGAAGATTGTGCCGGGATTTTCACAAAGAGCGGGGGAGTACCTTGAAGCAATCATGACCGAGGGCATTGAGAAGTCGTTGAAGCGTTTTTTAAATACCTGTGACAAATGAATAGAGTATTAAAAATACACGACGCCGACAATGTGGCGGTAGCCATAACGGGCGACCTGCATAAAGGCGATATGTTTGAGGGAGTGGTTCTGTCGGAGGATATTCCGCAGGGTCATAAATTTGCATTGCGTCCTATAGACAAAGGAGAGAGCGTAATAAAATACGGTTATCCCATAGGTCATGCCACGACTTCGATAGCACCCGGTCAATGGGTTCACAGTCATAACCTTGCCACGTCGCTCGGACCTGATGTAGGATATGAATATCATGCCGGCAAGTCGTATGTGTCAGAAAGGGCGGACAGTGATGCTCCTTATATAAACGGCTATCTGCGTGCCGACGGTAATATGGGCATACGCAATGAATTGTGGATAGTGCCGACCGTAGGGTGTGTGAACGGAGTCGCGTGTTCCATAGCCGACCGCATAAGGAAAGAGTGCGACCTGCACAACATAGACGACGTACGCGCATATACGCACAATTACGGCTGTTCGCAGCTTGGCGATGATCATGCCAACACACGCAAGGCTCTCGCTGCATTGGCAAAGCATCCTAATGCCGGCGGCGTGCTTGTGCTCGGTCTCGGATGCGAGAATAACGGCATAGCGGCCTTACGCGACGAGATGGGCGATTTTGACGCCTCACGCATACGCTTTCTTAACGCTCAGGATGTTGATGACGAGGTGTCGGCAGGCTTTGAGATATGCAGGGAACTCGCATTGAGAATGAACGGCGACATGCGGCGGCAGCTTCCTGCAAGTATGCTTAAAATAGGGCTGAAGTGCGGCGGCAGCGACGGGTTGTCGGGTATAACCGCCAATCCTCTCGTAGGCCGCTTCTCGGACCTTATTGTAAGTATGGGGGGTACTACAGTGTTGACCGAGGTGCCGGAAATGTTTGGTGCCGAGACCATACTCATGGACCGGGCTGTGGATAGAGGTGTATTTGACAGTATGGTGAGCCTGATTAACGGCTTTAAGGATTATTTCCGCTCTTACGGACAGCCTATATATGAAAATCCTTCGCCCGGCAACAAAGCGGGTGGTATAACCACGCTGGAGGAAAAATCACTTGGATGTGTGCAGAAAGGGGGCTCCTCACCGGTGACGGACGTGCTTCCATACGCGTCGGCAGTGACAAAACCGGGACTTAACATAATACAGGCTCCCGGCAATGACCTCGTGGCGTCGACGGCGCTGGCTCTTTCAGGATGTCATATGGTGCTGTTCACTACAGGACGCGGCACACCTTTCGGCACTTTTGTGCCTACACTCAAGATATCGACCAACACTCCATTGTCAGTTCGTAAATCAAACTGGATTGACTTCAATGCGGGTGATATAGTGAACGGAGAGTCCCGGGACTCCGCCTTGTCGCGGCTCACTGATAAAGTCATGGCTACAGCCAACGGTGAGGCATTGCGTCATGAGCTCAACGGGGCAAAGGATATAGCCATATTCAAGTCAGGGGTCACTCTTTGACAGATGCGATAAAAAATGTATGAAACACGGTTGTATTAACGCCAAAAACTTGTAACTTTGTAATCCGTTATGAAATACGGCTTTGACAACGAGAAATATCTCGAAATACAGTCCCGACACATCAGGGAACGGATTGCCAAGTTTGGCAATAAGCTTTATCTTGAGCTTGGAGGAAAGTTATTTGACGATCATCACGCGAGCAGGGTTCTGCCGGGCTTTCAGCCTGACAGCAAGTTGCGTATGCTCTCTCAACTGTGTGACCATGCAGAGATAGTGATAGTGATCAGCGCGCTTGACATAGAGAAAAACAAAGTGCGCAGCGACCTCGGCATAACTTATGACATGGACGTGCTGCGTCTGCGCACGGAGTTTCAGAACCGCGGTTTTCTTGTGAGTTCGGTAGTCATAACCCATTATAACGGACAGAGCAGTGCCGACGCTTTTCGCCGGCGTCTTGAACGTATGGGCATAACTACCTATTATCATTATACTATAGACGGTTATCCGACCAATGTCGATCTTATAGCTTCGGAAGAGGGTTTTGGGCGAAACGATTATGTTGAGACGACCCGTCCGCTCGTCATAGTCACAGCTCCGGGTCCGGGCAGCGGCAAGATGGCCGTGTGTCTTAGCCAGCTTTACAACGAGCACAAGCGCGGTATTGAGGCCGGATATGCCAAATTTGAGACATTTCCTGTATGGAGCCTTCCGCTCAAGCATCCGGTAAACATAGCTTACGAAGCCGCCACCGCCGACCTCAATGACGTAAACATGATAGATCCGTTTCATCTTGAGGCCTACGGTAAGACTGCCATAAACTATAACCGCGATATAGAGATATTTCCGGTGCTTAACTCTCTTTTCGAGGGTATCTACGGTGAGAATCCCTACAAGTCGCCGACCGACATGGGAGTCAATATGGTGGGCTTCTGTATAAACGATGACGAAGTATGTCGCGAGGCTTCCAAGAACGAGATTATACGACGTTATTATACGGCTCTCAACCGTCTTGCTCTGGGCGACGGCAATGACAGCGAGGTCAACAAGATAGCCCTGCTGATGAAGCAGTCAAAGATAACCACGGCCTATCGCAAGACCACAGTCGCTGCAAAAGAGCGTGCCGAGCGCTCCGGTGTGCCTTGTTCGGCCATAGAGCTGTCAGACGGTACTATCATTACCGCCGAGACGAGCGCCCTGCTCGGTCCGAGTGCCGCGCTTATCCTGAACGCTATAAAGCATCTGGCAGGTATAGACCACGGCGTCAAGCTTATACCGCAGTACATGATAGAGCCTATTCAGCACACCAAGATAAACTATCTGCGCAGCCACAATCCGCGTCTGCATACCGATGAGGTACTTGTGGCCCTGTCGGTGTTGAGCACCCATGACGATAACTGCCGCCGTGCGCTTGAGAAACTGCCCGAACTTGCAGGCTGTCAGGTACATTCCACGGTCATGCTCGGCGAGGTGGACCACAAGATATTCAAAAAGCTCGGGGTAGGGCTTACCTGCGACCCGGTCAGAAAAAACTGATACGTGGCTATGAAGCGTGTACTTATCATAGGTGCCGGAGGTTTTATAGGCGGATTTATGGCCCGTAAAAGCCTTGACTTAGGTTACGAGACATGGGTCGGCGTCAGGGAGAGCACATCGCGCCGTTATCTTGACGATGACCGCCTGAAGTTTCTGATACTTGACTATGACTCGCCGGAGGCCATTGCCGAGGCTTTTGACTCCGCACTGCCGCAGGGCGAGAAATGGGATTGGATAGTGTATAATCTGGGGGCAACGAAAGTGACCAATTACTCCGATTTCAACCGCATAAATTACGGCTATCTTAAAAATACCGTCGAGGTCCTGAAGTCGTGTGACAAGGTTCCGGAACGTTTTCTGTACATGAGCAGCCTGAGTGCTCTCGGCCCCGGCGACGAGAAGGGGTATACACCTTATACGTCCTCGATGATACCCGACCCCAATACCCGCTACGGAGTGTCGAAGATAAAGGCCGAGACCCTTCTTGAGATGACCTCGGGATTGCCGTGGATCATATTCAGACCTACCGGCGTATACGGTCCGCACGAGCAGGACTACCTGATGATGATAAAGTGCATAGACAGCCACTGGGACTTCGGCGTAGGTTTCCGCAAGCAGCTTCTTACTTTTATCTATGTGGAGGATCTTGTCGATGCCGTGTTTGAGGCGCTTGAAAAGGGCAGGGTACATAAAAAATATATAATAAGCGAGGACAGGGCTTATACGCAAAAGGAGTTTCGCTCCATCGTGGCCCGCGCTCTCGGCAAGAAATTTGTCATTCCGGTACGGCTGCCCCTGTGGGTCACCAAAATAGCATCATTCGTAGCTGAAAAATACGGAGTGGCCAAGCTGAAGCCCTCAACCCTCAACTCCGACAAGTACAAGATAATGAAACAGCGCAACTGGAGTGCCGACATATCGGAGGCAAAGGCCGATTTCGGTTTCAATCCGCGGTTTTCGCTTGAAGAGGGTATAAAGATAACCGTGGCCGAGTATAAAAAATCAATCGACAATAAAAAATGAAGTATTATGGGCAACAATGACAACCGGCGTCCTCCCGTGTGGGTGACTGTAATTATGATTATACTGCTGTTGCCGCTTTTTTCGTGGCCTTTTGTCATATCGAATTATCCCGACGGTAAGGACGAATACTTGGTATTGGTATACATATTTCCGATATACGCTCTTTTAAGCGTGTATTGTGCCTATAAGACCTATGCGGCACGTAAGGATTTGAGTATTATAGTCTTATCACTTTTGGTACTCTCTTATGCCGCTGCCGCATGGTGGCTGTTCGCGTAAAAATATGTTAAATATGATAATATCTATTAAAAAAGTATGTTTTATAACATAAAATGCATTACCTTTGCAATGTGTTTTTCATGGTATTAGATTTAAGGTTAAGAAGATTATTCGTCGTGACGACGGGTAATTTTTTTTGTGCCTGATTTAACCTACAGGTCCAATTAGGGATAAGGCGCAAAATCCGGTTGAACTTTTAAATTTCATCAGATGTATACCATTCATTGCCCGGCATAATAAGTGCGCTGCGGCTCTGATATACGCAAGGTGAAGCTGAGCAAAAACAAGAAAAAGAGGCTGGTATTCAGAATTTAGATTGAAGCTGCCCGCGCCGGTGCAAGAACTTTTTGTAAGGTTTAATCATTATTAAAGTATCAACTTTTGAGAATGAGGAACTTTACAAACTTGCAGTCATGTCGTCTTCACGTCCTTTTACCTTTGACCGTGTAGTCCGTATACTTATTACGGTCGCGTTGGTCGTGGGCCTTGTGTGGCTTGTCAATATACTCAAGAACGTACTTCTTCCGTTTTGCCTCGCGTGCCTTATAGCCTACATTCTTGACCCGATACTGGAGTTCAACTGCAAGCTGCTCCATCTGAAAGGCCGTGTGGTAGCCACTTTTGTCACTCTGTTTGAGGTTACTGTCATATTGGGTATATTGTGTTATATATTCGTGCCGTCGGTCATTAACGAGACCCACCAATTGGCACAGATGCTCAGAAACTACTCCGCCAACACCAATGCCTCGATACCGCTTATACCCGAACGGCTGCACGATTATATACGCAATAACATAAACCTCGAACGGCTGGTAGATACGCTTGAAGGCGAGCACTTCGATACGATAATAGATAAAGGCACTACGTTCATATCGGAGTCGATCGACTTTGTGCTCCATGTGCTCGAATGGTTTCTGACATTCATTTACGTCATATTTGTGCTTATCGACTACAAGCGGCTTATGAAGGGATTCAGACTGCTTGTCCCTCCCAAGCTGCGTCCTATAGCCTATAAGGTGGGCGATGACATCAAGAACAGTATGAACCGCTACTTCCGCGGTCAGGCGCTGATAGCGTTCTTTGCCGCCATATTTTACTGTATCGGTTTTTCAATCATAGGGCTTCCGCTTGCCATAGTGCTCGGCATAGTTGTAGGCATACTGTACCTGATACCCTATTTTCAGTACATCACCCTTATACCGGTGGCTCTGATATGTCTCATCTCATCTATGAGCGGAGAGGTGGCTTTCTGGCCCGAACTCGGCAAGTGTCTGTTGGTTTATGTAGTAAGCCAGTGCATATGCGACTACATCCTCACACCGAAAATCATGGGTAAGGCTATGGGACTCAATCCTGCCATAATACTGCTGTCGTTGTCGGTATGGGGCACCCTGCTCGGGCTTATAGGCATGATAATAGCCCTCCCGCTTACCACGCTGTTGCTTGCTTACTACGAGGAGTACATAATAAACCGGGGCGACGAGCCTCAGTCAGAGAAGCAGGCTGTCGAAAGCACCTTCAACGACATCACCAACAGCCATACGTTGAAGTAGGGAAGCAGGCGGCCGCAGTGAATCTTAAAGGTTAATGTTGCATGTACATTTTTTGCGAGTATTCAATAAAATGACTATATTTGTAACTGATAATATTTAATTACTATTTGGTCGGATATGAGCATTTCAGATAATATGTTATCAGTTTTGGACGGCTATACTCTAACTGACGCCGACGATATATCGCGTAAGTTGGCGGAGGATTTCCGCCACCGGCGTGTGGAGCGTGGACTGACAAGAGAGGCTGTGGCTGAGAAATCGGGTGTGGCTCTTGCCAATATCACACGTTTTGAACAGAAGGGTCTCATATCGCTGAAAAATCTTGTACTTCTCGCTATCTCGATGAATTATCTGCAAGAGGTGCGCGACATTTTTTCCACTCCCAAGTACTCCACTATGGATGAGCTTGAGCAAATCCGCAGAAATACAGGCAAGAAGAAAGCATACCCACGAAAGCCTCACACCTATGAAGAATATTGACAAGTTATCTGTGAAATACCATGACCGGGATGTCGGCACGATATCGCTGACGCCCGACAACCGCTTATGTGTATTTGAATATGACCGCAAGTGGCTTGTTGACGGTTTCAGTATTTCTCCGCTGGAGCTACCGTTGAGGCCGGGCGTTTTTATGGCTAAACCGACACCATTCAGCGGAGATTTCGGCATATTTGAGGATAGTCTTCCCGACGGTTACGGCCGTTATCTTCTCCATAAGGCATTGTTGCGTGGAGGTATAAATGACTCCGATTTGTCGGCGCTTGACCGATTGAGCATCATTGGTAGCGGTGGCATGGGGGCATTGACTTACGCACCGGTATCAAATATTGTGGTTGGTGAGGAGACTGATAATTTCGATATGCTCCAGCAAAAGGCTCTGGAGGTGCTTCGTGAGCGTCAGGATGACGATGCCGAGTTATTGCTTTTCAATAGCGGGAACAGCGGAGGGGCAAGGCCCAAATCGGTGTTCTCAGACAGTGAAGGACACTGGCTCGTCAAGTTCAGGCATATTTATGATCCGAAAGATATAGGAGTGCAGGAATATAAATACAACGAAGCGGCACGTAAGTGCGGCATAACGGTTCCCGATTTTAAACTGTTGAACGACAAATACTTTGCCTCCCGACGTTTTGATCTTACCGATTCCGGCGAAAGACTGCATACCGCTACCTCCGGTGGCCTGTTGTGTATATCGCTCGGAAATCCTGTACTTGACTACAGCAATTTACTTGCATTGACCGGATTTCTTACACAAGATAGCGAGGACGTGAAGGAGATGTTCCGTCGCATGGTATTCAATTATTTGGTTGATAACAAGGATGATCATTGCAAGAATTTCAGTTTTATAGTGCGTCGCGATACTGCCGGTAAATGGCGATGGCATCTTGCTCCTGCCTATGACCTTACTCTTTCTACGGAAGGCTATAACGGCGAGCACGCCACATCAGTCAACGGCACCGGAAACCCTGCAATCTCTGATTTTATCGCAGTAGGCACCAAGATAAGACTTTCGGAAGCAGTATGCCGTGGGATAATTGAAGAGGTTGCCGACAACTGCGGCGGTCTGCTCCGATACAAACTTAAATAGGATACAAACATATCTTGAATGATGCATAAAATGCAACAATCGTTGCTGTCGTTTTAATATTAAGATTCCTTCGACTATATTATATTCTGTTTTGCATTTAATCTTAAATTTATCAAAATAAATGAGGCTGCGTTAATTCATTATGACACAGCCTCATTCTAAATATAGATTAATTAAAAATTAGCTTGAAAATAACAATCGAAATTACCTGCTTTAAAGGTGTAATTGTAGCCATTGTAATTACATTTATATATGTAATGAACTGATCCTACTGCAATATTGGCAAAATTGCTTTTGGTTACCACTGCTACTTTTTTCCCGTTATTACTATCTTTAACTACGATACTTACTGTTCCATAACCCGGAATTTGTGCTAAACCTTCATAATAACAAGGACTATTATAGTTACATGTTTGAGGTAATGGTTCAGCATAAGCTAATGACGCGGGTACAATTAGACTGATACTGCAGATTAAAAAAAAAGATATTTTTTCATAAGCATAACGCTTTAGGCGGTCTTACAGTCCTGTCGACCATAAATAAAATACAAGAAAACGTGGACTGATTTACCACATCTTCGAATGATGGTCCTGAGAAAACCTTGTATGCAAGATATGAAAATAGCAGCCCACGCTAAGCGTGAGAACCATTTTGTTATCTCTTGCATACGTTGAAAATTTCTCAGGTTTCTATGATAGAAAAGTCGAGATAAGCCAAATGAGCTAATTATACTTGTTATCAATGCAATAGCAATTATCAATATTGTGGGGATTTTCCTGCTTTTGACCCTATTTTCTCAAAAAGTACACCTTTTGTACCCTCGATTATGGACTGTAGTCAAAGGGTAAATGTTAAGGTCTGTAAACGGCGATTTTCAGATTATTATACCTCGGATTATCTTTGCGCAAAATTATAATTGTATGGCAAAAATAGAAAATCGCAAGAAGCAGAATCCCAAGCTCCGACAGTCAGAATTAAGCGACGGACGTGCCAGCCTCTACCTTGAATATTATCTCGGCAGAACTGAAACGCCTGTGCTTGACAAGGACAGCAATCAGGTGTTTTACACCGAGGGAGCGATGGCGGGTAAACCGAAATATCAAATCAAACACTCCCGCAAGAAAGAAAACCTCAATCTGTATATCTGGCTTCATCCCCGCAACCAGCAGGAACGTATGCAGAACAAGAATACTCTTGCACTTGCAGAAAAGATACGTTTTGAACGTGAGCAATCTTTTTTGGAGGACAGGGAGGGCTATCGTCTCCGAAAAGACATGGACGAGGATTTCCTTGAGTTCTGCAACGAGTTCATCAAATCTCCGGCCCTCACTAAATATACTCGCATAACGCTCGGGCACGGACTACAAAAGTTCAAGAACTTTCTTGCCGATACGCCGAGATATTCTCTCTACAGGAATAATCTTAAGATGACACAACTGACGGTTGACATGGTGGCTGCCTATGTTGAGTATCTGAAAGAGAACGGAACAGGCGACGGCCCGAAAATCTATTTCAGAATGTTCAAGCGCATGGTCACGGCTGCCGTTGACAAAGACCTCATCAAGAAGAATCCCTGCCGAGGATTTGTGCTGAAGAACGACAACATGACCCTGCAAAAAGAGATTCTTCTGCCGGAGGAGATACAGCAGCTTGTGGCGACACATTTCGATGGCGAGAAAGGCGAGATTCACCGAGCCTTCATCTTCGGTCTATATACCGGGGTGCGTTGGTGCGACACAAGCCAGCTTACATACCGCAATGTGGATTACTCCACAAAGACGCTGCGCTTCCAACAGCAAAAGACAAAAGATCACAGCAGCCGGAGCTGGGTAATCGTTCCGTTGAACGACACCCTTATCCGCCTAATCGGTGAGCCGGATAACGACAACTATGATGAACGGATATTCAAAGTTCCGCATTACAACATCTGCAACCTGTATCTTCGTAAATGGGTAAAGGCGGCAGGCATTAAGAAGAAAATCACATGGCATTGCGCCCGGCACAGCTTCGCGGTGAACGTCCTTACCAAAGGAGCGAATATAAAAACGGTGTCAAGCCTCCTCGGACATACCTCCATTAAGATGACTGAGCGATACCTCTATGTCGTTGACAGCCTTAAACAGGATGCAATCAACTCCCTCGGTGAAATCAACTATGCACCGATATAAGATGGCATCCATCATACCTAAGCCGATAAGTCAGAAATGATTTGTCGGCTTTTTTCTTCTCTGCAAATCACAATGAGAAATAAAAAGGGAAAATCGGAGTGTGAAATCGGCAACGGGGATTACGACTTTGGAGTAAGACCAACCAATATTCTGCAAAGGTTTTGAGCTGCAAAATCAATTTCATGCAACTCAAAACATACCTTGCAGAATCCCGACGGATGCCGTTGCAACCTACAGAATCATAAGGCTTGATAGCACCAAATTACAATAGGCTCCATATATGAAAGGCAACTGTAATCGGGATAACCGACTGTTTCAATTACTTGGAACATCAATATTGGCAAAATCCATCTGCATGCAATGAGGAAGAATAAGATTTGACGAAAGATAGTTGATATATCAATACGCGATATATAATGCTTTTGAGATTGTAATTCGGCTAATATGCATTGCTACAAGAAGTTACTTATTGAAGTCTTGATTGCAAAGATGCTGTTAGTACGTATTGACGTATGAACGTATTGACGTATGAACGTACTAACGTATGAACGTACTAACGTATGAACGTACTAACGTATGAACATATTGACGTATGAACATCTGAACGTATGGATGTACAGACGTATGAACTTTTGAACAGATGACTGGATGAACTTATGGGCAGATGGATGTCAAGCCTTATGGATGAATGACAGGAAGGATTGCCGTTTGAGTGTATCGATGACTGAAAGGGGAATTGTCACCATGTATCAGTTCGCAGAAATACAACAAAGCAACCAAGAAGATATTCACAACTTGCGGAGTGAACCGAATCGTAACGGTACCGAATAAAACTACCGGGGCAGAAGTGAACCATTCTCTCAACAAAATCGCAAGTAGCCACATCGCCCGACGCACTTTCATCGGCAATCTCAACAAGAAAGTCCAAGCCCCCAATCTTGTCGGTGTTCTCAGCGATAAAAAGGAAGGCAACAAAGCCTTCGTCCGCTGTCGCGACATTGACAAAGACATGGAGAACAAAACTCGTCAATTTTCTCGACTGAATTTCTTCTCAATAGTCCTCATACATAAGTTCATTTCATTGGTCAATATAGTGCCTGAACTGAACTTTTTACTTGTCAGGGCATAATGTTTTAGCAAACATTACTTCTCGATTTTAAAGTACAACTTATAATAGTTTAGTTGCCGAGTTTCATCATACCCTCTTTCGAGAAGTTCTGTATTTCCTCGCATTCTAATGTCAAAGTTATCATCTAACTTTATAGTTGTGATAGAATTTGATTTATTATTTTTGCGAATTGCTATCTTGGACGGAGTCAACACGTCATCAAATTCTATACCTTCTTCCTTTTTGCTTGAAAGGAATCTACTAAATTCTTTAGAAAGTCCATTATGCCCAAAAGATTTCTCTATAAAATCGGTCAAATCTATTTTGTCTGAATGTAAGCTGGTAAGAGCTTGATTTAAAAGAGAACTTCTAAATGATTTGCCCATTTCATTATCAGGTAGGTTTGAGATAAACTCCTTGCAGATGGCTAATATATTTTCGGTCTGAACAAAATCATTATTTATGGGCCGAATTTGAAGAAACCGTTCTTTCCAATATTTGGCTTCTTCCCCCTTGGATTTACTTGAATTATCTGTTATGTAAATTCTATAGCCAGATTCTGAATTCTCATTAAAAATGAGACATCCTTTATCTAACCTGTTTATATTTATGCCCTTATCGTGTTGAATTCTAAAATCATGTCCTTCAGGATAGATCTTTAGATATGTGTCTTTATTTTCGGATTTAAAGATGCCTATTACGGTTTGTGGCTGGCTGTTAAGATCTACCCTCTCAAATTGCACTACATAAACTTCACCCGTTTTAATGTTAGGATGATTAGATTCGTCATATAGATGTAATGCTATTTTTTTCGACTGTTCTACGAATGAGTCCGGGTTATTAAAAATTGCAGAAGATATTCCGTTTACCTCATTGAATCTAATATCTACTTCATTATAGAATTGATATTCTTTATCGTCCGACTTGAACGACGATAAGAAGTATTTACACAACAACAAAGCTATGGCTTCATTGGGAGCAAATGAGGTTTCTGAGTATTTAACACCATCATTCTGGAATTTATTCCCGACTTGATGGACAATTATTTTCTTTATTATCAAATCATCAAATTGTATCATGTCGTTTTTATTTTGACCCTTTGACTAAAGTGTAGAACACGCAAAGGAAATACAGTGTTTGTACAATAAACCAAATAAATAAAATATAGAAAACAAGACACATCCATTCTTTATATGGAAACTGTTCAGCAAATTTAAAATTTCCAATAATAAAGGAATAGACTGTTGTTAAAAAAGCCAATATTACCACATACTTATTGAAATTTACAAATCTTTCGTATGGCTTTTTACGGTCGCGCATTTGCCGTATTGCAGAATTGTTTCCTTGAATAATCACGGTAAACATTGTCAGAAGAAAGCCGAAGGAACAAGTTCCAAGAACAGGAAATTGTTGGAACAGATCTGCACTATTATCATAATTAAACATATCCCAATGAAACAGCAGTACGGAAACCGCAATGCTAAGAATAAGGGATAAATAATAATCCAGAATCTTTCCCATTTACTTTTTCTCAGGTTTGAAGAGCATTTTCAATTCTGGGAGATGCTTCAGATATAATTTCTTCACCTCAGCCTCACGTTCCGCTTCTTGCAAATCATTATGTAGGAGCTTGTCGGTTAGGGAGATATAGATTGTAAAAGTGTCTGCTACCAGATTTATTGGTTGTAAAGTTGTCGGTAACTCTGGATCGCTAAAATAGCCTTGTACTTTCAATACCTGTACGTTCCTCTTTTGTCCAATTGAGAATAAATGTTGAAAAGACCTTACATACTTCAAAATTGTCTGACGACCAAGACCTGTCTTATTGATTTTCTTACCATGGGTAGAGAATTTGACAACAAGTGTGTCCGTGTTTGCTTTCGCTGCGTCTGAAACGCACTTACGCACTATACCGAGTAAGGAAGATTCATTATCCTCAATTTCTTGAAGAACTTCAGTAGGGTTAGCTATCACTGCCTGGAATTCCTTGAAATAAGACATCTTAAGAAGCCTTTCGTATTCACCTTTTCTCGAAACAAGGTAGAAGTTCACATCTACTAAATTTTCTGTATTATCTATATTCCATTTATTTTGGAGATATGCTTTAAGGTCATCTAAATAGGGATATTCAGTTAAAGGCCACTGACAGACATGGGATAATTGGCTGAGGATGT
>ERZ777011.254-NODE-254-length-86253-cov-16.625919_pt1 | contig 86253 bp, 65 predicted proteins | sample MGYA00374964_ERZ777011 | MGnify/ENA primary metagenome ERZ777011 (study PRJEB29310, sample SAMD00008975) | mouse gut metagenome | study: EMG produced TPA metagenomics assembly of the Metagenome analysis of fecal microbiota from mouse which was promoted... | reverse complement strand
AAAGCATGCGCAAACTCAAGGCGAAAAAGGCCTGAAACAACAACTGAGGTAAAATGAAATTGACCACCCGCCGCCAGGACTTTTAAGGGGTCAATCTTATTATGCCCGAGGGGGCAAATCCCGCGTGCCCGAAGGGGTCAAACTCACGCGCCTTTTCCAGATACATCGTGCCGAGATAAAACTGAAAGGCATCTCAACCATGATTGCAAACTTGCATACTCGTAAAGAGGAGGTGCAAGAGCAGATAGACCTCATAGCACGACAGTTCGGGCAAGACGGTGTTGATAATGCAGACTTGGCAATGCAAATGTCAAAACTACGCAAAGAGATGGAAAGTATAGACGAAAAACTTGCTCTCCGCCAAAAAATGCTTGACGATGCCAACTCTATCATTACGGAAGCCAAACAGAGGCTTGCAGAAATGAAACACGAGCACAGCAGAATGCAAGAAGTCCTTGGTGAAGACCGGGACTTGCACTCAATTCAACTTCAAAGAAATATGCTTGCCACTTTCAACAGTATGCTTGTTTCTTCCTTAGAGCCTCTTACCTCTACGCTCACCGACCGTCAGCAGGAAATTCTAAATGAGTCTGGCTATTCCGACTTGATGCGAAACAGTAGCCAAATCATCAACTGCGCCATGCTTCTTTCGCTTGGCTATATCTGTGAAGCTACAACCTATGCAGAATCATGTAGCGGTGGCGGTTCACCAGGCTCTGGTTGGGGACGTGACAAGGATGAAGACGATGATCATTGGTGGCGGAGGTGCATTGCAGTGTCGGCTGCAATGATGCGACCAACTGTCATAAAAAGAAAATTCCGTAGTAGATAATAATAATGCAAGAGAGTGTGTGTTTATTACATACTCTCTTGCCCCTGTATATATAATGAGTTATTTTCCCAAAGACTTGAACATCTTGGTGATGCACTTTTTCTTCTGTTCCATGTTCGGGTGAACATAGAGATTAAGGGTTGTTGTAATATTGGCATGACCGAGCAGTACGCTTACTGTCTTGTAGTCGCAGTTGCTTTCAATGCAGCGTGTGGCAAAGCTGTGACGGAGTCCGTGGTATTTCAACCGAGGAATGTCAAGGCGTTTCATCAGTCGATGATAGTAGTTGCGGTAGGTGCGTGGCTCTGTCGGTTTCTCCTCGTTGGTTAGTACATAGAAGTCTGTGTTTACCACCTTTTTCAGAGGTTTTACCATAGCCAGAAGTTCTTTGTTCATAGGTATCTCACGGCATGAGTTCTTGGTCTTTGGTGTGTTGATGACCAAATCTGTGTGCTTGCGTTCACCCTCCACAATGTAGATGCGCTCAATGGTACGGTTCACGGTTATTGTGCCGTTGTCGGTGTTGATGTCCGACCATTTCAAACCACAAATCTCTCCGATACGCAAACCTGTAGTCAGACTGATGTAGATGCCGAGGTTGCGAAACGTGAAGTTCTGCTTGATGAAATCGAGGATCTTTTTATGGTGTGCCACCGTCAGCACCTCAATTTCCTTGTTGGTCTCTGTTGTAGGGTACTTGATGTCCCACTCGCAATAGCTCATCCACTCGTTCTTTACTCCGAACTTCATCACCATTTTCAAGACAATAAGGATATCCTTCACCGTCTTAATGCTTAGACCGCCATTCAGTTTCTGCAAAACGAACTCCTGCACAAGTTTCTCACTCAGAGCCTCACAATCGCCAAATGATGGCAGAATGTGGTTCTCCAAAACTAACACATAAGCAGCGTATGTAGACTGCTTAACGTAGCGTTGCTTGTCTATTTTCCAAGCCAACGCAATTTCTCTAATTGTTTTTGTTGTCATTGTAATCCTTAATTTTGAAGGTGTACATAATAATTAGAGAAAATAGACCTCTGATGTCCCAAATCTCAGATTCAAGGAGTTTCAGGGGGAGTGGGAGAAAACAAAGTTTGGTGATATTGCAACAGGTTTTGACTATGGCATGAATGCTGCTGCAAAAAACTATGATGGTGTAAACAAATATATTCGTATCACGGATATAGACGAAGCATCATCCACCTATACAGATAAGGAGATCGTTTCTCCAGATGGTGTTTTAACAGATAACTATCTTGTGAATAATCGTGATATATTGTTGGCAAGAACAGGAGCGAGTACTGGCAAATCTTATTTGTATAAAAAATCAGATGGGAAATTGTATTATGCAGGTTTCTTGATTAGAGCGAATGTGACGACACATGATCCTTATTTTGTATTCTCTCAATTACACACCCATCGATATTGGAGATGGGTGTCTATTATGTCAGCACGTTCTGGACAACCAGGCATAAATTCACAAGAATATTCCTCATTTCCAATTTTTACAACATCAATTGAGGAAGAGAGTAAAATTGCGAAACTATTATCTCTCATTGACGAGCGCATCGCCACCCAAAACAAAATCATTGAGGATTTGAAGGAACTAAAGTCTGCGATTATTGAAAATCATTATAACCAAACAGAAAAGCAGACTGCCAGTATTGCTGATTTAGGCGAACCTTTTAGTGTCGGCAATTTGGCAAAGGATGATTTGGCTGAAACAGGGATGCCTTGTGTTGTTTATGGAGAGCTTTTTACGACTTATGGAGAAACTATATCTCAAATAGAAAGCCATACCAATAAAACAACAGGTATGATTATGAGTAAGAAAGGGGATTTATTATTTCCTTCTTCAACCACTGTTGATGCAATGTCTTTGATTGCCCCATCTGTTATCAATGTGGATGGTGTTATATTAGGCGGAGATATGTTTGGAATACATATCAACCATAACTATAATGCGCAATATCTTAGTTACTACTTCAATCATATCGCCAAAAGGCAATTGGCAAAATTTGCCAAGGGTAGCACCATTATTCATTTGCATTACGCAGACATAGAAAAAGCCAAACTATTGTTGCCTTCTTTGGAAGAACAAAATAGAATGGCTAAATGTTTAGTGTCATTGGATGAGAAAGTTTCTGTAGAGCAAAACTTCCTAAGTTCACTGACTTTTCAAAAGTCATATCTGCTAAAACAAATGTTCATATAAACATCTGACGCAATAAGTATTGTTTCTGTGCGTAGAATAATCTCAATATACTTTGTTCCAAATCAATCTTAGAATTTAGAGCGGATGGCATTTGGGCTATCTTCTGTTGCTTTTCTTTTGTTGGGATAGGACAAAGTATATTGTTTATATCTTTCAAATAGGCAGTTTTCATTGTACCCTCTGTAACAATACGACTAACCGCTTTTTTGAAATAAGATGAAGACATGAAATAATACAAATACTCAACATCAATGTTTTGCTTTGGTACAATTCCCAATATTCCTTGTTTGGTACAAACAGGATATGTTGTTATTGTAATTTCTCCAATGGTCGCACCATTTGAAAATAGGATGGAACTTGTTGGCACAAGCCAAGCTGATGATTTTTGCAAACCAAGTTCTGTAATAAAGTCTTTATTCTCAATCAAATACTTCTGCTTCAAATCGTCAATTTTGATAAATGGTATCTTGCCATTATCGTAGAAACTGACATTTGAAGTTGTTGGAGTTCCACCCTCACCAGCCATTTCATACAAAGAACTAAACTTAGCAAAATCAGTATCAAGGGAGTTTATCGCATAATTTATAATCGCAGACAAACAAACTTCAAAATCCCTAATCAAGGGAATTAGTAGTAAGATATTTGCAACCATCCAAGGAGTTGAGTACAGAATGGGGGATATAGCCACTATTACAAATGGAAATAGTAACGTACAAGATGCTATTACAGAGGCGAAAGACGGTTTGTATCCTTTTTTTGACAGATCTGAAGATATAAAATATTTGCCGACTTTCTTATTTGATAAAGAAGCTATAATATATCCAGGTGAAGGAGCGGATTTTATGCCACGATATTTCAAAGGAAAATTCGCATTGCATCAGAGATGTTATGCAATTTTTGATTTCAATGAAATTATAAATGCTCAGTTCCTCTACTTTTATCTAAAAACGAAAAATTCATATTTCATCAGAAATGCCGTCGGGTCAACTGTACCATCATTAAGGCTTGACACATTTCAAAAGCTGAAAGTTGTTATTCCATCGAAGAATACACAATATAGTGTATCTTTATGTCTTTCTTACATAGAGCAGAAGTGTAATCTCGAAAATGAGATTTTACAAACGCTGTTAAAGCAAAAGCAGTTTCTGCTTCGTCAGATGTTCATATAAACATCTGACGGAGCAAATATTGCTTCTGTAAACAAAGGTTTGTTAGCGACCTCTGTTCTGCCGACAATTCTTTGTCTATTGCGGACAATAGCCTTGCATATTGGAGTTGTTTTGTATAAGTCGGGCAGAAAATCTTCGCTTTGCCATAGTCTTTGAAATATATATGAGGTATAGCCATACCTGTTTTATAAGGCTCAAAATTAAAGACCTTCAGCATATAGTAAAGGTATTGAAGCGAATAGCCTTCTTTTGTTTGTAAAGTATTCAATGTTCCTGTTGCAGAACATTTGCCAGTAACATACGAAACAGTACCCACACCTGACCCGTCTTTGATGATATAGACGGCTTCTGTTTCTGTGTTATAGTCATCGAGGTAGCCAACTATGCCATTTGCACCATATACAGGATAAATGCCATGCTCGCAAACAGCACTTTCTTGCAGAGCTGAAGAACTACACTCCAAGCAGTCTGATAAGCGAACATTGGGCTTGTTGTTGTGGATTACATTCTGTGCTATTCCCTTGATTAGGGACTGCAACTTGTCAATGATTTTGTTTGGGCCGCAATGCGCTCGTCGAGAAGAGACAACAACTTACAGATTCTTTGCTGTTCTTCTCTTAGAGGATAATTCAACTTTAGGTTTCTCAAATCGTCATTGTAGATTCTAATAATAGTCGTAGAGTTAAGCTTCCGCCAATCGACGTTAGACAAAAGATGATATAAGAACCCATTACTTATATTATGTGATGGATTATCAATCCATACAATATTTGAGTCTTGATAATAGGCGTCTTTTCCGTCGTAGATAACACATTTTCCAACTGTTCCAGCACAAGTTATCATAACTTCTCCCTTGTGAGGATAGTTATATTTCTCTTTATATTCATCAAACAATTCTTTTGAAATATAGGCATCAGGAGTACCACCGATTGTTCCAATCTTATAAAAAGGAACTCCTCCCTCCGCATTCGTTTGAGAGGCTAAAATGCGTTTACACATGAACACATTACATATCTCTCCCAACTTACACTTCTCCCACTCCCCCTGAAACTCCTTGAATCTGAGATTTGGGACATTGAGTTTCTTATGTTTGTTATTTATTGTCGTTATCATTTTTAATCCTTAATTTAAGTTCATCAATCATGGCTCAGTTACATGCCAGTTACATGGTAGTTATATGCTTTATGCCCCATTATAAAGGGGGTTGAGCTTACTTTGATGCTTTTTTTAGCCTTTCAGTTACATGCCAGTTACATGACTTATGCCCAATATGGGATATAGTTATGCCTATTGCTACCCTCTGAGTCTTCTTCCTTTATCAGCTTAGCTTCCAAGGTATCTTTGATTATCCTTGATGCCATTGGGTAGTTTTTGTCTTCGATACCCAAACGAGCACGAAGAGATTGATTATTCATCTTCTCGTTTGAAACGTATTTTAGGCAAGCGTGTTGATAACAGGCTCTTACTCGCTCTGACTTATCCAAGTCTGCGAATTTTCGATAAGAAAATACTGTCGCAGTGGTTCGGGCTTCTTGAAGTTGAAAGCGGACAGGTGGCAACTGATATAACTCCACATAGAAGATAGTTTTATCCATGCCACTGCCTTTCTCCTCACAAATACCCATTCTACGCATGATGTCAGCAAGAGAATCGTTCCTTGACTGATATTCGTCTATGAAACGTTCTACGCTGATAAGTGGTTGTCCTGGATTAGAGAACTCAATACGATCAGAATAGATTTCTATCATAGGAAAGCCCTGCTCCGCAAAATCTTGATGGATAATCATGTTTGCGGTCAACTCACGAATGGCTATTTCTGGGTACATACGAGCGTCCTTTCTTAGAGCCAAACCTATCTCTTCATTTGCAGGAAGTTGGCTGTTTATCCATGCGACCATTTCTTCAAAGCCTATGGCGTAGCCCTTATCGAAAGTTTGTTCACGAATTGTTTCAATCTTGCTTTTGCCTTTATAGACAATTACTCTGACCATTTTACGTTTCAGTCCATCGAAATCAGAAAGATGCTTGGCAAACAGGATAGCTCCAAGTTCGGTGATGCTGTAGCCAACCTCATCTTTTACAATAAGGTTTTCAGACAAGAATCTGTCCAAGATGCCATTAGTATCTTGTGGAAGTGGCAAATGCATCATGTCAAAGTAGGTCTCTGCACTAAGATAAGAGAAAACATCCTGTCCAGATAAGCCTTTCTTCAAGACAATCTTTTCCAAAGGTTTCTGACCTCCTTTCCAAATCTTAGCCTCTTTTGCAGGGAAATCCTTCAACTTGCGAGTAATCGTGCCAACTCTGATGTATGCCTCATGTAAGAAACTTACCGGGCGATTAGTTGTGGCAGGAATCTTAAATATACAGACATGACCTTTCTCCTCATAATCGAAATCGTCAATAATCTCGAAGTCAATACGAGGATTCAAACGAGTTGACAACCAAGATTCAAGTTCTTCATTGCCAACCATTTTCTGCTTGCCATATAGGTCGGTGCCAATTATATCATGGCTTTCATCACCAACACCAAATACAATATAGCCAAATGGCATGTTGCACAAATAGGCACTATTAGACAAGGCTGAGATTCTTTCACCAATCTCCTCCTTTGAATGAAAATTGTGCTTGAACTCCAGCCATTCCGTTTCTTTAGGCTTGGCAGTTAGGGCATCTATCAATTTCTTGAAATCTATATATTCCATACGACTATTCTTTTACAGGTTCAAGCAACAGTACCAATTCTGACTCGGCTATGTCGCATTTCTCAAACAAGAAGCGTAAACAACGAAGTTTACTTCTATTATCCATTGAAGTCCACAAGTATTTTTGTGGAGCAATCATTGTACAGTATCTTGTATCTGCTTGCTTGGCAGACCAGAAGAAACCTTCGGCATCATAGAGCGTATCTACGATGTCTGTGTATCGCTCCATCACAAGTTTTACAACTTGCAGAAGCATCCCTTTCCAAGTAGTTTCATTGTACTCATTGCCAAACAAACGGAAACCTTTAAGATTTCTATTTGTTGGAGAGAATGTTTCTTCGTCCAAAGAGGCTTCGTCCACTGGTTTTGGCAATGGCTTGAATGTTGTTTGTGGTAATGGATAAAGTCGCAAGAATGTTGCAACTATCTCATTGCATCGGTTCAGCAACTCCGTTTCAGTCCATTTGTCACATAGCGTAACATTCTTTGTCAGGCGATACTTTGAATTCTTGTAGCCGGGATATATTTCATTCCCAATTTTCTTGCCATCACGCTTTATCTCAAATGGCTTATTACTTAATTCGCTGTTGATACCTGTCAGAGTCAAGTTTGCAAATGTATGAAGATACTTGTCTTGTATTTCCTCAAAGTTGTCTCCAAGCATCGCTTTCCAATCACCATTGAGCGTTTGAGGCATGATATGCTCAATAGTGGCATCCTTCTTTTTCATGTCGGTTGCCACATCGTTATATTCACCATGCACAGAGTTCTCCAATCGTTCAAAGAGGAAAATCTGGAATGGCTTCAACATGTGATAAGCGTCACGTGTTTTGATTGACTCCACGAATTGCATATCTCTTGGCAATTGATAGTTACCATCACGACGCATGATGTGGTAAGTCAATATGTCAGAATATGAGTTACCAAGTTCAACATTAGCAGAACTATATTCCTCTATGCTTTTCAATACATCTTTATGCAAAGCGCAGAAAACCTGAGTAAGAGCATTACCAGGCATATTGCACACGATACGTCTTGCCAAATAGTTTTCTACCAAATCAATCACCTTGAATATCTCATCTTCTGAAAGATTGTTGGCAGAGGCATATTTCAAAAATTGTATAAAGAATACATTAGTCACATCTGTTTCTATATTACAGATGTGGCGCATCTTCTCTGAAAGTTTTGCCGTAGATAGCTTTGCCTCTGTCACTTGCTGATAGTAGTGCGCATAATCAAGCATCTTGACTAATTCTTCCTTTCGTTCATGTCCGTCCATATACTTTTTCCATTCGTAGTAGATGTTTGACTGACGGACAGGACGCTGTAACTGTTGCTGAATGGTGAGATAGTCACGCAAGAACTTTGTTGGTTGGTTCTCGGTTGCCTGTTCTATCTTTTGCCAGTAGTTTTTGAAACACATATGCTGCTCCTCTGGTGTCAAAGACATCAAGAGATAGTTGCGTATCTTGTCTGCTTCAGTAAGAGCCAAGCCTGTAGAGTTCAGACTTTCGAAGATAAGCTGGGCATCATCATCACTATCTAACTCTATTGATATGATTTGCAATCGTTCTATTGCATCAAGCAATTGGTCGAAAGAGATTGCTTGCGGTTTTCTCGTTAACAAATCATAGAAATGGCGATAGTTGCGAGTAACCTTTGAATCTTCATCAAAAGAATCTTCTTCATTGAATATCTTATCGTAAGCGATACGGTCATTCTCTATGGGAACTAACTTGATTTTACGCTCAGAGTTACAGAATTTAGCCTTTAAGAAGACTTCGTATGCTTCGTCTATTTTTGACTCTTCGCTAATCTCAATAGCACCATATTTCACTGCTTTTATACCTGCCAACAAAAGAAGTGAAATGGTGGTCAAACGCTGTTGACCATCAATCACCAATCTATTGTAGCTGCTATCCGCAGATGATGTAACAATAGAGCCAAAGAAATGCGAACATCTGTTTGAGCGGCTTAGTTTTACCAAGTCACTAAACAATTGGTCACAGTTGTCAATCAACCAATCGTAATTACGCTGATACACAGGTATTACAAATTGGATTTTATGACCTTCTATAAATTCATGTAATGGTTTTGCGTAACCTTTCATTGTCAGTCTTTTTTTTGTTTATTCAACCAATCCCAACTCTTTCAAATACCCTTCAATCTCCTTGTCAAGGTCGGCTCGTTTGGCTTCCAAATCCTTGATTTCCTTCATGACAGCATGAATGTCGATAGGTTCTTCTTCCTCGAAAGTATCAACGTAACGAGGAATGTTGAGATTGTAGTCGTTCTCAGCCACTTCTTGCAGTGTGGCAAGATGACTGTACTTTTCTATCTCCTTGCGCTCACGATAGGTATCAACAATCTTCTTGATATGCTGCGGACGGAGCTTGTTCTGGGTCTTGACCTTTTCAAACTCCTTGCTGGCATCAATGAACAGAATATTGTCATCCTCCTTACGGCATTTCTTGAACACCAAGATACAGGTCGGGATGCTTGTGCCATAGAAGATGTTGGCAGGCAGACCGATGATGGCATCGATATAGTTTTTCTTCTCGATGAGGAAACGACGTATTACGCCTTCTGCATTGCCACGGAAGAGCACACCATGAGGAGCTACACAAGCCATGGTACCACCCTCATTAAGGTGGTAAATCATGTGGAGAATAAAGGCATAGTCGGCTGTCTTGCGTGGTGCCAAGCGTCCTGCCTTACTGAAACGATCATCGTTGTTGAACTTATCTGCTGCACTCCATTCAGCAGAGAAAGGAGGATTTGCTACCACAGCGTCAAACTGAGTATCGCCAAAAGCATCAGCCTCCAAGGTATCGCCATTCTCTATGCGGAAGTTGCTGAACTTTATGCCATGAAGAAGCATATTCATACGAGCCAAGTTGTAGGTCGTAGGGTTCTTCTCCTGTCCGAAAATCTCGTTTGCATGACCGATGCTTGCTGCACGGAGCAACAGCGAACCACTACCACAAGTTGGGTCATAGACATTGCGCAGACGAGCGTGACCGATGGTTACGATCTCTGCCAAGATACGGCTTACTTCCTGAGGTGTGTAGAACTCGCCTGCTTTCTTGCCAGCACCCGCGGCAAATTGGCTAATCATATACTCGTAGGCATCACCGAGAATATCTATCTCTTGCGATGCTTCTACACCAAAGTCAATATCATCAAGTGCAAGAAGAACATTGCTGACCAAAGTATTCTTGTCATCGGCAGTCTTGCCCAACTTGGGTGAAGCAAGGTCAATGTCAGAGAATAGACCTCCAAAGTCTTCTTCGCTGTCCTGTCCGAGGGTACTGTCCTCAATACGCTTCAATGAGCGTTCGAGCATCGGCAGAATGTTCTCCTTTTTCTTAATGCTCTCAATGACAGACGAGAACAGAAAGTTTGGTTCAATGAAATAGCCGATATTCTCCAAACATTCGGTTTTTACACCTTCCTGCAATTCTTCCACATCAGCATTTTTCTCCATTGCCCACAGTTCCTTGAACGTGACTTCATCGTCCACCAATGCATCATTGGCGTGTTTCTCTATCTTCTCCGACAGGTATTTGTAGAATATGAAGCCAAGGGTGAAATACATGAAGTCACTTGCCGACATATTGCCACGCAGTTTGTTGGCAACTTCCCAAAGTTGGTCACGGAGTTTCTGTTGTAATTCTTCGCTCATATCGTTATTTCCTTTTTTCTATTATTAAAATATCTCCCAATGCTACTTTGTAAGACTGGGATTTTGTTATGTTGTCAAATGGATATTCAGACTTGCTGTATTTATGCGCAACATCAATGATGCAGTTCCACGATGAAAAATTAGGTGCTTCTTCACTTGGGTCTAAGCACAGAATTTTTGTTATTGCATCTTCTTCATTGTTCGTTTCATAACCAACTGCAAGCATTGCATGCCCACCATCAGGAAAATCGGTTGATATAATAACAGGCATTTCTTCATCAAGAGTATCGGCTATTATATCTATAATGTCATTGGTATCTTGTCGACACTTTCGTGTTGCAATAATTCCAAAGTCTTGTTCGTTGATTTCTTTTGCAAGTGTTGAAAAGTAATATCCGTTCCTTACCAAGCCTTGTTCTTCAAGGAAATGACTTAAAAATTTACCTTTCTGAGTCCGTCTATCTGGCTTGTTGTAAATATTCAAGTCATCCTCTGTTACTACGCCAAGGCACAGCAATGCCATCGCCAAAGAATAGACAGAGCAAGCTCCATCCATATCTCCTTGGCGTTTATGCAACTTTACATACTTTCCATTGGCGTCCTTTGCAAGGACACCTTTAGAACAAAGTCTTATCGTATTTATTACTTTTATCGAACTCATATATTATTCCCAACTGAATGTTCTTATAATAGAACGTAATTTATCGAGTATTCTTGTCAATGCCTTGCGTTTTTTTATCAGTCCCAAGTGTTTCTCTTTCAATGCCTCTTGTATGATTTCTGGCTGTTCCTTTTGCAAGTAGTCATACTCCGAGAGGTAATGATTGAGCACGGAAGCATCCAAATCCTCATCCTTCGCAAGCGTATTGACTGCATTGTTACGTTCGGTGACGATGTAGTTGTTCAACCGTTCTTCAAGGTCGCTTGTACCATCAGCCTTTTGTTTGCGAGCCATGAAGTTGTCACGATCATCATCCACATTCTTTTGGATAAATCCGTCAATGAGCTTTGCCTTACTGCGAAGTTCGGCATCTTTTATCATTGTGTCGATTATGTGCTTGCGCTTCTCACTATAATCCTCACTGTATGGATTAAGGTCTGCAATCAACTCCAAGATATAGGCAACATTTATAATATCACTATGCAGGAGTTCCAAGCAGAAATCAATATCGCCCATACCAGTTGCGGCTTCTTCAAGAGGGTCTTGTTCACCTACCATGCTTGGGTCTTCCTCTGGAACTTGATAACCTTTCTTTGGATCATCGTTCTTGACAGCAAACGAATCGTATATATCAAGATACTTGCTGCGGAAGTCCATAAACTGCTGTTCTGTCATTCCGAGGTCGGGAGCATCCTCCTCAAACTCATCATACACTTGTATCTCTGCGTGTTTTTTGATGATGTCACGGAAAGCGAGAATAAACTGCTTCTTGTCGTTTTCACTTTGCAAATAGTCCACAAAATGAGGTTCTGGATAATGCTCCAAGAAATCCTTTGTCAATTCTTGATAGCTTTTCTTGACATCATCAAATGGTGGGCGCACAATGTCTTCAAGATTATTGCTGTTGCTGAAAAGTTTGATGGACTCGTCAACCTTGCTTTTCAAGTCACGGAAGCAAACCACCTTGCCAAAACGCTTCTTCTCGTTCAACACACGGTTGGTACGGCTGAAGGCTTGCAACAAGCCATGGTACTCCATGTTTTTGTCAACATAGAGTGTGTTGAGTTTCTTGCTGTCAAAGCCAGTAAGGAACATACCGACAACCAAGCAAAGGTCAAGAGGCTTCATGTCTGCCTTCTTTTTCTTCATGCGTAGGTTGATGTCATCGTAATATGCACGGAAGTTTTCTGTGGTGAAACTCGTTCCATACATATTATTATAGTCATCCATGATGGCTTGTAGCTCGTCTGCCTCGCCTGTACTTTCGCTTGCAAAACCGCCAGTGTTCATACCGGTCTGCTCATCGTCTTGACTACTGTTGGCAGTATATGTGAAGACTGCTCCAATCCTAATTTTCGGATTGAGGCTCTTGAATATCTTGTAGTAACGGATTAGCATAGGCACTGACTGCACAGCAAACAATGCGTCAAACTCTCCATCGAATGTTGACTTATTGAAATTATTAAGGATGAATTTGGCTATCTCCGTCATGCTGTCTTGGTCGGCATTGTCCACATCCTCATTACCGTGGTAATACTCCACAAGGAAACCAAGCACGTTTTCATCGGCAATGGCATCCTTTATCAAGTATTTGTGAAGACAGTTGCCAAAGATTTCCTTTGTGGTATGTCCGTCCACCGCATTCTCAACAAAGATAGGTGTGCCAGTAAAACCGAATATCTGCGTGTTGTCGAAGAAGTTCACGATGTTCTTGTGGCATTCTCCGAAATGGCTTCTATGACACTCATCGAATATCATCACGATGCGAGAATGACGTATTTCTTCTATACGACTGCTATACCACTGCTTGCTGACAGCTGCATTAAGTTTCTGAATGGTGGTAATAATAATCTTTGAATTACTGTGCAGACGCTTCACCAATTCGTCTGTGTTGTCTGTACTGTCAACGGCACCAGGCTCAAAAGCCTCGTATTCGGTTTGGGTCTGCGTGTCGAGGTCGTGGCGGTCAACCACAAACATCACCTTGTCAACATCGTCCAACTCGGATACGAGTTGGGCTGCCTTGAATGATGTCAAGGTCTTACCTGCACCTGTTGTATGCCAGATATAACCATTATCGTTGGAGTTTTCCACACGGTCGAGAATCTTCTCCACGGCATAGAACTGGTAAGGGCGAAGCACCATCAGACATTTGTCCCCCTCATGCAAGACGATATACTTACCGATAATCTTGCCCAACGTACACTTGTCGAAGAACACTGTGGCAAACTTCTCCAAGTCGTTGAAAGGCACATTGGCTGCATCCGTCCAGTTGAATGTGAACTTATAGCCACTATTCGGGTTGTTGGCGAAATAGCGAGTGTTTACTCCATTGGATATGACAAATAACTGGGTGTAGTCAAACAGTCCATGGAAAGAAGTCTTGTGATAGCGTTGTATCTGATTATATGCCTGTTTCAATTCTACGCCTCTACGCTTCAGTTCTATCTGAACCAATGGCAATCCGTTGATAAGTATCGTCACATCGTAACGGCATTTCTTTCTGCCCTCAACCGTGATCTGATTGGATACTTGAAACTCGTTCTGACACCAGTGAGTGCGGTTCAAGAACTCCACCCATAGGCGTTCACCGCTTTCCAGTTCAAGAGGAAAGAGGTCACGCAGTTTCTTTGCCTTTTCAAAGCGAGTGCCACCTTCAAGATAGATGAGTATCTTCTCAAACTCAGACTCCGTAAACTCTGTGCGTCCAAGTTCCTCCAATTTCTTCTTGTTGTGTTTCTCCAACTGCCTTTTGAAATTGGCAGACAGGTTCTTCTCCTCTTCAATATAAACATACTCGTAGTTCATCTTTTGAAGGGTATCTATAAGTCCGTTTTCGAGAGCAGCTTCACTTTGTACTGGCATATCTTATCTTTTTTATCGTTACACTTATAAGAACATGGCTATTCATTCATTTGCAGGAAATGAATATCCAAGGCATTCTCTATTTTGCTTATGGCTTCAAGCGAAAGGTTCTCACGCCCTTTTAATATTTTTGAGATGTACTGTTGGGTACAATTCATTTTCTCAGCCAACATCTTTTGAGTCATTCTAAGTTCTTTCATTCTTGCGAACATGATATTGGCTATCATCTGCGAATGGCTAAACCATGACTTTTCTTCTTGGCTCATTTGTGTTCCAGCCTTTTGAACAGGAGATAATGTCTCCTTTATCATCTTAGACGTATTTCGCTTTGTTCTAATTATATTTGGCTTATCGCCATTTTGCCTACAAAGATAAATGATTTTAATGGAAAAACACAACTATAGGGTTGTTTCCTCTTTTATGTGTAAAAATAATATGTTGAAACTGATATTATGACACTTTTGCCGAGGCTTATACAGGTAAACTCTTAATAACTCGGCAAAAACTCGGCAAAAATATAAAAGCAAAAATCCTAACTACTCATATTCAAGCAGTTAGGATTTCTCTGAGTGCGCCTGATAGGACTCGAACCTACACGTCGCAAAACACCAGATCCTAAGTCTGGCGCGTCTACCAATTTCGCCACAGGCGCATTTGCGAACTGTTGAAGACCGGCTCTCCGGTGTTGATTTCACATTTGCGGATGCAAAGATACGCAGAATTTGGGTATCGGCCAAATAAAAAAGGGATTTTTATTGCGATAGCAATACGCGGGCGTACTCTATTATCGTGTCATGTCCGCGTGCGAAGTCTCCGTCTGTAAGCGATACTTTGTGGTCGGGAGATATGCCGAATTCCGTCGATTGCTTGTTTCTGTCATACATCGGGCATGCCGAGAAGCGTACTCCCCATCCGTTTGGGAGCATGCTGCTGAATGGCAATCCGGCTCCGCCTCCCGTCCTGTCGCCTACGATAGTCGATTGTGGGGCGCATTTCATGTATTTCACGAACTCGTTGGCCGCACTGTATACTTTCCTGTTCGTAAGCACGCATACACGTTTCTGCCATCTTATATTTGAAGAGGGGCTGATGCGTTGCTCTTTCATCTCCGAGAAATCATTATGTCCCATGCCGGTCTTGTGCCTTATGTATCCCACTGTTGCCGGTTCGTTGAAGAACCGTGCCGCAAACCGCTCCGCTGTGGTCAGCGTCCCTCCGCTGTTTCCTCTTATGTCTATTATCAGTCCGCGGCAGGTCATCAGGTGCATGAACATCTCGTCGAGATTGCCTTCTCCTATGCCGTTTGTGAAGCTCTCGTATCTCACATAGCCTATGTTGTCGTCGAGCACTCGGTATTTCAATCCCGCCGCAATCTTGTAGTCTGTGCCGAGGTAGCGTCTCAACAGCGTGTCGCTGACGTTTGCCGGGAAGTTCTCGTGCCAGCTCCAGTATCGTGCGAAGTCATAGGATGTCGACAGGTTGACATGCCCGTCGCGCAGTTCGCCCAGCATGTCGGCCAGCACCTCGAAGAGTTGGTCGCTTGTCATGCCGTTGTTTATCCTCACTTTATATTTGTTGTATGTCTCGTTCCAGTCGAGGCCATACTCCTTGTTTTTGTAGTCGAAGAAACAATAATGCTCGTCTATAATCCTCCATAGTGCCTCGAAGTTGCCTTGCGGGGAGTTGTCATATTCCTCTTCGTCCACGCATGCTGTCATGGTCGCGGCGATGATAATTGCCGTCAGCATGGCGCGGCATACGTTCAGTGCGTTTTTTAACATGCTCATGGCCTGTAATGAATTAGTTTGAATTGCTTCACAAATCCTATCATGAACCTGTGCGAATAGACGTGCGATTTCAGATTGTTCACCTGTGCCTGGCGGTAATCGCCGAGGTAGCCTGCTCTCAGCGTCGTGCGCCTGCCAATGTTGACATCTATGGAAATCATCTGTCTGAAATTGGGCATGCTGACAAGTGTTGTCGGAACGATGTTGTGATCGTAGTCACCTCGTGAAAATATTTCGTAGTACGATTGCCCGTAGTTGGGACTGAACATAATTCCGGCCAGCGGCACGTCGAGTTCGTAGCGTACGGCCAGCGGAATGTTTCCTGCCTTGAACCTGTATGTGGCTATTCCAGACGGCATAATGCCGATGCCCATTCTTGCCTGGGCCGGATTGTTTCCGTTTGATGTGTTGTAGATAAAGCCCAGTTCTGCGTTTGCCAGCGCTCCCGCCTGCAGTGTGAGCCTGTCGCCGAGCAGATCCCATCTTCGGTATTTGCCCCAGAAGAAACTATATGAGCCTTCCATTTCGTCTGCCGTGTCGCTGCGATTGTGTGTGAGTGACAGTCCGGCCTGATGCTGTATGACAGTGCTCCACCGCCTTTCCGGTTTGCGACGTTCGGTGACGGAAAGGAAAGACATGCCCGTGCCGCTGAAATGTTCTTGCGAAAGATAAGTGTCGAGCAACTTGGTGGTTCCGGCTCCGATCATGTATGCAGACGTGGTTGTCCTGCCGTCTGCCACAGAGTCTGTCTGTGCCGATATTCCCGTGCAGCACAACAACAACAGTGCGGCGGGTATGGTTTTAATTGTTTTCATCAGGGAAAAGGCTCAACTGTCCGGTAATCTCGTCTATCACTTGCTGCTCCGACTTGCCTGCGTCGGGGTCCATGTTTTCCGGTTGCGTTACCGCGCTGCCGGTGGCTTTGCCGTCGTCCGTTTTGCCGTTTCCGTCGTTTCCTTCATCCTGTTCGTTGTCACTCATGTCCTGTTCCGGCTCGGGAAATCTTATCGGTTCCAGCTCCTCTATGCTTTCTATGTGCCATGTGGTTATGCGCTTGCCTTTGGCCTTGAAGCCTTTTACGGCGATAAACTGTTCGGCATCTATCTCCAGCGGTTCCCGGAACTCGTCCGCTCCGTTGAACGTGACTTTTATCCTCGGGTAAACCTGGTCGGTGAGCAGCACCGGACGACTGTTGGCGTTGTCTCCCAGATAGCTTTGCTTGCGCCGTGTGGCCTCCATTTGGAAACGCTTTATATATGGGTATCCGTCATTGTCCGCATCGAACAGCACGGCCGTCCACACTTTGGCGGCATCGAATTTCTCTATTATTTTAATATTGTCCTCGTAGTGGTTGTTCACGTCGAAGTTGGTGAGATAGAACTCGCCGTTGGTCAGTATCACCAGTATCATGTCGTCGTCATTGAACTCTCCCAGCAGCGTGCCGTGGTCATCATAGTTCAGTCGCTTCACGTCGGCGTCGAACCAAACCTTGCGCCCGCCGAGCGTTGAGTGCCCGTGGCTCTTCAGTCCAATTCTGTTTACCTGTTTTTTTGTCAGAATGTTGCCTTTTGACGTGCGGCCTTTGATTATCACTTCCGAGAAGTCCTTTTCGAGGAATATGCTTGTCTTGCGTTTCGACTGCACCTCCATCGGGTCGAGCGTCACTTTGATAATCTCGGCCTCGCCGTTGGGATTGGCCGTGAAGTACATCACTTTCGAGCCCGGTGTGCCTGAGGTGAGGTCGTTCTCGCGGTCGCGCGATATTCCCGTCACGTTGAAGCGCTTGATGTAGCAAGGGCCTTTTCGGCCGTCTCGGTATACCACGTTGTATATAGTCCGCTTGTCGTTCTTTTTGAAAACGCCGAGATGCAGTATGTTTTTGCCCACGAATATCTTGTCGGCCACGCGCACCACCTTGTATTTTCCGTCTTTGTAGAAGATGATGATGTCGTCTATGTCGGAGCAGTTGCACACGAACTCGTCTTTTTTCAGGCTTGTACCGATAAATCCGTCCTGCCGGTTGATATACAGTTTCTCGTTGGCTTCTACCACCTTCGATGCCTCGATGGTGTCGAAGTTCCTTATCTCGGTGAGTCTCGGGTGGTCTTTTCCGTATTTGTCTTTGAGGAAGGTGAACCAGTTGGCCGTCACCTCCACCATGTTGGCCAGGTCGCGGTCGATATTGTCTATCTCGGCTTTTATGCGAGCCATGAGTTCCTCGGCTTTCTCCTTGTTGAACTTCAGTATGCGCTGCATCTTTATTTCAAGCAGTTTGAGAATGTCGTCTTTCGTCACCTCGCGCACCAGTTGGGGATAATACGGCGTGAGACGTTCGTCTATATGCTCGCACACGGTGTCCACGTCGGGCGCCTGTTCAAACTTGCGGTCTTTGTATATGCGTTCCTCGATGAATATCTTTTCGAGCGAGCTGAAATGATATTGTTCGAGCAGTTCGCCCTTGCGTATTTCCAGTTCCCGGCGGATGAGGTCTTTCGTACGGTCGACAGAGGCTCGCAGCACGTCGCTCACATTGAGGAATTTTGGCTTGTCGTCCTCTATCACACAGCAGTTGGGCGATATGTTCACCTCGCAGTCGGAGAAGGCGTAGAGTGCGTCGAGTGTCTTGTCGCTCGACACTCCCGGTGCCAGATGCACGATAATCTCCACCTGTGCCGCCGTGTTGTCTTCCACCTTGCGTGCCTTTATCTTGCCTTTCTCTATCGCCCTGAGAATGGAGTCTATGAGCGTGGCCGTGGTCTTTCCGTATGGTATCTCGCGTATCACGAGTGTCTTGCTGTCGCGCTTTTCTATCTTAGCCCTTACTTTGAGGCTTCCTCCGCGCTGTCCGTCGTTGTATTTCGATATATCTATGCTTCCGCCTGTGGGGAAGTCGGGATACAGCCGGAAGTCCTGGCCGTGCAGATAGCTCACGGCCGCATCGCAGATGTCACAGAAATTGTGCGGCAATATCTTTGAAGACAGACCCACGGCGATGCCTTCGGCACCCTGCGCCAAGAGCAGCGGGTACTTGACAGGCAGCGTGATAGGCTCTTTGTTTCGCCCGTCATATGATAACTGCCATTCAGTGGTCTTCGGGTTGAACACCGTGTCGAGAGCGAATTTGGACAATCGTGCCTCGATGTATCGCGGAGCGGCGGCCCGGTCGCCGGTAAGTATGTTTCCCCAGTTGCCCTGCGTGTCCACGAGCAGGTCTTTCTGTCCTATCTGCACGAGGGCGTCGCCGATGGAGGCGTCGCCGTGCGGGTGAAACTGCATAGTGTGTCCCACGATGTTGGCCACTTTGTTGTATCGTCCGTCGTCCATGCGTTTCATCGAGTGCAGTATTCTCCGCTGCACGGGTTTCAGCCCGTCCTCGATGTGCGGCACGGCTCTTTCGAGTATTACGTATGACGCATAGTCGAGAAACCAGCTCTGATACATGCCGCTCAGGTGGTGCACCGCCGATGCGTCGAACCTGTTTACCGGTGTGTAGTCGGAGTGTTCCCCGTTAATGTTCTCTTCGATAATCTCGTTGTCTGTAATCTCGTCGCTCATAAATATTGTTTTATCTCAAATTTGCCTCAAAGTTAATGATTTTTTTTCAGTCGGCCAAGTTTTGTGCCAAAAGCCTTTGTCGCAGGCAGTCCGTCGTCCGATTGCCATCAGGTGCCAGTAGGGTGTTTTAATTTGGCTGATGAAATCGCTGTGTTCTTTCAGTATAGGATAGTGGTTGTAAAAAAATATCCGCAAGCCGACAGCCTGCCGCTTGTGCATATTTATGCGGTTTGTGGGTGCGGTCGTAGGGAAAATCCTTTGCTTTTTGATAGAAATACGGTTGCCGGCGGCTGTTTTTGTGTCGGGATGGCCGTTGTCGTGCAACGGGCGGTCCGTTGCAATGCGTTTAGACACCCGTTGCCTTCCGTTTAGTATCCCGTTGCAAGGTAACGGGTATCCGAATGCAAGGCAATAAATGCCATATAATCATTAATAATATGCAAAAAGCAACAGGCTCGCGACAATTAGTGTCGCGAGCCTGTTGGCAAAGCCACGGTCAAGGTGGCGTAATGTTATTAATATGTGACAGGCGGCAGCGGGGAGTGTGGCATCTCTCTTGCAGGTCAAAAATCACGGTGTCAAAATTTGCATATTTATGCGCTCGGGAGGTTCGGATATACGATCGTGTATGTCATGTTTGTAAAATTTTATCATAATCATGGGCGATAGGATGATTGTTCTTACCGGCAAATTTAGCAAAAAACGCATCGTCATGCAAGCATCATCACGATACACTTCGCTATATATCGGCGTGTAATTGGTATTGGCGGCAGGAGTGTGAATATGCGTCCTGTTGGCGTAAGACGCACATACTGATGAGTGTTTTTATCCTTTTGCCTCTCATTTTTATATGGAAAATACCCTTTACTCTCGTGAAAAAAAGGTATCTTTGCATGCAGATTTCGAAATTTACAAAATATATTATGGCACAAGAAGACGTTTTTAAGAAGATTGTATCCCATTGCAAGGAATACGGTTTCGTGTTTCCCAGCAGCGACATCTATGATGGATTGGGAGCCGTTTACGACTACGGTCAGAACGGTGTGGAACTGAAAAACAATATCAAGGAATACTGGTGGAAAAGCATGGTGCTGCTGCACGAGAACATCGTGGGCATAGACTCGGCCATATTCATGCATCCCACGATATGGAAAGCTAGCGGGCATGTGGACGCGTTTAACGACCCGCTCATCGACAACCGTGACTCGAAGAAGCGTTATCGTGCCGATGTGCTGATAGAGGACCAGATGGCCAAATACGACGAGAAGATCGAGAAAGAGGTGGCGAAAGCCCGCAAGCGTTTCGGAGACTCGTTCGACGAGGAACAGTATCTGGCAACGAGTCCGCGCGTGCTCGAGATCAAGCAGAAACGTGATGCGCTGCATGAGCGTTATGCCGAGGCAATGCAGGGTCCCGACTTGGAGGCTCTCAAACAGATAATCATCGACGAAGAGATTGTAGACCCTATATCGGGCACCAAGAACTGGACCGATGTGCGCCAGTTCAACCTTATGTTCTCCACGGAGATGGGAGCGTCTGCCGACAGCTCGAGCAAGATATACCTGCGCCCTGAGACTGCACAGGGAATATTCGTCAACTATCTCAACGTGCAGAAGACCGGCCGCATGAAGATACCTTTCGGTATAGCCCAGATAGGCAAGGCGTTCCGTAACGAGATTGTGGCGCGCCAGTTTATCTTCCGCATGCGCGAGTTTGAGCAGATGGAGATGCAGTTCTTCGTGAAGCCGGGCACCGAGCTTGACTGGTTCCCGAAATGGAAGCAGACCCGTATGGCATGGCATCAGGCTCTCGGCTTCGGAGCTGATAACTATCGTTTCCACGACCACGACAAACTGGCCCACTATGCCAACGCCGCCACGGATATCGAGTTCCGCATGCCGTTTGGTTTCAAGGAGGTTGAGGGTATACACAGCCGCACCAACTTCGACTTGTCGCAGCACGAGAAGTTCTCAGGCCGGTCAATAAAATACTTCGACCCGCAGAGCAACGAGAGCTACACTCCGTATGTGATAGAGACGTCTATCGGCGTGGACCGTATGTTCCTTTCCATCATGTGCCACTCGTTCGAGGAAGAGAAACTCGAAAACGGCGAGACACGTACTGTTCTCAAACTGCCAGCGGCCCTCGCTCCGGTGAAACTGGCTGTGATGCCGCTTGTCAAGAAAGACGGCCTGCCCGAGAAAGCCCGTGAGATAATAGACAGCCTGCGTTTCCACTTCAACTGTCAGTACGATGAGAAAGATACCATAGGCAAGCGTTATCGCCGTCAGGACGCAATAGGTACGCCATATTGCGTGACAGTGGATTACGACACGCTGAAAGACAACACCGTGACACTGCGTTTCCGTGACACGATGGAGCAGGAGAGAGTGAGCATCTCTGAGCTGAACAGCATCATCGAAGACAAGGTGAGCATTGCGAGCCTTTTGAAAAAACTGCAATAAATGAAGAAAACCAAGATATTAACGCTCGCCATGATGCTGTTCTCGATAATGTTGGGAACGGCATCGTGCAGCGAGGAAGACGATACGGTAGAGGAATTTCCCGACTGGCAGGCTAAAAACAACACATTCTTCAACCATCTGAGCGATTCGGTGAGCTCACTGCTCGCCGCTGACCCTGCACGGACGGATTGGAAAAGGATAAAAAGCTGGTCGAAGCCGTCGGATGTGGCAGGTGTCAACACCGACTATATCATCGTTCACGTGGAAGAGGCCGCTGCGCCCGAAGTGACCGGGTCGCCCATATATACCGATACGGTTACGGTGAGCTATATGGGCAGACTGCTTCCTTCCGTATCTTATCCTTCGGGCTTTGTGTTTGACAGGACGTTCGAGGGGGAATATGACAAGGAGCTTAGCGCAAGTGTGAAATTCGCTATCGGCGACCAGAACGGAACCGGTCTTGTAGACGGTTTCGCCACGGCATTGCAGAACATGCGCCGAGGTGACCGTTGGACGGTGTACATCCCTTATCAGCTTGGCTATAAAAGTACGGCCAGTGGCGGCATTCCCGCATTCAGCACTCTCATATTCGAGATTGTGCTGCAAGACTATTGGGGAGCGAAAGAAGTTTCTTGAACAGGAGATTTTTTTTAGAAATTAAGGGAGTTCTTTTTAGAGAAGTTAAGGGAGTTAAAGAAGTTGTCGCAGGCTGTCGCCTGCTTGAAGTTAAAGACATTACTCTTGTTGCGTGACCGTATCACGGTGTTTTCAAGAGATACACAATATACAAATAATCAAAGCATTTGTCTTTAATTTCAAGCAGGCGACAGCCTGCGACAACTTCTTTAACTCCCTTAACTTCTCTAAAAAGAACTTCCTTAACCCCTTAATCTGCCTTGTTCCATGCCTGTGATGCCTGATATTTGAAGATAAATTTATTCAGAAACATTTAACCGTACAAATGTACGACTCTTAATATATCATTACTGCCGCTTCTCCCCGTCCGCCCTGCTTCTCGACTTTGTCACGAGCCATACGCCTGAGAAAACAAGGACAACAGCAACGGCGTGGGCGGGTAGAAAAACGCCGAGACCGGTGATTACGCTCACCAATACGGAGACGAGCGGCTGCACGTAGTTGTATATGCTGACGACTGTGGGCCGCAGGGTGTGCTGTCCTATCATGGTGAGAATATAGCTTAGATATGTCGCCACGAAGACCACATATCCGGTTTCAATCCATGTCTTGACAGGCACTGCGGCGAAATCTATCGCCGTGACGCTGCCAAAAGAAAATGGCAGGACCATGAACGTGGCGAAAGTGAACATCCACTTGTTTATCGTGAATACCGAATAGCGCTTGATGAGCGGACTGAACAGCGACAGGTAGAGTGCGAACGAGAACTGGGCAAACAGGCACAGCAGGTCGCCGCGGATGTCGCCGACACGGGAATTCACGGCGGCTGCGCTGGTGAGGATGAGTATCAGCGCGCCGCTGCATCCCATGAGCACGCCCGTGGCTTTCTTGCCGGTAATCGGCTCTTTGAGAATGAGCGCCGACAGGATCATGGCGAATATCGGCATTGATGTGGTCACGATACTGGCGTTAATCGGAGAGGTGATGCTCAGGCCGATGGTATAGCAGCACTGGTTGAGAACGAGGCCGAGAAGGGCGGCGAAGAAAAACATCGCTATGTCCTTGCCGGGTACATGCTCGCGCCTCACAAAAAATGAAGTGAGCCAGAACAGCACTGCCGCCCCGCATACCCGAAACGTGACTAAGTCTATACCCGTGATGCCGTGGGTCATGGCGTCTTTGCCGAGAGGAGCCATCAGCCCCCAGAACGCGCAGGCAAAGAACATACTGAGATGAGCGGTCAACGCTCTTTTGTTATCCATCTTTTTCTTTATTATTGAAAAACCGCTGCAAAATTACATATTTATTGAGAATAATACGTATATTTGCGGAAAGGAATTTCATATTGACGGATATGCAGAAATACGCTGACTACATCGCCCAGATAGAGATAGACTCACTGTGGAGCGGCAAGAAGCACATTGTGTGGAACCTTGACCAGAAGGTGAACATACTGAGCGGAATAAACGGGGTGGGCAAGAGCACTATATTAAACAAGGTGGTGAAAGGGCTTGTCCATGGCGGAGAGTTTACCAGCAATGTGGTTGCCGGAGTGCGGATGAAGGTCGTTCCGGAAGACGCGCGGTGGATAAGGTATGACGTGATACGCAGTTTCGACCGCCCGTTGATGACGAGCGAGCTGGTAAACAAGGTGGTGGACGCGTCGGTGACAACGGAGCTTGACTGGCAGTTGTATCAGTTGCAGCGCAAGTATCTTGACTATCAGGTGAACATCGGTAACAGGATAATAGAGGTGTTGCAGTCGGGTGAGGCAGACGGAGCGCAGCGTGCGCAAGAAATCTCTGAGCCGAAAAAGAAATTCCAGGATATGATAGACCGGTTGTTTGCAGAGACCGGTAAGCGGTTGATACGCACGAAGAATGATATCGCATTCTCGCAGATAGGCGAGGTGCTCACTCCGTACCAGCTGTCGAGCGGAGAGAAGCAGATGCTCGTGATACTGCTGACCGTTCTCATAGAAGACAATCAGCCGTATGTCCTTTTCATGGACGAGCCGGAAGTGAGCCTGCACATAGACTGGCAACAAAGGCTTATAGACATGATAATAGACCTTAACCCCAATGTGCAGATAATACTGACGACCCATTCTCCGGCAGTGATAATGAACGGATGGATGGACAAGGTGACGGAGGTAAGCGACATAACAATATGAATATGGGCAGGCGGTTGAAAGACAGCATCACGTCTGGGTATTTCGAGGCGGCCAACAGGATGACCTCGAAAGACGCGCGGCGGAGAATCGTGGCTTATGTGGAAAGCTACGATGATGTGTTCTTTTGGCGTACGGTGCTCAGCGGCTTTGAGGACGAGACGTGTTATTTTGAAGTCATGCTGCCGTCGAAAGGCACTTTGCGCAGAGGCAAGAAATCGGTTCTGATGAGCGTGATTGCCGATAACGCTGGGAAGGACATGATAGCGTGTGTGGATGCCGACTACGATTATCTGATGCAGGGACGGACCGTATCGTCGCAAAAGATACTTGAAAATCCTTTCGTGTTTCATACTTATGTCTATTCGATAGAGAATTACCAGTGTTTTGCCGCCTCGCTGCATGATGTGTGTGTGATGGTGACGCTAAATGACCATGCAATTTTCAACTTTACGGAATATATGCGGCAATATTCAGAGGCATGTTATCCGCTGTTTGTATGGTCGATATGGGCTTATCGCACTGAAAATTATGATTATTTTTCTCTGTCAGATTTCACGAAAGTGATAGATCCGGGAGGGTTCAACGTGTTTGCTCCGCAAGTGGCGATAGACAATCTGCGGCGCAAGGTGTCACGTAGGGTTAATGTTTTGCGTCAGCATTTTCCCAGGGCGAAAGAATCCTATCTTGCGCTTAAGGACGAATTGCGGCAGCTCGGAGTCACTCCCCAAAACACATATCTGTACATACAAGGTCATCATATATTCGATACCGTGGTGGTGCCGATAGTGACAAAGGTGTGCAATCAGTTGAGAATGGAGCGTGAAAGGGAAATACAGGTTACGTCTGCACACCGGACGCAGATGCGAAATGAATTGTCCTGTTATGAAAACAGCATCGAGGATGTTCGATCGATGCTGAAAAAAAATGTTGGTTATATTAATAGTCCGCAATTCAACAGGCTGCGGAAAGATGTGGAATTGTTTGTCGAACGGTTGAAGACCGGTAGGTAATCAAGTGTCGTTTGTCAGTTGTTGACGCATTAATCGTATAGGCGCCCCATGATATGTATCATGCCTGTTCATACTGCCTTAAACATGGATGGTACATCGTGATTTGGTTTTATGGAGGCCAAGAAACAATGGACATGCGTTATTCATACGTGTATGGATTCTCATTTCAGATGTATGTTTCAAGGAATTTTATGTCTCCGGTGATGTTCACGTGGTTCATTTCGGCCGGGATGAGCAGTGTTTTACCCATTCCGAATATTGTCTCGTTGCCATCTTCGTCTGTCAGGGTTCCTTCTCCTTTAAGTCCGATGAGTATCACGAAACTGTCGAGTTCAGAGTAGTCGAGGGTCATCGGCTCGTCTATATCGTATACGGCAGTGTTGAACAACGGACTTTCCACGATTTGGACACCCTCGTTTTTGACGGGAGTATAATCGGTCTTATATGACTCTTTCACCTCGTAATCTATGGATTCGGCCGCCTTTTCGGTATGCAGCTCCCTGAGATTGCCGTCTTTGTCTTTTCTGTTGAAGTCATAAATACGGTATGTGACATCACTTGTCTGCTGTATTTCGGCGAAGAAACAGCCTTTGCCTGTGCTGTGAATACGTCCTGCGGGAATAAAGAAACAGTCTCCCTCGTTCACCTCATATTCGGTAATGACATCGCATATAGTGTTTTTTCGCACCATGTCCTTGTACTCTTCGGGAGTGATATGCTGTTTGAGGCCCAGCAAAATCTTTGCGCCCGGCTCAGACTTCATCATATACCACATCTCTGTTTTACCGTTGGGATGGCCGTGTCGGCCGGCAGTTTCGTCATCGGGGTGTACCTGTATGGATAAATCGCGGCATGCGTCAATGAATTTTATGAGTAGCGGAAACCTGTTTCCGAAACGTTTGTAGTTGTCGTTTCCCACCAGTCTCCCTTTCAGCTCGGCCACGACATCATTCAGTCTTCGGCCTTCGTATTCACCGTCGGCCACCACGGTCTCATTGTTTTCAAGGCCGGAAATCTCCCAGCTCTCTCCCACTTGTTTGAGAGATTGGCTTGAATGCTTGAACGGTAGGATTTTATCGCCTCCCCATATCGTTTGCTTAAACAGGGGAACAAATGTTAATACTCTCATATTCTTGCAACTTTTTATCATTCTTTTGTATGTGTTGACAGCATATTAAAAGGTGTGGTCTAAGTTCGGTTTCCTTTATTTGTCGGTGTCATTAATTCTATTTCTCAAGGTTCTTTTCACTATCTGTCAGTTGTCTTTCCAGTATCCTGGTGTGAAAAGCACGAATACCGACATAATCTCTATACGTCCCATGAGCATCAAAAGGGAGCATATCCATTTTATACCGTCCGGCAACGTGCTCCAAGACATTTCCGGACCTATTTGCGTTCCGAGCGTGGGGCCTACGTTACTCATGCAACTCAAGGCTATGGTTATGGCGTTGGTGTTGTCTATTCCCACGGAAATCATTATTGTAGCGGCAATCAGGCACATGAGGACGTATGCGGCAAAGAACGCAAGCAGGGTGGAAATCTTTGATTGGGATATACTCATTCCGTTTACTTTCACCGGCAATACGGCATTGGGATGCAGTATTTGTTTGAATTCATTGCGTATCACTTTCAATACAATGACACCGCGGATACACTTGAACCCGCCGCTTGTCGAGCCTGCGCATGAGCCTATGAACATGCACGCTCCCAGTATTACCCATGTGATGTGGGGCCATGTCCCGGCGTCATCGTTGAAAAGTCCGGTGGTGGTGATGAAAGAGATGACTTGGAACAATGCGCTTCTGAAAGCCCTTTCGATGCCATAGTCCATTCGTGTTATCAGCAAAAACATTATCATTGCCGTGGCCGTGACGATGATGCCGATATATAATCTGAACTCTGAGTTCTTCAGCATTGTGTCAAACCGGCCTTTGAATATCATCATATAGAGCAGCGTGAAGTTGAGGCCGGCAAGGAACTGGAAGAGAATGCCTGTGTATTCTATTATCGGCGAACCGAAGTATGCCGTACTTTCATCATGCGTTGAGAAACCGCCGGTGGCCGTTGTAGACATGGAGTAGTTCAAACTGTCGAACAGACTCATTCCCGCAGCCCAGAACGCGCCCATGCATGCCACGGTAAGGGCAAGATAGATAGACCATATCCACTTGGCATTCGTGCTGAGCCTGGGGTGCATCTTTGAGCGGATCGGACCGGTGGCTTCCGCTGCAAACACTTTGACGCTGCCGCCTACCATCGACGGTAGGATGGCAATGGTGAAGAATACAATACCGAGGCCGCCTATCCATTGCGTCAGCGAGCGCCAGAACAATATGCCGTGGGGCAGTCTTTCCACGCTGTCGAGTATTGTGGCTCCGGTTGTCGTAAATCCCGACATCGTCTCAAAATAAGCGTCGGCTACGTTGGTTATGTATCCGCCGATCAGGAAAGGGCACATACCGAAGAAACTGAATATTATCCACGTTGCCGTGACCACGAAGTAAGCATCCCGCCTGCTCATGTTGTTTGATGCCCCGCGACCCAGATATTTGAAAATAAAACCTATTCCGATGGTCGCTATCATTGATATTAGGAATGCCATGGAGTCGTCTTCCCCGTAATATAACGATATGATAAAGCAACAGAACATGAAGCCGCATTCGAGAAAAAGCAACTGGCCGATGATTTTCGATATGGTTCTGAAGTTTACCATAATGAACTGGTCTTAAAATATTTCTCCACCTTTTTCAGATTATGTTCATGGAAGAAGACCATGACCGAGTCACCCTCTTCAATCTGCGAGTTTCCGTTCACGAGCATGCCAACCCCTTTTCTTACCAGTCCGCCAATTGTCACTCCGAACGGCAGTCCGAGCGATTTTACCGGCTTTTTTGTCACCGGCGAACCTTTTGCGGCCGTGAATTCGGCCACGTCCGATTCCACCATCATGAGCGAACGCATGTTGCTGACATCGGCGTCAAGCATCATTTGGTGTATGTGGTTTGCCGCTATTGTCTTCTTGTTGATTATTGTTCCGATATCAAGCTCTTCCGCCATGTTGACGTAATCAAGGTTCTCAACCGTGGCAATGGTCTTGTGTACACCCAGTCTTTTTGCCGTCAGGCATGCGAGTATGTTTGTCTCGGCGTTTCCTGTCAGTGCCACAAAAGCCTGGGCGTTCCTTATGCCTTCCTCCTCAAGCAGGCTGATGTCCCGTCCGTCGCCGTGTATTACCATTGTGTCCGAGTCGTCGAGCAGCTGGTTCAGCCGCTCGCAGCGTTTCTCGTCTATCTCAATGATCTTTATGTTCATGTTGTCGGGCGCTGTCAGGGCAGTCCTTACAGCCGTCTTGCCGCCTCCCATGATGATAACGTTCTTCACGTCTTCATAGTGCTCCTTGCCTACTATCTTGCGTATATATGGTAAATACTCCTTTGTGGTCATGAAAAAAGCCATGTCGCGGTCGTGCAGCTCGTCGTTTCCGCTTGGTATTATCGCCTCGGCTCCGCGCTTGATTGCCACTATGTGGTACGGATCGTCAGGGCCGCATAGTATCCGCAGCGGTTGGTTCAGGATCTCGCATTGCTCATGCAGTTTGATGCCGAGCATCACCAGATTGCTGCTGTGCACGTTCCAGTGCAGCCTTGCCCAGCTGAGTCTCAGTCCGTTCACGATGTCTACCGCGGCCAATGCCTCGGGATAAATGAGCGAGTCGAGCCCCATTCTCTTGAAAAACGATTCGAGGCTTGGTGCCAGATACTCATAGTTGTCTATCCTCGCCACTGTCTTTTTAGCTCCGAGCGAGTGCGCTATGATACATGCGTTTATGTTTGTGCTCTCTTCCGGTGTCACGCCGATGAACAGGTCGGCGTTGTATACTCCGGCTTCTTTCTGTGTTTTGATGCTTGTCGGAGAACCTTGCAGTGTCATTATGTCGCATTCACGGTCGAGATTGCCGAAGCGTGCTTCGTCATCGTCTATCAGAGTACAGTCCTGATGGTCTTTCGACATCAGTCCGGAGAGGTGTGTTCCGACGGCTCCAGCGCCGGCAATGACTATTTTCATTCTGTTATTTTCTTTTTAATACTGTCTTTGTCCAAGCCTACTATCTCCCGTAACTGCTCTACCGTGCCGTGTTCAACAAATTCGTCGGGCAGTCCCATGCGTTCTATTTCGGGATAGTGGCCGCGGTCTGCCATCCATTCCTGTATTGCCGAGCCGAATCCTCCGGCTCTCGCTCCGTCTTCCACGGTGATTATTCTATGGAATTTTGCCGCCACCTCATTCAGGAGTTCTTCGTCGAGCGGTTTCAGGAAGCGTATGTCGTAGTGCGCCACAGACAACCCCTCGTTCTCCTTCTCGGCCTCTTCTATAGCCTGTGCCACGGTGTTTCCTATCGGACCTATTGTCAGCACGGCAGTGTCCCTGCCGTCTTTCAGCCTGCGTCCGGTGCCCACTTCTATTTCCTCAAGCGGGCATTTCCAGTCTTTCAGCACTCCTTTTCCGCGCGGATACCTTATCACGAACGAGCCTTTGCCCGGCAGTTGTGCCGTATACATCAGTCGTCTCAGTTCGTGTTCGTTCATCGGTGATGCTATCGTCAGGTTCGGAACGGCCCGCAGGGCCACCATGTCGAAAGCCCCGTGGTGTGTAGCCCCGTCTTCGCCCACCAGTCCGGCCCTGTCGAGGCAGAGCACTACGGGCAGGTTCATGATCGCCATGTCGTGTATGATGTTGTCGTAAGCTCGTTGTGCGAAAGCACTGTATATGTTGCAGAACGGTTGCAGGCCTTCTTTCGCCATGCCTCCCGAGAATGTCACTGCGTGTCCTTCGGCTATGCCCACGTCGAATGTTCTGTCGGGCATGGCTTGCATCATGATGTTCATCGAGCATCCCGTCGGCATGGCGGGAGTCACTCCCACGATGTTCGGATTGCGCTCCGCCAGTTCGAGCAGCGTGTGCCCGAATACGTCCTGATACTTCATCGGGCTGTCGTCCGACCGGTTTTCTATGCGCTCTCCTGTATCCACGTCAAACTTTCCGGGCGCGTGCCATATCGTGGCCGCTTTCTCTGCCGGCTCATATCCTTTGCCTTTCGTGGTGTGAAGGTGCAGCAGTTTGGGGCCTTTCATGTCTTTCAACTGCTTCATTATGCGCACAAGCTCTTTCACGTTGTGCCCGTCGAAAGGTCCGAAGTACCTTATGTTCAAGCCTTCAAAAATATTCTGTTGGTGGCTGATTGCCGCTTTGAGGGCGTTTCCCAGTCGTATCAGTCCGTTGCGCCTGTCGTCTTTGAGGTAGCCTTTCGAGCGCAGCCAGTTTCCTGCTTTAAATCTCAGTGCGTTGTAAGTCTCGTTGGTGTTCAGCTCGAGCAGATATTGTTTCATTCCTCCCACGCTCCTGTCTATGCTCATGTTGTTGTCGTTCAGCACTATGAGCATGTCGTTGGGTGTGGATGATACGTTGTTAAGCCCTTCAAATGCAAGTCCGCCGCTCATAGCCCCGTCGCCGATCACGGCCACCACATGTCTCTGCCCGGATTGTGTCTTGGCTGCCACCGCCATTCCGAGCGCGGCCGATATGGAGTTGCTGGCATGTCCGCATACGAACGTGTCGTATTCGCTCTCTTCCGGCGATGGGAACGGTCTGATGCCGTTCAGCTTGCGGTTGGTGCAGAACTGTTCTCTCCTGCCGGTCAGTATCTTGTGCCCATAGGCTTGATGCCCCACGTCCCACACAATGCGGTCGTCAGGTGTGTCGAATACATAATGCAGGGCCACCGTGATTTCCACCGCACCGAGGCTCGACGCCAGGTGTCCCGGGTTTACGGAAAGCTCTTCTACAATGTCCTTGCGTAGCTTTTCACAGACTTCCGGAAGCTGTTCAACATTTAGTTTTCGCAGATCATCCGGGTATTTAATGTGGCTCAAAAGGCCCAAATCATCTTGTCTCACTATATATCTTTCATGTATAATATGTGCAAAGATACGCTTTTATTTTTAAATAGGCCTTTATGTAACGATAATTTAGCGGCTTTTGCGATGATATTCGACATGGGTCAATTATGTGTCTTTCTGTGTCCCGTCGACTCTTTGTGACCTCGGGCGTGTGTTCTCAGCAGCCGTTGCAGTGGCAGTTTTCTGTCTCGAATTCGAGTGTGGTGTGGGTTATCCCGGCTTCGGCAAGGACTTTTTTTATGTCGGTTTTCGTCTGCTCCATGGCATTGATGTCGCTTGTTACGACATGTGCCGTCAGTGCGTTTGTAGTGGTGCTTATGGCCCAGATGTGTATGTGGTGCACGTCCTTAACGTTGTGTCTGTCCCTTATCATCTTCTCTATCGCCTCTGTGTCTATGCCTTCCGGTGTGCCGTCGAGAGACAGTCTGAGGCTTTCCGATAGCAGGCGCCATGTCGACGCGAGTATTACCAAGGCTATTGCGATAGACACAATCGGGTCTATCACGTACCATCCGGTCATGCTTATAGCCATGCCCGACACCACCACGCCTGCCGATACCAGCGTGTCGGCCGCCATGTGCAGGAACGCTCCTCTCACGTTGATGTCGTTTTTCTGTCCCCGCATGAGCAGGATTACAGTCAGTCCGTTGATGATAATCCCGGCGGCGGCTGTCCATGACACTGCCGCGCCGTTCACTTCTGTCGGTTCGTAGAATTTGTGCGCGCTCTCTATCACTATCGCCCCGACGGCGGCGAGCAGAATGATTGCGTTGAGCAGCGATATGAGTACGGTGCTCTTTTTCAGTCCGTAGGTAAATCTTTTTGTGGAGTGGACCCTCGACAGTCTGAAAGCCACAAGCACGAGTGCGAGCGAGAACACGTCGCTCAGGTTGTGTCCGGCGTCGGATAGGAGCGAGAGCGAGTTCTCCGCCAGTCCCACCACAGCTTCTACTGCCACGAAAAGCAGGTTGATGAGTATGCAGAATATGAAAATCCTGTCTATCGTCCGCGGGGCGTGTACATGTACGTGTCCGCCGTGTGCGTGACTGTGTCCGTTATTGTTGCCTTGTTGTTTCATTTCTTCCATGTTTTTGCGCAAAGGTAATGAAACGTCTGTGCAATCCGGTTGCAAAGTGTGTGAAAAAATGTTCCGGCTATGTTTTCCGGTATTTTTCCGGCTCGTGACCGGTGATTTTTTTGAAAAAGGCGTTGAAACAGCTTTCCGAGCAAAAACCGAGTGCGGCCGATATTTCGGATGTTGTGAGGCCGTGGTCCATAAGCATGGTCTTGGCGGTCTTTATGCGGTGCAGGCTCACATAGTCCGCGGTGTGCTTGCCTGTCTCGTGACGCAGCAAGTCGTCGAGATATGCCGCCGATACTTTCAGGCCGGGTGCCATGTCTTGTGCTGTCGGTATCGTGCCTGTTGCCGCCATGTATTCGTCGATAGCCTTGTCGATGCGGCTTATCAGCCCGGTGTTGACATCGTGTCGCGTGATGAACTGCCGTGCATAAAACCGTTCCGAGTAATTGAGCAGCGTCTCGATATGGTTGCATATCAGTGTCTTGCTGAACTTGTCCACTCCGTGACGCAGTTCGCTCTTCACTCCGTCTATGCACCGCTGCGCTGTTTCCGCCTCATGGAAAGACAGGTGCAGTGCCTCGTCTCCGGCATATCCGAAGAATGTATGTCTGCCGAATGCCAGTCCGAGTGGCGTACAGCTAATGATGTCGGGGTGGAACAGGAGTATTGCCGCCTTGTCCGCGTTTTTCGTTAAAACGGTCTTTCCCGGCCTGCGAAACTGCATTGTGGCGTATGAGAAATCGCATCTCATGCGTCCGAGATGCCGCCCGCCGTCAGGAAAAGACGCCATCATCACCGAATAACAATCACCGCACCTGAATGCCTTGTCTTGTCCGTCGGCACATACCACGCCGACAAGCGGGTGTCGTGTCTCTTCGCCGAAGAGACAGTTGCATCCACAGACTGTGGATGTCTCCGTTATGTATCCCATCTTACGTGCGTCAGACCGTTTCCTTCCTGTATTCGCTCGGTGTCTTGCCCACCCCGCGCTTGAAGTATCTCGTGAAGTGCTGCGAGTACTGGAATCCGAGGTCATACGATATTTCGTTTACCGACTTCTTGGTGCCCAGCAGTTCGTCTTTCGCCAGTTCTATGATTTTCGTCTGTATGAACTCCTGCGGGGTACGGCCCGTCTCTTTCTTCACCAGGTCGCCGAAGTAGTTTGGCGACAGGAAGCACCGCTCGGCGAAATACTTTACCGACGGCAGTCCGTCGCGCCGTGCCGTGCTGCCTCGGAAGTAGCCGTTCAGTTCGTCCTCAAACCGTGTCAGTATGTCGCGGTTCGCCTCGTTGCGGGTGATGAACTGCCGCTCGTAGAAGCGCATGCAGTAGTCGAGCAGCAGCTCGATGTTGCGGCATATCAGTTTCCGGCTGTGCTTGTCTATGGGGCGTTCCAGTTCGTCGTTGATTTTTCGGAGACAGTCCTTGAATATCCCTTTCTCTTCTTCCGACAGGTGCAGGGCTTCCCGCGACGAGTAGTCGAAAAACGAGTACTGTTTTATCTCTCTGCCGAGCGACGTGCCGCGGATGATGTCAGGATGAAACAGCAGGCCGATGGCGTTGGGGCTGAAGTCGGGCAGATGCTTCACATGCACCACCTGTCCCGGGGCGAAGCTCGTCACGGTGCCCTCCTGATAGTCATACGGCTGGCGGCCGTAGGTGATGTCGCCGCAGTATGTCTGTTTGAGAAACAGGGCGTATACCTCGTACCGGTATGTCACCTCGGCGGGGCCGGGATCGGTGCCGTTGAGGTCGACCACGGTCACGAGCGGATGCCGTGTCTCGAATCCTTGACTCTTGTTGTACTCGTCTATCGAACTAATCGTAATCAGGTTGTCCATCGTTCCAATGTTTTTGTTTGTTCCTACTGCCCGAATTCCAGGCATAATGGTTTTTGCAAAGGTAGCGAATAAATCCCGATAACACCGCAACCCGCATTACAGAAAAATGTAACCATATTACGTTTGGTTGTTTATGCGTGCCGTAAAGCATTGTTAAAATATCGTGGTGTATATGGAAGTGTATCGCGGTGAGGCTTGCTTCGACTTGCTTTTTATGTTAAATTTGTTGCGTGTTGAAACTAATTTAAACGTGGGAATGATGATAAATGTTTACAAAATAAAGAATGGGCATATGAGTGTGATACGCCGGAAGTGTATTTTTATGCAGTCTGACGATACTTTGATTTCTGATAAACGGCCGGTAGAGAAGTAGTTGCCTACATATTAATATCTTATCGGTGTATGCCGCAGCTCTGACTGCATGTATGCCGCAGCTCTGGCGGCATACATGCAGTCAGGCTCCCGACGCATTGCGTCGGGAGCTTTTTTGTTATATTTCGTGTCGTATCGGGGTGCTTTTTGCTTTGCGTTTGGATACCGGTTGGGTCGCGTTTAGACGCTAAACGCGACCCAACCGGTATCCAAACGCAAAGCAACGGGGTGCCTGTCTCAACCGGGCGGACGGCTGGCGTGCTCATTGTCTGTTTTCTGTCAAAAAACAAAGTGGATATAGCCGTGTGTCGTTTTCGTTTTGCATAAATATTATCTTTATGCGCATAAATATTCGGTTGGCGGCAGTATATTGTTGGCTGATGTTTTGTTTACATTTTATGGCGCCGGCATATTGACGTGCCGATGTTTTTTTGATAAATGACATCCGGTATCGGAAAAATTCGTATCTTTGCAATAAGACAGGCTACACCTTGACCCGGGATGACGTGCGTGTCGGAAGATTTGAGACATGTTTCGCGGCTCTCTGTTTGCGCTGTCTTTGAATAAGCGGAAAAAACTGTTGATTACTAAAACATACAACTTATTATATGAAGAAAAACGACATTCGCCTGGGCGGCATGATGGCGGCGCTGAGCGTCGTTCCGGCAGCCTCTCAGGCGGCAGACAACAGCCCGAAGGCCACTCCGGACAGGCCTAACATCATTTTCATACTTGCGGACGATATGGGATATGGAGACCTTTCGTGTTTCGGCAGCAAGCATGTGAAGACACCCAACATAGATCGGCTGGCGGCCACCGGCACCACCTTCACACAGTGCTATGCGGGCAGCGGAATATCATCCCCGTCGCGTTGCGCCCTTATGACCGGAAAGAACACAGGCAATACCACGATCAGGGACAACACGTGCACGGCCGGCGGCATAAAGGGGATAAAGATTTCGCCGAAAGGCGATACCACGTATATACGCCGGGCAAACCTGTTGCCTACGGACACCACTCTGGCCACGGTGGTGGGCGCGGCGGGTTACCGCACGTGTCTGGTGAACAAGTGGCATCTCGACGGGTACGACCCGCTGTCGGCTCCAAACCATCGTGGCTTCGATGAGTTCTACGGATGGACGATAAGCACGGTTCACTCAAACTCGCCTTATTATTATCCGTATTATAGGTTTGCGGGCGACAGTCTGATAACGATAGACGAGAATGCGCACGACCGGCATGTGAAGCACAATACGGATCTTTCAACCGAAGATGCCATCAAGTTCATCCGGCGCAACAGGGAGAACCCGTTTTTCCTTTATCTGGCATACGACGCGCCGCACGAGCCTTATATCATCGACAACACCGTGTGGTATGACGACCGGGACGACTGGTCGGCCGACACCAAGCGGTATGCCGCCCTCATTACCCACATGGACGAGGCGATAGGCAGGCTGATTGCCGAGCTTGACAAAATGGGGCTGAGGGAAAATACTCTCGTGATATTCGCGTCTGACAACGGGGCGGCCGTGCAGGCACCGATTGCCGAGCTTAATTGCAATGCGGGCTTCCGGGGACGCAAGGCACAGTTATATGAGGGCGGCATCCGTGTGCCAATGATTGTCAACCAACCTGGGCGTGTGCCGGTACGCAAGCTTGAAAACCTTGTTTATTTCCCCGACATCATGCCCACGTTCGCCGCTCTCACCGGAGCGACGTCCGCACTGCCGCAGAGGCTCAACGGTATGAACATACTGCCGCTGTTCTACGGCGGAGAGGCGGATACGGACGACAGGCTGTTGTACTGGGAGTTTCCAGGAAAGCAGCGCGCCGCGCGTCGGGGCGACTGGAAGTGCGTGACAATAAAGCCTGGCAGGCCGCTCGAACTGTACAACCTGAAAGACGACCCGGAGGAACGTGTCAATCTGGCCGACAAGTATCCGGAGATGGTGAAACGGTTTGACGAGGAGATGAAAGCCATGCGCACACCGTCGCCAAATTGGCCGCTTGAAGGTGAGACATTCTGATGTGTCAAAACGAATGTGACTGTATGCTCGTCGTTTAATCACTATTTATCGGCAAGTATTCCATTGCATCTTCCCGTTGTTGATTTTTTTATTATCTTTGCATCAGACAGGCTGTGTCTCGGTAATTTGAAACGAGTTTCATTACACTCGACTTGCACTGTCTTTTCAGAAGACAGGCTGCGTCTCGGTAATTTGAAACGAGTTTCATTACACTCGACTTGCACTGTCTTTGTCCTCGACTTGCGTAGCCTTGTCGACTGAATACGATAATAATAAAGATGCGACAACTATTATATATAGCGGGTATACTGATGTTTCTCACGGTGGGTTGCGGGAGAAACGATGACACGGGGCACATCAGTGAGGAGACAAGAAGACGGTTGAGGACTCTTGACGACTCGATAGATGCCATGTCGCCAAAATCATTGTCAATGATAGCGGGCGGCATGGCATCTGCCGTTGACAGCCTGACATGGTATGGATATTACCTGAGATACGCGAGATATTACTATCTGTCGCAGACTCCCGACTCCATGTTGCCGTACATCGACCGTACGCTCGATTTCGCGGATGGTCGCAAGCCCGGGCCGGCGGTGAACGGAATAAAGGCTTTCGCCCTTGAATTGAAAGCCGACTACAGCCACATGTACCGTAAAAATCACGATGAGGTGATAGGCCTTCACACCGAGGCTTACGACTTGATGATGAGGAGCGACAATAAGGGAAGTCTCCCCGAGATCTGCGCTAACCTTGCGGATGCCTATGCGCAAATCAGCGACATGGCACAGGCGGCCGCCTGGTATCGGCGGGCGCTGTTTCTTGTCGATTCGCTGAAAATGCCCGACACGAAAAACATTACCCTCTATCTCGGACTTGCCAACATATACATGCAGCTCAAAGACTATGACTCTTCGCTGCGCTACTATCAGGAGACGAGCAGATACTACGACCTCATGGCGCCGAACATGCAGGCTTATTATCTAAATAATTTCGGCAATTACTATTATTTCAGAAAGGATTACGGTGAGGCGCTCAAAGTGTTCCTCAGACTGGAAAGCATGCTTGACAAATACGGAAACGACGGAATGGCAATGGCTACGTGCCGTGTGAACCTTGCCGATGTGTACTTGAACCTTGGCGACGATTTGAAAGCCGAGGAGTATGTGGCGCAGGCTGAGCGGTTTTTCGCCGGCCACAGTGTGTATGCGGGAATGTATTACGCCAACTCGATACGCATCGCACTGGCGGTGAAGGCAGGACGGCCGCATGAGGTTGGGAAGATAATCGCGTCGGAGAAGTTTGCCGTTCCGGGTGATCATGCGCTCGTGGGGATACGCAACAAGTACATGAGGCTGTATCATGAGAGTACGGGCGGATGGAAAGCGGCCCTGAGAAGTCTCGAGGACGAGATGCGCGTGAGCGACTCGATAGAGGAGGCACGCAGCCACATGAGGGCTTCGGAGATCATGCAGAGACTCAAGGAGGACACGCTGTTGCTGCATCATGCCATTGAGATGAACGCCAAGGATATCGAGCTTAGGAACATGTGGGGCGTGGTGGCGGCGATAGTGGTGCTGACGCTGGTGGTCGCAATGCTCTGGGGCACATACACATACAAGCGTAAGCTGCGTACGGAGATGGACATGATGTATCTCAGGCTGGCGAACGTTAGAAACAGGATATCGCCGCATTTCATGTTCAACGTGCTGAACAATCACATGCATACCATGCGTGCGGAAGAGCGTGAGAGGCTGATGATGCTCGTGAAACTGCTGAGAGCGGATCTCGACATGTCGAGAAACATGTTCATCAGTCTTGCCGACGAGATTAATTTCGTAAAGTATTACGTTGATATCGAAAAGCCCATATTGGGCGATGATTTTGAATTTACGGTGGAAGTGCCCGACGATGGGACGCTTTCGGAAATCAGCGTGCCGTCCATGTTTGTGCAGATACTGGTGGAAAATTCAATAAAGCACGGCCTGAAAGGGAAAGACGGGACAAAGCGGCTGATCATAAAGGTGGATGCACTGCCCGGCTGTACTGTTGTCACGGTAGCCGACAACGGCAACGGATTTGACATGAGCCGTGTGCGTAGCGACAGGACAAGGACCGGGCTTGACATAATACGCCATACCATACGCATTATAAACGAAAGGAGAAAGCGGAACTTTATGAGGTTCGACATATCAAACCTGACGGATGGTGACGGAAATACGGCTGGGTGCGAGGCAAGGCTTACGATACCGGCCGATGTGCGGCCGTGAGTGAGGCGGATGTAACAAAACGAAACTGATATATGAGTATGAGAATAATAATAGTTGATGACGACAAACCGGCGATAGAGTCCCTGTCGGACGCTCTTGTCAATTTTCCCGATGTGGAAATAGTGGGCATGGCGCTGACAGGCGAGAGCGGACTGAGACTGGTGGAGGAACTTGAACCGGACGTGCTATTTCTCGATGTGGAAATGCCTGACATGTCGGGGCTTGACTTTCTCGCTACGATGAACGGCAGTGGGGTTGACTGCGATGTGGTGATATGCACCGCTTTCGATAATTACATGCTGTCGGCGTTCAGGCAGAAAGCATTTGATTTCCTTCTGAAGCCGGTGGATTCGGACGAGTTGGAGATAGTGATGCAGCGGCTGACGGAGAAGAGGGACAGGCGTGGAGCAAGGCTTGCGGATGGCATGAAAAAGCCGGATGAGGGCACTTTCATATTCTATACCAACTCGGTGGATTTCAGGATGGTGAAGATAAAGGATATAGGAGTGTTCCAGTATAATCACGAGATGCGCTCGTGGGAAGTTGTGGTGGCGGGATGCAAAACCCCGATAAGGCTTAAAAGGAATATGACAAACGACAAGATACTGTCTATCGACAACCGCTTCAGACAGGTAAACCAGAAATATATCATCAATATCGATTATCTCTTCGAGGTAAAAGACAATGTATGCTGTTTCTATCCGCCTTTCGAAAATATCGGATATGTGAAGGTGGGAAGCTTCTTCCGACGCCGGTTCATAGAGCGGTTCAATAAGTTCTGAGGCTTGTCTCCGATTTCTTGGGTTGCGGCGTTCTTATAGTGCTTTAGGAATACCGGGATCATAAAAAAAACAAACTGTGCCAGGCTGTTGTTTCAGTTTGACACAGTTTTTCTTTTTCCGTCATTCATGGCAGTCTTCTACTCTCTGCCGTAGAGAGCTTGTTTGCCGAGCTTTTCCTCGATCCTTATCAACTGGTTGTACTTGGCCGTGCGGTCGGTGCGGCTCAGCGAGCCGGTTTTTATCTGTCCTGAGTTTGTGGCCACGGCAATGTCGGCAATCGTGGTATCCTCAGTCTCTCCCGAGCGATGGCTTATCACGGTTGTGTAGCCGTGGCGGTGAGCCATTTCTATGGCATCGAGTGTCTCGGTGAGCGTCCCTATCTGGTTTACCTTTATGAGAATGGAGTTTGCCGCTCCCATCTCTATGCCCTTGCCGAGAAACTCGACGTTGGTGACAAAGAGATCGTCGCCCACCAGCTGGCACTGTCCGCCGATGGCTTTGGTCAGTTTTACCCATCCGTTCCAGTCGTTTTGGTCGAGTGCGTCTTCAATGGAGTCTATCGGATATTTGGTTATCAGGCGTTCCAGATACGCTATTTGCTCCTCGTCACTGAGCTTCTTGCCGTGCTGTTCTTTCGGCATGCCGTTTTTGAGCCTGCTGTAATCGTAGTAGAACTTGCCGTTTTCGATCACCGAGAACTCACTCGCCGCGCAGTCGATGGCTATCGTGACATCGGTTCCGGGAGCGTAGCCGGCATTGCTGATGGCAATCATGATGCAGTCCAGAGCGTCCTCGATACTGTTAAGTGCCGGGGCGAACCCGCCCTCATCGCCTACCGCCGTGGTCAGGCCGCGGTGCTTCAGTAGGGCTTTGAGCGCGTGAAACACTTCCGCTCCCATCCTTATCGCTTCTCTTTCGGTGCTTGCGCCCACGGGGCGTATCATGAATTCCTGAAAGGCTATGGGGGCATCGGAGTGTGCTCCGCCGTTTATTATGTTCATCATCGGTACCGGCATGACGTATGCGTTCGCTCCGCCGAGATACCTGTATAACGGCAGACGGAGGTAGTTTGCGGCCGCATGGGCCACCGCGAGCGACACTCCGAGTATGGCGTTGGCTCCGAGCAGCAGTTTGGCCGGTGTACTGTCGAGTTTTATCATCGCCTCGTCGATGGTGCGCTGTTCCAGCGCCGATAGCCCTATCAGTGCCGGTTCGATGATGTTGTTCACGTTTTTCACGGCTTCCAGCACACCCTTTCCGCAATAACGTCTTTCGTTTCCGTCGCGCAGTTCAAGTGCTTCGTGTTCTCCGGTGGAAGCTCCCGACGGTACGGACGCTCTTCCTGTGATGCCCGATTCGAGGGTCACTTCAACCTCGACAGTCGGGTTTCCCCTTGAATCGAGTATTTCTCTTGCATGTACTTTGTTGATATTCATGGCTTAAAAGTTTTTTGAATAGTTGATAATAACTTGGTTTATATGTGATAATGAGTTGGTTCTGATATAATGACCGTATCTTTTGTGTGCCCGCCTCACGTTTCCCTGCGTGCCTTGTACGGTGCAAATATAGTAAAAAAAGCCGTCCCACAGCGTGATAAGGCTCTGTAAGACAGCACTATTGTTTTATTTTATCTCTTTTTAGTTGATGTTTTGTTTATAAATGTTGAAAATCCGCTTTGCGCTCGAATATCATGCGTTTCCCGGTGGCAGGGTGGGTGAATTCGAGCCGGCAGGCGTGCAGAAAAAGACGTCCGGCTTTGTGTCCGTACAGTTCGTCGCCTGTTATCGGAGCATTGAGACCGTCGTGATGGGCGCAATGTACACGCAGCTGGTGTGTGCGTCCTGTCTCGGGATGCAGTTCGAGAAGTGTTGTTCCGTCTTTTGTTGCCACCGCACGCCATGTTGTTATTGCTTGTCTGCCTTTCGTCTTGTCTACAATCTGCATCGGACGGTTGAGCGTGTCGGGGCGTAGCGGCAGCGAAATGCGGCCGCTGCCGGTCAGTTCGGCGTCTACCAGAGCGGCGTATGTCTTCTTTACGCTTCTCGTAAGAAACTGTTTTTGCAGGTTGCGGTAGGCCGCTTCGGTCTTTGCTATAACCAACAGTCCCGAGGTCGCCATGTCAAGACGATGTACTATCATGGGGCCGGTGGCGTCGGGGCATCGCTCACGCATAATGTCGAGCACCGATTGGCGGTTCGTCTTGCCGGGAACAGACAGCATTCCGGCCGGTTTGCATATTACGGCAATATGCCCGTCTTCGTATATTATGTCGGCCGTTTCATGGTTGTCGGCGGCCTGCGGGTCATCATCTACATCGAGTCCTTGCAGCATGTGGGTGAGTATCGGCAGGCATTTGCCGCGGCATGACGGGTAGTAGCGGCCGTGGTGGCGCACTTCCGACTTGGGTGACGCGCCCCACCAGAACTCGGCCATGCATACGGGATGCAGCCCGTGAGCGTATGCGTACTGCAGCAGTTTGGGCGCACAGCACTCTCCCGCACCCGCCGGTGGTACCCGTCCGGCAGTCTCTTTGAATATATCCGTGAGGTCACGGCATTCTCCACGGGCGTTAAGCATCTTGAATTGGGAGAACAGCCATGCCTGCAATTCATCCGACATGCGTCTCCGCCGTTCGCGGAGAGCGGCTATCTCGTTATCAAAAACGGCCAGGGCCTTTTCCGTTTCGGCTGTTGCCGCTGCGTGACGGAGCTTTATCCGTCGCAGTTCGGCCTTCAGATATTGGCTTTCCCGTATCAATCTGCCTTCCTCTTCCTGCGTCAGCCCGTCGGGACAGGCATTCCGTAGCGCGTCTCTTTCGGCCTTTGCCCGTCGCATTTTATGTCTGAACCCATCCGTCTCAGCGGTGGCTTTGGCCTTAATGTCAACCAGTTTGGCAAGCAACGACAGTCTCTTCTCGTTGTTTTCAAGTTCGGTCACCCGCTTGTTTACCGCCGTGATTTCCGCTTCCCGCCTTTTGAATGTTCCGTCGGGGTGTTGGGCATCGAACACAGGCGGCACGAAAAACGGCAGGTCGTTGCGCCCGCCGAGCAATCCGGAGTAGGCGGCGAGATAATAAAGCCGCTCCCCTTGCTTCACAACAAGGACTCCGAACATCTTTCCCTCGTCGGCAAATGCCTTAATATCGTTTGCCGATATATAATCCTGTACCTCCCTGACGGCCGTTATGCACAGCTTGTGAGGCTCATAGCAGAATGGGAAGGTAAACCGTCCGGGTGGTTCTATCGTAGTGTCGAGAGGGTGAATAATGTCTGTCATGACGGCAAAGTTACGATTTTTTTATTACCTTTGTATGTTCGGAAAACGATAATTATGCTTTCGCGGGCCGATAAGTGATTTCTATTAAAGGGATAAATGAGTCCTGTTGATGGGATAAACTCTTTTTGCGTAGGAAACAAGCAGTTCCTTATTAAGTGGATAAGCGCTTCCTTTTAAGTAAATAAGTGCTTTGGGTAAAGCTGATAAACACTTACTGTAGGGTAAATTTAAATGTTTTCGCATATATACAAATCAAATAAACAATCAGGCAAAATGAATAAACTACTGACATTGACAATCGTCATATTGATTTCTTTTACGGCCTACGGCCAAGGCGTTTACACCCGTGAATGCAATGACAAGGCGCTTCAAAAGAAAGCCGCCAAGTGGGTGAAGAAAGAAAAATGGCGCAACGGTTTTACCGCTGCCGCGCCTCACGAGACTGTAAACTCGGTGGAATTTTACGAGCAATATGCCAAGAATACCGACCAATGGGAAGCCATGTTCCGCTGGCTTGCCTCAACGGACCTGCTCGCCATTCCCGCCGGCAAGCACCCGATAGATGGTACGGAACTTGTGGCAAGCGTGGAAGACAGTGAGAACGGAGAGCTTGCCAAGCGCCGCAGCGAGAGCCATTACCACCATGTCGACTTCCAATATGTTGTCAAAGGCACTGAACGATTCGGAATCATCGACCACAACACGAGCGAACCGAACACCAAGTACCGTCCCGACGTGATACATTACAGATACGATCCGGACAAGACACGGTTCTACGACTCCGCTACCGATAAGTTCTTTGTCTTCTTCCCGTCAGACTGGCACATCGCAAAGATAAAGACAGACGGTGACAGTCAGAAGATACGTGTGATAGTGGTGAAACTTGATTATAAGGAATGACATGGCCGAAACGACATCACCATTACTCGAACTGCAGCGGCAGCGGTTGTTGCTCGAAATGGAATACAATGCCGACAAGGAGACTTTTCGCCGCCAGACGGACGAGATGGGACTTCGGCGCATAGTCAAGAGGGGCGATGCGTGGTTCCCGTTGCGTGTCGCACGCAGTTATTACAACTCTCTCAACCAACTTGCCGTAGAGGTCTTCCGGCTTGCCGACATCGACATAGAGCATAATTTCGAGTGCGGACGTCCCGTTGTTTTCTTCACGGTTGAAGACAACGGGAATGCCGCCGGAAAAGAAAAAAACTGTGGCGGAAGCGCGAAGAACACCCGGATAAAGCACGGTGTGACCGGCACGGTGAGCTATGTGGACGGCAACCGCATGGTGGTGACCGTTCCCGACGGAACGAATATCCTCGACTTGCAAGGAACCGGGAATGCCGGCTTGCAGTTGTCGTTCGACGAGACGAGCTACCGCACGATGTTCGCCGCTCTCGACCGGGTCATGCGCGGCAAAGGACGGCTCGGCTATCTGCGCGACCTCTTTTATTCAAGACAGAAAGCCGAGACGCTCACATTCTCCCCGTTGCGCTTCCCTTATCTCAACGCCACGCAGGAACAGGCCGTCAGCAACGTGCTCCGTGCGAAAGACGTGGCCGTGGTTCACGGTCCTCCGGGCACGGGAAAGACCACCACTCTCGTGGAGGCCATATACGAGACGCTGCGGCGTGAGAGCCAGGTGCTTGTCTGTGCGCAGAGCAATATGGCCGTAGACTGGATATCGGAGAAACTCGTCGACCGTGGTGTTAATGTCTTGCGGATAGGCAACCCGACCAAGGTCAACGACAAGATGCTGTCTTTCACATACGAGCGGCGTTTTGAGGCTCATCCCGATTACCCGCAGCTTTGGAGCATACGCAAGGCCATCCGCGACTTGCGTGCCAACCGCCGGCGTGGCGATGAGCGGTGGCACGGCAAGATGGAAAGCCTCAAAAGCCGTGCCACGGAGATAGAGATACGCATCAACGCCGAACTGTTCGCCGAGGCACGGGTTGTGGCTTCCACGCTTGTGGGCAGCGCCAACCGTCTGCTCGACGGCGCCAAGTTCTCCACTCTTTTCATAGACGAGGCCGCCCAGGCGCTCGAGGCGGCATGCTGGATACCCATCCGTCGTGCCGGCCGTGTGATATTTGCCGGCGACCACTGCCAGCTTCCGCCCACGGTGAAGAGCATAGCCGCCCTGAAAGCGGGTTTGGGCAAGACCCTCATGGAGCGCATCGTTGAGCGGAAGCCCGATGTGGTGACTCTTCTGCGCATGCAGTATCGCATGAATGAGGATATAATGCGTTTTTCGAGCGACTGGTTTTACGGCGGTGGGGTAGAGGCGGCGCCCGATGTCAGGTATCGCGGCATACTCGACCTGGATGTGCCCATGGAGTGGGTAGACACGTCGGAGTATGACGACCTGGCGGAAGACGTGTCGTTCAAAGAACAGTTTGTCGGCGAGAACTTTGGCCGTATCAACAAGGCCGAGGCCGAACTGACATTGAAAACGCTCGAAGATTATTTCATAAGGATAGGCCGGCAGCGCATTATCGACGAGCGGATAGACGTGGGTGTCATCTCGCCGTATCGTGCCCAGGTGCAGTATCTGCGTCGGCGGATAGCCAAAAGCGAGTTTTTCAAGCCTTATCGACGTTCGGTTTCCGTCAATACTGTTGATGGTTTCCAGGGGCAGGAGCGCGATGTGATACTGATTTCGCTTGTTCGCTCCAACGACGAGGGGCAGATCGGTTTCCTGCGCGACCTCCGTCGCATGAACGTAGCCATCACCCGTGCCCGGATGAAACTCATAGTCCTTGGCAGCGTGCCTACCATGACCCGCCACCCGTTCTACCGCAAGCTGTGGGAATACGTCAAGGCGTTATAGATACCGGTTTTGCCCAATATAATATTCATTCGTACCCGAATTATTGATATCATTGTATCAGTTTTATTCTTCGATTCCCAAAAATATCATAATAAGTTTGTAATTCATTCCGGAACTATGCAAAGAAATAGGGAATTTAGGATTAAAAACTTATGCGTTTTGCGGAATATGGCAGTCGGATAAACATAAATCATGGGGCTGTTTAAAGCAGATATTCTTTTATCCTAAATGCGGAGATAAAGTTTGCGGGCAGGCGAAAGCATTATTGTTTCCGCCTGCCCGCACGGGTAGTTCAGTCCGTTAAGCGAGCTAAGTGTTTTTATTCTTCGATATTGCTCTTGAATTCTTCTATTGTCTCGGTTATCTCTTTGATGTACCGTAACTCTTTGGATAGCATCCAGAAAGCGAGACCAAGGCCTATTGCACTGCCGATTAAGGCTCCGGCCAGAAATTGCGAAAAACATGTCAAGGATATCCATATCAGCCATACGATAATGACGGGTATCTCTATCATCATCTGCAATTTCTCGTTGCGCTTGAACCTTATCAGCCACTCGCCCGCCTCTATCAGGTTGCCCGCGGCCAGTGTTTTCATGCCTCTTGTATTGATGAAGTTATATACTGCCTCGCAAATCATTAACAGGAATATGAAGATGCTCGCTCCTATGGGCATTCCTATCTTGTTGAAGAGAGGGTAGAGCATCGGTATCAGCACCACGCAAGCCACGCTGATATACCTGTTCATGTTTCTTATCCACATGATTTTCGAGTGCGTGGCCTCGCGCAACATCTTGTCGCTTACGATTGTCTGCTTGTCCAGTTTCTCTTTGAATATGGTGAGCTGCTTTTTGAGTTGCTCCATTTCGTTGTTGTTGATGATATTATTTTCCATTGTCGCACGTTTTAAGTTATTGTTGTTTTTTAAATATCGTTTTATTATTATTGCCGTCCCGTTTATTTCCTCTCGGCTTCGTCGCTCATTTTCCTGAGCTGTTCCTTTATTCGGTACAGTTTGACCGATACGTTCTTCGCGCTTATTCCCATCACGGCCCCGATGTCGTCGTAGCTCATGTTCTCGAGCCACAGCATGATGACGGCGCGGTCGAACGGTCCGAGTCTCGCTATCCGTTTCCTTAGCATTTCCATTTGCAGCGAGTTGTTGTCCGTATCTTCAAACGGGTTCATGTCTATCCGCAACGGTACACGTCGGACGGTTTTCCGTTTCTTCCTGTCCAGCGATACGCATACGTTGAGGCTCACTCTGTATATCCATGTCTTTATGTCGCTGCGTCCTTGGAACGTGTCGAAGTTTATCCACAGGTTCATGAGTACCTCTTGAAAGAGGTCGTTCACCTCGTCCTGGTCTTTGGAAAACATGTAGCAGACGGTGTAAATCGTGCTCTTGTGCGTGTGTACCATCCGCTCAAATTCCTTCTCGTTCTTTTTCATCATGTTGATTTTATTGAAATCGTTCTGCACGTTAGTCGCAAGAACGTTGGAAAAACTACAGCGAAAGTAATCTTTTTTTGTTCATCCGCATATTTTTTATCCGGTTATATCGCTAAGTGTATCGTAATGAGGCTTGTTTTGACGTACTTTTTATATTAAATTTGTGCATGTTGAAATCAATTTAAATGCTGAAGCGATGATAAATATTTACAAAACCGATAATATTCTCTGCTTGCCTGTAGTCATGAATTGCATATTTATGCGGTTTTTGCCGACTGTGATATTTGACAGTTCGCCACCAGTGTCATGCCTGTTTACATATTAATGCACGTTTGGTGTATCTCTGCCGTCTGTATGTGGCAGTGGCATCAGGCTTCCGACATATGGTGTCGGAAGCCTTTTTTTGTTTTCGGATGATTGTTTTTTATGCTTCATTCGGCAGCCGATTGCCTTGCAACGGGATACTGGACGGAAGCCAACGGGATACTAAACGGAAGCTGACGGGATACTGAATGGAAACCAACGGGTATCCCGTTGCGAGATGGCGGCCGGTGTCTGTAGGTAAAAGGGATTTTGTGTCAAAAAACAAAGGATTTCTTATCCGTTTTCATTCTTCTATTGTATAAATATTCGTTTATACTCCGGATTTGAGTATATGGTTTACAATGGTTTTTGTGTGATTTATATTTTACAATGCGTAAAAACGGCTTAATCAAATCCGTCTGTTAGGGATTAATTGAGATTGGTATTTGCAATTCGAGCAAATAGCCATGTCTTGGTGGAAAGCATTGTGTGATATGTCGAGGCTATGACACGGCAAGGTGTCAATGTAAATGTGTGACTGCCGATGAAAGCCGGAAAAGTGAAGGGGCATATTCGTCGCTGTGTCCAACAGCATGGAATATGCCTCCACCGGTTTGTGAGCCGTTATGTGGCTCGAAAAGGGGAAAAATTATGATCTAAATGTGCCGTGGCAGGCTGTGTCCATCCGCCTACGGCACACTTATGCGTTTGTCAGAAGTTGTAGCCCAGGCTTATCATCCAGTTTCTGTCTTTCACGTTATCGTAGTCGTCATTGGTTTTTATGACGTTGGACAGGCCGAGCTGATAGGCAAATCCCAGGTAGTAGTGGTTGCTGAACGTCAGACCGGCGCCAAACTGCAGACCGCAGTTGAATCGGTTGGCACCGTAATTGTCGTCTCCGTCGCCAAAGAAATCTACTTCATATGAATCATCATCATCCCATTCAGCCTTTATCTTGCCACCGATACCGTATCCGAAGTAAGGGCCGGCGTTAATCTGCAGTTGCAGGGCATCGCTGAAGTCGTAGCGGTAGGAAGCCAATATCGGGATTTCGAGATACATGGGCTTTGATGTCTCGGTATATTCGTCTTCCTTGTATTTATGGCCTTTATTCTGGAAGAAAAGTCCGGTCTGCACGTACAGGCTTTGCATCAGGGGAATGTCGGCCGTAACTCCGATGTGAAACGCTGTGCGGTTTCCCGGAGAGATGGAAACCCCGTTCTCATCAGATGCCGATGCGTTCGCAATATTCATACCTGCGCGTATTCCGAATTCAATACCGCCCTCGGCCTTTTCCGTAGAGAAGAAAGAGGAAGAAGAACTGCTTGCGCGCTGTGCCGAAGCAGTCAGTGAAAGTACCGTACATGCGATAACCAATAAAGTCTTTTTCATTTCAAAAAGAGTTTAATTAATAATTATGTGAACTAAAAAAATAATTACATGTTGAAGTCCATTCGCCACACGTTGTAGATCCTGTCGGCCGATCCGCGCTGTGATAGGAAGAATATGCTCCGTCCGTCGCGCGACCATATAGGTGACAGGTCATTGCCGGGGTGGTATGTGAGCTGGGTCAGCTGCGTGCCGTCCGTGCGGATAACGAAGATATCGGTATTGTCGATGCCCTCTTTCTCCGACTTGCTGCTGCCGGTGACGAGCAGCCATTTGCCGTCGGGCGACAGTTGAGGGGTGGTGAAGCTCTTGCCCGGCTGTGTGAGTATGACCTCTTCCACGCCCGTCTCGAAGTTTATGCGCCATATCTCGCTCTCGTTCTTGTCGGTGAAGCGTGCGCAGTAGATGGTGTGCTTGTTGCCCGGAATGAGACATGCCGTCATACCGCGTGAGTAGTTGGAGAAAAGGTTTGTCTTGCGGTCATAGCTCCAAAGGCTGTAGCTCGAGCGTCCCTCGCCGCGATGAAAGAATATTGTGTTGCCGTCGGGACTCAGCACTCCGCCGTAGTCGTTGTCCGTTCCGTTCGATATCTGGCGCACCACCGTGCCCTGGTTGGCGTCTACGAGGTATACGCCGTGGTGTCCGCCCCTCGCTTCGGTGAAGCAGAGAGTGCTGCCGTCGGGGCTCCATGTAAATCCCTCCACGTTGGTGCGGAACGTGCGCTGCACGCTGGGACCGCCCTTCGAGGCACTCTTTATCATTACGTTTGTTGTCTTGTTTTTCTCGTTGATATATCCTATGCGCTTGCCGTCGGGCGAGAGGGCTATCTGTGGTATCACCCACCAGTCGAGCACGCTGGTCTTCTTTGAACCGAAAATGCTTGAAGCCTTGGCCACGAGGCCGCCCTCGTAGTCGGACACGTTGTCGGCATCCTCGGTGATTTTCTCAAATTTCACTCCGCCCTCCTCAGGCACGAACACCACCGAATAGTCGAATTTGACTTTCTTTGCTCCGGCAGCCGATGCTATCAGTGCCAGTGCCATGACTGTGAAAATAGTCCTTTTCATTGCTTGTCCTTATCGTTTTTGTTAATAATAAAGTGCATATGATTATTGCTGCCGCGCATGCGGAATGGCATGAGCGGTAATACGGCGGGCAGACTGACGCTCTGAAGTGGCAATGTGCCACGCCATACCGGAGGAAACGACAGACTTGGCAGGCTACCGGCATAAGCCGGAATCGCCACGTCTGTGTCCATAAGAACAAACCTTTCATAATTGGCCGTTATTTAGGGGTTCTTCTTTGCAATAAAAACATGGTGAAACAAAAGAGCGGGCGTCTTCTTCACATTCATTTATCGCCCCAAGGGAACGGCCAAGCACCCCGCGTAAGATAAAAAACTAAAAGGAGAATACGCCCGCATACAGGCGTATCTAATCCCTTTATTCTCTTACGCTTCTCAATTAATTATTGGCCGTTATTTTGAGACGAGAACGAAGTTCATAAACACGTATTTCACTCAAATGTTCACTGTCCTCTCCGTGGAAAGGACAGTGCAAAGATAGTGTTTTTTTTCGTAGCGGACAACATTATGTGTAAAAAAACGAACGTAATATGCCGAATTGCATTATTTGGAGGTTTGCCATGTGATTGTAACTGTTTTTTTGTAAATTTGCGCATTCAGACAATACTATTAACCATAAACTAAAAAAACAGGTATGATGATGAAGAGAACGTATTATGTAATTAGGTATGTGGCCGGGCGTGTACGGCTGACGGCATGCCTTGCGGCCCTGTCTGCCGCTTCGGTGCTTGTAGCCCGAGAGAGCGGCAGCCGGCTCACACTCCATTACGACCGGCCGGCCGAACACTTCGAGGAAGCCCTTGTGATAGGCAATGGCACGCTGGGAGCCGTGGTGTATGGCGGCACGCACACCGACCGCGTTTCGCTCAACGACATTACCTTGTGGACGGGAATGCCCGACACGGAGGTGACAACGCCGGGAGCGCACAAAGCCCTTCCCGAGATACGCGCGCTGCTCGACAAGGGTGACTATCGCGCCGCTGACCGCGCCAACAGGAAAATACAGGGGCACTATTCCGAGACATATCAGCCTCTCGGTCAACTCACGATAGAACATATTGATAATATGGCGAGGAAAACAACCGGTTACCGGCGTTGTTTAGACATAGACAGAGCCGTGGCGTCGACAAGCTACCGGACGGCCGGCGGAGAGTTTTCCACTGACTATTTCGCCTCGGCTCCCGACTCGGTGATAGTGATAAGGATGAGAGCCGGCGGAGAGAAGATCAACGCCGTGCTGCGGTTCAAGTCGCAACTGCCGTGTTCCGTGACATCGGCCGGTGGAGAGATTGTTGCCGAGGGATATGCGGCACACAAGTCGTATCCGAGCTATTACAAGGGTGTGGCCGACGACGAGCGGATAATATATGACCCGTCGCGCGGAATACGTTTCCGGACCGTCATCCGTGCCGTGGACAAGAGCGGCACGGGGCGCATAGTTTCTTATCCTTCCGGTGACTTGAAGATAGAGGGATGCGGCGATGTGCTGGTATTCGTGACCAATGTGACGAGCTTCAACGGATTTGACAAAAATCCCGTTACCGAGGGCCGCGACTACCGTGCGCTTGCCAAGAGGCGTATAGGCCGTGCGGTGAAAAAGACATACGACGAGCTTTATCATACTCATCTATATGACTATCAGCGCCTTTTCGGGCGGGTGAGCCTCGACCTCGGAAAGACAGACCCTGTCATCGCAGCCATGCCCACTGACCGGCAGTTGCGGTTGTACACAGAGGAAAACCAAATCAATCCGGAGCTGGAAGCGCTCTATTTCCAGTATGGGCGCTATCTGCTCATATCGTGCTCGCGCACCGAGGGGGTGCCCGCAAACCTGCAAGGGCTGTGGAACGAGAAGATAACGCCGCCTTGGAGCTGCAACTACACGGCCAACATCAACCTTGAAGAGAACTACTGGGCGGCCGAGACGGCCAACCTGAGCGAGATGCACCGCCCGCTGCTCACCTTTATCGGTAATCTAGGCAAGACGGGAGAGACTACGGCCCGAGAGTATTACGGTGTAGGCCGCGGCTGGTGTCTCGGGCATAACACGGATATATGGGCTATGACCTGCCCGGTGGGCCTTCATGCCGGCGACCCGTCGTGGGCCTGTTGGAACATGGGCGGGGCGTGGGTCAGCACGCATATATGGGAGCACTATCTCTTCACTCAGGACAAGGCGTTTCTCCGGGCCAACTATCCGCTGCTCAAGGGAGCGGCCGAATTTTGCGTTGGTTGGCTCACAGAGAAAGACGGCCGGCTGCTGACATCGCCCGGCACGTCGCCCGAGAACAAGTTCATAACCCCCGAGGGATATTCCGCCGCCACTTCGTATGGTAATACTTCCGACCTTGCCATGATACGTGAGTGCCTGATCGACGCACGGGATGCGGCACGTGAGCTTGGCATCGACCGGGACTTCATACGCACTGCCGACAGGACGCTTGCCCGTCTGCAACCATATAAGGTAGGTAAGGACGGAAACTTGCAGGAGTGGTATCATGACCTGAAAGACAGTGACCCGCAGCACCGCCACCAGTCGCACCTGTTCGGGCTTTATCCCGGCCACCATCTGTCTGTCGGTGCCACTCCCGACCTTGTCAGGGCATGTGCCCGCACGCTTGAAATAAAAGGCGACAAGACCACGGGATGGAGCACGGGCTGGCGTGTGAACCTCTATGCCCGCCTGCTCGACGCCGACGGAGCCTATCACATATACCGCAAGCTGTTGAGCTATGTCAGCCCCGACGGATATAAAGGAGCGGACGCCCGTCGCGGCGGTGGCACATATCCCAATCTGCTCGATGCCCACTCCCCGTTCCAGATAGACGGCAACTTCGGCGGCTGCGCCGGAGTGATAGAGATGCTCATGCAGTCGACCCCGACTGAGATAACGCTTCTTCCCGCACTGCCGGGGCAGTGGAGCGAGGGAAGTGTGAGCGGGATATGCGCCCGCGGAGGTTTCGTCGTGGATATGAGCTGGAGCGGCGGCCGCGTCACCGGACTTAGGATCGCTTCTCGCCGGGGCGGCAGCACTACAGTGAAATACAACGGCCGCTCAAAGCGCCTGAACCTGCGTGGCGGAGAGACGGTAACCTTGCTTTAACATTTTATTTACATAAAAGCCCAAAGATGGTTAAGATGTGTTTTGGAATGCTTGGCCTGTGGGAAATAATTGCTACTTTTGTGCCGTAATAAAACAGTAATAACAATAAAAAGGATAAGATTATGAAAGGAATAGTAAGAAGAATTGTCATGATGATTATGGGTGTTTTCATGTTGGGTGCCACGGCTACGGCGGGCAACGGCAAGGCAATAACACTGACAGACCTGCCTTGTATGGCACAGAAGACCATAAAGGTTTATTTCGGCAAGAAGAAAGTGGCGATGGTGAAGATGGAGACAGGCTTCTTCGAGAAGACGAGCTATGACGTGGTGTTCACCAACGGCGATAAGATAGAGTTTGACGGAAACGGAAACTGGAAAGATGTGTCTGTAAAGACAGGTGCGGTGCCGGCCGCTCTCGTCCCGCAGGCAGTCAGGACATATCTGAAAGCCAACTATCCGAGAACCAAGGTCGTGGAGATAGACAAGGGTCGCGGCAAGTGCGAGGTGAAGCTGTCTTCCGGACTTGAAATAACATTCGACAACAACTATAATGTGATAGATATAGATGACTGACGGCGCATGGCCGGTATGTTAAAAAAAACATAAGTAATCGGCCGATGTTTGTATGTAATGTGTAAAAAGATTATCTTTGCTGTCCCGTTTGAATTCAGACGGGACAGTTTTTTGGGGAATAAAAGAAAACACGTAATATATAAAGACAATGAAAATGAAGAAAGTATTGACCGCAGTGTGCGCCGTAGCGGCGTTGGCATCGTGCGGAACGAGCGGCAAGGTGGGTTCTGTTTACAGACTCGGAGGTGAGTGGAACATAGTAAAAGTGAACGGACATGAAATTAAAGAGGCAGATGTGGAGAAAGCACCGTTCATCGGTTTCAACGTCGCTGAAAGCAGGATATACGGCAGCACGAGTTGCAATAATCTCATGGGAGGAATGACAGCCGACGGCAAGACAGGCAAGATAAGCTTCGGCCACATGGGCAGCACACGGATGATGTGCGCCAAGATGGATGTGGAGCAGAAGGTGCTTGATGCGCTCAACAGTGTGGAGAAATTCAAGCTCGTGGGCGATAATAAGCTGGAACTGGCAGACAAGTCCGGCAAGACGGTGATGGAATTGAAGAAAAAGTAATGCTCACGATCCCCCTAAAGGGGCGTGATACCGCCACGGGTATGGCGGTTCTGTATTCCCGGCGGGCGGTAAAGCCCGGTTTGGAATGAAAACAGGAAAACAGGGACACGGAGAATGCGGGATATATATCGGTTGTGCCGATGATAATCCGTATCTCCGTGTCCCTGTTTTCCTATGTGGACGTTTTGCAGTATTCTCATAAAAATAATCTCATGACCTTGGTTTTCTCGCCGTTTATGCGTATTTTTGCGCAGCGATAGAAATCCAAGCAAAAAGACATGAGCAAGAATATCCCCAACGAGTGGAATGATTTTTTGTTGAAAGACGTGTCGTTCGTCAATCTGATGACGCACCGAATATTCAACGTCCTCATCGTAGCTAACCCATACGACGCATTCATGCTTGAAGACGACGGGCGGGTAGACGAGAAAATCTTTGATGAGTATATGGATCTCGGACTGCGGTATCCGCCGACATTCACGCAGGTGAGCACGACGGAAGAGGCTCGCGAGGTGATGAAGACATCGGATATCGACCTTGTGATCTGTATGCCCGGAAACGCCGACAACGACGCTTTCGATGTGGCGCGTGACGTGAAGGCCTGTTCGCCGAACATTCCGTGCGTTGTGCTCACGCCGTTCTCCCATGGCATCACGCGGCGTATGAAAAACGAGGATCTGTCTATCTTCGACTATGTGTTCTGCTGGTTGGGAAACACCAATCTCATTCTCTCTATAATAAAACTCATCGAAGACCAGATGAACATAGAGCATGACATAGGCGAGGCTGGCGTGCAGGTGATATTGCTTGTGGAAGACAGTATCAGGTTTTATTCGTCGATACTGCCGAATCTGTATAATTATATTCTCCAGCAAAGCAAGCGCTTCTCCACGGAAGCGCTCAACCCTCATGCGGCAGCGCAGCGGAAGAGAGGCCGTCCGAAGGTGGTTCTTGCCCGTAACTATGAGGAGGCGATGGCGATATACGACAAATATTCGGGAAATATGCTCGGAGTGATAAGCGACACGCGCTTCGCCAAGGACGGTGCGGATAACAGGGACGCAGGTCTGGAACTGCTGCGTGAGATAAGACGGCGCGACGAGTATATCCCGTTGATACTGCAGAGTTCGGAAACTGTGAATGCGGCTAGGGCGAAAGCAGAGGGCTTCCGCTTTGTTGACAAGAACTCGAAGAAGATGAATATAGACCTGCGTAACCTCATGGAAGAGCACATGGGCTTCGGGGATTTTATCTTCCGCGACCCGGTCACGCATGCCGAGGTGATGAGGATAAGCACATTGAAGGAATTGCAGGACTGCATATTCACCATCCCTAACGATTCGATGCTTTATCATGTGAGCCGCAACCACATGAGCAGATGGCTCAGCGCACGTGCCATTTTCCCGGTATCGGCATTCCTGAAACACGTCACATGGCACAAGTTGCAGGACGTGGATGCCCACCGTCAGATAATATTCGATGCCATAGTGCAGTACAGAAAGATGAAAAACATAGGTATCGTGGCTGTGTTTGACCGTGGAAAGTTTGATGCTTACGGGCATTTCGCTCGCATAGGAGACGGCTCTCTCGGAGGAAAGGGCCGCGGCCTGGCGTTTCTCGACAATATAATCAAGCGTCATCCGGAGTTCAACCGCTTCCCGGGAGCAAAAGTGTCCATACCTCGCACGGTGGTACTCTGCACCGATTTCTTCGATGAGTTCATGGACTCCAACAACCTGTATCAGATTGCCTTGAGCGACGCTGGCGACGAAGAGATACTCGCACACTTCCTGAAAGCACAGTTGCCGGACTCTCTGATAGCCGATTTCTATACGTTTTTCGACGCCGTGAAGTCACCGATAGCCGTGCGCTCGTCGTCTCTTCTCGAAGACTCACACTATCAGCCGTTTGCCGGAATATACTCGACATACATGATACCGTATCTTGAAGATAAGTATGAGATGGTGAAAATGCTTGCAGCTGCCATCAAGGGTGTGTATGCGTCGGTGTTCTACAAGGACTCGAAGGCGTACATGACGGCCACGAGCAATGTGATAGACCAGGAGAAGATGGCGGTGATATTGCAGGAAGTGGTGGGTCACAGGTATGGCGACAGGTATTATCCGAATTTCAGCGGTGTGCTGCGCTCGCTCAATTATTACCCTATTGGCGACGAAAAGTCGGAAGAGGGCATTGTAAATCTCGCTCTCGGACTGGGTAAGTATATCGTGGACGGCGGTCAAACGCTTCGCGTCAGCCCGCATCATCCGCATCAGGTATTGCAAACCAGCGAGATGGAGACGGCCCTGCGTGACACACAGACACGTTTCTACGCTCTCGACATGAAGAATGTGGGCACGGATCTAAAGGCCGACGACGGGTTCAATATACTTAATCTGAGGGTTAAAGAGGCCGACAAGGACGGTTCGTTGAACTATATAGCGTCTACTTTCGATCCATACGATCAAATCATCCGTGACGGTATATATGAGGGCGGACGCAAGGTAATATCGTTCTGTGGGGTGCTGCAACAAGGCGTTTTTCCACTGCCGGAACTGTTGCAGACGGCTCAGAAGTGCGGGGCGGACGAGATGAAGCGTCCTGTTGAGATAGAGTTCGCGTGCAATTTGAATGCCGATAAGACAGGAGAACTTTATCTGTTGCAGATACGTCCGATAGTGGATAGCAAGCAAGTGCTTGACACCGACCTGCAAGCGATTGCCGACGAGAGCTGTCTGCTGCGCTCTCACAACTCGCTCGGTCATGGAATAAGCGAGGATGTGACGGATGTTGTGTATGTGAAGACAGATGAGAACTTCACTGCCACCAACAATCCGGACATAGCGAGGGATGTGGAAGCTATTAACCGCAGGTTCCTTGACGAGGGAAAGAACTATATTCTGATTGGTCCCGGGCGTTGGGGGTCGAGCGATTATTGGCTCGGTATTCCCGTGAAGTGGCCGCATATAAGTGCCGCCAGGGTGATTGTAGAGGCCGGATTGAAGAACTATCGCGTGGATCCGAGCCAGGGAACGCACTTCTTCCAGAATCTGACATCGTTCGGGGTGGGGTATTTTACGGTCAACCCATATAACGGTGACGGTATATGCCGCACTGATCTGCTCGACAGCATGCCGGCTGTGACTGAGACCGAATATATCCGTCACGTCAGGTTTGACCGCCCGTTGAAGATAATGATGGACGGAAAGAAGCAGGAGGGAGTGGTTGTGATGAGCGAGTGAGACTGTAGATCGGCAGTCCGGATGGTGTGTTCCAAAATCTAATAGGCCGTCATGATAGTCGGGTTGAGATGTAAATAGACAGATGTCTTGTTTTTTTTATCCGTTTTGATGGAGCGGCCTTGGTTGGCAAGTTAAAATATAATCAATAATAAAAAGAAAGAAAAGGATAATGTTCAAATCGGTGTTTCCGTCGGCGATACTTGCCGGATTGTGTATTTCAATAGGTTGTGTGGTTAATCTTCGTGTGGGCGGTGTGGCAGGAGCAGTGCTATTTGCTTTCGGTCTTACCACGGTAGTGTATTACGGTTTGAAACTGTATACGGGTACGGCGGGCTTTATCCGTCGTCATGGCGACTGGGCGATGCTCTTCACCGTGCTGCTCGGCAATATCTTGGGATGCGGCCTTTCGGCTCTTGCCATATTCTACTCGAAGCCCGATTGCATAGCGCCGGCCATGGCGGTAATCGACAGCCGTATGGAAATAGGAGTGCTGGCATGCGGTATTCTGGCTGTCGGATGCGGATTTATAATGACTACCGCCGTGCAGTTTGCCCGCCAGGGCAAGATGCTTCCGTTGTTGTTCGGCGTGCCGGTGTTCATTCTTTGCGGTTTCACGCACAGCATAGCCGACGCTTTCTATTTCCTGTTGGCCTCTTGCGCGTCGCTGCCTGAAGCCGATATAGCGGTTATTTATGTCGCGGAAGTAGTAGGCAACTTCATCGGCTGCAATCTTTATCGTTGGATGATAAAGGCTGATAAGACGGCATAAAGCGTCTTGTTTTTTTTGTTTGATAAAGAGCCATATGACGCGTCGTTAATATGTTGATGGCTTCTTATAAGATATAAAATAAAGGCTATTAATACATCTGATAAGGCCTTGTCTCATGCATGTTTACAGCCGGGACAAGGTCTTTTGTAATCAAGGCATTACCGCCTGTTTGTATTATTTATGTCGTTTGGCGCTTGATGCTATTGCCCTCCGAGCCTGCTGAAATACTCAATTACCTCATCCCACGTCTTGAATGTGTCCGAGCCGAACTCTATCCGTGTGCCCATGAAGTCTTTCGAACCGTTGTCCTCAAGCCTGTCGATGAGATAATCACCGTATAGCAGGTCTTTCCGGTTGGTAAGTATCAGCCGGTTATAGGCAGCCACTCCGAGATTTTCAAACGTCCATTCCTGCATACGGCGTGCGTATTCGGTATTGTTGGTTGGAGCCGCGGCCACGATATGTATGTCGTAAAACTCGAGCAGAAGCCTGTATGCCTTTACTAAACTTGGCAGCGGCCTGCCGTTGTGTTCCATCGTTTCCTCGATGCAGATATATATAATATTGCGCTGGCGATGTTCCTGCCTGTCGTATATCCACCTGATTACCGGCAGTACGGAGTGCAGCAGTATGCTGTCGTTCATGCGGTGCCCGCCGTGGAAGCGCAGGGCGTTGCGGTATCGTGCGGCAAAAAGGTCATGGGTGTGTACCACCGGATCCTCGATACCGAACAATCCCCATACGTGTTGTTGCTCGTCCTCATCGATGCCGGTGAAGCATTGTTCCGTTATTTCCTGATATTCGGCCTGTATTTGCTTTGTCATCATGAACTCCTTGATGCCGTCTTGTCTCGGATTCAGGAACGTAACCTTGCCGAGCATGTTGTTTTTCAGTATGTCTTCGCCCATCTTGAATGCGGGGTTGACAAGTATGCGGTCGAAGCCCCGCAGCATCTCGGCATACATTCCGCCCATCGACGTGCCTATTATCAGGTCGGGTTTAATCTCGTCGCATGTCTTTTGCAGAAGTTCCATTGCCTCATGTGGATGTATCGGCAGGTCGGGAGCCGTCACTGTGGCTTCTGGCAGCAGCTCACGGATTTTCGATACCGTTCCCGATTGTCCCGAAGAGCCGAAGCCATGGACGTATAGTATGTTCTTTCCGGCCATCAGGTCGGGGTATGATAGCGTGTGATTGATTTCCATCTGACGTATTATCTTGTTCCGGTTGCAAAGATATAAATTTTAAGGCATATTACAATTACTCACCTTCAACTTGCTGATCACATGTTATGTGGCAATGGTATGTAATGTCAAAGTAAATCGCAGCGGTTTAGGTATTATCCAACCGTGCTTGACTGGTGTTTTAAGTATGGATGAAAATAAACCCCGGCATCGCATGATGGATGGTGTGCGATACCGGGGGTGATAGTTCTTGTCAGAAAGATTCTATGTTATTATCCGGATGAGTACGATGTGCTTGTCCGAAATGAAAATCTTTCTTTTGCGCATGCTTCTTACTTGTTCTCCTCGGGCAGCATGGTCACTGTCACGCAATTGTGTTGCTTCAACAGGTAGTTGCTCACAAAGTCCTGAATGTCCTTCGAGGTCACGCTCTTTATCGCTTCGAGCATGCCTTTATGGTCGTCCTTGCCCCAAAGAGCTGTCAACACAATCTGGTTCTGCCAGTAACTGTTCTCGCGCTGGCTGTCGTTGTAGTCCTTGACCTCAAACTCTTTAACCTTCGTCAGTTCTTCTTCGGTCACTCCTTTGGCTGCTATGTCGTCTATTCCGACTTTCATCAGATAGAGGGCGCTGTCCATCTTCTCGGGTTTCACCGGGCAATATATCTGCATCGTATAGCTGTCGTATAGTACACAGTCGATGGATGCGCGCGCGCCTACCGAGTATGCCATCGATCCTTCCTCGCGGATGCTCTTCAAGTAACGCTGTGACAGGATTTCACCGAGAGCGTTGACCACGGCCGCTGTCTTGTTGTCATATTTCACCTCGCCGGTCCAGATCACCCTGATGCTTGCCTTCGGGCTTTCCATCTGGCGCTTGAAGCGGTTCTCTACGTTGCCTTTCACGGGGCGTATGCCGCAGTCTGTGAGTTTCTCGCGCTTCTTGATACCAGGCAGAGTGGCGATATACTGCTCTGTAAACGCACGCAGGCTGTCTGTGTCGAATGCTCCTGTGAAGAAGAAGTCAAAGTCACCTGCCGACGCGAAACGCTCGCTGTAAATGCGGCGTACAGTCTCGTAGTTGGCTTTGTCGAGGTCGGGGATGACGCTGCCCACACGCTTGTTGTGGCCGTACAGAGTCTGCTGTATGGAGTCAGAGAAAGCCACATCGGGGTTCTTGACCACGTTTTGCAGTTGTGTGCGCAGTGTCTGTATCAGGTTGTTGTATCCGTCGTTGTCTACGCTCGGCTTCTGGAAACGCAGGTAAATGAGTTCGAAAAGCGTGCGAAGGTCTTTCGGTGTGCTGTTACCGTCGAGACGGTCTGTCGTCATTGTCAGGCTGGGAGAGAGGCTCACCTGCTTGCCGGCCATTTTCTTTTCAAGTTCCACGGAGTTGAAATTTCCGATACCTGTCGAGCTCATTACAGCTGTCAGCAGTTCGGCGTTGGTGAGGTCTTCCTCTTTCACTTTGTTTGTTCCGCCGAGCGAGCGTGCCGCCATCATGACCTGTGAGTTGTTGAAGTCAGTCTTTTTAAAGAACACTCGTGCTCCGTTGGCCAGAGTCCAGCATGTATATCCGTGTTCTGCGGCCGCCTCCTTCTTTATCTTCACCGGTGTGGGAAGTTGCGGTACGAGCGGTTCGTCTTTTACATTGTCCACGTATGCTTCGAGTTTCGCCTCCTTGGCTGTCTTGATGGCCTGTTTGAAAGCGTCGGCTGTAGGAATGGTCACTCCCTCTTTGTCTGCGTACAGGGCCAGGCATACGAAGTTGGTGTCGGTGCTTGCCACCATCTCTTTGAATGCTGTTGAAATGGCTTCGGCCGGCAATTGCTGTGCGTATGCCTTGAAAGTCTGGAATTCTGTCTCGATGTCTGTGAAGTAATCGCCGTCGAGGAAGTGGCGTACATATTCGTTTACGAAACTGCCGTTCTTGCGCTTGTCGCGGTTCTCGTATATCTTCTCGAACGAGCTTATCTGCTCGTCGCGCGCCCTGAGCACCTCGGTGGCGGTAAATCCGAAACGGTTGGCACGCTCAACCTCTTCCATCACAGCCTGTACGGCGGCTGCGTCCTGTCCCGGTTTCGGGATGATGTATACCATGAAGGCATCGCATGTGCGGCTCATTATATATTCACCGTATTGCGAGCCGGCCTGCAAGAACGGGCAGTCGGCTTTCTGAGACAGTTCTCCCAGACGTGCGTTGAGACATGTCGATACTACCGATGTCATGTAGCTCTGCAACATCAGGGCAAGCGTCCCGCGCATTTCCTGCGGCATTCTCTCCTGCTTGAAGAGCAGCTCGATGATGTTGTTCTGCTGTTCTTTGTCCTTGTCGATCACGTAGATAGGCTCGTTGTTGGCCGGTACGGGATACATTTCGTACTTGGCCGGGTTCTCGGGCATCTTTATGCCGCCGAACATCTCTTTGATCTTGCTTTCAACGTAGTCCACGTCAAGGTCGCCCACAACCACTATTCCCTGCAAGTCGGGGCGGTACCACTTCTCGTAGTATGCGCGCAAAACCTCGGGCTTGAAGTTGTCGATGATTTCCATCAGTCCGATAGGCATGCGGTGACCGTACTTGCTTCCCGGATACAGAGTGGGAAGGTTGCGTTCGAGTATACGCTGGCTTGCCGAGCTGCGCATGCGCCACTCCTCGTGTATCACGCCGCGCTCCTTGTCTATCTCGGCCGTTTCGAGCAGCAGTCCGTCGGCCCAGTCGTGCAGTATGAGCAGGCAGGAGTCGATGTTTCCCTTTGTCGTAGTGGGCACGTCGTTGATGTTATACACAGTCTCGTCTGCCGCTGTGTATGCGTTCAGGTTGTATCCGAACTTCACTCCGATAGTCTCGCAGTATTCCACGACCTTGTTGCCGGGGAAGTTTTTCGTTCCGTTGAAGCACATGTGCTCCAAGAAGTGAGCCAGGCCGCGCTGGTTGTCGTCTTCCTGCACTGCGCCCACTTTCTGCGCGATGTAGAAACTTGCCCTGTCTTTCGGCTCCTCGTTGTGACGGATGTAGTAAGTCAGTCCGTTTTCCAGTTTGCCGTAACGCACTGCGGGGTCCATCGGAAATCCGGGCATCTGTTGTGCACCGGCTGTCCACGAACAGAACGCAGCGAATGCGATAACGATTAATTTTTTCATTGTTTTCAAATGTTTGGTTAATTATTAGTGTATCCTATTTATTTATATTCCAATATCTCTCCCGGCTGGCAGTCGAGCGCCTTGCAGATGGCTTCGAGCGTGGAGAATCGCACGGCCTTTGCCTTGCCTGTCTTCAGGATAGACAGGTTGGCGGGTGTCACTCCCACGGCTGTCGCCAGTTCGCCGAGCGATACCTTGCGTCTTGCCATCATCACGTCGAGATTAACTATTATCGGCATTGTCTTTTCTATTCTTCTGTATATTGCTATTTTTGTTATATTGTCAGTTCCTGGTCCTCCCTCAACCTCAGTCCCATGGCGAACACCTCGCCTATGATGCAGGCCAGCACTCCGAGTATGATGTTGCTGCTGCACAGCGGACTGAGCCAGTCTATTATGCGTCCTTCCACGGCGAATGCCTGTGAGATCGTGTAGCATTGTATCCAAGAGTATATGAGGTTTAGCGCCGATGCGGCTATGAGCAGTCCGCCCATGGTTTCCAACAGGTTCACGTTCTTCCATGTGAATATCTCCTGTCGGTTTATGTTTTTGATGAAACGGATAAAGTGCCACATCACAAGCAGTGTCAGCACAGTGCTTATTATGGCGCAGAATGTGCTGATGAATCCTGGTATTCCGCCCATTACATCTTTGTCGAGCCACACCACGCCTTGTGTCATCTGTGCTTTTACTGGCTTACCGTCCACGGTGTTAGTCACGTATTCGGGATGTTCCACGAGGCTGCTTGGCAGCAGTTGCACCATTACCGGGCTTTCTGATTTGAACGGCGTGCCTTGGTTGTGCGAGGCTTTTATTCCTTCGTTGAAGCCCTCGTAAAAACCGAGGCCGGCATAGAAGCATCCGCCGATGAAGTTGATTATCAGCACCACGAATACTATTATGCTCAGGAGGTTGAACTTTCTTTTCATGTTTATATGCCTTGTTTGTCAGCTTTGCCGAGCGGTTTGTGTCTTGTTGCGGCATTGAATTGTCGGCAAGACACGCTCTTCCGGCTCTGCAAATGTATGAATAATATTTTTATTGACAAAACAAATCAGTAGATATATATCGAAAAACGATGTTTTTTTTTTTTTGTTCGATATATATTGATTGAATAATAATAACATGAATATACATCTGGCATATATGTGTTCAGGAATTTGCGTATAATTTTGTTTCATGCTGTCTCGTATTTTAGGACATTATTTTCTATTATGACAGGGATGGCTTCTGCTTTATGATTAAGATGGGTTCTCGTGATATTTTTAATTAAGGCGGACTTGCTGTTTGTAAAATAAAATCTGAAAGACAATGGAGGGCAAATCTTGCATGTTTATGCAAAAGACGGTTGCCGGATATTCGAATTCCCATTGATTTTTGATAATAAGACGATTGCCGGCTTGTCGTTCGGACGTTGTTTTGCATTTAGATACTCCTTGCACTGCGTTTAGACGCTAATTGCTTTCCGTTTAGATGCCGAATGGAAAGCAATTAGCGTCTAAACGCAGTGCAACCGGATACCAAATGCAGCGCTAAAACATCGGATATAATACAAAAAAAGGCTTCCGGCATAATTTGTCGGAAGCCTGCTGCCATCGCCTCTGACAGGGCGATACGACACATTGTGGCAAATGCGGGGCCAAAGTAAATATGTAATTACTTTATGGCGGACATGCCGTCATTTTGCTTGTGTCAAATATTGATGTCTTCAAAACTGTATGATTATTCATTTTGTGCGGGTGTCTATTTGTCTGCTATTGGTTATTTGTAAATTATTTATACTAAAAGCGGGCGGCTTCCGGTACAAAGATAGTCATAAACACAGCCGAAAACAAGATTTATGGCGATAGAGATTGCGATAAAGACGTATGGTCGGCAAGATTTCGGAAATGTGAAAGTTTATTTTAAAAAATACAAAGTCTTTGCGTTGTGCGATATTTGTTATACCTTTGTAGACATATAGGCCGGTGGCAGTGAAGTGCCTGCCGTGGCCGGACAAGTCAAAAACTATTATCATGAACAAAACTGTTTTTACGATCATTGCCTTTGCGGCACTGGCATTCGTACCCGTCAAGGGACAGACATACGCATCGTTGTGGAACCAGGAGAAGGCGGCTGAAAGAAAAGACCTGCCCAAGACACAGATAGAGGTGTTGAGGAAAATACAGGCCAAGGCCGCGGGAGAGAAAGACTACGGGCAGTTGCTCAAGGCCGAGATGAAGTCGGTGTCACTGTTGTGCGGCCTGTCGGTAGACTCGTTGGGCCCGGCGACAGACCGGTTGAAGGCCAAAGAGAAAAACACGTCAGATGCCGTGCTGCGTGCCGTTTACAGTGCGATACTGTATAAAATTTTTTCCGGAGAGATACTCGACGGCTGCTCGTCAGACTCGCTTGCCGCACACTATAAGGCCCGTGCCGTCGCCGATGTGAAGACCCTCGCCGCCACCCGCGTGTCGTTGTACGAGCCGTTTGTGATAAAGGGCTATAATGCGTCGGTATTTGGCGACGACATGCTAAGCGTCATCGGATACGAGACGCGCAACCATGAGGCCATGCACCGCTATTACAGTGCGGCAGGCATGCGACAGGCGGCCTGCATTACAGCGCTCGAGATGTTGCGTGGCAGCGGCATGGAGAGAGGCGGCAAAATGAATAAATCGGGCTATATAAAATCGCTCGATTCGCTTATCAACGAATATTCCGATCTCGACATAGTCTGCGAGGCGGCCATAGAGCGGTATGATGCCATGAACATATGTACTGACGTGACAGTGGAAGACAGGATAAGCTACATAAACTACGCTATCGGAAAATGGGGCGGCTGGCAGCATGCCAACGTGCTGCGTAACCGTAAGAAGTCGCTGACCGACTCTCGCTTTGAGGTATATTCCGAATACAACACGGTGGCTCCGGGTGTCGGCAGTGTCATCAAGCTCCGGGAATTGCGCAACATATCGTCGCTGACGATGAATGTATATCGTGTGAATGCCACGGGCGAGACGAAGCTGTCGCCGGATACAGAAGACGGATACAGGGCTATGAGACCGTTGCTAAAAGCACTGCCCGACCGTAGGGTGACGCGTAAGTTCATGGCTCATCCCGATTATTTCGAGTTCGCGGACTCGATAACGCTGGCCGGATTGCCGGCCGGGGTCTATATGCTCGAATTTCAGAGTGTGCCAGCAACGATGACAGTCAGAAAAGTATTTTATGTCACGAGCGTATTTACCATGGCCGAGGCTTTGCCGGAAAATACGGTGCGTTGCGTGGTGGTGGACGTCACTACCGGACAACCGCTGCCCGGGGCGAAAATCAAACTGAGCGGCCGTGGAAATGGTTTGAAAACAAATAATGTGGTGCTGACGTGCGATGACAAGGGAGAGGCACTGCATAAGTTTGCTGCCAACCGGTGGTGGTTTGACAAAGTATATGCCTATACTCAGGCAGACAAGTACAGCCCTGTCGGCAGAATGTACACGATATACGGTTATTCGGAGGGCAACAGCGGATTTGAGCAGACAAATATTTTCACTGACAGGAGCATATACCGCCCTGGGCAGACTGTTCACGTGTCGGCGGTGACTTATATGAACACAAATCGTGTGGATAACATTGCCGTGGCGGGTCGTTCGGTTACTGCGGTGCTGCGCGACGCCAACCGCAAGGTATTGGCAGAGCGGCAGCTCACCACGGATAAATACGGCTCTTGCTCCACCGACTTCACTCTGCCGGCAGGCATGATGAACGGAAACTATACGGTACAGGTCGGAAAGTCGGCCAGGGGAATAAGGGTTGAAGAGTATAAACGGCCGACATTCAATATCGAGTTTCCTGCGATTGACGAGAAATACGGTGCTGGCGACACGCTGGTGCTCAAAGCGAAGGCGCTCAGTTATGCCGGTGTGGCGGTGCAGGGAGCAAAGGTGCGCTATACCGTGCGCCGGGATGTCGCGTTATGGTGGCGGGGCATCGCCCGTGGAGTGCGGTCTTTCCCGCTGTCGGGAGAGACCGTGTGGACTGGCGATGCGGTGACCGGCGAAGACGGGACGTTTGCCGTGGAGGTGCCGCTCACGCTGCCGGCAAAAACCGGCATGGCCCCGATGCACTATAATTTCGTGGTTGAGGCAGACGTGACCGACACTGCCGGTGAGACGCAAAACGCATCGATGAGCGTGCGGCTCGGCACCAAGGAGGCAACCCTGACCGGAGACTTGCCGGAAAAAGTGCTTGGCGACAGCCTGAAAACAATAACATTCACTCTGTATAATGCAGCCGGAATGACGATGGTGTCAGACGTGCGGTTTTATATTGACAACGAGAACGACTGGCAACAGGCCCGCACGGGTAGTCCGGTGGAGTTGAGAAAACGTCTCGCCGCCGGCCGTCACTGTCTTTTCGCCGTGTGTGATGGCGATACTCTCAGGCAGGATTTCACCGTCTTCGGGCTTGACGACACGGTGCCTTGTGTGGATACCTGTGCTTGGTTCTATACGTCGGCAGGTTCGTTCCCCCGTGACGGAGGGGCCGTGACCGTGCAGGTAGGATCGTCGGATAAGGATGTACACATAGTGTACAGCATCCTCTCAGGAAACAAGATAATAGAGAGCGGTTCGACAGACGTGAGCAACGGGCTGATAAACCGCAAACTGACATATAAGGACGAATATGGCGACGGACTGCGGATAATGTATGCCTGGGTGAAAGACGGTCGTTATCATGATTATGCCGCAACGATAGAAAGACCTCTTCCGGACAAGCGTCTGAAGATGAGCTGGACAACGTTCCGCGACCGTCTCACTCCAGGACAGAAAGAAGAATGGAGGCTCAGGATAATAAAGCCTGACGGGACACCGGCCGACGCACGGCTGACAGCCACGCTCTACGACAAAGCCCTCGATAATATAATGAGTCATAATTGGAGATTTGATGTATTCTCTTCGCTAAACATCCCTTATTCGTCGTGGACATCGATGAGAAGAATGCCGCTCAGCGGTTTTGCCATGGCATCGAGCAGGTCATTGCAAAGTAAAGAGTTTGATGCCGGACGGTTCGACATAGGCATGGTATATAGCGGCTTTCTGATGTCTGCGGCAAGTACAAGGAAATATAGTGTCAGGGGTATGGGAATTATGGCAAAAACGGAAATGTCTGCCGATATGGGTGAAAAGGAGGCCGGCGGGCTGCCTGCTGCCGGCATGGCTGATGAATTGAAAGAGGTGAAGGAAGAGAATTCGGTGACAGGACCATACGGAATGGACGGGAATGATGCGGGCGGCGACGTGTATGGTGAAGTGCAGATGCGTGAAAACTTCAACGAGACGGCTTTCTTCTGTCCGGATGCCGTGACGGATAAGGACGGTAGCGTGACGCTCTCTTTCACACTGCCGGAGAGTCTGACTACATGGCGTTTCATGGGGGTTGCGCATACTCAGGACATGCTGAACGGAATGATTCAAGGCGAGGCCGTGGCGACAAAGGAAATAATGATTCAGCCAAACGTGCCGCGTTTCGTACGCATGGGCGACAAATCGCAGATAACCGCACGCATCTTCAACACGGGTACGGAAACGGTGAAAGGCACCGCAAGGATGGAGCTGATAGACCCGGAGACGGATAAGACGGTATATAAAGAGGCAAAGCAGGTGACGATAGATGCCGGCGGCACGTCAGGCGTGACGTTCGGTTACAGTCCGTCGGTAGGACACACCCTGTTGATATGCCGTATTTCCGTGTCGGGTAAGGATTTCAGCGACGGCGAGCAGCACTATCTGCCGGTACTTCCCGATCGTGAGCGGGTGACGGTCACTGTTCCATTCACCCAGAACAGGCCGGGAGTGAAGACGATAGACATATCGAAACTGATACCGGTAAAAGACGGACAGACCAAGCTCACGGTCGAATACACTGATAATCCGGCATGGATGATGGTGCAGGCGCTGCCAGTGATAGCCTCGCCGAATGCCGAAAACGCCATAGATCGCATGGCGGCGGTATATGCCAATACCGTGGCCGCAAGCATAATGGGCGGCAGTCCTAAGATAAAGGCCGCTATCGCACGGTGGAATATGGAGAGCGGCAGTGAGACATCGATGATGAGTGCCATGAAGAAAAACGGTGAATTGAGGGATATTGTACTCGCTGAGACACCGTGGGTGGCCGATGCCGACAATGAGGATGAGCAGAAACGGCAAATCGCCGACTTGTTGGACGGGGCGCGGATAGAAAGCCGCACTGTTTCCACGGTAAGGAAACTTATCGATACACAAAATGCCGACGGGTCGTGGGGCTGGTGTCCGGGAATGAGAGGAAACCCGTATGTCACAGTGACCGCGGTACAAATGTATGCCCGGATGAAGGCTATGATCGGCAATGAGGCCGGTTGCGGGGCAATGATGGACAAGGCGTTCAAATATATGGACGGTGAGATTGTGAGGTTGGTAAGTGACATGAAGAAAGCGGAGAGCAATGGAGTGGAACAATCTTTCCCCGGAATGATGCCGTTGCAATATCTCTATTCGATGGCGATAAGCGATCGCAAGCCGTCGAACGCCGCACGCTCGGCATGCGATTATCTGATAGCGTTGTTGAAAAAGGACATTGCAAGCCAGTCAATATATGCCAAGGCGCTCACGGCAATAATACTCGCCAGACATGGAGAGACGGCCAAGAGCCGCGAGTATGTGCGGAGTTTGAAAGAATATACTGTATATAACGAGGAGACGGGGCGCTATTACGACACACGGAGGGCAAGCTATTCATGGTGCGACTATAAGATACCGGCACAGGTGGCGGCAATAGAAGCCATAAAGGCGGTGACCCCGGCCGATGGCAAGACGATAGGTGAGATGCGCCGCTGGTTGTTGCAGCAGAAGCGTACGCAGGCATGGGACACTCCTATAAACAGCGTCAATGCTGTATATGCTTTCCTTTTCGACAACACTAACGCACTGTCGGCAGGAACAGAAACGGTGCTTGCCATAGACGGGAAAAGGCTCGAAACACCGGGAGCGACGGCTGGATTGGGATATGTGAAGACTGCCGTCACAAATCCGAGAGGCACGGAACTGACGGCAACGAAGACATCGGAAGGCACGTCATGGGGTGCTGTATATTTACAGTACATGCAGAAGACACCGGAGGTGAGCGCCACCGGAAGCGGGATAAAGGTGAAAAGGGAAATAATACCATCGGGAACTGACGGCAAGAAAACCGTGAAGGAACTTTCCGTGGGCGACCGTGTGACGGTGAGAATAACGTTAGAGGCAAGCCGCGACTTTGACTTCGTGCAGATAACGGACCGCCGCGCGGCCTGCATGGAGCCGGTGAATAGGCTCAGCGGATACAGGAACGGTGCGTATATATCGCCAAAGGACAACTCGACAAACTATTATATCGACATGCTTCCGAAAGGAACATGGGTGATAGAGGATGTATACTACATAGACCGTGCGGGTACATACGAGACCGGAACATGTGCCGCAGCTTGCGTATATGCGCCGGAGTATCGTGCAACGGAGAAATCGCAGACGGTAAACGTGAAGTAAGTAATATTTGGATATGGAAATGAAAACGATAATAACACAACTGTTGCTGTTGGCTGCCATGCCTGTGGCGGCGCAGAGACTGACGGTAGCGAAGAAGACGGTGGACTGTGGAAAGGTGGCATACGAGAAGCCTGTGACCGCAACGTTCGAACTTCGCAACAAAGGGATTAGAAAACTGAAAATAACGGAAGTGAAAGCCGGCTGCGGATGCACGAAAGTGGAATATCCAACAGAGGACATTCCGGCGGGAGACAAGTTCACGCTCAGACTGACATACGATTCCCGCCAACTCGGACACTTCGACAAGAGTGTTCGAATAGTCAGTAACGGAAGCAGGCAACCGGTATATCTCAACATGAAAGGAGTGGTGGTGGAAGATCTGAAAGATTACTCCGCGTCTTATCCTTTCGCGATAGGCGAACTGCTCACCGACCGTAATGAAATAGAGTTTGACGATGTGAACAAGGGCGATAACCCGGTGCAGGATATATATATCATGAATGCGGGGACAAAGGTGTTTACGCCGAATATGATGCACCTGCCGCCCTATCTCTCGGCAGTGGTGACCCCGGAACGGTTGGCACCGGGACGCTCAGGGAAGATAGAGGTGATGCTGAACTCGGCAAAACTGCATGATTTCGGTCTTACCCAGACATCTGTTTACTTGGCTCGTAACATAGGCGAGAAGATCAGTAATGACAATGAGATAACAGTGTCGGCAGTGCTTTTACCCGATTTCACAGGTATGACGGGCGCACAGCGGCAGTATGCACCCAAGATGAAGCTGTCGGCCGAGGCTCTCGATATAGCCTTTGACGGCAAGTCGAAGAAGACGGAAGAGATAGTGATAACAAATAACGGGCGCACTGCTTTGAAGATAACATCGCTGCAAATGTTTACATCGGGATTGAAAGTCACGCTCGGAAAGCGTGAGATAGCAGCGGGAGAGACAACCAAACTGAAAATAACGGCCCAGCGCGACGAACTGAAAAAGTTGCGCTCGAAGCCCCGTGTGCTGATGATTACCAATGACCCGGACAAACCGAAGGTGGCAATAGAGGTGAGGATAAAGAACGATTAGCGGTCCGTATTTCTGTTGTGACAGATAGATATTATATTTATTTACCGATTATGAATGATTGATTGTGAACTATGGAGCATCCGGAGAATAACGAAGAATATAAAGGACTGACGGTCAATGGAGGCGTGGAGCAGCCGTCGATAGTAAATCCGTACTTGAAGCGCAACCGTTTCCGACGCCGCGAACTTTCAGTAGCCGAGATGGTTGACGGAATAATACGCGGCGATGTGACGGTGCTCAGTCAGGCGGTGACACTTGTTGAAAGCGTAAACCCCGACCATGTGGCAAAGGCCCAGGAAGTGATAGAGAAATGTCTGCCGCATAGCGGCAATTCGATACGTGTGGGAATAAGCGGTGTGCCGGGCGCGGGTAAGTCTACAAGTATAGACGAGTTTGGCATCCATGTGCTTGACACGTATGGCGGAAAGCTTGCCGTGCTGGCCATAGACCCCAGTTCGGAACGCTCGAAAGGAAGCATACTTGGCGACAAGACGCGAATGGAAAAACTCGCCCAGCACCCCAAATCGTTTATCCGTCCCAGCCCGTCGGCAGGCTCGCTTGGCGGTGTGGCACGTAAGACCCGTGAGACAATAATACTCTGTGAGGCTGCCGGATTTGATAAAATATTCGTAGAGACTGTGGGAGTGGGGCAGAGCGAGACTGCCTGTCACTCAATGGTGGACTTCTTTTTGCTTATCCAACTTGCCGGAACGGGCGATGAGTTACAAGGCATAAAGAGGGGAATAATGGAGATAAGCGACGGGATTGTGATAAACAAATGCGACGGAGAGAACGTGGATAAGTGCAAACTTGCGGCCACGAGTTTCCGCAATGCGTTGCATTTCTTCCCCATGCCGGAAAGCGGATGGACACCGAAGGTGTTGTGTTACAGTGGTTTTTATGGTATCGGCATCAAGGAAATATGGGATATGGTGTATGAATATATTGATTTTGTCAAGGCAAACGGATATTTCGACTATCGCCGTAACGAACAAAGCAAATACTGGATGTATGAGAGCATAAATGAGCATCTGCGTAACAATTTCTACAACAATCCGCTTGTTCGGTCGCGTTTGAAAGAGTCTGAGCGTATAGTGCTTGACGGAGAGAAAACGAGTTTTACCGCCGCGAAAGACTTGCTTGACATGTATTTCGATGTGTTGAGAAAATGACTTTCAGACAGACATCTGTTCTGTGGTGTGCCATGAGACGGTGAAAGAGGAATGGTGGCCATGGTATATGAATGATTGATTAACCGTGGTAAGGAATCTTTGATTAGCAATAATTGTTCAACGCTTATTTTGATTATGCTTCAGATAGAGATAGACAACGGCAGCGGGTTCTGCTTCGGAGTGACAACGGCTATCAGCAAAGCCGAAGAGGAGTTGGCCGAGGGAAAGACGTTATATTGCCTTGGTGATATCGTGCATAACGGCATGGAATGTGAGCGCCTGAGAAAGATGGGGCTGATAACCATCAATCATGATGAGATGCGCAACCTGCACGATGTGAAAGTACTGCTCAGGGCACACGGAGAACCGCCGGAGACGTATGAGTTGGCTCGAAGAAACAATATAGAAATCATTGACGCTACTTGTCCTGTGGTGCTGCAATTGCAACGCAGGATAAAGAAACAGTATGAAAAGGCAGGAGAGGCAAAGGCTTTTGTGGAAACCGGTGAAGAGGAAACCGGCGGTGTGATGGAGCGGAGTAGGAGTGAAGTGCGTCATGAGGCCTCGTCCGGACGGCAGGTTGCGGCCGCCCCGCAGATTGTTATATTCGGAAAAAACGGACATGCGGAAGTGCTCGGGTTGGTAGGACAGACGGAGAGTCACGCCATTGTGATAGAGCAGTTTGATGATGTGAAGCGTCTTGATTTCATGCGTGATATATACCTTTATTCGCAAACGACAAAGTCACTCGATGAGTTTCATAAGATAACAGAGTATATACAGAGCCATATATCGCCCGTTGCGGAGTTTCGCAGTTTTGATACTATCTGCCGGCAAGTGGCCAACAGAATGCCTAATATAAGTACTTTTGCCACACGCCATGACCTTATTCTTTTTGTTTGCGGCAGGAAAAGCAGTAATGGGAAGGTGCTTTTCAACGAATGTCTGAGGGTAAACGGAAACAGTCATCTTATAGAGGGGCCGGAAGAGATAAGGCCTGAGTGGCTTGAAGGAATAAGTACTGTTGGTATATGTGGGGCCACGAGCACACCGAAATGGCTTATGGAGCAATGTCGTGACGCTTTGTTGAAGTTGTGATTTCAAAGTAAGGCAAGTATTTAAAATGAATTGAGCAAGTAGGTTTGCTCAATGATGATATAATAAATGTGCGTTTAGGAGAAATGCTTCTCCTAAACGCACATTTATTATCATTGTGGATAAACTTGGTGATAAACTTTATTTGGTCGCGAACTTGCTGAAATAGTCCAGACAGGTGTCGCGCCATTCCTTGGCATCTTTAAGCTGTATACTTAGTTTTTCGTTTACTTCCTGCCATCTTTGCGGGTCTATTAGTTTTTTTGACTCTTGCCATATAGAGGCAAAGTCCTCTACTTCTTTCACTCCGCGATTATATCTGTACTGCATTTCGTCCCATAGTGTTCGTCCGCTCAGTGTGCGGTAGGTCCATGGTACATGGTGGAACCATAGCAGATAACGTTCCGGACATGTCGTCAAACTGTCATATATGGTGCAGTACGGTGTCGGGTACTGCGCTGTAGCTCCCGTACCTTTGGTGCTTCTGTCGAATCCTACGCCTGCCGAGTCTGCCTGATGGTAGTACACAGGGCACCATTCCAACGGATAATCGGCCTTAAAACCGTCAGGTTCTGGTCCGTAGTGATGGTCGAACTTAAAGATGTGGTGCAGTCCGAGGGGCATCATGTAGTCAACACATGCTTCACGTGAGCGGAGCATCATCGACAGAATGGCTTCGTCGCGGACGAATGTTTGTTCGAGCCATTCTTCTGCGATATTGCGTGACGACAAGTCGGGATTCCATGCCAAGCGTCCGAACGCATACCAGTTTGCCTGCGCAAAATGATGGCCGCACCAATTCGCATCGTCTCCAATGTTGGCGACTCCGGCTATGCCAATGAGTTTTTTAGGGTTGACGAAAGAGAAAAACTCTTTCCACATGGGTGCGAGATATACCAGGTGATTGGATTGTCCGAGATATTCCTGTGTGATTTGGAGTTCAGCTATCTGCGGGGTCTTCTGCATTCTGTCGAATATCGGTGCGTACGGTTCACGCGGCTGGAAGTCGAGTGGGCCGTTCTTTGACTGCAAAATAACATTTTTTCTGAACTTACCGTCACAAGATTCGAACTCCGATACGGCTTGTTTTACCCTGTCTTCACCTTTATGGTTGGCACCGTATACGAAACTGCGCCAAATGATAGTGCCTCCGAATGGGGCAACGGCATCGGCGAGCATGTTTGCTCCGTCGCTGTGACTGCGGCCGTAATCTCCGGGGCCGGGTTGACCTTCGGAATTGGCTTTAACAAGAAAACCGCCGAAATCAGGTACCTCACGATATATCTCTTTAGCCTTTTTCTTCCACCATTGACGTACTCCGGTATTCAAAGGGTCAGCTGTTCTCAATCCGCCGAGTCTCATAGGTGATGCGAAGTTGACCGATAGATATACGCGTATGCCGTAAGGGCGCAGAATGTCAGCGATTTGTTTTACCTTCAATAGATAAGGGCGTGAAAGCATTTTTGGAGATGCGTTCACGTTGTTCAGAACCGTTCCGTTTATTCCAATGGAAGCATTTGCCCTTGCATATTCGTGTATACGTGCTGTATCAAGGCGCATTTCTTTGTTCCAAAAAATGCTTGGTCCCGCATATCCGCGTTCTATCGAACTGTCGAGATTGTCCCAATGATTGAGTATACGTAACCCGAATGCTGGTTGATTTACTCCTTGTGTCATATCGTTCCGAAGCAATGCGTAAGCTCCATAGAGTAGTCCGATGTCGCTTCCGGCGCTGATTTTTTTATCATTCTGCGTTCCGGAAATGACATAACTTCCGTTTGTCGGCAGCGATTTGTCAATATTCAGTGCAACTGATTTACCGTCATAGTATTGTTCCAGTTCTTTTTTTGTTATCTCGGCAGTAGCCGATTTCGAGTGAATTGTTACTTTGGCGGTATTGTACGGTTTGTATCGCATCCATAGTTTACTGCCGTCCTCTGCCATGACAGCAAGGTTGAACAGTAGTAATGATATGGTGCACAACAGACTTTTTTTCTGCATTTGAATTGAATTTGTTAAAAGGATATTCTTTTGTTATTGGGCAAATACCTTTTGTTTTAGTTTCAGGACATTGTTATTTGAATTCCCACCAGTCGAGATTAAACAGGTTCTTGCTTTGTTTGGTAGAGCCTTTGAACACGAAGTAAAGATCATGCAGGCCGGTGGCGCCCTTTATATCCGTCTCAAATACCTTCAGTTCCGACTTGGTGTTTGCTATATTAACGCTGCCTATCATTTTCCCGTCTGTGGCGTCAAGGCGTATCTCTATTGTGCCGCCGTATAGGTGGCAGGATGCGCTTATCTTGAATACAGAGGCTCCTTTGGCGAAATCCACTCCTTTCACCATGATGTATTCCCCGTCGTCTATTCCGGTTACGAGTTGATTCCACCGATCTTTGCCCCATGGGTTTTTCGTTATCGTTTCCAAACCGTATCCCCATGCCATTGTTTCGGCCTCTACTTTCCTGAAAGGATTGAACGGCTCTATCTGCTCCAATTTACAGTCGAGGAAGTAAGGGAGCTCCTGAATGGTTCCATCGGCATTGTACGTCATCTCTGCGGCAGAGACCGATCTGCGTTCCGCATGACGGCCTGTTTCGAGACGGAACACATCGTAATTCAGTCCAAAACAATATGATTTGCCTTTGTAGTCGATGATACCAGGGTGGTTTCCGCGTGTGCGGCTTGTGTGGTTCATGATGTGGCCTTTATATTCCCATGGGCCGGTCGGTGACTTGCTCATGGCATAACCGATTCCTTCCGGACAGCAGGTGGATGCAAATGCCATATAGTAATGTCCGTTACGCTTGTAGCACCACGGCCCTTCCTGATAGTCTTTGATGTGCGGTATCCGGACAATCTCACCTGAATATGAAATCATGTCTTTGTTGAGTTTCACGTAGTATGTGTTTGGATTGCCCCAGTACATATATGCCTGGCCGTCATCATCAATGAATACAGTAGGGTCAATGTCGTCCCAATGTTCTTTCTGCCATACCAAAGGTTTGCCTATCGGGTCTTTGAACGGTCCGTAAGGAGAATCGGCCACGAGAACACCTATGCCATGTCCGTGTATCGGGCAGTACATATACCATTTCCCGTCACGTTCTATTACCTGCTCGGCCCATGCTCCGTTGTTGCCTTTATACCACTCGAAATCTTTCAAAGAGGCGACGGCTCCGCGGTCTTGCCAGTTCACCATGTCTGTGGAAGTATAAAGCAGCCAATCTTTCATGTGAAATCCTTCCGCGTCGTTTTCGTCATGAGTAGTGTACAGATATATCGTGTCATTGTGCACCATTGGGGCGGGATCAGCGGTATATTTGGTCTGTATGATTGGCATATTAAGCTCTTGTGCCGCCGAATTCATGAAAGAGAAAAAAACTGTCGCAACAGTCGTGAGAATATGATATTTGTTCATAGATATCTTCTTTTAATATACGTCAATTGTTGATTACTGATTTAATTTTTAATATACGTCAATTGTTGATCACCGGTTTAATGCTGCCATCTTCATTGTAGTATAGTTTCTGTACTTTTAGAGAACGCAGCCATGTAATATCTCCCGATGGAACGCAGTCATGATAGAACAGATACCATTCTCCTTTGTATTTCACGATGCTGTGGTGTGTGGTCCAGCCGACAACGGGTTCAAGGATTACTCCTTGGAACGTGAACGGTCCGTAAGGATTGTCACCTATGGCATAGCACAACAGATGAGAATCTCCTGTTGAGTATGAGAAATAGTATTTACCGTTGTACTTGTGCATCCATGATGCCTCAAAGAAACGGTGCGGGTCATTTGCTTTCAGCGGATTACCGTCTTTGTCTATGATAATTATCGGTTTCGGCTCTTCGGCAAATTGGAGCATATCCTTGCTCATTCGTGCTACACGTGATGGCAGGGCAGTCTCGTCTCCTTCCGGCAGGTGTGCGCTTTCAAGTGCCTTGTTGTCGCGGTAACGCTGGAGCTGTCCGCCCCACAGACCGCCGAAATATACATATATCTCACCGTCATCATCCTTAAATGCGCACGGGTCGATAGAATATGACCCCCTGATCGGATCCTGTTGAGCAACGAACGGGCCGTGTGGGGCATCTGATACTGCCACTCCGAGGTGGAATATATCATTCTTGTCTTTTGCGGAATAAATCAGGTAGTACTTTCCGTCACGTTCCGCCACGTCGTTGTCCCACATCTGACGGCCTACCCATTCCACATCGTCTACGCATAGTATTTGGCCGTGGTCCGTGACTTCTCCTTTTTCAACGTCATCAAGTGACAGTACATGATAATCTTTCATTTCGAAATGCCCTCCATCGTCATCTTCTGCCGCGCCGCTGTCCCAGTCATGGCTGGGGTATATATATAAGCGGTCGTTGAACACATTGGCTGATGGGTCGGCCATATAGTCACTCGGAAATAAATATCTTGGCTGTTTCATTTGCTATATAGTTTTATGATATCTTCTACTACAGGTTTTGCTTTATAATCACGGTCGAAGAGCAGGGGATAGTTGGTGCGGCCGGGCACGGGCCAGCCGTTGAGCCACGAATTTGCATCGCTGATACCCCAAAGGTTTATTCTTGATATCTTATCACGGTGGCGATAATAAATCTTGAAAAATTCAAATATCCTTTCGTTCAGTTCCTTTGCCTTGTCTTTCGGAAGTCCGTTGGTGTATGGGTTGTATTTCTTCTGATAGTCGAAGTTCTGTTCCACAGCCGCACCGCCAAAGCCCTTCGGATTTGGTAGCACATTGAAGTCCAACTCCGTAATCATTACTTTCACTCCGCAGTCGGCAAAAGCTAAAAGCGATTTCTCGTATTCGTCCACGTTTGGATAGTCAAGTCCGTTGTGGCTTTGCATGCCTACACCGTCTATTCTCAGTCCTTTTTCCTTGAGATGCTTTACCAGTTTGCATGTCGTTTCGCGCTTTCCTTTCTGCGACATCGAATAGTCATTGTAGTAAAGTTCAGCGTCGGGGTCAGCTTCATGTGCCGCCTGGAAAGCGATGTCGATAAATTCTTCGCCTATTATGTTGTAGAATGGAGATTTACGGAACGTTCCATTATCTTCGATGGCTTCGTTTACAACATCCCATCCGTGAATTCTTCCTTTGTATCGTCCCACAACCGTATGTATATGCGCTTTTATTCTCTTGATGAGTTCTTCACGAGTCACTTGCTGTCCGTCTTTGTCTTTAAAGAACCAACCTGGAGCCTGTGAGTGCCATACGAGGCAGTGGCCAATCGCTTTCAGGCCGTTCTGTTCGCAATAATCCACAAAATTATCCGCCGCGCGGAAGTCGAAACGTCCTTCCTCTGGCTGAAGCGGCCCGCTTTTCATGCAGTTTTCCGCCACTGCCGTATTGAAATGCGTGCGGACAATGGCTGATGCCGCTGCATCAAGCCCGTCCGACTGCCTTTGATTGAGGGAGGAACCGATGAGGCAGTACTGCCCCACGGTCTCCTTCATTCCTTGTTGCGCATACGCTGCGAACGAGGATACTACAACTACTAAACTACTGATAAAAATTCTTGCTGTTTTCATAATTAATACCTATTGATTTGTTCATTCTAATGTAAGATTATTTCTTATTGGTTTTTACGCCTCACGGAAAGTTCGGCTTGCATATTCTCATTGAATTCCTTGGTTATCGGGTAGAAGAATAACGCCACTACACCGATACCGAATAATACGGCAGGTACGATAGAAGAGACAAGGCGTATGCCTTCCATTGCCGTCTCTGATTGTGAAGCGGCGTTACCCGACACATATCCGAAAGCGGAAAGTATCAATCCTGCAAAAGCTCCTCCGATGCCTAATCCTGCTTTAAGCGCGAATACCACTCCGGAGAAACAGAAGCCTGTCGCACGTCTGTGGTTCACATATTCCACATGGTCGGCCACGTCGCCAATCATCGCCCAGAGCAATGGCACTGTCGGGGCGTATGCCAATGACTTCAATATGCACAGTACAAACATAAACCCTACGTCTGACGGTTGAGGTAGATAGAACATCGCCGTGAACAGGGCGGTCAGCGAGAGACATACTATAAATGTCTTCTTCTTGCCGTATTTGTTTGCCAGATAGCCCGACAGGCAAATCACTCCGATGAACTGTACCAATGCTCCCACCATGTTGAAAAGCGAGAAGCCTATCGCGAAAGCGTCTCCTTCTTCATGTGCTATCAGGTTGAATGCGCCCAATACGGTTGCCATTACGCCCGTTTTTTCATATCCGGGGTCGGTCAGTCCGAAGTCTGCAAGGAATTCATATAACGAAAGCTGGTTTACGTTGTATTGGAAATAGAAGCTCATCGCCGAGCCCCACATGGCCAGTGTTATGAACACGAAAAGCGTCAGTACGAACATCGCACGCCATGGAATGTTGGAAACCGTGCCTTTTATGTCATCTTTTATACTTACTTTTTGTGTCTTGGGCGGCTGTATTCGCTCTCTGGATGAGAGGAATGCGATGATAAGGAAGACAAACGCGATTATGGCAAACAGGCTGATCGTGCACAGCCATCCGTGCTGAAGGTCTCCTTTGCCGAACTTGTTGACAAGAGGCAGTGTCAGTCCTTGCACAACGAACTGTGCTATTGTGGCCGCCACAAATCTTATTGACGTTATGCTGGTACGTTCCTTGATGTCTCCGGTCATCACTCCTCCTAAAGAAGAGTACGGAGTGTTGTTGAAAGAGTACATCGCCATTAATAATATGTATGATATGGTGGCATAGGTAGCCACGAGTCCTTTATCTTCTATTCCGGGATTATAGAACGCCAATACGTAGAACACCGCGAACGGCAGGGCGGTCCATAACACCCAAGGCCTGTATTTTCCCCATCTTGTCTGTGTGCGGTCGCTGAGTATTCCCACTGCGGGATCAACAAATGCGTCCACTACGCGTGCGATGAGCAATACGCTTCCTGCTATTGCCCCGTCCAGCCCGAAAACGTCCGTATAGAATTTCAGCTGGAAAATCATCATCATCTGGAAGACAAGGTTTGCTGATGCATCACCAAGTGAGTAGCCTATTTTTTCTCCCAATGATACTTTTTGTGAGATTTGTTTTTCCATTGTAAGTTATGTCTTTTAAATTTTCCGCTTACAAAGATAGTGTCTTTTTTTACTTAATCCGATTGCATACGTCACATAAGTTTTCTTATTTGTTTCACGGGCTGATCTTCTTGTGTTTAAAAGGGCTTTTTATTAAAGTAAAACATATAATTTTGTGGAGAAGAAAATATATCCGAGCGTATGAAAATAAAGTTTATTTTATCAGTTGTTACGGCACTCTGCTTTTCTTTCTGCGTGAGTGCCAAGGTTGTCATGCCGCAGTTGTTCCAGTCAGGCATGGTGGTCCAGCGAGGCAAACCTGTGATAATATGGGGCAAGGCCGACAAGGGAGAGAAAGTCACGGTTACATTCCGAAAAAAAGTTTATGAGACTTCGGCTGACGGAGATGGTAACTGGCGTGTCAGGTTGCCCAAGCAGAAAGCAGGCGGTCCTTATGTAATCCGGGTCAATGACCTTGAGATAAAAGATGTGCTTGTAGGCGATGTGTGGCTCTGTTCGGGGCAGTCTAATATGGATTTGCAGGTAGAGCGCGTCTATCCACAGTATACGACAGACATTGATTCTTATTCCAATAATGACATACGTCTGTTCCATGTGCATAACGAGACGGCGATACACGGACCCAAGAGAGATGTGCGGCCTACGTCATGGAAACCCGTCACAAAGGAAAACGCATGGAATTTTTCTGCGATAGGCTATTTCCTTGCCCGCGAGATGTATGAGAAGACGAAGGTGCCGCAGGGTATCATAGCCGACAGTTGGGGCGGTACGCCTATCCAGTCATGGATATCCGCCGACACGATGAAGAACAATTTCCCTATGGAATACCGCCGTTCGCTGCTTTATCAGAACGATGAGATGATAAGGTCGCAGATGCGTGCCAATCAGTTGGCCAATCAGCGTTGGTTCGAGGTCATGAACGAGACTGACCCTGGAATGAGCGAAGACTTCACGGCTCTCGGTTATGACGACAGCAAGTGGATCAAGAAAAACCAGTACGACAATCTTACCGGCGAGCGCAGTTATATGGGCTCGTTCTGGGTTCGCCAGCACATAAAGGTTGACGCCGCTCATGCCGGAAAACCGGCGCGTCTTCTGGTTGGAACGTTGTACGACCAGGACTATACGTATGTCAACGGGCAAAAGGTCGGAGAGACCGGCTACCAGTATCCCCCGCGCCGCTATAATGTGCCGGCGGGACTGTTGCGTGAGGGCGACAACGCTTTGACGGTGCGTTTCATTACCAAGGGCGGAAATCCGCATTTCATAAAGGATAAGCCGTATAAGCTCATTTTTGAAGACGGTGTCGAGATACCTTTGTCCGAGCAGTGGAGTGTCCGTGAGGGTGCCCGTATGCCCAGATGCCACAATAGTGAGATAAATGTCCATTATCTGCCGATTACGCTTTATAATGCGATGATTTACCCTCTTGCCCCTTATCCAGTTTCTGGCGTTGTGTGGTATCAGGGCGAGTCGAATACGGGTGACGGCCAGATATACGAGAGTATGCTGACCAAGCTTATTGAAAACTGGCGCCAGTTGTGGAACGATTCCGATATGCCGTTCGTTGTGGTGCAGCTTGCCAACTTCATGGAGCCGAGCGATAAGCCGCAAGACAGCGGATGGTCGTGGGTCCGTGAGGCTCAGCGTCTCACCGCGAAGCATGTTCCTAACACTGAGCTTGCCGTGGCTATAGATCTCGGCGAGGCGGTGGATATACATCCGCTCCGCAAGCGCGAGGTCGCTCAGCGTGCCGCGCTGGGTTTCGAGAAGATGCTCTTCAATCCGAAGGTAAAGCTGTCTCCCGAAGTGATATCTTCGGAATTAAAGGAAGGCAATGTCGTTCTCACACTCGATCAGCAACTTAAGCCGGGAACTCTTTATGAATTTGAGCTTGCCGGTGCCGACGGCAGGTATCATAATGCCGAGGCAGTGGCCGACGGAAGCACTATAACAATAAAGTCTTCCTTAAAGTCCCCGAAGTCTGTCCGTTACGCATGGAAGAACAATCCCATACGCGCGAACGCTTATGGAAAGAACGAATTGCCGTTGTCTCCATTCCAGTTGGTAATAGGCGAATAGTGTTTTTTCATTATTTTGATATGTCGATATAATTAGAATTGTATTTCGGTTCCCTGTCTTGCGGCTTGAATACCGGTCTCGGTTTGGTATCCTTCCTTTGGCAGTGATTTCGTAAATCGAGGGCGCTTCTTTTCCGTTTACATCCTTGTCGGTGTATACGGGATAGGGAGCGCCCTTGTTTTTTTGTCCTCGACTTTATTTCTTTTTTTTGCCGCTTACGTATCCTTGCGGTTGTCTTGCCTGTTATTCATTTATTGATGGTGATGGGCTTTATGTCCCGTCTTTTGCGGATTGTATGTCCCGTACTTTCCGCTGTGTTGTTGTCGGGGCTGTGGATATTGGTTGATGATAGGGCCCTATGGGAAGGTTTGTTTCATTTCAGTTGATTACCTAATGATTTTTGGGGCATTCAAATATGGCGTATTTGTCTTTTTGTGTTTTTATTTTTGTTTCATATATTTATTCCGTGGTTTCATTGGTTAAGTTTTATTGAGTATGATTGACAAATGTCTTTTTAAATGTCTACTTTTGCAGTATAACTATAAATACTGTTAATCTATGAGGATTGGTGAAAAGTTGTTTTTTATAGCGATGATGTTTTGTGGTTCGGCTGTGTACGCGCAGACATATCAGCTTACAGATGGCGGGATTAAATCCGTTGTCGGTTCTACCGATGTGGAATTGAAGTTCTACGACGCTTCCACGGTAAGGGTGTTGAAGTCGCCGCAAGGAAAGGTTCTCGAGAAAAAGAGCCTTGCGGTTGTTGAAGAACCCGAGAAAGTCAGGTTGTCGATAAAAGAGAACGGGAGCGATGTGCGTTTGAGAACCTCGGCCATGGAAGTGGCTTTCAATACCGAGACAGGCATCGTGACCTTTTATGCTCCGGACGGCAGCCGTCTGCTCGCCGAGCAGGGACAGCCGTCGTTCAAGGAGTTCGACGATGCGGGAAACAATACTTTCACGGTGAAACAGGCGTTCGGGCTTGACAAGGACGAACCGCTGTACGGACTGGGTATTCTGCAGAACGGCAAGATGTCGCAGCGCGGCCAGACCAAGCGTATGGTGCAGGGGAATGTTGAAGATTTCATACCGTTTGTACAGTCGGTCAAGGGTTATGGCATATATTGGGACAACTATTCTCCCACCGATTTCATCGACACGGACAAAGAGACTGCTTTCCGTTCGGAGGTCGGCGACTGCATAGATTATTATTTCATGTATGGAGGAGATGCCGATGGCGTGGTGGCAAAGATGCGCCGCCTGACGGGCGACGTGCCTATGATACCTCTGTGGGCATACGGATACATGCAGAGCAAGGAGCGGTATAAGAGTCAGGATGAGATAGTGGGGGTATTGAAAAAATACCGGGAGTTGAACGTGCCGATAGACTGTGTCATCCAGGATTGGCAGTACTGGGGGCACAATTATCTGTGGAATGCCATGGATTTCCAGAATCCCCTGTTCCGCAACCCGCAGAAAATGATGGATGACATCCATGCGATGAACGGCCGTGTGATGATATCCATCTGGTCTTCGTTCGGTCCGGCCACACGGCCTTACCGTGAACTTGACGGCAAGAACATGCTTTTCAATTTCGGAACGTGGCCCCAGTCGGGAGTCGACTCATGGCCCCCGGACAGGAATTACCCTTCCGGCGTGAGGGTGTACGACGCTTATAATCCGGAGGCCAGAGACATATATTGGAAATATCTGAACGACGGTATTTTCAAATACGGTATGGACGGATGGTGGATGGACTCCACGGAGCCGGACCATCTCGACTTCAAACCGTCAGACTTCGACACCAAGACCTATATGGGCTCGTTCCGCAAGGTGCGCAACGCATATCCGCTGATGACTGTCGGAGGCGTGTACGACCACCAGCGCGCCGTCACTTCAGACAAGCGTGTGATGATACTCACCCGCAGCGGCTTTGCCGGACAGCAGCGCTACGGTGCCAATGTATGGTCGGGCGATGTAAGTTCGTCGTGGGAGACATTGCGCAAGCAGGTTCCAGCCGGCCTTAACTTCACGCTCGCCGGCAATCCTAACTACAACAGTGATATTGGCGGTTTCTTCTGCAGCCATTACAACAAGAGCTATGCCGACGGCAAGGCGACGAGCAATCCCATGTTCCGGGAACTGTATGTGCGTTGGCTGCAGTTTGGCGCTTTCAATCCGATGATGCGTTCCCACGGCGCCGATGCTCCGCGGGAGATATACCAGTTCGGCAAGAAAGGAGAGCCGGTGTATGACGCTATCGAGAAGACCATACGTCTGCGCTACTCGCTTCTGCCTTATATATATTCCACTTCGTGGGACGTATGCCACCGCCGAGGCAGCTTCATGCGCGCTTTGGTGATGGATTTTGCCGGTGACCGCAATGTGTGGGACATGAACGACGAGTATATGTTCGGCCGCTCCATCCTCGTGGCACCGGTGTTGGAGGCTCACTATACTCCTGAGGTGGCGGTGAATGTCAATGAGACCGACGGGTGGAACCGTGACGGGAAGAAAGTGGAGAGCAACGTGCAGGCCGATTTCACCAAGCCGCATAATTCCAAGGTATATCTTCCTGCCGGCACCGTCTGGTATGATTTCTGGACAAACGAGCGTCATGAGGGTGGCAAGGAAATATCCAAGACGACAACCATCGACATCATTCCGCTTTACGTCAGGGCCGGAGGCATAGTGCCGATAGGTCCCGATGTGCAGTATTCCGGAGAGAAAGCGTGGGACAACCTCGAACTCCGTGTATATACGGGAGCCGACGGTGAGTTCACGATATATGAGGATGAGTTTGATAATTACAATTATGAAAAGGGTGCGTATACCGAAATTCCCGTGACATGGAACAATGCGTCTCGAAGGCTTACCATAGGCAAGCGCAAGGGAGCGTATGCCGGCATGCTGCAAAAGCGCAAGTTCACGGTGGTCACTCAGGACGGTGTCCGTAAGACTGTGAGCTATGACGGCAGGAAAACAAGTGTCAGACTGTGATGCCGGAACATGGTTTTGCGGGTATGATACGGATGTGAAAGCAATGTAGGCCGTATGTGAATGCAGACAGTCGGGATATTTTAAATTTGCGAACGATTTCAATAACAACAATAAACATTTATATTATGTCAAAAGAGTATTTCCCTTCGATCGGTAAGATTCCTTTCGAAGGTCCCGAG
>ERZ777011.253-NODE-253-length-86321-cov-7.118679_pt1 | contig 86321 bp, 58 predicted proteins | sample MGYA00374964_ERZ777011 | MGnify/ENA primary metagenome ERZ777011 (study PRJEB29310, sample SAMD00008975) | mouse gut metagenome | study: EMG produced TPA metagenomics assembly of the Metagenome analysis of fecal microbiota from mouse which was promoted... | reverse complement strand
ATAAAATAACAACATTTTTGAACGAGCTGCGAAATCCTAAATGAAAGAGCCGTGTTCTAAACGATAGATATTCTCTCAAATATTAGGCTAATCAAAATATTATCCATACATTGTAGCACCGATCCTCAAAGTAATCACCCAATAAACAAAAAGCAGCGTATGAAAACAAGTCACCCCATTACAGCAATAATCGCAATCATGATTTTGGCGATTATCGGAAGTTGTTCATCCAATGATATCCCGGTTGAACCGGAAGGACCTCCTGCACCGCATCTTAGCCGGGAAGACAGCTTGGTTCTTGTCACCCTATACAAAGAAGGAGGAGGGGAATTTTGGGATAACAAATGGGATCTAAACGACAAGGTGGAGAATTGGAAGGGTATCAGTTGCTATCTTGTCGATACTCCAAAAAACGAATATCGGGTCAATGCACTTCACCTCCTTTGTAATACGAACGGTCCACGAGGAATACTATCCGAAGATATCGAGAAACTAAGCTATTTGGAAGTGCTTCTGATGGACGGAGAAGGATTTGCCGGAACTCTTCCGGCTTCACTTTCCAATTTGAAGGACTTGAAAGAAGTCAGCATCATTGGAACATCTATTAGCGGGCAAATTCCGAAAGGAATCCTTTCTTTGCCGGAACTACGACGACTTACCCTTGCTTGGTGTGAGCTTTCAGGAGAGTTACCGAAAGATATAATAGACACAGCCCCGAGTCTTGAATATATAAATTTCAGCGAAAATCATTTAACAGGAGAAATACCGAAATTCCTGAATTCTAATGTAATAATATTAGATTTATGGTATAATGATTTTACCCAATATCCTTTTGAATATATTACACAACGGAAAGAACATGGCATTAAAACTGTTATTGATATGAAATTTAATAAGATAACAGGAGCTATACCGGACTCAATCCTAAACAATCCTGAATGGCTTAAAGATTTAGAAATCTATGGATATCCTCAAAAGGAAGGATATGGATATTCCAATGCGCCTTGGCCCTATTAATAACAATTAAAATAATCATCACATGAAAACAAGTCACTCCATTACAGCAATAATCGCAATCATGATTTTGGCGATTATCGGAAGTTGTTCATCCAATGATATCCCGGTTGAACCGGAAGGACCTCCTGCACCGCATCTTAGCCGGGAAGACAGCTTGGTTCTTGTCACCCTATACAAAGAAGGAGGAGGGGAATTTTGGGATAACAAATGGGATCTAAACGACAAGGTGGAGAATTGGAAGGGTATCAGTTGCTATCTTGTCGATACTCCAAAAAACGAATATCGGGTCAATGCACTTCACCTCCTTTGTAATACGAACGGTCCACGAGGAATACTATCCGAAGATATCGAGAAACTAAGCTATTTGGAAGTGCTTCTGATGGACGGAGAAGGATTTGCCGGAACTCTTCCGGCTTCACTTTCCAATTTGAAGGACTTGAAAGAAGTCAGCATCATTGGAACATCTATTAGCGGGCAAATTCCGAAAGGAATCCTTTCTTTGCCGGAACTACGACGACTTACCCTTGCTTGGTGTGAGCTTTCAGGAGAGTTACCGAAAGATATAATAGACACAGCCCCGAGTCTTGAATATATAAACTTCAATGGAAATCATTTAACAGGGGAAATACCAAAATTCCTTAAACAAAGTATAGTCGTATTATATTTAGATTATAATGATTACACCCAATATCCTTTTGAGTATATTACACAACGTGAAAAATCGGGATTCAAAGGTGATTTGTATATGAAAAACAACAAAATAAAAGGAACTATACCTGATTCTATTTTAAACAATCCTGAATGGCTTAAAGATTTATGGTTGTATACACTCCCTCAAAAAGAAGGATATGGATATTCCAATGCGCCTTGGCCACCTATTAATAACAATTTAAAATAATCATCACATGAAAACAACTACTTTTACATCAGCGGTAGCAAGTTTATACTTGCTTGCATTGGTATCGTCTTGTAGTGACGATCAAATGTCGGTTTCCAATGCCGATATGGAAATAAAAACGGAACAAATGGCTGTTGAAGAAACCGGTATCATTTATCCGCATTCTATGGAATTTAAAAATTCATTGACCAAAAGCGGGGAAGATGGATTTGAAACCAATTGGGAGAATTTGCAAGAGATAACACTCACGAATATAGGACCAGTCAATTTGCCTTGGAATGAAACAGGGGGAGCAAGTATTCCTTTTGATATCAGAAAGGATATCAAAAAGGAAGATGGATGGAAAATGTTATTACATACGTTGACAGATAAAAGCGTAAATGTCGATAAATACATTGTGTTTTATAATCAGCGTACCGGGATAATGAAAGTCTTTTATTATTCCGACAATAAAAATCCCAACAATTCAGCCAAATGGACACTCAAATTTGTAGGGAACCAAACATGGTTAAATTGGGGAGTCGATGTCGCTATCCCAACCAATTTAGGAATGCTTCAGTCGTGGACTTCCACCAATGCCGTACAAGATGCGGCAAAGGGGATTGTCTACGGTTGGAACTGTTTTCAAATAGCATTGGCATATAACCCCAATAATGTTTCCGGACAGTACATGGAAATCTTATGCGGATCGGACAATACTTCAATTGCCCATTTTTTCGCATCTACATACGCCTATTCAAACGGGACTATTATGACTTATGGTTCCACCAATAAATCCTCAACACCTATAAATAAAAATGTCGGGACAATCATCGGGCAAGACGCGGAAAACTATATTGCGAATAATGTCGTAAGCAGCAGTACCCGTGTAATAAGTCCGGATTTAATCAAAAAAGCGGCTAAAACACTTCACTTGGTACTCCGTTTACGGAAGACAAAGTCGGCAAAATCGGTTCTTGGAATCTACGGAACCAGCCAACCGTATATTTAAATCCTTTGGCAGACTACGACCCCTCCCAACCGGTGACCGATCTCAAGGAACGGACTTATCATCTTCGGGGAATAACCAAGTGTGATTATGATTTGGTAATCAATCCGGATTTACAATCCCATATAAAAAGGCAATGGGTAGAAATAGATTTCGTCAAATATTGGCAGAGTCCTTCAAGTGCTTCCCAAGAATCGTTTATCCCGGAAAGGCCAAGCTGTTATACTAATTTCGGAAGTTTAGGAAGCAGCGCTTCTGGATTTCAAACATCTATTTACGAATCAAACATACTTTCCGGAAGCTACAATGAAGGAAAAGCGATCATAGATTTTGATTGGACAAAACAAAGGTTCACTTTACAGAGTTCATACCAAGCCCAGGTAGGATATGATGCGAACGTGGTTTTTATTCCCAATGCCACCGTATATGGAACCGCAAAAGTTTGTTATGAAAACCTATTCATGCGCCTGAGCCTTTACACCGTTACCGAATTTGAGGGGAAAGAGGAAACAACAATCTCTACCCGGACATTCCTGCCTAAATACGAATGGGACCCGGATATGTATAACAAATACAAAAACCTATATCCCAGAATGTCATCACTAAACAACCTCGAACCGGGCAACGGAAATTCCCGTATCAGACCGGCTGCCTTATACATAGATGAACAACACCCGGAAGGTGTTCCTATGGAAAATTACAAATAAAAAACGAAATCTTCACTAAGTGAAGGAAGTGGAGGAGTGAGAAAAGAGCTGGAAAACAGCCGAAACTCACTCCTCCTGTTTTCCTTTCATACTTTTAACATGATACCACAAAAACAACCAAGCCGTTACCGCAGCGACGAAATCAGAAAAGGGAGCGGCATACCAGACACCGTCCAGCCCCCAAAAACGCGAGAACAGCAACATCGCCGGTATCAGGAACAACATTTGACGGCTTAGGCTCAAGAACATCGCCTTCCAGGCAATCCCGATACTCTGGAAAAACTGGCTGATCGCAATCTGCGAACCGACGACCACAAACACCAGCAAACAGATCCGCAAACCATTTGCCGTCACCTCCAACAGAGCCGGATCGTTCGTAAAGGCACGCGCGATCAGTTCCGGAAACGCCACGCTGCAAAAGCAACCGATCCCCATGATGACGGTCGAGATGATGATAACCAGCCGCAACGTCTCCTGGACACGCCCGTATTGCTTCGCCCCGAAGTTGAAACCGACAATCGGCTGCATTCCTTGGGCGATCCCGATAATCAGCATCACCTGAAGCATCCCGACGCTGGTGATAATGCCGTTTGCCCCCAAAGCCAAGTCACCTCCGTACTGCTTGAGCGCATAATTCTGGATCACGACCACCACGCTCCCCGCCAACTGCATTGCAAAAGGCGAAACACCGATCGTCAGGATATTCCATACCACATGCTTCTCCAGTTTGAAGATGCCCTTATGGAAACGGAGAATACTGTCTTTCCTGACAAAATGAGTCATGACGAAAAGAGTACACAGCAACATCGAGACGATCGTCGCAATGGCAGCCCCCTGAATCCCCATATCCAACCAGAAAATAAACACAGGGTCGAGTATCACATTCGTTACCGCCCCGATCAGCATGGTGTACATTGCCTTCTTCGGATAGCCCGAAGCACGCATGACCGCGTTGAAACCAAAGCTGAGCGAAGTGAGGATCGTCCCCGGAACGACAATATTCAGATAATCCTTGGCATACGGGATAGTCTGTTCGCTTCCTCCGAAAGCAAACAACAGGTCTTCCATCCAGATCATGCAAGGAAGGACCGTCACCAATGTTATGATGAATGTCAAGGTAAAAGCATTCCCCAATACTTTCTCCGCCATGTCATTCGCCTTTCGTCCCAAATGAATGGAGACACGGGTCGCGGCTCCCGCCCCGACAAGCATTCCGAATGCCTGGAGGAACAACAGGATAGGGAACGTCAGCGTCAGTCCCGCCATCGCCAACGGGCCTACACCTTGACCGATGAAGATACGGTCGACAATATTATAAAGCGCATTCACCATCGTGCCGATCACGGCCGGTATCGCGTAATGTACCAATAGGCGACCTATCTTCTCATGCTCCAGCCGCCACGTTACTTCGTTTGCCATACTTTCGTCTTTTTCATGAACAAAATCCCGTTCCCCATAAAGGAAACTTTAATATATTATATTTCAGCACCTATCTAATACACCCACCAGAGCAGTCAGTTCAGCCACTGTCCGAAGCTCTTTACAAGAGCCATCGGGGAAAGCCGCAATCAGTTCATGCGGCCCCTTGCAGGTGACATTCAACTGCCCTTCCTTGACGGGCGAAGGGCGGTAGCCATTCCGGATCAGCGCGTTCCCGACCCAATAGGAGACCAAATAGTCGCCCTCCACCCCGATAGGCGACGTCGGGACTTCCGTGTTCAACTTTCCGGTAGCCGGATCGAATACGATTCCCTCCTTGCCGAAAAAGGATTCAAACGCCCCGCTCATAATCAGGTCCTCGGGAATCCCGCAAGCCATCGGGCGGTTTTTCTCCTGTAGCCAGAGGCAATCTCCCATCTGGATCGCCAAGTCGAGGTCGTGGGTGGAAAGCAGAATCGCCTTCCCTTGCTCGACGGCCAAGCGGTGCAGCAAGACCATGGTCTCGATCCGGCTGGTCACATCCAAGAAGGCGGTCGGTTCGTCCAACAGGATAATCGGGCATTGCTGGGCAAGCGCTTTGGCAATCATGGCCTTCTGCCGTTCGCCGTCGCTCAGTTCCGAAACATAATTACCGGCTTTATGCGCGATACCGACCGCTTCGAGCGATTGCTCGATGACCACCCGGTCCTGTTTCCTCAACTGCCCGAAAAAGCCGGTATAAGGATGTCGTCCCAACGAGACCAGTTCGTAGACGGTAATTCCCCCCGCGTTTGTCTTTTCCGTCAGCACGACACCGACCGTCAGGGAAAAACTTGCCTGCGAATAGCCGGAGAGCGGCTTCCCCATCAAACGGATCTCGCCGCCGAGCGGAGGCTGGAAACCGCAAAGCGTACGGAGCAACGTCGACTTGCCGGCCCCGTTCAGCCCCAACAAACAGGTCACCTCGCCCGAAACAAGTTGCAGGTTCAAATCGTCATGGACCACCTTCCGCTTACCGCCTTTCAGCAGGTAACCGATACCGAGTCCTTTTGTTTCTATGGCTGCTATCTTTGTCATACCCGATCAGTCAAAATATTGGATGTTCTTCCGGTTCACGATCACATAAATAATCACAGGCGCACCCAGTATCGGGGTCACGGCATTCAACGGCAAGATGTTATGCGTGCCCGGCAAGACCATCAGCAGATTACAGAGCAATGCGACACAAGCGCCGGCAAGCAACGTGACAGGAACCAACATCTTATGATTGGACGAGCCCAACATCAAACGCGCGATATGCGGAACCGCCAGTCCGATAAAGGAGACCGGACCGCAAAAGGCAGTCGTGGTCGCCGTCAGCATCCCCGTACACAGCAGGATCAGCATACGCGCCCGCTTGATCTTGATCCCCAGATTGGCGGCATACATTTCTCCCAAGAGCAAAGCATTCAGGGGCTTGATCAAAAGAATCGACAACAGCAATCCGATACATGTAAAGCCGGTAAAACAGGGCAACTGCTGCAAGGAGACCCCGGAAAAGTTTCCCAATCCCCACATCACAAAGGCATGCACCTTGTCGGTCGAGGCATAATAGTTCAAGACCGAAATCAAAGAGGAGGCGAGATACCCGATCATAATGCCGATAATCAGCAACATGACGTTGTTCTTCACCTTCGCCGAGAAATAAATGATCAATCCCAAAATACAAGCCGCGCCACTAAACGCAGCCATGATAACCGCCAGATAGCTGCTGATCGGCAAATCGGTCACCATAGTCAGCGAACCGCCGAAATAGAGCATAACCGCGGCGACTCCTAAATTGGCCCCGTCACTGATTCCCAATATGGAAGGACCGGCAAGCGGGTTCCTGAACAACGTCTGTAGCAACAATCCGCTAACAGACAGTGAAGCGCCTGCCAACAAAGCCGTCACTGCCTGAGGGAAACGGCTCTGCAACACGATGTTCTGCCATGCAAGCCGCTCCGTCCCTTCTCCCAACAATATATTCACCACACTTTCAAACGGTATCGAAACAGCACCATAGACCAGCCCGCCGGCAAACAAAAGCAACAGGAGGACTGACAAAAGCGGATAAAAAATAAAGGCTTGCTTATTCATACCTGCAAAGATAATGCTTTTTAGCTTTCGGAACGGGCGAAAAAAGGGGTTCCGATATCAAAAAAAGGGGAGATGCCCGATAAGCTTCTCCCCTCATACATGTGGCGTATGAAAATATATTTGATCTTGAGAATTAAAAAGGTTTGATAAAATTATTACTTTACTACTCTCTATTATTTTATTTATTTGTCTTTAACGCTACCGGTTTGAATAAAAAGGCAAACAGGAGCAATATTACAAATGAAAACAAGGTCGAGATGGCAAAGACAACAGGCCAGTCGCATTTATCTCCGTCACGGAACAAGCCGATCAGCCATCCGTTCCAAAGCGTCCCGATCAGGAAACCGATGCCCCACACCAGAAAGAAGAGCAGGCCTTGTGCTTGCGCTTTCATTTCTTTTGGCGCCACGCTGTCTGTATAAACCTGGCCACCTACAAAGAAAAGGCCAAAAATCAGACCGTGGACGACGATCCCGATATAATAAAACCACTGTACTCCCGTTTCCGCACCGATATAGAACGACGCATACCGGACCACAAGAGCGATCACACCAAAGATCAGGGTATTCTTAATTCCGGATTTTACCAGTATCGAAGTGGTAATGACCAAGAAAAACATTTCGGCCAATTGCCCAAGGTTCAGTGTCACCGTTATATTCTGCACATGCTCGTCAGCAAGAATCATAGAACCATATACATGATACAGGTTGAACGGGATGATAGCCAGGAATGTCAGGATCATGAAAACCCGGTAGTTCTTGTCCCTCATCAGGGAGAAAGCACTGAACCCGGTTATATCCATCACCGAGATACCGGCACTCTTATCAACCGTAGGCGGGGTGTGCGGCAACCGCAGGTTCAGAAGCGCAGCCACGAAACAGACGGCAGCTCCGCAATACATCGGCAGGTTCGTATCATCGAATGCGGGCAAATGCATCGCATGAAGGGCAATCACGCTAAAAATACCAGAAGCGACCCATCCTACCGAACCGAACATACGGATACGCGGAAACTGTTCCGACGGCGTATGGCTCATGGCAATCGTACTGGTCAAGCTCTGTGTCGGCATGTGGCAAAGCATCGCCAGCACGACACATGTCATAAGCGGGGCAAATGAAATCTGATGGGCTGCCAAGAGCAAAAAGGCTCCTGTCAAAATATTCAATACAGCCAAAATCTTCTCGGCGGCAAAATAGCGGTCGGCGATCGCACCGATAAAAGAAGATGCCATCGCACCGATAGCCATCGCACTCAATACCAATGAAACCTGATACACTTCCAATTTAAGCGTATGGGAAAGATAAGCGGCCAAAGGAACCCACCAGACTGCACTTAGCATATACTGTATAAACATCATGGTACAGAGTTGAACTTTCGTTCCGATTCCTTGTTTTGTAGTAAGCATGTTCATATTAATCATTAGACTAAAAGGTTTTTTATGACCTGTGTTTGACATGTCGCAAATGTATCGATTCCCTTGTGCCGGTTTGTTTGACCTTGTTGCAATCTTTTCCGTATTCATCTCATTATCTGCCTTTATCCCCCTTATTGAGATGATTTATGAAATCCGTGATACGATAAAAGAAAATCCATAATACATTTTTCAGTATCTTTCGCCCATAATAGCAAAGTCATATATGAAACATCTGAAGTTAATCTTATCCGTCCTATCCATATTTTGTCTCACCCGGATACATGCAGACGACAGCAACTATCTTTTCCGCCATTACCAAGTCGAAAACGGGCTCAGCGACAATATGGCCACCTGCTGCGTACAGGACAGGAAAGGATACATCTGGATCGGGACGCGCGACGGCTTGAACCGCTTCGACGGATATACCTTCAAAGTATTCCGTAACGACCCCGACGAAACCGAGACATTGGGAAGCAACTGGATCACATGCCTGGGTTGCGACATGAACGGCGATTTGTGGGTCGGAACACTTTCGGGATTATACCAATATGACGATGAGAAAGAATCGTTCCGGCATATTCCTTTCACGGCAGACAAAGGGATCGGCATTTTCCAGTTCGACAGCGACAATAAGTTATGGATACTGATGGACGGCAACCTGATCCGGTTCAATACGGAGGACAAGCAGTTCCGTATCTTCGCGCCGGAGAACAACCAAAGCTATACCTCGTTTTGTATTACCCGCGAAAACCATATATGGATCGGAAGTTCAAACGGACAGATTTCATTGCTGAACCCCGAAGACGGGACAACGGAATCGTATAATGTATTCGCCCATTCCTCTCCCGGTATCCCGCGAAAGATATCCATGTTGTATCCGTCTCCTACTACCGACCGCATTTACATCGCTTTCGAGCATGACGACGTTAAGATCTTCGATCCGGCGACACTTGATTACCAGGATTTGAACATTCAAAAGATCAAGCAACTGACCATCCTGATCAATAGTTTCATGGAAAAGGATGAGAGCGAGTTGTGGATCGGGACAGACTCCGGTTTGTTTATCTATAAGATCGAAACAGGCGAATATACCCGCATCCGGCAGGACCCGTTGGACCCGTACGCGCTATCGAGCCATTTCATTTCGGCTTTCTGCCGGGACCGGGAAAACGGTATCTGGATTTGTTTCCACCAAAACGGCCTTAATTATTACTCGCCTTTCCGGCCTTTCCATGTGCATTATCCCTGGGACGGACAGCATTCGATGAAAGGAGAAGTGATCCGCGATATTTGTACCGATGCTTACGGCAATATATGGGTCGGGACGGAAGACGCAGGTATCAACTGCCTGGAAAAGAAAACCGGGACATTCACCAACTACCAACCGGTTCCGGGGGGAAACGGATTGTCGCACACCAACATCCGGGGGCTGGCTGCATCGGGCGACCGGCTTTGGATCGGACACGTTATCCACGGTATCGACCTGATGGATATTAAAACAAGAAAGGTAATCAGGCATTACAACCTGCTGAAAGATTCCGTGACGGTAAAGAACAGCACCGTGCGCTGCATAAAAGTCTTACAGGAAGGGCAAGTCTATGTCGGAACCGATGACGGGGTATATAAATATGACTTCCTGAATGACCGCTTCCTCTACGCCCCACAGTTTCCTCCTTTTGCAGTCAACTGTATCTACGAAGACCGATTAGGTAGAATCTGGACCGGCATGTTCAACCGCAGTTTCTATTACAATCCGATCAGCAATACCGGCATGTATCTGCCATACGACAAGTTGAACACCCAACGCCACAATTTCGTCAACGACGCCTGCGAGGACAAAGACGGCAATATGTGGTTTGCCACCGTAGAAGGGGTTATCAAATATGACTTCCAGACCGGCGAATCCCTGCACTACACGGTAAAGAACGGTATGCCGAGCAATGTCGCCTTCCGCATCCTGCCTGATGAAAACGAAAACTTATGGATCAGTACCGCCAACGGACTCGCCTGCCTGGAAACCGGAACGGGCAAGATCACGACCTATACGGAGTCCCACGGACTGATCACCCGCCAGTTCAACGATAACTCCGCTTTCAAAGATGAGGAAGGAACTTTCTATTTCGGTTCAGTCAAGGGTTTTATCCATTTCAAACCGACCGAAGTAGTCCCGGCTACCGAAAAGATGGCCGTCCACTTAGGAAGTCTCGAAATCCAGAATGAGGCAGGAGAGACCCATATCGTCAACTGCTCCGCCGAATCGGAGACAAAGAAGATCACACTGACCTACAAACAGTCCACATTCAGTATCAACTTCTCCGCGCTCAATTTTATCGCCCCCGGCTCCGTCCGGTATGCCTACCGGATGGGGAATATGGACAAGGAATGGATTCCGATCGGCGAACGCAACACGGTCTATTTCGCCGAACTACATCCGGGTGATTACACTTTCGAGGTACGCGCAGCCAACCTGTCGAACAACTGGAGCGACACTCCGACACGACTGGACATCACCGTTTTGCCGCCCTGGTGGGCATCCGACATGGCGTATGTCTCTTATATTGCCGGCATCATCGGCATCATCGCCGGTTCTTTCTGGTCCTGGCGCCGGAAGACCAAACGAACGATGGCCTACAACATGCAGTTGTTCGAAGACCAGAAAGAAAAGGAGCTTTATCAGGCCAAGATCGATTTCTTCATCAACATCGCCCATGAGATCCGTACGCCACTCACCCTGATCAAGAACCCGCTCGAACGCCTGCTGAAATCCGACAAGATCGGGGAAAAAGAGAACAAGTCGCTTACGCTGATGGATAAAAACGTATCGCGCCTGCTGTCATTGGTCAACCAGTTGCTGGACTTCCGCAAAACAGAGATCGAAGGATATCGCCTCAGTTTCGTCCGGACAGAGATCGTCTCGCTCCTGAACGAGACAGCCAAGCGGTTCCAGGAATCGGCAACGGCACACAACCTATTGCTGAACCTCGATTTGTCTCTGCCGGAATTGTACGTATTCGTGGACAAAGAGGCGATCACGAAGATATTCAGCAACCTGTTTACAAACGCAATCAAATATGCGTCCGGCAGTATCATCGTACGCCTGCAACTTGCTCCCGATTATGAAACATTCACGATCGACTTTATCAACGACGGCACTCCTATCCCCACGGAATTAAGGGAAAAGATATTCGAACCCTTCTACCGGATGGACGGGGATGCTGGCAGCAAACCGGGTACAGGCCTCGGGCTGCCCTTGGCACGTTCGCTGGCGGAAATGCACCACGGCGGCTTGCAAGTGGAAACTTTCACCGACAGCCCGTCCATGACGATGTTCCGCCTGACCCTGCCCGTCAAACTGCCCGAATCCATCAAGCAACCGGAAGAGGAAGCAACGGCACAGGTCGTACCTCAGAAAACGGAGTTCATCCGCGACGAATCGCGCCCGACGATCCTGATTGTCGAAGACAACAAGGAAATGGCCGTTTTCATCGCCGACGAAGTCAACCAGTTATATAATGTAGAGATAGCCGGAAACGGAGCCGAAGCAATCGCGCTCTTAAAGGAACGCAGTTTCCAACTGATTATCAGCGACGTGATGATGCCCGTCATGGACGGTTTCGCCCTTTTGAAAGAGGTGAAGACGGAGATCGAGTTCAGCCATATACCGGTCATCCTGCTGACGGCCAAAAACACCATGCAGTCGCGCCTCGAAGGTCTGGAATTAGGAGCCGACGCTTACCTGGACAAACCCTTCTCCACCAACCTGTTGATGGCACAGATTTCCAACCTGATCTCCAACCGCGACAACATACGCAAATTCTATTTCAACTCCCCGATCGCGAATATGAAATCGATGGCCTATACCAAAGCGGACGAAAGTTTCCTGGAAAAACTGAACGAGATCATCAACGAGCATATCGGCAACCCAGCCTTAGATGTAAACATGATCGCAGACCTGATGCACCTGAGCCGACCGACCTTGTACCGGAAGATACGTGCCATCTCCGACCTGACTCCTAACGAGTTGATCAAGATAAGCCGTCTGAAAAAGGCCGCCGAGCTGTTGATACAGGGGAACATGAAGATATACGAGATTTCGGAAGCCTGTGGTTTCAGCTCCCAGTCCTACTTCTGGTCCGCCTTCATCAAGCAGTTCGGCATGAGCCCGTCCAATTACGCAAAAGAGAATAAATAGGCCTGGCAATATTTCAATATTTATCTCGTTATAAAATAAATGTCAATAGTCAAAAAAGTTATGAATACAAGAAAGTTTTTTTTATTAATTACACTTGCACTTCTCTTTATTCCCCTCCATGCCCAATGGTTCATTGGCGGAAAACTCGGATTAAATGCATCTACAATGAATTTGCCGGGAGAAGGCAAAAATCCATCGTACAACAATATAGGTATAAATGGAGGTCTTGCAAGTGAATATCAATTCAATCAATACTTTAGCCTGTTATCCGAGTTGTTATACATGAAACAAGGCTTCAGTGACAAAATCATTGAATATGAAACACCAAGCGATTCTAAATCATTAAAATTTAATATGTATTTTCATTGCCTTGAAATTCCAATCTTAGTCAAATTCAAACATAAGACGGGGTTGAATCTTCAAGTCGGACCACAAATCGGATTGTTATTAAAACAGAATATGGAATTGGAAGGAGAAACTCAAATCCAATCAGAGGAAAAATGTCCTGTCAATTTAAGCATGGTCGTAGGGATCGGATATGATACTGCATATAATTTGTCTTTTGACTTGCGATATCAATTGGGATTGACAAGTATGTTCAAAGAAAGTAACGGATTCCAGTGCCGTTCTTTTTATTTCGGAGTCGGCTACAGATTCAGATTATAATCAAGTCATAATCTCACACAAATAAAAAGAAAAAAGCCGACCGCCCCTAAGTTTCAAGGCGGAACGGCTTACACTAAAGCTATTTGAATCAAATTTAGCTTATTCGTTTTCGGCCAAAAGGAAATTCTTCAACGGATTCGTGTACATTTCCAGGATTTTCGTGCGGAGAAATGCTTCATCTTTATTCGGCAATACGATCTTGTCCAACTGACCTTGCAGATAATCTTCAAACTGCTTTTTGTCTTTCAGTCCGTAATGCTCGCTGAAACGATGCGTACCTGTCAGCATATCGTATGCCACGTAGTTGCAAGGATAAAAACGGTAGTGCTTGTAAATCTGCTTGTCGATAATGGAAGCGATAGCGGCGATCAACTCGTTCTTCTCCATATTCGGGTCCAGTTTTGCCAACTGATCGTTAATCGGGGAAGTCAGGGTGAAATGAACACGCCCCTTGTTATTCAGAATACCGGTTTCCATGCTCAACAAATCGTCACGCTGGCTCTTCACGAAATCCGGATCATCGCGTTTCTGCTGGAATTCTTTTGCTTTCAGGAAATCACACGGATCGAACTCATACGAGATGGCAACCGGGAAAATATTCAGTTCCATCAGATTCGACAGGATATCCTTGTCGCCGCTCATATTCAGCATCTTCAGGATACTGCCCTGGGTACGGTCGTCCGAATCCTTGGCACGGCCTTCACGCTGCGCGATCCAGATAGACTCTTTCGTCTCCGTAATCGTATGGCGGATATAAGCAGAAAGAAGGTTGCTCACTTCCAGCATTTGGCGTACCGGGACATTACGCTTCACAATGAAGCTGTTGTTCAGACGGACCAGCGTTTCGATCCACGGACGGATCAGCAAGTTATTGCCGATAGCCACCTGGGTCATGCCATAGCCGACGTCATACAACATGACGTTCAAAAAAGAAGCATCCAGTACGATGTCGCGGTGATTAGATATAAAAGTACAAGGCTGTTTATCTTCCGGCAAACGGCTACGACCGGAAATCGTCAGCGAAAAAGTAGTTTTGTTTGCCACCATCATGACCGCTTCATACGCCAACTTCGCCTTGAAATCCTCCTTTGTCTTGAAGGAACGCATGGTTTCCGAAAACTCTTTCCAGTCCACGTCCGGTTTGATGTACCGGAAAGCCCGCTCGAAGTCCGGGTTGGCAATCAGCGATTCGATCGCGTCTTCCACCTCATCGTTGTTCAGCGGACGGATATCGTCAAAATTAATAGGAACTTCCATATTTTTATAATTGAAAGTTGAAAATTGAAAGTTGAGAGTTGAATGTTCCGAATTTTATTCTCAATCTTCAATTTTCAATCAGTTAAACTCGTTTTCTATAATATCTGTCATCACATCTTTTATATCCAGACCTGCTGCACGTACCTGCTGCGGGATAAAACTGGTCGCCGTCATACCGGGAGTCGTATTGATTTCAAGCAACTTCGGCTCGCCGTCAGCCGGAATAATATAATCCACGCGGATCAATCCTTTTGCCCCCAAAATATCGTAAATCCTTGATGTTTCGCTTTGTACCTTTTCCGTCAGTTCGGCAGAAATGCGGGCAGGCGTGATTTCCTGTACCTGTCCGTTATACTTGGCGTCGAAATCAAAGAACTCATTATCCGTAACGACTTCGGTAAGCGGAAACACCACTTCCTTACCGGCAGTCTTATAGCAACCGCACGTCACCTCGGTCCCTTCGATGAAGCTCTCGATGACCACTTCCCTGCCTTCGCCGAAAGCTTTGGCAATTGCCGGCTGGATAGCCGAAGCCTCTTTCACTTTCGTCACCCCGAAGCTACTGCCTCCGTCGTTCGGTTTTATAAAGACCGGAAGCCCCAAACGGCTGACCACTTCTTCGTCCGTCACAGTCTGTCCCTTAAACAAATGTATGGAACGAGCGATATTAACACCGAATCCTTTCAGATAATGATTGCAAGCAAACTTATTGAATGTAAGCGCACTTACAAACATACCACAAGAAGAATACGGCATTCCGATCATATCGAAATATCCTTGCAGACGTCCGTCTTCTCCCGGAGTTCCATGGATCGTAATATAGGCGAAATCAAAATGCCTGATCTCGCCGTCCTCACGGAAACTAAAATCATTCTTGTCTATTGGTGTGTGTTCCCCGCTGGGAAGTTTTACTGCCCATTCGTCTCTTTTTACGATGGCAATATATACATTATATTTGTCTTTATCAAGAAAAGAGAAGATTCCTTCCGCACTTTTTAATGAAATAACGATTTCGGAGGAATCTCCTCCGGCCACAATAGCAATATTCCTTTTCATCATCTATAGTTCTTTAGTATTTGCATATACGCGCCATTTATCGATCAACGCGGTCATGTCGGCAGGGATTTCGGAATCAAAAAACATTTCCTCGCCCGTAGTCGGATGAACAAAACCCAGCGTCTTGGCATGGAGCGCCTGTCGAGGGCAAATAGCGAAACTGTTATCGACAAATTGTTTATATTTAGAAGAAGTTGTCCCCTTCAGTATTTCATTTCCACCATACCGTTCGTCATTGAAGAGCGTATGCCCGATATATTTCATGTGGACACGTATCTGATGCGTACGTCCGGTTTCGAGACGACATTTCACCAGCGTAACGTAACCCAGACGTTCCAGGACGGAATAGTGGGTGACCGCCGTTTTTCCTTGGTCGCCTTCAGGGAAAACCGTCATCTGCATACGGTCACGCGGGTTACGGCCTATATTTCCTTCAATCCTCCCTTCATCTTCACGTACAATCCCCCACACCAACGCACGATATTCCCGTTTGGTTGTCTTATGGAAGAATTGCATGCTGAGGTGTGCTTTTGCCTCCGGCTTTTTGGCGACAACCAACAGGCCGGAGGTATCTTTGTCAATACGATGAACGAGACCCAAAGCCGGATCATTAGGATCGTATGTAGGATCGTCTTTCAGATACCAGGCAAGGGCATTCACAAGCGTTCCGGTATAATTTCCGTGTCCGGGATGCACGACCAATCCTGCCGGCTTATCGACCACCAGCAGATCGTCATCTTCGTACACGATTTTTATAGGAATATTTTCAGGGAGAATCTCGAAAGTCCGTGGAGGCCGTGTCATCATGATTGTCACGACATCCTCCGGTTTCACCCGGTAATTGCTTTTCACCGGTTTGCCGTTTGCCATGATGCAACCGGCATCGGCGGCCGACTGTATCCGGTTGCGGGTAGCACCGAACATCCGGTCGACCAAGAATTTATCCACACGCAACAACGACTGTCCGCGATCGGCAACGAAGCGGAAGTGTTCATACAGTTGAGGCGCCTTGTCTTCGCCCTCCTCCGGTTGCAACAGGTCGTCTACCTGTTCATCATCCATTTCGTCCAAAAACTTATCCATAGTTAAAACCAGTTTTCTTCTTCACTATCCAACGATTCGACCGGTACACTGTCATCCGGGAGTCCAAACGAGTCGGCCGATACCTCTGCATCACCATTGCTTACCTTTAATACCAAAGGAGCTATAAGCGGGACATGTTCGCCTTTCTTCAAGACACGCCCACGCAACTCGACCCCAAGAGCCAGATCCTTGAATTCTCCGGATACATATTCGATCTCGATCTTTTCAAAACCGCGTGCACGGAGAATAGCGTAAGCCTGACGGAATGAAAGATCTTCCACTTCCGGAATTGAAGCCATCTGCGAGGTGAGCGCATTGACAGTGACAAACACGATACGCCCCTCCTTAACTTTCGAACCTGCCATCGGGACCAACTCGACAATCGCGCCGGGTTTCACGTCTTTCGAAAAGACAGAATCAATCACATTATAGCGTAGATTACTGTTTTTGAAAAACTCAGCGGCCTCTTCCATACCCAACCCCTTGACATCCGGCACTACCACAGCCTCGTTATGCCGGGTGTACGAATCGAGCCACTTCAATGTTCCGAACACCAAAGCACAAGCCACGACCACAGCCAGCAACAAATTTAAGACATACGGATTCTTTATCAGTTTAACCAAAAAATCTTTCATTTCCATTTCGTATTTGTCGGCGGATCAAAAGTAGAAAACAAAGCCGTTAAAACAAAGAAAGTAAAGGCTTTTTAGTAAAAACCTCTACTTTCTTTATGAAAAATCTTCAAACGGAAAGAATTATCCGTTGTATTCGTCAGAAACTGTTAATTTAGCTCTTCCTTTAGCACGACGGGAAGCTAATACTCTGCGGCCATTAGCTGTAGCCATTCTTGAACGGAAGCCGTGCTTGTTCTTTCTTTTCCGGTTGGAAGGTTGAAATGTTCTTTTCATCTTTGCTGTATATTATTTATTATTATCTTATCCTCATAACAATTCGGGTTGCAAAGATAGAGGCTTTTTTTTAATAAACAAAGAGTTGCAAGAAAAACTTTACTCCTGCCCATCTGTTTTTCAATTAGCGGACATACTATGTTTTGCGATTATGGATACTCTTCGTTCTTTTCAGCGTGAAAATCGGAAGATAGAGGAAGATTCCCAAAATAGACATAACGAGTCCTCCTATGGTCCCGGCGGCCAGCGGAAACCAAAAAGCCTCCTTATCAGGGCCCAACATAAACGGAATAAAGCCCAGGATGGTAGAAACAACGGTCAGGAAAATCGGTATGACTTTCGCATTCCAAGCTTTCAGGTATGCTCTATAAGACGACATCAGCGGCTTGCGCAGGCGGATTTGATTGTATTCATTCAAAATATAAATACTGGCGTTCACGGTAATACCACACAGAAGGACAAAAGAGGCAAATCCTCCTTGGTCGAAATTCAATTTGAACCAATAGAACGTAAGGAACACGCCGATGTAAGATATCGGTATCACAAAAATAACAGCCAACGGCTGCCTCAGCGAATTGAACAGAATACTGGTGGTAAAGAAGATAATGACGATGATCAACAATAACAGAAAGTATTGTTTATTATCCTTTTTGTCCCAGTGCCAATAAGCACTTTCCGATTTGGCGATATAACCCATCGGCAATATGGCATTGATTTCCTTCAAGTCGCGCTCCTGTATCTTGTTCCCTTGGTTGGAAGCTCCAATATATTCATATTGCAGGCAGAGGCGGTATTGCTGGTTTACCTTACAGACCTTCTGCGGCATCTGCCCCTTTTCGACACTGGCGAGTTCCGCCAGCTTATAAGGTTTGCCATCGATCGCCTGTGGGACATACTGCATGCTCCACACATCGTATTCCTGCGACTGGCGGGAAGATAGTTTCAATTTCTCCGTCTCTTCGTTCACAACGATCGTTCCGGCATAAATATCCTTCCCGAAAACAGGATTGACGGAGGCGAAAAGATCGATCGGCTGTATGTCCTCCTGTGCCAAGCGAGCTTTGTTGAGATTGAAGTAAAACTCCTGATAATCATCTTTCCACCACGAAAATTCCGAGTTGATCAGCACCTCCTTGATACGGCGATGGGTAAGCAACTTGGCTTTCAACCGTTCTGCCCATTCATACAGTTCGTCGTAGTTGTAACCGTACATTTCAATGCGGAAAGAACCGGCTCCTTCGCGCACATCATTGCTGAATCCCTGATCCTGCAAACCGTAGACTTGCCAGCTCCCCCCTCCCAACTCGAGTGCTTTGCTAATGATTTTGCTTTTGAGGGTGTACGGGAAACCGCTTCGTTCGCTCTCTTTCGTGAAATAGATACGAATACCGGCTTGACGTGCGCTGTAGACGTTCGTTTGGAACTGGCGTATCTCTTTGAAGGTACTGAGATAGGCCTCCATCCGTCCCATCAAAGTATTCATTTGTGGCAAAGTCGTCCCGTTCGGAAGCGATGCACTGACAGACAGAACTGTTTCTTCGTTGCGGGTGAAGTAACTACCCTCATATACTTTCTGGACGAATAAGCGCAGGGTTCCGCCCAACACCTTGTCGACAATGGGTTTGACTTTTTCCTTATATGTTTCGTTGGAGGCGAATTTATTGTATTTCCCGATCAGCAGGGAGTCGGTTGCCGTGTAGATCTTCTTTTTATCTTTCGTGTCGTATTCGATCTTCTCCGGCAACAAGAAAACCGGGATACCAAATGCAAGCAGTAGAACGAAACATGCCAGTTTCTTCCAACCGCAAAAGAAATTGATCTGCCTTTGATAATATCGGTTGCAATAAACGGGAAAACGTTTGAGAAAACGATTCGTCCCCCTTCTGAACCGGCTTTTCCAAGTATTTTGCACCTCATCTTCGGGCATTTTCCTTTTCCCGCTCCTCTTCCATTCCAAGTTCAGCTTGTCGATCAAAGCGGGCACCAAGAAAAGCGCAATCAATAAGGAAACCCCTAAATTGATGATAACGACAGCCGCGAAATCCTGCAAGTTGAGACGTATCTTTTCATCCAAGAAGAAAATTATGACCAACGCGCCCATCGTTGTCAAAGTGGCGGTCAATATGGAGAGGATCGCCTTCCGGTCATGTCGGTTCCGAATATGCTCCGTCATAACAATCGTATTGTCAATCACAAGGCTGAGCGAGATCGTGACACCTGCCAACGAATAGAGCTGCATCTCCAATCCTAACAGATAATATAGTATGACCGCGATACAAAGATTGATCGAAAGGCTGATGACGATCAGCAACAGATATTTAAGCTCGCGTGTGATCAGCAAGACAAACAGCAGCAGAATCAAGACGGTAAGCCCCGTGCGGATATAAATCTTGTTCAGCTCATCCTGAATAAATTCGGTTGCATCGTAACTGGTATGTATTTCATAACCAGCCGGGAGCAAAGTTCGTATATGCTCCATTTCGGCTTTCACCTGTTTGGCAAGCTCCAACTGGTTTGCCGTCTCCTCGGCACGGATGGAGAGATATATGGAGTTCAGCCCGTTGATACGGTAATAGCGCTGCGGAGCCTCTTCCTGCCGGGTTACTTTCAGCAGTTGGTCGAGACGGACAAGCTTCCCGTTTTTGTTCAAGACAGTGATGAGCGACGGGTTAAAGCCCTCTTTTTCACTTTCCGGAATCAAGGCAAGACGTATCCACTGGCTACTTTTTCCTCCTTTGTGCAAAGTTGCCAACTGGGTCTCCACATTTCCCGTCCCTAAGAATTCCTTTTGGTAATACTGGCTGATGGCCGTTTGTATATCCTGGATAGTGATTCCCAACGTCACCAGTTGGCGATTGTCATATTCCAGCCTCCATTCCATCGGGGTAGCACCGCTGACATCGATACGATAGATACCGGGAATGCCGCTAAGACGGGGTTTTATTTGGTCTTCGGCAAAACGTTGTATGAAGATGGGAGTGGCTGCCGCATTCAACGTGTAGCTCATGAAAGGCCGTGCTTCCTTATCATCCGGCCGGCTCATTTCCAGAACCGGATAACTCAGCCCGTCCGGCAAGCCGGGCCATGTCTGGCGAATGATAGTAGACGCTTCGAAACGGGCGGCATCGATATTGGTATGCTTGTCCAGTTCAAGCGTCACATACCCCCAACCATTGCCGGAAGTGGACTTGATCTCCTTGATCCCCTTGATACGTGCCAGCATCGCTTCGAGGCGCGAGGTCACCTCCATCTCTATCACTCGTGACGAGTTGCCCGGCATGTTATAGCTGACGGTCAGTTGCGGCAGCGTACGTGATGGCGACAGCTTGATCGGCAACAACGGAACAAAGGCGATTCCCGCCAGCGCCACACAAAGAAAGGTGACGATGATGGTGAAAGAGGATATTTTAGGAGATGCACTCATCATTCATTCTTTATTACAATCCGTACTTATACTCGAACTCGTTCGAAAGGGAAACTCCCGTCTCGAAATCATGCAACGTTAGTTTGCGGATCTTATAATAACTCAACCAGTAGTTCTGCAAAGCTGAAATATAGTTTCGCTGCGCCTCTTGCTGACGGTTCAACGAAAGGGTGAGGCTATTGATATCCGCCTTTCCGATCATGAACCGCTGCTTGGTTTCACTATAGGCCGTTTCTGCCAGATCTACCGCTTCTTCGGCACTCCCGATCAGGGCTTGCTGGATATTGAAGTCTCCAACCGTCATAATCACATCTTCTTCGACCGTCAGTTCTTTTTGTTTAGCTGATGTTTCGGTGACAAGCAAGTTGTTCTTGGCGATATTATGCTTTCCTTTTCGCACTCCCCAGTCCACCAATGGGATCGAAACGGACAAAGAGACGATTTCCTGCTGTTGCAGATTCTTATAAGCGTCTTGTATGCTCTTGGATACCTGATTGAATCCGACACTGGCATTCACCTGCGCGTTGAACATTGATTCTTTCTTCGTCTTATCGACCTGCTGCCGGGCTTCCAGTATTTGCTGGCGCAGTTCCAAGAAGGTCGGATTGTTCGCCCGTGCCAGTTCAAGCGCTTTGTCGACCGAAATCTCCATATCGCGTGGACGGCTCGGAAGACGCAGGCGAATTTCCGTATTTTTGTCAAAGTTCAGGTAAGAGGCAAGGCTGAACATGGCACGTTTCAGGGCGATTTCGGCATTCTTCAACGTGTTACGTGCGTTCACGGCATCCAGTTTCAGCGTCAACAAGTCCGCCTGGCTGATGGAAGCGATCTTATGCCGCTCCTGCCCTGTACGGTATAACGTGTCGGTCGTGGCGACATTTTCCTTGGCCAGATCATATTCCACCTGTGCCATCGCCAAAGCAAAGAAATAGGTTGTCGCCTGCTCGCTCATCTGCTCGACATTATATAATAGTTCTTTCTTGACTTTCTCGTATTTCAACGGTTCGATTTTCCGCTCCCATTTAAAGGCATTATACCCCAACAAATTTTGCTGGTAGCCAAGGCGGATCGGAACCGATGAAAACTGGTTATAGGTCTGGTCACCGAAATAGCGCATATAATCCAAGTCCGTGTCCAAATAGAACGTACCGCCCAAGAGGTCGAAATTCTGTTCGATTTCCAATTGTCCCCCCGCATAAAACGACTGTTGCTTTCTATATACGTCGATATCGGCATCCGAATCGTATCGCTGGGTAAAATAACGACGGTATTGCGCCGGCGTCAGGTTCAGGGTCAGGCTCGGCAGACGGCCGGCCTTATAAGTCCGGTATTCCCAGTATCCGGCCAGGTACATGTTCTTGTACCGGAAAGCATCCAGCGAACTGTCCGCTGCCAGCGTGATCGTCCGTTCCAATGTCAGCGTGAGTTGCGCTTTCCCCGGAAGTACACATAAAAGCATCAACAGCGTGATGACATATCTGCAATTGTATATACACTTTCTATCCATAACTTTCAATTTTCAACTTTTTTCACATCATGTTTACGATAAATAAACCAATATATCAGCGGTATGACGAAAAGGCTGACTGCCGTACCGACCAACATAGCCGAGATCATGGCGATGGAGAGAGGTTTTTGCAGCTCGCTGCCCATATCGAACGTGAAAAGCAGCGGAACCATTCCGAATATAGTCGTCAATGATGTCATGATAATAGGGCGCAAGCGTCGCCGTCCGGCCTCATGTATGGCTTCCATAAGCGGGACTCCCCCTTTCCGCAGTTCATTGATGGCATCCAGTTTCAGAATAGAGTCGTTGATGATGATACCGCAAGTCACGACGATCCCGATGGCACTCATCAGATTCATGGTATGACCGCATATCCACAACACCAACAAGGAAGCTGCCACGTCGATCGGGATTTCAAGCAACACGATAAGCGGTTGCAGGAAACTTTCAAACTGGGCTGCCAGAATGAAATACATCAGCAGGATCGAAATGAACAAAATCACGACCAGTTCGTTCAGCATCTGCTGATTGGAAAAGAAGCTACCTGAAAAATCGACATCCCAACTGGTACCGACCTCCTTTTTCACATCTTCCATCAACTGCCCGGCATTGTTGACATCGTAGAAACTGAACGGAATATATTCTCCGTTCTTCCCCGCCGTAATCGTTTTCAGGTCCTCTCCCAAAGTGACACGTACCAACGATTGCAACGGGATATATCGTACATTGCCTTCCGTATCGGGAACTGTGTTCACCAATGTTTTCTGCAAGACCTCGTTGACCGTTTGTTCTTTCCCGGCCAATGCGATCGGCAGATATTGCTGGTAGGAACGGAGCGTCGCCACTTCATTCTCCTTGAAAGCCGTTTTCAACAACCGGTACACTTCGCTATAGTTGACGCCATAAAGCAGAAGTTTCTGCCTGTCTATCGTGATGTTAAACTGATTGTCGAAGGCTATGCCGACAGGTGTCAAACCGGTTTTCGCTTCTATTTGCCGTTCCATCTTATGCAAGACGGAGGCTTCCGGCGCTTCGGTTTTACTACGGGTGTACAACTCAGCGACAAGGTCGGCCTCACCCGTCACAAACAACTTCTCGAATACCGTTTCAGGAGGCGAAAAAGTGATCACGGCCATCGGATAATGCGTTCTGATCCATTTTTCCACCGATTTTTGCAAAGGGACGATTCCGGCCGGTTTCTCCGTCTTGAAATACAGTTCGCTTTCGGAAACCGACATTTCACGTTCCCGGTTCAACAAGAATTGCTGCTGGCCGACATAAGCCGTATGCTCTTGCACCTGATTGTCGATAAATGCGAATAGCTGGCTGACGCGGGTCCGGTTTTCATCAATATGGATGTTTTCATTCCATTCCACATAGGCGACCAGTTCGTTCTGATCGATCTCCGGCATACGGCTTTTAGGTATTCCGTAGAACAAAAAGGCACAAAGCGGAAGTGTAACGACAATAAAAACCAGACTTGCCGTTTTATGACGGAACACGAAATCCACTCCGGCGTCATAAAAACGGTCCAACGTATGTTCTTTCACCAAGTTGTTGATTCGCAAATTGATCTTCTTGCTTTTGAAGTCCGGAATGCTGTATATCAATTTATAAAGCACCGGCAACAACATGATTCCCGTGAAATAGGAAACCATCAGCCCGACTGTGACGGCAAAAGCCTGGTCAAAAAAGATCGCTCCCGCTATCCCGCTCATGAACACCAGCGGGACGAACACGGCGATCGTCGTAAAAGTGGAGCTCAGCATCGGAGTGATTACCTCGGTCGTCCCTCTGTTACAAGCCTCTTCCAGCGAATCTCCGCGTGCCCTGTATTGGGTGATGTTTTCCGTTACGATAATCGAACTGTCGATCATCATACCCAAAGCCAGAATCAAACCGGAGATTGAGATGATGTTGAGCGACATCTTACACAGATAGAAAAACAGGAAACTGATAATCAAGCTCGCCACCATGCTCATTCCGATCACGACCGGGCTCTTGGCATCCCCCAAGAAAAGGATCGCCACAATGAAGATAAAGAGAAAGCCCAACGACAGGTTCTGCTTCAGGTTCGAGATGGTATAATCGAGCAATTCCGTTTGATTGCGGCTGATACTGAAATCTATATCCGGATAGACGGAAGCGAAATATTCGGTCACCTCTTGCAGTGCGACCTTCATGTTGTCCATGTTTTCATCCGCTTGCTTGATTACTGCCAGCGTCACAGCCCGTTTCCCGTTGGAAAGGGAAGCCCCGGTCTCTTTCTCCGGCATGACGGAGATACGTGCCAAGTCTTTCAATTGGAAGATACGGTTGTTTTTCCGGATATAGATATTCTCGACGTCTTCCGGCGTACGCAGCAATGTAGAGAACTTGATGTTGTACTCATAATAGCCGTCGCGTACGGTCATGCTGCCCGGTTCAATATTGTTGGATGCCAGCGCCGCCTCCAAATCATCGAGTGTGATCTCCGACATTTTCAGCAGTTGCATGTCCGGGACGATCTGCAAGTGCCGTTTCAGCACTCCTGTTACATCTACCATCGCCACTTCGGGCAGTTGTTCGATCCGGCGTTTGATCACCGTCTCGGCAAACTGGCAAAGGTCGAGGAAAGCGTGTTCGTCTTCCTGCCGGGAACTACCTTGTACGGCCTTTCCTCTTTCACCTTTCAATGTCAGGTTCAGGCAGAACACCGGAATATCGGTCGCACTGGCTTTGATTACCCGTGGGCGTTCCACTTCACGCGGCAGGTAGTTCATGGCGGCGTCTATCTTCTCGTTGACTTCGATAAAGGCCAGATCCGTATTCGTCCCGAAATCGAAGTTCAGGCGTATGACGGCAGCCCCGTCGCGTGTCTCACTATGGATGTCACGCAGGCTGGCAACCTGCATCAATTGCTGGCGGATGTTTTTTACTACCGTATTCTCCAGTTCGCGTGCCGAAGTATTCTGGCCGGACACCTGTACGGTGATTTCCGGGATTGCAATATCCGGCAACAACGACACCGGAATGGTAAAATAGGTAACCAATCCCACGATAAAGCAAGCCGTAAAAGCCATCAATACCGCGATAGGGCGTTGTAGTAGAAACTTAATCATGAATTAGAATTATGATTTATAATTTATGAATCATCCATTGTCAATTATCAATCACCTTGACCGGGGCCTCGTGAGCCAAGTTGATGTTACCGCTTGTGATCACGAAATCACCATCTTTCAGCCCGTCGACAATCGTATAGCTGTCTGCATTTTCCAAACCCGTATGCACATAAGCCCAATTTACCTTTGTCTTCGTACTGTCCAAAACGAAAACCACTTGCTTCCCTGAGCGTAAGACGACAGCCCCTTTCGGGACAACCAACTGTTTTTCCAGCGAACGATGGATACTCACACGTACATTCATACCTTCAAACAACTTGCCTCTATCGTTCACGGCGGCTTTCACCTGTACCATCCCGTCTTTGTCCACCAACGGATTTATTTCGGATATACGTCCGTCAACCGTAACGCCGGACAAAGCAAAAGGAGTTACCTCAACATGGTCACCTGTTTTAATAAGCGGCAATTCACTTTCCAAAACAGTGAAAGCGGCTTCCAATGTACGAGTATCGATAATGGAACAGAAAACCTCCGAAGTCGAAGCCGTGTTGAATTGTTTGGCAAACAGGTTTGCGACAACACCGTCGAAAGGAGCGGTAAGGACGGCATTACGTTGCTCGTATTCGGCGAGTTGCCAGGAGATCAGTGCCTGCTCATACCCGCTTTTCACCTTGACCAACTGCATGGTTGCAGGGGGGATTTTCGTCGAGTCTTCCAGTCTGTAGCCCTGTCCGATCAGGACGTCCTGCAATTCCAGCTTGGCACGTTCGAGCGCATCTTTGGCTTGTGCCGTCTTACCGGCAAGGCGGAAGGTGGAAAGCTCCGCAAGCTTTTGCCCTTTCGTCACGCGATCGCCGTTCTTGACGTAAATCCTGGCGATCGGTTCAGGCGATTCGAATTTCAGGTCGACAAAGTTCCGGGCAGACAGTTTGCCGTTACTGATCAACTCATGGTTGAATTCTGTCGTTTTCAACTCCATTACAGTCACTTCATTTGTCTCATCAGGCAGAGCGGTTTCTATGCTTTCTTCGGAACCATTCTCTTTCTTTTCACCGGAGCAAGCCATCATCCCAGCCAGAATCAGCATGGCAAACAATTTGTAGTATTTCATATTTTATTGTTTTTATCAAAGTTGTTTCACAAATATACAAACATATTTTAATTACGATCTATTCGTAACTGTTTTTTTTCTAATATCTTTTTTATTTCTTCTTTCATCTCCCGGGTAGCGGTGCTTTCGACCTTCGGAACCCGGGTCAGCACAGACCGGGCAGCCGCTTGCAATTTGTCGACTTGACAGAACGTCGGCTCCGCATACAACTTGGCTAACAGATAGTAAGACACCCATCCACAAGCCACGACCGCCGCCATCCACGCCGACCGGCTCATGCCGGCAGGCAAAACAATCAGGATAGCTCCGGCGCATACCCAGCCGAAACAGCGCATACCCTTTTGAAACCGCAACGCCGTCCACAGGCAAACCGACAGGATAACCGCCAGATATCCGCAGTAAGGCCCCGGATTAAAGAAAGAACCCGTCAGCCGGAAAAGCGAATGGTTGGAATAGGCATGGCCATGCAACTGCTGCATTCCCCAGACAGCTTCGATTAGTCCGGTGAGCATCATCACAAACAAGAAAAAGAATTTCAGGCAAGGAGCCTCCGCAAGGAAATAGCGCAACAAGAACCACAACACGACCAACTGCCCGCCGAAAAGCAGTTTCCCCGGTTCGGGATCGAGCTGCCAATCGTATGTCGCGAGCGTGATCCCGGCAAAGAGGAACAACAGCCCGTCCGGCAGCGCAAGCGAAATGCTCTTCCTCCCGCCGAGCCATCCCGTTGCGGCTGTCCCGATCGCCATCACTACCATCGACAGTTGGAACCAGAACATTTTCCCCGTCACGATTCCGTTCGCCAACCCGCTGTCGCCGACGAGCGGCGTGGCGAGCAGCATCGCCCCGAAAACGGATGCCAGTGCAATCCGGATTCCATGCCTATGCAATTTCAGTTCCATGCCGGTGTATTTTTATTTCCATGCCTATTTGGTTTTTATTCGATTTTCTTCATGAACCGATCCCATCGGAACTGCCCGGTGTACGGATCGACCGACTTCCAGATGAAAGCCGCTTTCCCGACGATATATTCTTCCGGCAACAAGCCCCAATACCGGGAATCCTGTGAGTTCATGCCTTTATCGCCTGCCATGAAGTAATAGTTTTTCAAGAAGCGGTATTCCCGTATCGGTTCGCCGTCCAGGAAAACGGCTGAATCATTATAGTTGATTTCCGCTTTTTGTTCCCATGCGATCAGCTTGCGGTACAACAGGTAGTTTTTCCGGTTCATTTCGACCTTGTCACCTGTTTTAGGAATATAGAGCTGTCCGAAATTTTGGATATTCCATCCCATGATGGAGTCGAAGGGGAAGGCCTTATAGACACCGTCCGGAAATTCTTCCGGCAATGTCCGCCCGATCCGTTCCTGCGAATCGAGGTTTCCGAGCGATCCACTCACGCCGTTTATCCGGAATCTTCCGTCCCGGATGGAGAGCGTGTCGCCCGGCAAGCCGATACACCGTTTGATGTAATATTTCAGGATGTGCATCTCGACCTTGTTCCAGTTGTTCGGATGCGGGAAGTTGAAGACCAGCACATCACCCCGCTTTGCTTTCCGAAATCCCGGTGTGCGGTGAATCTCGGTCTGCTCCAGCCGCAGCGTCGCGTTGAGGTCGAACAGCCGTGCGCCGAGCGTCGGTTTCCAGACCGCCACGAAATCCCCTTCGACCAGTTCCGGTTCCATCGAGTCGCTGGGGATACGGAAGGAGGCGAGGAGGAAGACTTGCGAGAAAATCCAGATACAGGTTATAACGAAAACAACCAAAACCGTATTCAGTAACCAATCGATGATTTTCTTTAGAAATCGCATGTCCTTTTCAGTTTTCCGTTTTCTATGATACCTTTTGTCTTTTGCATGGAACAAGAGGTCAGAATACTTACTATCACGAATAAGAAGCATGTTTTCATGGACGGTATGAATTGTTTATTAACGTTCGAGAAGGACGATCACGGGGGGATTCCCATTTTCGGGTATTTCATAATCGATCAGATATTTTCCGTCTGTCGATATGAAATGAGGTACGAAAGTACTTCCTTCCTTGAATCCGTAAGAATTGTCCGGATAGATGACCTTTTGATAAAAAGCTTGTCTGGCATTTTTGTCATAGCTGTAAGTGTACGGATCAGTTACATCATGGTGAGCCAGATAAATGATACCGTCTTTCTCTCCGGTTGCAGCAAGCGCGATTTTGCCGTTGAAGAAGTCCCATTTTTTCATCAGTTGTTCGGCCGTACAAGCAAACATGGCCTCTTTGGTCGCCTTGTATTTGCCTAACTCGACTACGGCATAAGGAACCAAATTCAAGCTCTCATCGACTTGGTAAATCGTGTCGTTGAATGCTTCCTTGAAGGCGGGGACAAGCCCATCAAACGCTTTCATTTCAGTAGGGATGCTATATACGACCATTGGTGATGCCGGTTCGAGTTTTTCCGTAACCGGAATCGTTTTGATGGCTGTTGTGTCCCGGAAAAAGACAAACCGAACTTTCTTTTGCCCGGTAAAATTATCTACATGCCCTAAGAATAGGTCCGTATTGGGAACGAGGAAGAAATTTACTGTATGCCGTATTTTGGGCTGGAACCTCTTTCCTAAATATTTCCCTTGCCAGTCGTAAAGTGTGAAATCATAATTCCCTTCTACGACAAACAGTGTGTCATTTCGCAAAACAACACCAAACATTCTTTTATATTCTCCTTCCCCATTTCCTTTTTTTCCGATATCATACCGATATTTCCCCTCCTTGTCAAAAAGGGACAGCTTGTTCGGATGGACCACCAACAATTTATCATCGTCCAATATGATTTTTTGTATGGATTTGACCCGGATGGAGTCGTTGGTTTCCAACTCCACATATCGGGAATTTGTCCCCCATTCATTCAAACCCACTTCCAATGCCTCATTCTTGACTAAGGGACGAAAGTCTATCCGATAGAAATCTTCATGATCGGAAGATTGCGTTTGTCGGTTACTACAAGACACAAACAGCAGGCAAAAGAAAAGAATCCATATTTTCATAACTTTACTCATTTTAATAGGTTGCTAATATCAAACCGTATAATCGCCACTTCCGGTTCTTCGGTCGCGGCATAGATTGTTTTTTCGTCTTCGGAAACGGTAAATTTACCTAAGCTCCTTTTTGATCGTAAGTTTTTTAATAAATTACCTTGGTGGTCAAAAACCAAAATATTTCGTGGTTTAAGAGTCTTTAATTTTTCCCTTGTCAATCGTTCTCCAAAATAACTACAGAAAATATAGTTTTTTGTCATTTTTATGTCTGGAAATGCCAGTTTCAATTGTTTTATATCCAATTGGTTCCCTTTATACATAGGTTCTTCCAGATAATGTTCCCATAATAAATTGCTTTTTCCATCCGGTCGTTGTTCATAATAAGCTATATAGCCTAACGAAGACATCGCAAAGACAAACTTATTTTCATAACAATCTATTACTCCTCCATAAGTTGTAAGTGCCGTATTCTCATGTTCGCTATCAGGAATCTCTCCTACATTGTTTACAACGTTCATTTCTTTATCAAAAATAACTATAGGCTTAGATAAGCCGAGAATACTGTTTCCTACAAAATAGTTCCCATTCAAAATTTGTCCATCTAAAATAGTAATATCTTTATCTTTTTGATGAATTCCTTCTATTTTAGGTAAATCTTCACCTTTCTCAATCGCATTCCACTTATAAGACCTAACTTTCTTTTGCCTTAAGTCATATAAGTATATATTTGAATGATCATACCCTAAATATCTTGGCTGTAAGAACTCTCCCGGACCGCCACCCATTACTCCAATTTTGTTGACCACCAATCCATTGTCAGTATCGACTATATGTAATACGTTGTCGCTTTTGTGCATTAAAATCAACAACTTATCCTTTATAATGTCGACACTCAAAGGATAACTCATATAGAGTTCGTTTGTATAGTCTATTCCTGTGATAGGAGTTTCCTCTGGTAGAGCTAATAATTTAGATTCCTGTTTGCAGGATATTAGTAAAAGGAATAAAAGAAATATGATATTTTTCATATATTTACTAATTAAAATTAGAAGGTGCACATTTACTTATGGAGTGCACCTTCTATATCAATGTTTTAAATTACAACCAAGAGGCAGGATACATTTGATCCCAAACAACTCCATGGCTGGAGCATGACATATTTGAAAAATTGTCACAATAATCAGTAGCATTTTCTGGCTGCGCCAGTGCTTCGACATTATCCAATGCCAAGTCAGAGAGCTCAACTTCCTGTTTGTTCTGCTGGTAGTTCCAGCCAGCCGCTACGGCGATTGCGGCAAAAGCGATAACACCGAAAAATTTCTTTCCCATTTTCATGTTATTTTTAGGGAATTATATACTTATTTATTTTGAAACCTTTCGTCCGGTATCATTTCCCGGAACAGGTGATTTCCAACCCTATTGTTCTTTTCTCCAAATTTACTACTTTTTTCCGTTACCTCCTTCTTTATTAGTTATTGAATGAGGAAAAGCCCGGGAGTTTCTGCTAAAGTTTGTGAGGCGATAGGCAGAGACTCCTTTCTTTTTTCCCGCTAATTATTTTATTTCACTGTCCCGATAAAACTCACCATCAGCGAGTTGTCCGGGATATTACCATATACCTCCACTGTCCGGTAGAAATCTCCCGGCTGTTCCGCTTCGTAGCTGACCGTGACCGTTCCGCTCTCTCCCGGTTGCAGTTCTTTCCAGTTGCAAGTCGCTTCGGTGCAGTCGCAAGAGGTGGTGAAACCTGTCAGCTTAAAGACTGTTATTCCGGTATTCCGGACTGCGATCGTCTGCTTCTTGGTTGTTCCTTCTTTGACTGTCCCCAAATCGTATTCGCTCTTTTCCGGTTCGAGGGTGGTTTTTGCCAATATCTCTTTGTGTTGAACACCAGCAATCTGTTTTAGATACAAATCCCTGACCGCCAAGTTATGTATCGGATTGCCGATCACTTTCACCTTGTTGTCCCGGTCAAGCAGGAATGTCTGGAATGTGATATCCTGCAGAAATTGGTTCAACTTGTCCAATCGGCTGTCCCGGTCGATACAGACCGGGCGGTCGAAGTTGTCGCGTTTCAGGATATATCGCAACTCTTTGTCGTCCTTCGACTGGAAGACGAAGATAAACGGGATGCCGCCATTGGTTGCCGAATCAACATGGGCAATCAATTCTTTCCATTTCGGCAGTTGCAGTTTGCAACTGGTGCAACCTGTTGAATCAACATAAATCAGCACTTTGTATTCCACATCGGGTATCCGGTATTCCACCGGTTCGGTAACGAAACGGGTGAAGGCCATATCCTGCGGAAAGACAATCTCTTTTCCTTGCCATTCCTGTACCAGGCGGGCGAATTGCTCTTTCTTGTTTTCCCCGCAAGCGGCTAACAAAATCAACAGGGATAATATGTAGAGTCGTTGTTTCATTTTCTTGTTATAGGTTGAATTCCAGGATTGGCTCGTCGCTTTCTACACAAGTGGCGATGATCGTCTTTGTTTTTTCGTTTACATCGATGCCGTATATGGGTTTGTCTAAGATGTATTTTTGTATGGGATTTCCTTTCAGGTCGAATACATAAATGTAACGACCTCCATCTTCCGGCTTTTCCCCCCGTTGGTAAGAGGCCAATTTGTCTTTGAACTTAACGCCATGAAATACCGTATAGATATGTTTGTCTGTCACCTTTATGTCACTGAACCCCATAATTCCGGTCGGAAAGCCCTCACCTTTGACGCTTTTAAACTGGGGTTCGCCGTTCGGACCGTATAATACGGTATGGGTATTCTCTTTGGTATTGTATATTTCGATGGATTCTCCTAATTGGGTGACCATTGCCAATATACCATTGTGTGGGTTGTAATCAATAAAGCTACGCCATGCCTGGGCCAGTGCCGGATGGTTTTCTCGGGCAAAATCTTTTTCAGTGGGGATTTTACCTATGCTTTTGACAGGTTTACCATTGTAGTCGACTTGCCAATAACGGTGTTCTCCTAAATAGTCGGGGATGAGGAAACAGGAATCTGTAGCATAAAAGTCCAAAGAACGAACCAAACTTTTATCCAATGGTATTACTTCTTGTCTTGTGGCCGAACGATTTCCTGCCGAGACAGCCCAGCGCGATATTTGCATTTTATTAGCATCGAGGGCATATATCGAATCTGGGGAATTAAATTGAAATGTTTCGGCCGAGAGCATTTCTTCAGGCCCTTCCCCCCGTTTCCCGAAAGAAACGATATGTTTCCAAGCGGGATATGTAAAGGCATGAAAATAGTAATCGGCGTTGTGCAAATCCATTACAATAGCCATACTGTCTTTAACCGCTACCCGGAATGGGTAGCGGTTAAAGACAGTATCCAGTTCGATAACCTGCGCACTTATTGCCTTTTCGTTGGGAAAAGTGGAATATCGGGGATAGTGAGTACCTGGGGAATCGGTACAGGAGATTATCGCACTGATACCTATTAATAATATGTATGCAAAACGTTTCACGGTTATTCTAAACTAAGACCTGATATTTTGTATTCTACTTTGTAACCTCGGCAATCAACCGAACCGCAACCAAAGCAATTGGCATCCGCATCATTTTCGCCTTGGGCCAAAGCTTCTATATTCTGGAATGCCAGTTTGTTTAAATCTGTTGTTTCCCCGTTGCCGGAAAAACAGTATGCTGCGATTAAGCAGCCTGTTGCTAAAATAAGTTTTACAAGTGTTTTTCTTTTCATTTTCGTATCTGTTTCTACTTGGACAAAGGTCGTTCTTTGTGTTAAGCCATGCAACTAATTTTGGAAACAAATTTGGAAACAGCCGGAAACAGTCGGAAACAATTTCTGAACGACTGAAAACTCCCTTACCCTATTGTTCGTAATGAATCCTTTGATTATCTTTGCACTATTAAATAAAACGAAATGAAAATCAACAAATTGGACGCCAGACTTTCGATTGTCGTTTTTTTGACAATATTGATTATGTTTTTGTCTTACCAATATGCCGTACACGTAAAAAAGGAGGAAGTTCAAAGAGTTTTTATCTGTTTAAGCAGTCTGTGAAACAAGAAGAGACGCTTATGCAACCCGAACAAATGTTTTGGGGAGATTCAAAAGCCGAGCTTCGGTCGAACTCTGTCGTTATTGAAACTGAAAAAGGAAGAGTTCTGTATGAAAGAAATGAGCAGGCGAACAGTCTTGCTTTGATTGATAAAAGAGAATGGAGCTTCCAACTATTCATGACTTTCAAAAATCCCAATCGCGCTTTTACCCTCGACAGTATTTATCAAGAGCAATTAAGAGATGAAGGGATAATTGCCCGGACTGCTGTATGTTTTTCACAAGGTGACAGCCTGGCCGGTTGCTCAAACGAAACGGTATGCCGAAGAGGAATTGCTTTGTACCCTGTCGTGTTTGGGCCGAAACAGGATGCGAAACGAATAGAACTGCAGGCGTATGTTTTGTTTTCTTCTTCCTACTTGATTAGCCGAATGCCTCTGATCTGGGGGTTGATTTTGTTGTGGTGTATTCTTGTTTCAATGTATATATGGCAACGGCGCAAAAAGATAGGTCATAAGGAATACATTAATCCTGCTACACCCATACCAGTAATGATCTCTTCGGATGCTTCGGAGGGGGTAGAAATAGCGCCCAATGTTTTTTTCAATAAGAAAACAGGAAGATTAAAAGGCCCGAATTGTGAAGTCTGCTTGACAAAAAATCGTTTACTTGCTTTTACCTGCTTTTTAGAAGCACCGGATCATGCTGTCAGTTATCTCGTTTTTTGTAAAGATGTGTTGGGGCGGCCTTTGAACGAAGATGAATCGACAGAGGAAAATAAGAAGTTGAATCAAGCGATAAGGAAATCTATGACACAAACAATTCAACGTATGCGAAAAGATTTGAAGGATTTTCCGGAGTTGTCAATCGAAAATATTTCCGGCTTATGTTATCGGTTGAATATTAAAAATTCATTCTTCTAATCCGAGATGAGATCCTAAAAAAGCTTGGGAAACAGGAATTTTAACACTAAATATATATTAAAACACACAGCATCTCCCGGTTAAACGCAACTTCTCAGCCCCCGATTTTAATTTGCTTGTTTCAAATGAATTATTATATTTCAGGCTCGCTGTATGGGGGTATTTGCAAAATGACAAAATGATATTTTTTGTAAAAACTCTCCTCGGTTGTCGGAGCAGACAAGAATCGTCCTTCTTATCCTGATCTGGGAAGGGGGGGGTTATTGTATGATATTGTTTTGTTAACAACAAAGCACATTCTTTGGGAATAGCAGTAAATTCCGGTTCTTCATCGGCGAAAAAGGGCTTTCTGCCATGAGGTGCGCGGTTTTTCACAACGAAGACGGTCGCCATCACCGTGAGTTGCCGGGATCATGCACTATGAAGACGGTCGTCATGACAACGAAGACGGTTATCACGGCGATGAAGACCGTCTTCATGCCGGCAAAGAGGGAAATCTCTTTTGAGCTATTCAAGACTGCGGCAACATTTGTTTGCTACAGGCGATTCTCCGGGAGTTCGGCTTTTCCAAAATGTCAGGATATTCCGCTTTTCGATAACAAAGGAATCTTGTCTTTCCTTTTTCCTGCCGTGCTTGTTTTAGCGGTTGCTTATTAATTCCGGTCTGGAAGAGGAAAATGTCAGACACGAATCGTCCGGGATTTCATTCCAAATAGAAAAACCCTCCGATAAGGGTTATTGTCTGTTTTGCTAACATGGCTTATCCCCAATAGTTATCGCGCTGATCGCCCCAAAAACACCAACGCCACCCCAAAACGACGGCAACTGCAACGCCTGCAACAGAGTCCAGCTTCCGACAAAAAATGCGATTGCCAGCATTACATTAAGAAAATTGCGACAAAAGCGATAATGCCAAAAATTTTCTTTCCTATTTTCATGTTATTTTCAGGGAGTTACATACTATGGTATCATTTCCCGGAACAGGTGATTGCCAACCCTTTTGTTGTTTACTCCAAATTTACTACTTTTGTCGTGACCTCCTTCTTTATTAGTTATTGAATGAGGAAAAGTCCGGGAGTTTCTGCTAAAGTTTGTGAGGCGATAGGCAGGGACTCCTTTCTTTTTCCCATTAATTGCTTTTTTGACTCTCTCGACTTCATCGTCCTTCCAATTAGAGTCATTGTTTTTTTGATTTTCGCAATAAATATTCTTCCTTATTGAAATTAACATGGAAACTAAATAGAGAATTGGGAGCCACACGCTTGATCAATTTAGCAATACGTATAGCTTCATTCCTAAGAGCTTCATTATCTGTTGATGTCGCGCGATCTGATATTTTACAACTAAGTATCCCACCGGAATTATCACTCTCTAAAATAACAAAAACAGCACCTTCCGCACCATTTTTTAATTCAAAAGGAGGATATACTAAATTTTCAGTAATGAATTCTTTTATATTATCCAATGATACAACTTCAAAAGGATTATCAACTGTGGATTTATCAACTGTGGAATTGTCTATCGCCGGTGTCACCTCTGTTTTATGAGGGGGATCTATTTTGTTTACCGGCATGATATGAGACGATGTAATAATCATATAAGAGTATTTATCTTCATACAGTCCTGTCATAAATTGAAATATTAGTCCTTTTTCTGTTATATTGAATATCGGATAAAGATTTGCAGGTAATTTGATTTCTGATATTTTCTCCAGATTGTCAGAAATAATAGTCAGATATGTTTCTTTATTGTTAAAAACAGACCTATCATTACTTTTGTCTGTATGTACACGATAAAATAAATTCCTATAATTGTCATATTGCAATCCGTGGAAAAACAAAGAATGAAAATAGTAATCCAGTTGTTTCTTTATATTCGAATTTTTATCTAATTGTTCGGATCTATTTTTGGTGAAATCGCTTGTGATTTGATAAGAACTTATTGTTTTGCTATTTTTGTCCAATGAGTAAACATCAGAAGAGTAACTAAAATTATAAATAATCCTGTCTTTGATAATTAACGGATTAGGTTTGGATAGTTTGCCGTAATACTCATTATTGAGATTATCCGAGTATGTGGTTGGAAGTAATGATATTTCTTCTGTACTTATATCTATACTGGCTAAGCAATGCTTACCTTTTAGTTTAAATGGGCTGGATGTACTTATAGGTATTATTATTTTCTTGCTATTAGAATCATAGACTATATCTTCAAAATTACTGATTGATATATTATCAGGAGCATCTAATAAGTATTCTTTTTTATTCAAACAAAGAGTCAGTTTCTCTTTTGAAATCTTCTTTACAATATGACCGTTATGATTAATTATTATGTAATTAGATTCATTTTGCAAAATAATGAATTCTTTTGTGATAACAAATGAGTTGATATTAGGTATTCCATCAGTTCCTTCTTTTTGTAGTTTTATTTGAGATATAAAATTTTGTGTGGTAAAATCAAAAATATCTATTGTATGTTGATGAATATTATAAGCATAAAGCCATCCGTTGAAAATCCGATTTCTTAACGCGGTGTAATTTTGCATATAATTCTCATCAATATTGACGGATAATGTATCGATATTGATCAAGGAAGAACTTGTAATAACCTCATACTTGTCCTTTGCTACATTACATGACATTAAGAATAATGCATATAGAATAACATGTAATATCGTATTATGATTTATCATCTTCATAATGAATAAAATATTAGTAACATATTTTACAGGTCAGGTATAAAAATCATGACTCATAGTTTATACCTGATCAAGCATGAATTAACAACTTGTTTCTAACGTTATGTTCATACCTGTACAACATTCTGCATGAAGTGCATCGAGGCATGCGCCATAGTTTGTTTGGCAACGGCACAAAAAGATAAGTCATAAGGAATCCGTTAATCCTGCTACAGCCATACCGGTAATGATCTCTTCGGATGTTTCGGAAGGGATAGAGATAGCCCCCTATGTTTTTTTCAATAAGAAAACAGGAAGATTAAATCATGCAGGCAAAGTAGAATTATATAAAAAAAGGAGGATGTGAATTTAACACCCTCCTTTTGAAATATGTATCAATCAAATTGCATACAAAGAACTGATAGACTCACCACTACATACACGACGGATAGCTTCGGCAAACATATCGGCAACAGACAGAACTTTCACCTTTTCGCATTTCTTTGCATAAGGGATAGAATCTGTAAAAATCATTTCAGTCAAGGCAGACTGGTCTACACGTGTGGAAGCCGGGTCGGACATAACGGCATGGCTGGCAATGGCACGCACAGATTTGGCTCCGTTTTCGAGCATCAGGTTGGCAGCCTTCGTAATAGTACCGGCCGTATCTACCATATCGTCGATCAAAAGGACATCCAAACCTTCCACATCACCGATGATACGCATTTCTGCCACTTCATTGGCACGCAGGCGGGACTTGTGGCAGATAACCATCGGCAGACCCAAATATTTAGAATAACTGCTGGCACGCTTCGTTCCTCCTACGTCCGGTGTAGCGATACACAGGTTATCAAGAGGCAAAGATGTTTTAATGTAATCCAAGAAAATAGAAGATGCATACAAATGGTCGACCGGAACATTAAAGAATCCCTGAATCTGATCGGCATGCAGGTCCATCGTAATCAAACGGTCGATACCGGCAGTACTCAGCATGTCTGCGATCAGCTTAGCGCCGATAGACACACGCGGTTTGTCTTTTCTATCCTGACGTGCCCAACCGAAATAAGGAATAACTGCGATTACAGAGTGTGCTGAAGCACGCTTGGCAGCATCGATCATCAGGAGAAGCTCCATCAGGTTATCAGAGTTAGGAAACGTTGATTGTACCAGGAATACATCGCGACCGCGGATAGACTCTTCGTAAGAAACGGAGAATTCTCCATCGGCAAAGTGTTGAATGTTCATCTGTCCCAGCGGACAACCAAGACTATTGCAAATTTTCTCTGCAAGATACCGGGAATTGGTTCCCGAAAACACCAAGAAAGGAGTTTGTGCACTCATTATTCCGAATATTTATCTTAAGTAAATAGATTTGAATTGTGAGTGCAAAGGTATAAAAGAATTGACAATTAGCAATGGACAATTGGCAATTACCGAAAAAACTAATTAACAAATCCGCCTCGCTCTTTCAGAAGATCCCCCCCTTATACATATCGTTGAAATTCGTATGTTGCCCTTCCAACTTTTGAGCCTCGTCGCCTTCGGGATTTAGCTCGATGGACTTTTTCAGGTCTTCGAAAGCACCTTCCTTATCACCTTTCAAATTTTTGGCACGGCCCCGTTCAGCATACGCTTTTCCAAAATCGGGTTTCAAGTCGATTGCTTCGTCGAAGAAAGCGACCGCTTCATCCAAGCGCCCTTGCTTGATCAAGAGCTGGCCGACAAGCAACATCGCTTCATCATTGAACGGATTCAGTTCCAACACATTCTGGTAATCGGCCGCAGCTGCGTCGATATTGCCCATCGCTTCGTGGATACGACCGCGCAACAGATAAGAAGTTTCTTCTTCCGGAGCCAGCATGATTGCTTTTTCCACATCGGCAAGCGCTTCGGTTGCCTGCTGCATCGACAACAATATTCGGGCACGCATCAGATAGGCATCCGTGAAATCTTCTTTCAGGGTTATCGCTTTCGTCAGGTCGGCAATAGCCCCCAGCAGATCGGAAGTCGCCTGCTTCGCCTTCCCCATCAGGAACCAGGCCAAATGGTTCGTCTTCTCCAGCTCGAGAATATGCCGGCAGTCGGCGATCACTTCCGCATCCTTGTCCAGCATGAAAAGCAGGTTCACCCTTGTCAGAAGCGTATTGATATGGTCCGGCTCAAGCCCCACCATGCGGTTCAGCACCTCAAGCGCGTCCTCTGCCCTATTCGCCGTCGTATAGGCTGCGGCCAGATAAGTCATTGTCTCGAAATCCTCCTGCAACTTCAACGCTTCGGTAAAACATTTGATGGCATACGCCACCCGGCCCATTTTCTGAGCACGAACACCGTCATATTTCAAAATATCGAAATTTTTCTGATCGTTCTTGCTTTTTTCTTCTTCGGACGTTGCAGCCTTAGAAGAAGAGAATAGTGATTTAAAGAAGTTTCCCATGATTCAATTACAAATTGTTTTCAGGGAGGCAAAGATACGAAAAGTCCGAACCATTTTCATATTTTTTATGAAGAATCTATAAGTGAGTTTCAGACATTTTTCTACTTTTGTAGCTGATTTTTTAACTTGGGAAGGATTGTGCCAGCCACATCAATCGCACGCTTTCCCATCAATTAATGAGTATGGAAAACATAGAAACTGGACTTTTGTTGATGATCGTAGGAATGACCACTGTTTTCGCTATCCTGCTGATCGTCATCAATCTTGGGAAGGGCTTGATCGTACTGGTAAACAAATATGCGCCCGAAGAGATTATTGCAAAAAAACAAGCGACAACACAAAGGCAACCGACAACATCATTGGTAGCGAAGGATGGTATTACGAACCAGACAACCGCCGCCATCGTATCGGCAGTAAGCGCTATGACCGGCGGAAAAGGAAAGGTCGTCAAGATCGAGAAATTGTAAAAGTATTTATACATATCATATTATATCATGAAAAGAGAAATCAAATTTAGTTTGGTCTTCCGTGACATGTGGCAATCTGCCGGGAAATATGTCCCCACCGTAGACCAGCTAACACGGGTAGCGCCGGCCATTATCGAGATGGGGTGCTTCACCCGCGTAGAGACCAATGGCGGAGGATTCGAACAAGTAAACCTATTATTCGGTGAAAACCCAAACAAAGCCGTACGCGAATGGACGAAACCGTTCCATGAGGCCGGCATACAAACCCACATGCTGGACCGCGCGTTGAACGGCCTACGTATGAGCCCTGTTCCTGACGATGTTCGCCAGTTATTCTATCAGGTGAAAAAAGCACAAGGAACAGATATCGCCCGTACATTCTGCGGACTGAACGACGTCCGTAACATCGCCCCTTCCATCAAATATGCGAAGGCGGCAGGGATGATCTCGCAATGTTCGTTATGTATCACCCACTCCCCGATCCATACCGTAGACTATTACACCAAGATGGCAATGGAACTGATCGAGTTGGGCGCGGATGAAATCTGCATCAAGGACATGGCCGGTATCGGCCGCCCGCATTCTCTGGGACAAATCGTCGCAAACATCAAAGCCAAACATCCGGAAATCCCAATCCAGTATCACAGCCATGCCGGTCCCGGATTCAACGTAGCTTCTATCTTGGAAGTATGCAACGCCGGTTGCGACTACATCGACGTAGGTATGGAACCGCTTTCATGGGGAACAGGCCATGCAGACCTGCTGACCGTACAGGCCATGTTGAAAGATGCCGGCTACAAAGTTCCGGAAATCAACATGGAGGCTTATATGAAAGTCCGAAGCCTGATCCAGGAATTCATGGATGACTTCCTCGGCTTGTATATCAGTCCGAAGAACCGTTTGATGAACTCGTTGCTGATCGGTCCGGGACTGCCGGGCGGCATGATGGGAAGCCTCATGTCCGACCTCGAAAAGAACCTGGAGACAATCAACAAGAGCAATATCAAGAACAACAAGCCGCTCATGAGCCAAGACCAACTGTTGATCAAGCTATTCGATGAAGTGGCATACGTATGGCCTCGCGTCGGCTATCCTCCATTGGTAACCCCGTTCAGCCAGTATGTCAAGAACCTGGCGCTCATGAATGTGATGCAGATGGAAAAAGGGAAAGCCCGCTGGAGCATGATCGCCGACGATATCTGGGACATGATCTTGGGCAAGGCCGGACGCCTGCCGGGTCCGTTGGCTCCGGAAATCATCGAGAAGGCGAAAGCCGAAGGACGCAAATTCTTCGAAGGGAACCCGCAGGACAACTATCCTGACGCGCTCGACAAGTATCGCAAGCTGATGAACGAAAAACAATGGGAAACGGGGGAAGACGACGAAGAACTGTTCGAATATGCGATGCATCCGGCACAGTATGAAGCCTACCGTTCAGGAAAAGCCAAAGTGGAATTTAAAGCCGACGTAGCCAAGAGAAAAGCCGAAAAACAAACGGCAGCCCGACCTGCCTCCGCTCCGTCACAAACCGCCCCTGCCAGCATGGCAATGGCTATGCCGACAACACCGCAAGTCATGACTGTCGATGTGAACGGCCAATCCTACAAGGTAACCGTAGCATTCGGAGACACGGCGAATGCCGCCCCGGCAGAAACACAGGCTGCTCCTGCCGCAACACTCGCCCCCGCTGCTGCTCCTGCCGGTGTCGGCAAAGAAGTGCTCTCGCCGCTGGAAGGTAAATTCTTCTTGGTGAAAAGTGCTTCCGACACGCCTGTAAAAGTGGGAGATGTCGTAAAGGAAGGCGATGTACTGTGCTACGTGGAAGCCATGAAGACATATAATGCCGTACGTGCGGAATTTGGCGGAACAGTCACTGCGATCTGCTTAGCTGCCGGTGACGCGGTTTCTGAAGATGACGTATTAATGACGATACAATAATGGACAAGATATTTCAAAATCTATATGAGATGACTGCGTTCAGCAATATCATTGCCGAACCGCAGTTTCTGATCATGTATGCCATTGCGTTCATACTGCTTTATTTAGGTATAAAAAAACAGTATGAACCGTTATTGCTCGTACCGATCGCATTCGGCGTGTTGCTTGCAAACTTCCCCGGAGGCGATATGGGTGTGATACAGGCCGACGAAAACGGCATGATCAACGTACACGGGGTGATGAAGAACATTTGGGAGATGCCCCTCCATGACATTGCACATGAGTTGGGACTGATGAATTTCATCTACTACATGCTGATCAAGACCGGGTTCCTTCCTCCTATCATCTTTATGGGTGTGGGGGCGTTGACGGATTTCGGGCCGATGCTGCGCAACTTGCGTTTATCCATATTCGGAGCGGCCGCCCAATTGGGTATTTTTACCGTACTGCTGGTTGCCATTCTGATGGGATTCACTCCTAAAGAAGCCGCTTCTTTAGGGATTATCGGAGGAGCGGACGGACCGACAGCCATCTTTACGACCATCAAACTGGCTCCCCACCTGTTAGGACCGATAGCGATCGCCGCTTATTCCTACATGGCACTGGTTCCGGTTATCATTCCACTGGTTGTCAAGCTGTTTTGTTCAAAGAAAGAATTGTCTATCAATATGAAGGAACAGGAAAAGAAATTCCCGTCCACCACGGAGATCAAGAACCTGCGTGTGTTGAAGATCATCTTCCCGATTGTGGTGACGACGGTAGTGGCCCTGTTCGTGCCAAGTGCGGTACCTCTGATCGGCATGCTGATGTTCGGTAACCTGGTCAAAGAGATCGGAACCAACACATTCCGCCTGTTTGATGCCGCTTCGAACAGCATCATGAACGCGGCGACCATCTTCTTGGGATTATCGGTCGGTGCGACCATGACAGCCGAAGCATTCCTGAATTTCACGACAATCGGTATCGTAATCGGAGGCTTCCTCGCATTCGCCCTTTCCATTACAGGCGGTATCTTCTTCGTCAAACTGTTTAATCTCTTCACGAAGAAAAAGATCAACCCGCTGATTGGAGCGACCGGACTGAGCGCCGTGCCGATGGCATCCCGTGTCGCAAATGAGATAGCTTTGAAATATGATCCAAAAAACCATGTACTTCAATATTGCATGGCCAGTAACATCTCCGGCGTTATCGGTTCTGCCGTAGCCGCCGGCGTACTGATCTCGTTCCTGGGATAAATCTTAAAGCCGGTATTTGCGCATCTGTGTCCCGCAAATACCGGCTTTATTTATTATTTTAACATTTTTCCGCAAATAATTCGTTTTCAAATGCTGTAATCCAAAAATATTTACTTTAATTTGTGACTTGATATAGGATACATTTATCCTTTCTTAAATGCGATTGAATATGAAGGACACTCACGAAACTAATTTGCCAACCGAAGAAAACGGCAAATTGGAAGAAACTAAGGCTCCGGAAACAACACCGGAAAACACGGCGGAAGAAGTTGTAACAAACAAAACACCGGATGTCGGAGTTACAACAGATGAAGCATCTGAAGCAGAAGTCAAAACAGACGAAGCTGCGGCAGGTGAAGAGGCTGTTGTTACTACGGGAAAATTGTCGAAAGAAGAAATTCTGGAGAAACTGACCGGTCTGGTCGGAACGGCGGCAGACACGACACGCAACGAGGTGGAAGCACTCAAACAGGCTTATTACAAGATCCACCGCAACGAAGTGGACGAATTGAAGAAAGCATTCATGGAAAAAGGCGGCGAAGAAAATGATTTTGTCGTTCCCGAAGATGAAACCGAAAGCAAGATCAAAGAATTGCTCGCCATTTACAAAGAAAAACGGGCAGCGATCCTTGCCGAGGAAGGACGGATCAAGGCAGCCAACTATGCCCTGAAACTCCAACTGATCGACCAACTGAAAGCACTGACCGAAAGTCAGGAAGATTTCAACAAACTATATAACGACTTTAAAGACATCCAACAGAGATGGAAAGAGGTGAAAGCCGTTCCGCAGGAACATGTTAACGAATTGTGGAAGAGCTATCAGATCTACAGTGAAAAATTCTATGACATCATCAAAATAAACAACCAGTTCCGTGATTACGATTTCAAGAAGAACCTGGAAATGAAAACAGCTCTTTGCGAAACTGTTGAGAAACTGCAAACGGAACCGGATGTCGTATCCGCTTTCCATCAGCTCCAGAAGTTGCACCAGCAATGGCGCGAGATAGGTCCGGTAGCCAAAGAATTGCGTGAAGACCTGTGGGGCCGTTTCAAAGCAGCCTCCACGATCATCCACAAACGCCATCAGGAACACTTCGAAAACCTGAAAGCAAAAGAACAGGAAAACCTGGAAGCAAAAACTGCAATCTGCGAGCAAATAGAAGGCTTTGACTATACGGCCCTAAAATCATTCAAGGATTGGGATGAAAAAAGCAAGATTGTCATTTCCCTACAGGAAAAATGGAAAACAATCGGCTTCGCCCCGAAAAAATCGAATGTGAAGGTATTCGAGCGTTTCCGTGCAGCCTGTGACGCATACTTCAACCGCAAGAGCGAGTTCTATAAAAAGACCAAGAGCGAGATGGAAAAAAATCTCGAACTGAAAAAAGCCTTGTGCGAAAAAGCCGAAGCACTGAAAGACAGTACGGACTGGAAAAACACTTCCGAAAAAATGATCGCATTGCAAAAAGAATGGAAAACAATCGGCGCGACAGGCCGTAAACATTCCGATGCAGTCTGGAAACGCTTCATCGCGGCTTGTGACTATTTCTTCGAACAAAAGAACAAGAATGTATCTTCCCAAAAAGGCGTGGAACAAACAAACCTGGCAGCTAAAAAAGCTTTGGTTGAAAAGATCAATGCCATTGACGAAGCCGACTATGACAAGGCACTCGCTGTTCTGAAAGAATATATGGCAGAATGGAACACAATCGGCCATGTTCCCTTCAAAGAGAAAGATAAAATTTACAAAAAATATCACGATGCTGTCGACAAGCAGTTCGACCGCCTCAAAATTGACCAGAACGACCGTAAGATGCAAACTTTCCGCAGTAACCTCAGCGACATGAGCGGCGAACGAGGCAAAGGGAAACTTTACGGCGAACGGGAAAAACTGATGCGTTTGTACGAACGGATGAAAAACGAACTTCAAACTTACGAAAATAACATCGGATTCCTAAGCATATCCTCCAAAGGCGGCGGCGGATTATTCAAAGAGATGGAACGCAAGATTGACAAACTGAAAGACGAAATGGCACTTATCATTAAAAAGATTGATGCCATTGACGAAAACCTCGAATAAAAATCTCAAAACGGTTTTCACCGGACGCAGTAACGCAGAATACGCAGACAAGCGCAGATATTATTGATAATTATTAAATAAGTCTGTGTTTATCTGCGTATTCTGCGTTATCGTGTCTTTGGTAAAAACCAATTATCAAACGAATATATGAAACCTAAAATACATTTCTTTAACCCAGGACACGAAACCGCCATACTACAAGGCTCGAAAAATTACACTCCACCTGCAAACGTACAAAGGATGATCAGGGAATTATCCTATCTTCCCGTCTGGTATGCGGAACCGGAGGATTTTGTTTTTACCGAAGAGATCACTTCACCCCGTTTCTTATCCTTACAACCAAAGGAGTTCAGACCGTTTGCCAAGCCAATCTCACGCAAGGAGATCGAAAAGCAAAACGGCAGCCTGCCCGAAATGCACGCTGCACCTTGGGGACTTTCCCCGCATAGCCATTCCCTTTTTGAAAAACTTCGGAAGAGCGGGAACCTGAACCTCACGATTCCGGAATGGAAAGAAGAATATGCCCGGTTGACAAGCCGCCAAGCAGCAGCCGAATGTCTGGACAAAATACGGGAACTGCTGCCTGATATGGATGTACCGGTATCACCTAAATTCTGCAAAAAAATGAGGGAAGTGGAAAAATTCCTGCTCCTCCAGAACGCTCCTTTCGTGCTGAAGACTCCCTACTCGTCTTCCGGCAGAGGATTGCTTTGGTTGCCGGAACGCAAACTGACGGCAAAAGACCGTGCATGGATCGAGGGAGCATTGAACAAACAGGGATGTGTCAGCATCGAATGCGCACTGGACAAATACCAGGATTTCGCGATGGAGTTTTATTCGGACGGGAACGGGAACATACGTTACGAAGGACTTTCCGTATTCGGAGCCGGAGAGAGAGGAGCCTATCACGGAAATGTATTAGGAGAACAGAGCTATTTGGAAAGTTTCTTTATCGAGAACTTCGGAGACAAATTCCATAAATTGGTGAAAACCGTCAGAGAGGCAGTCCGGCAAACATACGGCGACATCTACACCGGCTACTTGGGCGTGGACATGCTGGTCTACCGCCGTAAAGCGGACAACAACTTCGCCATACATCCGTGCATAGAAGTGAACCTACGCTATACCATGGGGATGGTCGCCTTGCGCATCAGCCAAAAATACCTGGCCCCGAAAGCCCGTGGGGATATGCGCATTACCTACACAAGCAAAGCTGGAGAAGCCTACGAGCATCACTGCTTCATGAAAAAAGCGTATCCACTGACCATGAAAGACGGAAAAATAAAAGAAGGATATATTTCTCTCTGTCCTGTCACAAAAGAGACCAAATACAGAGCCTACATCCTGGTTTTCTGATTCGAAATGCAGAAGATATGTTCAAATAAACAACTATTAGGATGAGATACGAATGAAATATGCCGACAGTTTTTAAGAGAATGCCATATCAAAGGCAACTGGCTCTTGATATGGCAACAAAACGATACGGAACTTTTCTTTATCATGACCGGAACTGATACTCATGCCGATCTGTCCCGAAAGCGGACTTACCGGTTGTGCTTGATCAGATTCATAAATTCTTCACGTGTTTTGGCTTGTTGGAAGAATCCGGTGAAATCAGAGGTTGTGGTCAGGGAATTCTGTTTCTCAACACCACGCATCTGCATACACATGTGTTGTGCCTCGATCACGACCATCACGCCTAACGGATCAAGCGTTTCCTGGATACAGTCTTTGATCTGCATGGTCAAACGTTCCTGAATCTGAAGACGACGGGCAAAGATATCCACAACACGGGGAATCTTACTCAACCCTGTAATATATTTTTTAGGGATATAGGCTACATGAGCCTTTCCGAAGAAGGGCAACATATGATGTTCACAAAGAGAAAAGAAATCAATATCCTTTACAATCACCATCTGTTTATAGTCTTCTTCCTTGAACATGGCACCACGAAGCACTGCCGCCGGATCTTCACGATACCCTTTGGTCAGGAACTGCATAGCTTTGGCAACACGTTCGGGCGTCTTCAACAGACCTTCACGGTCAACATCTTCACCAAGCAGATTGATAATACTTTTATAATGGCCGGCCAGTTCTTCGCGAGCCAGCAAGGTCTTCTCGTTTACTTCTTCACTCATTTCAATTCAATGGGATTTTGACTTCTTCCTTCACAATATACATTTCTTTCTTATAGGCAGGAAACGCATCCATCAGAAGACGCTGCATGTGATAGGCCTCTTCGTGCGAACGGAAATCGCCGACACGCAAACGCCAGAATGGAGCATTATATGTCACATAAGTCGTAACATCGGGGAAAAGTTTTTTGATTTCTTTTTCTTTCCGGAAAGCTTCATCTTTGGATTTACGTTGGTTGTTACCGGAAAACACTTGTGTCCGATAGCCCTGTATTTTCAGAAAAGCCATACCATCCACCTTCTCTACCCCTTCACCATGCAAACGTTTACCGAGCATATCACGAAGAGCATCCGGTTGACGGATCGTAACGTTCCCCTTTCCGGGAATTCTTTCCTGCAAGGCGTCAATAATGTCTTCCGCCTGTCTATAGCCACCCGTCTGAGCAGACAAAACAGATGTACCAAACAATATACATAAAGACAGGATACAAGATAATCGTTTCATATTCAATTGACAATTGACAATTGACAACTGACAATTGGCAATCAACAATATATCCTCCGGTAAATCCCGAAATAATTGTCAATTGTCAATTGCCAATTGTCAATTAATTAAACGCTTCAATAATCGGCATGAACTTATCGACAGCCAAAGAAGCACCACCGATCAGACCACCGTCTACGTTAGGCTTAGCGAACAATTCCTTAGCATTGCTTGCATTACAGCTTCCACCGTAAAGGATTGTGCAGTTGTCGGCAATTTCCTGACCATATTTGGCAGCCAGCGTAGCACGAATATGAGCATGAATTTCTTCAGCCTGATCAGATGTGGCAGTTTTGCCTGTACCAATCGCCCAAACCGGTTCGTAGGCCAACACGATCTTGGCAAAGTCTTCGGCAGACAAGTCAAACAAAGAACCCTCGATCTGAGCATCCACCACTTCAAAATGTTTACCGGCTTCTCTTTCTTCCAACACTTCACCGATACAGAAGATCGGAGTCAGACCGTTAGCCAGAGCCAATTCTACCTTTGTTTTCAGGATTTCCGGAGTTTCGTGATAATAAGCACGTCTTTCAGAGTGACCCAGAATCACATATTTTGCACCTGTAGAAGCAACCATAGCAGCCGAAACTTCACCTGTGTAAGCACCTTTTTCCTTGTCTGCACAGTTTTCAGCAGCAACACCGATTTTATTCGTGTCAATAGCAGCCGCAACGCTTGCCAGATGAGTGAACGGAGTACCGATGATCACATCACAGTTAGGAGTTTTACCTTTAAGAGCTTCGTCCAAGCCTTTTGCCAAAGCAAGACCTTCAGGAAGAGTCGTGTTCATCTTCCAGTTTCCTGCAACAATATTCTTTCTCATGACTTAATTAATTAATATGTAATACAAATCGTTATTTCTTTTCTTTCCGTTTGCGTCTGAAACGCAGCAGGTCATACATCCAAACAAGCAACAAAGGTACGGTAAAAGTCAATAGGTTGGTTGCAATAGCACCACCTTCTTTATTTTTAATTTTACTTTCATTAAGCCGGCGGTTCATCACTTTCTTCACCTTTTCTTCAGTCGGAATATCATTATAATGCCACTTGCCCAAGATCGTTCCGCCTTTCAGCAAGAGCAATCCGGGGTTGGAACGAATGATCGTCTTGAGCAGGACCTCGTCTGCCACCCGGAACGGATATTCGGCCCCGGTATTGTCACTCCAATTGTCCATCTCCTTTTTGGAAGAACTCGTCACACAATAAAACGGGATATTATGTTCGAGCGCATAGTCATACACACTATTGATCTCGTCCATCCGGTCGTCGTCGGCCTCTTCCAAACGCGGGGATATCAACAAGAAAACCGGGTCCGGATTACGGATAATCTCATCCGTCACATCATATCCCTTGCCATTATAAATATTGAAATCGGTGATGGGAGGCCTATACCCCTGCTTAACCAGTTTGTTCTTCGACTCCACAAAAGTCCAACTGCTATCTTCCGCCGGGTAGTCTTCCAACGAAAATTCTTTCTTCACACCATCTTTTTCATATACAAACGTATATTCATATTCATCCTCAGGCGCGTTCTCGGGCACTTCCATCAATTGCGGGATATTGGCGCCGATCTTGTAAAGGCGGAAACCGATCACAGGCAAATGCCCGTAATTGTAATAAGCGAAACCGACTCCGAACAGATATGCGTACAAGGCGACAAACCAATACGCCCGAAAAGTAAAACATTGAAACAAACGCTGATTGTAAACAAACGTAACAACCGCTGCCAAAGAAAGGACTATGTTCTTGCAGAATGTTTCCCAATTGGACAACACGAGCGCGTCACCGAAGCATCCGCAATCCGAAACCGGATCAAAAAGAGCCAAGTACAACGTAAGAGGCGTCATAAAAGCCATGAACAACAAGATCAAAAAAGAAACATACCGCCGATATACCCCTAACAGCATACATATCCCGAGCGCAAACTCGATCGCCGAAAGGTTAAAAGCCAGCAATACCGTAAACGGTTGCAACTTATCCAAACCGAAAGCAGTCAGATACTCACCTATCTTGATCGCCCCTCCTACCGGATCGACCGTTTTGACAAAACCGGAAAAGACGAACACGACTCCGATCAACAAGCGGCACATCTCCACCAATATCTTAATTACGGCATCTTTACTTTTCATAGCACATCTTTTTTATTATTCCTCACCATATTCCAACTTGATCAAGCCGAACAAGGCATAATTGATCATGTCCATATAATTGGCATCCACACCTTCCGAAACAACGGTCTTCCCGTCGTGGTTTTCAATCTGCTTCGTACGATAAAGTTTCATCAAAATCAGATCGGTATAAGAACTGACCCGCATTCCCCTCCAAGCCTCGCCGTAATCATGGTTTTTTGCATACATAAGTTCTTTGGTCTCCGTCATGTACCGGTCATACAATGCCAACGCCTCCTCATTGCTGATATCAGTCGTATCGGCAAATCCTTTTTTCAACTGTATCAGACCAATAACCCCGTAATTCACAATCGCGACAAACTCCGGACGAATCCCCTCGTTTATCATGCTAACGCCTTTAATTTCAAGGCTGCGAATCCGGTTTGCTTTAATAAATATCTGGTCGGTCAACGACTGCGGACGCATGATCCGCCACGAGGGACCGTAATCTTTCAACTTCTTTTCAAACAGTTCCCGGCACTGGGATATTACTTTCTCGAATTGTTCCTTCGTATCAGCCATATTTAAATTGCCATTTAGATTGGCACAAAGTTACGAATAACAAGAGAAAAAACAAACTGCCATACAAGGCTTTCAGAAGTTTTTCATGGCTTGTCGTGCAAATCCAGCTCCTTCACCAGCCGCTCATACTCCGCTTCGTCGGCATTCATCTTGTCATACCAATTTTTCTTCAATATCAAAGAAGTGATCCCCAAAACCAAAAGACTCGTCACAAATGACATTCCCTCACGGATCACAAGGTACATAGGAATAACAGTGAGGCACATTTGCCAAACGATGCCTACGACGACATTCAGCATATCGCGCTTGAAGTGTGTATTGGCCGTCACCTGAGGATACCGGACGACCACCTTGTCGTGTACAGGCTTCCAGAATCCCCACGGACGCACAATGATATAAAACCGTTCCAGCGTCGCGCCATCGACCGGAGGAGCCGAATAGGTCCCGACAACACATCCGAGCAGCGAGACAACGAACAAGATTGGAAAATAAAATAACGGCAGTAACGGCGCAAGCCCGGCATATTCGCCCACACGTTCCACCAAACGACCGTCGGCCATCGCATAGCCATCGAAAACAAACGGACAAACCATCGCAGCGATAATACCAGCAATCATCCCCCAGAAATAGCCGTTCCCATTGAACCTCCACCAATGCCATTTCAACAGATTGGCGGCGATATACCCGCCCCACAATGCCGATGTGATCCATTGGAGCACGGAGTTGACACTTTCCACAAAAAAACCGATGCCGACACTGACTATCACCACCGCCACTGTCACGAGGTGGCTGACATGGATCATCCGCCTATCGTCCGCCTGCGGATTAATATATTTCTTGTAGATGTCATTCACGATATAGGCCGGAGCCGAATTGACCGTCGAGGCAAATGTAGACATGAACGCCGCCAGCAGACCTGCGAGCAACAGACCACAAACTCCGACAGGCACGAACCGGTTGATGGCGTTCGGCAGGATCAGTTCGAAGTCAATCTCACCAGCCGGGGTCGTCAAATCAAGCTCTTGGAAGAACGCCAACGCCAAAACAGTAAATCCCATGATCATCAGATAACGCGGCACAAGCAAGACCACCGGGACGGAACCGCTCATCAAAGCCGCCTCCTTCCCGCTCCGACAGGAAAGAATCTTCTGCATATCATAGTTAGGAGCCGGTCCCGCCATGCTGTTGAAGACACCTTTGAACAACATCATCATGATGAAGATGCCGAACAAACCGTACTGGTCGGCCGCGATCTTCTCGTTGACACGCCCGAACATACCCGCCCACTCCATGTCGAGCGTCCATGACGGCATCAAGCTATTCCAACCTTCGGGCACGACGGCCGCCAGCGTTTCAGGGCTGACTTTCATCATCGCAATAACGGCAATGAGAACGCCTGCCACCGTCATGATGGCGAACTGCACCACATCCGTCCAAACGATGCTCAACATGCCGCCCATCATGACATACAAAGTGGCAACGACAGTAAAAAAGATGCCATACGCATGCGGTACATACTCTGCCGGAATACCGAACGGAACAAGCGCAGAAACAGAATCCCACGGGAAAAAGATCTCCATGAACTTACCCACACCGATGAAGCCGTAGCTCAAAAAGCCCAAGACCCCAATGAGCGCATAGATAACGACAATCGTGTGCGACAGCCTCGCCCCCCGGTCCTTCCCGAAACGTGTCTGTATCCACTCCGCACCGGTCAGCACATTAGACCGCCGAAGCCAAACCGACAGGTACGCCATCAAGAACACCTGATTGAACACAGGCCACAGCCACGGGACCCATGCGCTCTTGATCCCGTAGACAAAAGCGAGCGTCACCATCCACATCGTCCCGGAAATGTCGAACTGTCCGGAGGCGTTGGAAAGCCCCAACAAATAAAAAGGCAGTGTCTTTCCACCCAAAAAGTAAGCGTCCATATTCTTGGAAGCCCGTTTTTTCAATACGAGTCCGATCACGACCATCGCCAGCAGATAGCAGACAATAATCAACACGTCAATAGTTTGTAATTTCATGGTAGTAGTTCTTTACATTTCATCAGAACACGATTGTTCTTAGGAAAATATACATTTTTACAATTTACAGCCCCGGTTCCAGTCGATCAACTCGTTGATCCGGGCCACGGAAGCAGCAGACCGGAGACCGTCGGAAGGCGTGTTCATACAATAATCGACCAATACCTCTATCGTTGAAACCGCCACATGCATCCGCGTGTCGCTGGACGCATAATAGATGAACACCTTTCCATCCTCATCGGCTATCCATCCGTTGGAGAACAAGACGTTGGAGACATCCCCAACCCGCTCTTCTCCCGCGGGAGCCATGAAGTAGCCTCCGGGCTGTGCTATGACCCGCGTAGGGTCGTCGAGCGCAGTCATGTACATGTAAAGCACATAACGCAACCCTGCCGCACATCCGCGGACACCGTGAGCCAGATGCAACCAGCCACGCGGCGTCCTAATAGGATGCGGGCCTTCCCCGTTTTTCACTTCCTTGACAGTATGATAATAGCGCTTGTCAACAATCCGTTCATCGCGAACCTCTGCACGCGTGATATCGTCGATAAGCGACCAACCGATGCCCCCGCCGCTTCCTGCATCGATGAAGCCATCCTGGGGACGAGTATAGAGAGCATATTTCCCGTCGACAAACTCCGGATGGAGCACGACATTGCGTTGCTGGCTTTTCGACACCAAGTCGGGCAAGCGTTCCCAATCGACTAAGTTTTTGGTACGCACGATCCCCGCTTTGGCAACGGCAGCCGACAAGTCATCCGGCCGTGCCGCCGGATCATGCCGTTCGCTACAGAAGACACCGTATATCCACCCATCCTCATGAGCCGTCAGGCGCATGTCATACACGTTCGTTTCTTCCGAATCCATGTCCGGAAGGTTGACCGGCCGTTCCCAAAAGCGAAAGTTGTCCACTCCATTCGGGCTTTCGGCAATGGCGAAATACGATTTGCGGTCATATCCTTCCACACGAACCATCAGCAGGTATTTCCCGTTCCATTTGATCGCCCCGGCGTTCATGCAGGCGTTGACCCCAATACGCTCCAAACAATACGGATTGGTTACCGGATCAAGGTCGTAGCGCCATTCGAGCGGCACATGAGCGGCCGTGACGACCGGATTCTTATAACGTGTAACAAGACTGCCGGGAACATCCACCGGGACGTTCGCTGCGGAAAGAAGCATTTCGTGTTGTTTCCGCAGCGTTCCGATCTTTTCTAAGAAACTTTCCATTATCATGTTGTTTTAATTATATACTACAATTCCACACAGACGGTTTTTATCTACACGATGGCATGTAGGCAACAATTCTCCTGTCTCTTTCCCCTTAAAGTCCTTCCGGATAAAGGGAAATGCGGCTGGCACGGTGAAATGATGTTCCAACTTCCAACTCACAAACCACCTCATTGGTTTGCGGATCGATCTCTACAACCCGCCCTCCGTATGAACCATTGCTCAACTTGTTACCTACTCCGGGACAAAACAGCACATGCCCGGTTTGAGGCAAATATTGCACAGACGACATCGCCATTGCGTAACACTCCGGGCGATCTTTCCCATATTCCCACACCTGCTTGACGGTTTTGTTCGTCTCATCTACTTCATATTCAACTATGCGACTGTATTGCCCGGGATCTGTAAAAGGCGTTTTCTTGTGATTGCGTCCATAACCATTGTCAAAGACCAATATATGACCGTTAGGCATGATGACAGGCGTATGTTGCCCCCATGTCCAATCGAAGTCTTCGCCACTTTTATCACCAGAGAGGATCTCAGGGTCGGAGATGGTCTTGCCATCTTTCCCCAATGGAGTCAGCAAGTATTTTTCATATTCCGCCCGCCAGTTTTTATGAGGAGCCAGTATCCATAACAATTCGCCGTTTCGATTGAATTTAAACAAACCCTGATAACGTGCGGAACCGAAAATATCACCATCCCAATATAGCAACGCATTGTGGTGAACCCAATTTCCTTGCGTCTGGTCGGCTTGAACAAGATTACCCGAATCTGTATAGCGAGCAGAATCAAGGATGTGCACCAAATCCCATTCTTTTGCGACAGTGCTTTCATCGGGGTTCATTTCTATGATGAAATCAAAGATACGTGATTCGCCGGTATTCAACTTTGCCTCATTTTTGGTCACTGCGACCAACAATTTCCCGTTCTCGCCCATTACTGCTTCATGATGGAAATTATACCCCAAAGCCTTCAAGTCCCACTTTCTTACCATTCCTCCAAAAATGTCTACTTCTGCCAATTGAGCATTATTGGCATCCCCCATGAGATAATTCCCATTAGGCAAACGGTGTAGCCCGGTATGCGCCCCGACGTGTAGCAAATCCGGGGACGTCCGCCAATCCAACACCCAACGGATTTCACCATCGGCATCGATCATATAAGGGCAAGACGTATCAGCCTCGCTGGCCCCCGGATCGCTCAACAGCGTCATGCCCGGTTCTGTTTTGACCGATGCCGTTTTCCTGATATTGATATAACGCGGCAATGCAGCAATATCCAAAGGATCGGTTTTTATTGTTGTTTGCGTACGTGCCCGTTCGTTTCCATCCTTATCGGTCATCACGATGGTTACTACGTTTTCATAATCAGGATATAAACCTAATATAGGCAAATCATGGTTTTGCTCATAACCTTTAAACAGATATTCCACCGTGCCGTTGCCACCATGCTTGCCCTGCACAATTATCTTCGCTCTGCCTTTTACAGGAAAAGAAACAAAAACATCAGCAGCCAACGGATTAAAACCTGACGGATTCAATCGGGTTGTTTTTATGACACCATTTATGTTGTCTCCTAAAGTAGGAATAGAAATTTCTTGTTGATCGATAAAAGTCAGAACAGTGTTCCAATTCTCATAATCTTCATGGACCGATGCTACGATATCGACCGGGATACGGACCGTCCCGCTTTCAAAAGTAAAGATATAGGCTTCAACATCACGAGTGATCTTGACGAGCAGACTACCATCATCCATCAAGGATTGTATTTCGGAAGTTTCTTTGTTTACCGAAATTTCCGGTTTGTCTTCTTCACATCCAAAAGAGATGGAAAGAAGAAATAAAGCAATCAGTATGTGCTTGAATAATTTCATGGGATGCAAAGGTTAAGAAGGGAGTGTCAACATTGATTATCAACATAAGATATTTGACACCCCCCATTTATAATTCATTTTATTCCCAGCCTTCGGTTTGCGTGCAAAGCGGGTTGTTGTTGATTTCCTGGAAAGGAACAGGCAACCAACGGTATTTAGGCGTGAAGCTATCCGCACCTTGTGTTTTTTGAGCAACCAGGAACGCTTTCAGCTCATCGTCATTGAACCAGTGTTTCAGATAGAACCAACGTGTACTTTCTTCCACCAGTTCCAACATATTTTGCCGTTGGATTTCTTTCATGATATCCCCTTGGCTGAACGTTTTCTTTCCTAAACCGGCACGGTCGCGTACACGGGTCAAAGCCGCATTTGCTCCGGCAAGGTCGTTTGTCCGGGCACAAGCTTCGGCATACATCAGCAAGACTTCTGCAAAACGCATGACGCGGTAGTTCATCTTTCGGGAACTCCAAGTGGCATCACCACCATAGAAACTACAACCGCTTTGGCTCCACCAAGCACTGTATTTTTTCAAAAGGAAACGACCTTCCTTTCCATCGATAGCCGGATAGTCCGGTTTACCCCCAAGTAATTTTTTTCCTAACGCCACTTCCCACATCGGATCGAAATCTACACCGCTATACCATGTTTCGTCCGGTTTCGGATCGTTGTAGTCCGAATATTTGAAATACATGGTCGTGTACATACGTTTATCCCAACGAGAATCAGAACCTTCCGGGCGTTCTTCGGCGATAAACGCCTCAACCAAGGCTGCCGAAGGTTGCATTTTATACCAACCACCGCTTGCAGGCAAGTCCGGCCCGAAGAAGTTTGCCAATACGTTACCCATGTTGGCATCCGTCCCTTCACCGCTGTTCCAACGGCCGTCAGGATCACCGAACTGGTCGTAATTCAATTCAAAGATCGACTCTTTGTTGAATTCGGTGTCATCCCTGAAGTTGTCGGCATAATCTTCCATCAAATCGTAAGCATAAGGTGCTTGCATCAGTTTGCCCAACTCGCTTTTGGCATCGGCATATTTGTCCTGGAACAGATAGCACTTGCCAAGGAAAGCTACAGCAGCACCTTTTGTCACGCGACCATATTCGGGAGTCGGACGGCTTTCGGGCAACAACTCGATAGCGGCTTTCAAATCGCTTTCGGCTTGTGCCCATACCTCTTCGGCCGAATACATGGCTTTCGCCACATCCAAGGTTGAAACGATAGGTTCGGTGCGGATAATCGCTTTTCCGTAGTTGATAGCCAACAGGTAATAGTTGAAACCTCTCATAAAATAAGCCTCTCCGCGTATGGGGTTTTTAATCTCATCCTTTACCGGACAATCGCTCCCCGTCTTGTTCAAAATCACATTGGCACGTTGTATGGCCGTGTACAGGTATTCCCAAGGATTACCGTCTGTTTCAGGCGAATTATTGAAAATGACATAATCCCAAGTGAACTTCTCTTCCCCGATGGTCGTAAAGATGTCGTCCGCCAAACTGTTGTTGGGAGCCTGGAAACAGTTGAACGCGCCGTAATAACCGTAAACGCTTGCCCGGACACGATTGTAAACACTTGCAATGGCGGCATCCAAATCATCTGCCGTTTTCCAATAGGTTGCATCCGTAGGACGATTAGGGTTCACTTCATTCAAGAAATGGGATTCGTTGCATGAACACAGGGCAGTTCCCGCAGCCAAAGCCAATATGTAATTTTTAATCTTATTTGTTTTCATGTCAAAATACTCTATTTAAATCATTAGAAATTAACTTGCAAACCAAATGTGAATGTACGAGGTGTAGGATAACGCCCAGGGTCGCAACCACGAGCCATCACCATATCATCCTGATTTGCTACAGAACTGGTATTCACTCCCAAATCCGGGTTATACCCCTTGTATTTTGTAGCCATAAAGAGGTTTTCCATGGCTGTATAGATTCTTATTTTCTGGAATTTGATCTTATCCGTCCAAACGCTCGGGAAAGTATATCCCAACTCCAAAGTCTTCAAACGGAAGAAAGAACCGTTTTCCAGCCACCGGTCGGTGATTGCTTGGTTATTCTGGTTTTCGTCATTTGCAGTATAACGCGGCATTGTCGTGTTGCGGTTGTCTTCACGCCATTCATTCAGCACATCGGCAGAAACGTTCGTAATACCGTTTTGCATATAAGAAGTGGAATAGCGCATAGAGTTGAACACCTTGTTTCCGAAGTTTCCGTCAAAGAACAGGTTCAGGTCTATGCCCTTGTAAACACCCGTCAGTGTCAAGCCCATATTCAATTTCGGGAACGGATTACCGCAATATTGCTGGTCGCTGGCATTGATTTGCCCGTCACCATTGTAGTCGACAAATTTGACGTCACCCGGTTTTGCCTTTGGCTGGATGATCTTGCCTTCGCTGTTGGTATAGTTGCGGATTTCCTCTTCGCTTTGGAACAAACCGTCTGTCTTGATCAGATAGAACGAACCGATAGGCTTGCCTTCCTTGGCCCAAGTAATCGTACCGCCGCCATTCGGGTTAAAACCGGTGATCTCCTGCCTGGTCAATGTCTGGATCTCTTGCAGGTTGTTTTTGACATGGGAAAGGTTCAAACCTACTGCATAATAGAACTCCCCGACCGTGTTCCGATGGTTCAAAGAAAGTTCCACCCCTTTGTTTTCAACCAATGCCGCATTCATGACCGGCGAACCGCCCAGACCAGCACTCGGAGCTTGATTGACGTTCATCAACAGACCGTCTGTCTTTTGGACGAAGTAGTCGGCAGTCACGCTGAAACGATTGTTCAGGAGAGCAGCATCCAGACCGATATTGGTTGTTTTTGTTTTTTCCCAAGTTGTTTCCGGAGGGGTCACCCATTCGGTATTCGTAATTTGCCCGATCCACCAACTACCGCCTTGTACATAGTTGTAACCGTCTTTGATCGTACTCTGCGTCTGGTACTCTCCGATACCATTCAAATTACCCAACACACCGTAGCTTGCACGAACCTTCAATTCATTGACCGTACCTTTGGCTGATTCAAAGAAGGGTTCATTCATGATATTCCAACCTACAGACGCAGAGGGGAACGTCCCGTAACGGTGGCCATCGGCAAAACGAGAAGAACCGTCACGACGGACAGAGGCCGAAATCATGTAACGAGAATCGTAGCTGTACATCGCACGGGCAAATAACGAAACAAGCGTGCTTGTCCCTGCACTACCGCCCGTCGTACTTGAACTGGCCAAACCAGCACCTATTACTTTAATGCCATCGGGCATGCCTGTCCGTTTGGCATTAAAAGAACGACTATCGTCTTTTTGTGCAGAATAACCCAATAATCCCGAAACAGTGTGTTTTCCGAACGTATTGTCATAATGCAATGTATTTTCAACCAACCACCTGTTGCCCCACGAAGTCCCTTCGGACAAACTGGTTTCCAGATACTTGCTTGAAGAACTGAAATAATATGGTTCGATATAGTCGTAATTTCTCCGTGTCGTCTTGTCGATACCTACGTTAAACTTATACTTCAACCCTTTCAAACCAAGGTCTACTTCTGCGAAAGCATTCACCAATAAGTCCACACCACGTTTCTGACGGTCGTATGCCTCCACATAACCGACAGGATTGTCGATCTGGCGCGCCCAAGCCGGAACCGTCCCCCAACGGCCTACATAGTCTTTGTTATCAACGTTGCTACCGTCATCATATACAGACATTACCGGGACAGCACGCAAGGCGGAGTTGAAACTGACATCATCATAATTCTGATCCCATATCTTCATCATGATCGTGCTACCGACACGAAGGTGGTTGTTGAAAAACGAAAAATCGTTTTTAGCACGTATATTCCATGCCTCATAACCCGTTGTCTTCACGATACCTTCCTGGTTCAGGTAACTGGCCGACAAGTTGAAGGTGGAAGTCTTGTTACCCCCCGATACGTTCATGGCCACTTTGTTGACCGAAGCAGTCCGATACAGTTCGTCTTGCCAATCGGTCCCTTTACCGTTCCATCCGGTAAGAGAGGCTTGATTTTGTGCGATATTATTCAATTTGCAGTAATCGCGGAATTGACTACCGTCCAACACGTCTATCTTGCGCATCATGTTCTGTATACCCGTATAAGCATTGATATCGACACGGGTCGGCATCTCTTTGCGTCCTCCCTTAGTCGTGATCAATACAACACCATTGGCTGCACGAGAACCGTAGATGGCAGCAGCCGACGCGTCTTTCAAAACGTCTATCGATTCGATGTCAGCCGGCTCTACCATATTGATGTCGCCATACACTCCGTCAATAACATACAATGGTTCGGCTTTACTCAGAGAGTTCACACCACGGATACTAATGTTCATACCGTCACCCGGCTGCCCACTGGCGTTAGTAACCGAAACACCGGCAATACGTCCTTGTAAAGCCGAAGATGCATTCCGGGCAAGGTTTGCCTGCAAATCTTTTCCGGAAACAGATGCGACCGATCCTGTCAGGTCCTTTTTCTTTACTGTCCCATAACCGATCACAACTACTTCATCCAATTGTTCGCCGTCGGCCATCGTGATGTTGATTACGTGCTTGTCGCCGACAGTGACAGATGATTGTTGCATACCGACATACGAAAACTCCAGAACCTGTCCGGGTGCCACGCTGATCGTGTAATTTCCATCAATGTCGGTTGTCGTGCCCTGTGTCGTTCCTTTGATGACCACGGTAGCTCCGGGAACCGGATTGTTCTCCGCATCTTTCACCGTACCTTTGACGGTCATGGCTTGCTGTGCCCAACCAGAGACAGCAAAAGCCCCTAATAATAGGGATAAGGCTAATTTTCTATTCATAAACTTAGTATTTAGATAATATAAAATCCGTTTAGGTTAATAAAGAAACGCACAATCCTGCTTTCATCCGTACCCGTTTCGAACAAGCAAAAACAGAAAAGTATTTTCCAACGGCAAATATAGGGCAAGGGATATTCACCGAACTGTCTTTTCCAGTCAATCTATATACGCGATTCGGTCAAAATCAAGCATGGAAGAAAGGTAAAAGTTATCTTTTCCTCGTAAATATTAACCTTTCGGAAAGTTTTATTTACTTTTTCTGATCAAACAAGGATATTGAATATTTAGTATAAATAAATATCAATCAATAAATTGCCTGCACAAAACCACTCGATTCAGTCAAAACCGACTGCTCTATTCGGTCAAAAGGGCAATATAGATATGCTGTTTATGTTTACATAGGCAAAATAACCATCGACAAAACGGGATCGTTTTATATTTAAACGACCTTTTTAGCCGGAAAAAATGCAAAACGAGGCATAAAAAAGCCTCCGACACAGCGGAAAAACATCCCGGCATCCTCGGAAAGGCCTCGCCCAGACCCAGGTCTGCACCTCTCCCGCGCCCGGGTCTCCGTGGTGGGTACACCCGGGTCTCAAGCGGCTTTAAAAGCTGTTTTTGACAAAAGAAAAGCCTGTCTTGATGAAAAAAGAAGCCGTTTTAACAGTTGCCCTGATAATTCTACGGAAAGGATAGGTCAATCCGAAAAATATGACTACCTTAGCCTTGTCAATTAAAAAATAATATTTTAATTCAATCATGAAAAAAGCCATTATATTGTTCCTTATGCTTGTAGGTTTTTGTATCGACATATACCCAATCTATTTCAAACATATAGGTATGCAGGAAGGGCTATCGCAACTTTCCGTTATGGCAATATACCAGGACAATTTAGGCAGAATGTGGTTCGGGACGGAAGAAGGCGTCTGCATATACGACGGGGTCCGGACTACGGTCTACAAGCCTTCCGAATATCATCGCATGGATGCCAACCCGATAGGCAACCGCACACAATTCATTGCCGGCGACAAAGACGGAAATATTTTCTTCGATTCCGATTATGCGCTGATACGTTATGACATCCGGACACAGCAGTTCACCTGCCTGCGGGAATCCGGCGTATACTGTGTCGACTCCATCGATGGGACGATATGGGTCGGAATAGCCGATTCCGTGTTCAACTGGAATCCGGACAAGCTCCAACTCGACTTCGTCACAAAGCTCGAAAGCAGAAACCAACATGCGACTTGTTTCCGGGCGGACTCCAAAGGCCGGTATTGGATCGGGACAAACGACGGCTTGTTCAGGATGAATGAAGACAAATCACTCACATGCATAATCATCGGTGAAGATATATACCACCTGTATGAAGATTCGAAAGATAACCTCTGGATATCCATCCGCATGAATGGTATATATAAAAAAGATACATACGGAAACTTTACCCGCTATCGTTACGACCCGTCGAATCCCAACAACATCTCAAGCAATCAGGTACGAAATTTCGTGGAAGACAACTTCGGGAACATCTGGATCGGGACCTTTACCGGATTGAACAAATACAATCCGGCCAACAACCGGTTCGAAGTATATGCCCGTACCCCCTTGCCTGGCAGCATAACCCACTCGTCTGTCTTTCCACTATACAAAGACAAACAAGGGACGATCTGGCTGGGGACTTACTATGGCGGTGTCAATTACTTCAACCCGGAGACGGACCTTTTCACGGTCTACACATCCAACGCGATCAGAAACGATTGCCTCAACTATCCTTTCGTCGGGAAAATGGTGGAAGACAAAGATAATAACATCTGGATCTGTACCGAAGGCGGCGGATTAAACTTCTTCGACCGGAAAACAAAAAAATTCACCTATTTCATGGTTGATGAAAACAGCAACTCCATCGCCCACAACAACCTGAAAGCAATCGCTTACTGCCCGAAACGCGACAAGCTGTATATCGGAACCCATACCGGAGGGCTGTCCATCCACGACATCAAGAATAAACGGTTCAAGAATCCTTTTTTTGAAGACCCTTCATACGCAGTGATCGCCGGAGACCGGATCAACTACATGAAAATATATAAAAACATGTTGATCTGTACAGGACCCAAAGGAATCTTTAAGATGGATCTCGATACCGAAAAAGTCTCTCCACTGCTCAAAAACAACCATTTCCAAGGTAATGGCTGTTTTCTGATCGATTCGAAAGGTTATTTATGGTTGGCACACAACAAGGGGATATGGAAAATCAATCTCAATGACGAGACAGACCAGACACAGTTCCGCTCCGGCGAAAACGGGTTGGGGGCATTTCCCATCTCACAGATAATCGAAGACAAAGAAGGACGGATCTTCCTCGGGACCCGAGGTTCCGGATTGTTCCGTTATGACGCACAAAACAAACGGTTCACCGGATATACGACCAACAACAGTTTCATTGCCAGCGATTATTGTTACGAATTGGCCCTGTCCAACTTAAACCAACTGATCATCACAGGCGACAAAGGCATCACCTATTTCGATCCGGACAAAAACCTGTTTAAAGTCGTGGAACTCGGGACTGCCCTTCCCCTTACGGACATAAACATCGGCTGCGGAATCCTGGTCTGCAAGAACGGGGAAATATTCGTCGGAAGCAGCAACGGGATGGCGACCTTCTTCGAACAACAGTTGTTCAACTCATCCAAAAACTACCAACTGTATTTTTCGGACTTGTTTGTCAACAACGAACCGGTCCTTCCCGGTGATCCCAGCAAAGTCTTGGCAACCGCACTTCCCTATACCCGGAAAATAGAACTGGCCCATAACCAGAATAACCTGATTTTCACCTTTACGTCAAACAACTATGTCAATACGCTGAAAAAGGCATCATACGAATACATGCTGGAAGGTTTCGATAAGAAATGGATTCCCAGCAAAGACAATAATATCTTCTATACCAACTTGAACCCCGGGAAGTACACGCTTATCGTCCGGGAAATACAATACGATCCGAATCTGGAACAGCCACGTACCATCAAGATGGAGATACATATACATTCTCCCTGGTATGCCTCCAAATTGGCTTACCTGCTGTACTTCATCTTGATAACAAGCATACTGTACAGCATTTACCGTTTCAAGAGATCGCAATACATGTTGCAAACTTCACTTGAAATGGAACGCAAGGAAAAAGAGGCTATCGAAGAATTAAATCAAGCAAAACTACAGTTCTTCTCCAACATCTCACATGAGTTCAGGACCCCGTTGACGCTGATTATCTCCCAGATAGAACTCTTATTGCAAAGCAGCTCACTGTCTCCTTCCACATACAACAAACTGCTGAAAGTATATAAGAACACCTATCACATGCGGAACCTGATCAGCGAGTTACTGGATTTCCGAAAACTGGAACAAGGGCACATGAAGCTGAAAGTGTACGAACAAGATATCGTCCCGTTCCTGAAGGAAATTTACCTGTCTTTCTACGAACATGCAGCCAGCCGCTCCATCACTTATACTTTCACGGCTCCGCAAGAGAACGTCCTATGCTGCTTCGATCCGAAGCAAATGCTAAAGGTATTCTATAACCTCCTTTCCAATGCTTTCAAATACACCAAGCCGAACGCGACCATTGAAATGATTTTGGAAAACAAGGAAGAGGAGGTCATCATTAAAGTAATAGACAACGGCATCGGTATCAATAAAGAAGACATAGTTAAGATATTCGACCGATTCTATCAGGCCGAAAACGACATCTCGAATATCAGCAAGACTCCCAGCACAGGGATCGGGCTTGCCTTGACCAAAAGCATAATCGAGTTGCATCACGGAACGATACAAGTGGAAAGTACACCGGGATACGGCAGTATTTTCATTGTTCATCTCCTGAAAGGCTGCACACACTTTACCGAAGAAGAGCGGGAACGGCAGGAAAAACAGGAAAAAAGCCTTATTCCCGACATAGTCGCCTTTCCCGAACACATGGATGAATGTCCGGACACCGAACAAAAAGAGATACCTATCGAAGGAGACGATTCGCCCCGTACGATCTTGTTAGTCGAAGACAACGAGGAATTGCTCCAGATACTGGCTTCGCTGTTCTCACCAACCTACCGCATCCTGCTGGCACGTAATGGCAAAGAAGGATTGGAAAAGGCACGCGAGGAACGACCGGACATTATCGTAAGCGATATAATGATGCCGGAAATGTCCGGTACGGAGATGTGCCTGAAGATCAAGAACGACTTTGACGTATGCCACATTCCGGTCGTCCTGCTTACAGCACTCACTTCGGCAGAGCAGAGCATCGAAGGCTTGCAGCGGGGGGCCGACGACTACATCAACAAGCCGTTCAACGCGAAAGTGTTGCTGGCACGATGTAACAATCTGGTTCGCAACCGCATCATCCTGCAAAAAAAATTCAGCAAGCAGAAAGATTTCGATGCACAATCACTGGCAAGCAATCCGATAGACCAGAAATTCTTGGACACGGTCAATTCGATCATTGAAAAGAATCTGGACAACATCGAGTTCGACATGAATACAATGGCACGCGAACTGGAGCTCAGCCGAAGTTCGTTATACGCCAAGTTTAAGGCACTGACCGGCATGACGCCAAACGATTTTGTCCTCAACTGCAAACTGAAACGGGCTGCAACCATGTTGACGGAAACCCCCGGTTTGCAAATTGCCGACATCTCCGACCGGCTCGGTTTCGGCTCTCCGCGCTACTTCACCCGCTGCTTCAAGGCACAGTTCGAGATCACACCGGCAGAATATAGGAAAAGAGGAAAGAATACTTAGAGCCTGTTTAAATTTTCCGGAAATAATTTTTATATAAGCTTTATCGACCTGTTTTGATTTTCTTTTCGGTCTATTTTCCCGTTTTTATTCGTCACATAGCCCGCTATGCTCCTCATAAAAACTGAAAAATATTCTCGAAAACAAATCTCAAAACAGTGTCGAGCAAAATTTAAACAGGCTCTTAGCTATTTTTAAACCATGAGGGTTTGTCAAAACTCAATTTTTAGTCTTGACAAACCCTCGCTTTTCGACTTATCCGTTTGTTACGATTGCTTTACTTGAAAAACTGCAACATCGGCCGACCGATCCAGACTTGCGGTTGCTTCAGACCAAAAATATGGGCGATCGTCGATGCACAATCGAACTGCATCATACTGTCTTCCAGAACATATCCTTTCTTGATTCCCTTTCCTGCGATGATGAAAGGAGTCTCCATCTCCTGCATCGTCTTGCCACCGTGGCCTTTCTTGATACCGCCATGATCGGCCGTGACGATGATAATCGTATCGTCCCATATACCGGCATCCTTGACCGCCTGTACGATCTGGCCGACATAGCCGTCTAACTCTTTCAACTTTTCGTAATAGGCAGGCGTATCATGACCTTCCGCATGGCCGACATGGTCGGGCTCATCATAAACAATATTCAATAGTGCCGGACGCGCATGCTTGATATACTCGACCGCGTCTTTCGTGGTAGCGGGGTTCTGCGGCTTATCGGTAACGTGCTTATCGTAACTCAACGCCAATGTGTCACACACGTAACGGATTCCTGCCCATTCGCAAATATTGCCGATCTCGGCTTTCGGGTCCGATTCGCGAAGCAAACTGAATACGGTCGGGAAAATACCGTTCTTATTCACCACACGGGAAGGCAGTTCCGGTGTTTGTGATCCCCATTCCGTATAACCATGCAATTCCGGTCCCGCTCCCATATACATGGAAGCCCAATTCACAGCACTGGAAGACGGAAGAACAGAGCGTTTTTTCAAGGTATAAGAACCTTCAGCCATCAACTTCTTCACATTCGGCATCTCGGCCTTCTCCACACTATAAGCACCCCAGCCATCCAGACCGATCAAAACTACATGTTTGGCTTTCCACTTGGCAGCCATCGAGGCATCAGCAAACAAGATCAAAAATGCTAATGCAAAAATCAATTTTCCAATTTTCATGCTATTCTAAATTAAATATATCAATCCGTCGTCTCATATTCCTTTCTCTATATCCCGTTTACGTTTCAACGCCTCCAGATAGTAATAATCGGCATAGTTCAGTGGAACATCTATTTCCGAATTATGAGGGATGCTGCCTACGGAATGCATCAGCAGGAAGTTTCCGTTCGTACCCAATGCGGCCCGGTAGGCAGGAGAAGAAAGTGAAACCATGATACTGTCGGCATACGCTTTATAGCCAACTGCATCCGGCACATCCATCGTACTGATTTCATACAGGGCGGAAGCGATACAGGAAGCCGTCGAAACATCGCGCGGTTCGTTCGGAATGTTCGGGGCAGACATATCCCAATAGGGGATCAGATCGACCGACAGATTCTTATGGTTCCTCATCATTTCGAACGTCTTCAAGGCTTGATCCAAATATTTGCGGTCTTTCGTCTCGCGATAACAAATTGTATAACCGTAGATGGCCCATGCCTGACCACGACTCCAAACAGACTCGTCGGCATACCCTTGCGCCGTCTGGCGATGGCGTACTTTACCATCTTTTATACTGTAATCGATCACATGATAGCAACTTCCATCCGGACGAAAATGCTCTTGCATAGTACGATCGGCATGTGACACCGCAATCTTATAAAAAGAAGAATCGCCAGACAAACGGGTTGCTTCGAACATCAATTCCAGATTCATCATATTGTCGATGATAACCGGACATTCCCAACCCCGTTCGGATTGCCATCCACGCTCCACATCCCAAGACTGGATGACCCCGGCAGCCGGGCGGAAACGGGTAGACAAGGACTTAGCCGCCTGTACCATTACATCCTTATAAGAGGGCGTGCCGGCCAATCGTAAACCATTCCCGAAACTACAATTCACAATAAATCCGATATCATGATGCCAGGTCAGATTCTTCGCTTCCTCTATGGCATCGGTATACTTGGCAGCCAATGGCAGCAGCGTGCTGTCACCCGTCAGTTCATACAAATACCAGACCGATCCGGGGAAAAAACCGCTCCTCCAATCCGCATATCCGCAATAGTAAACGGAACTGTCCGCTTTCAGCGTCACCGGATTCAAACATTTTCCACTCGCTTCGATCACACCGATCTCATTCCCTATTTGCGTACGGGCAAAATCGATATTCTCGTCAATAAAACTTTTTTCCTTTGTTTCAGGGGCACCCGCACAAGATAGCAGAAATGCCGAAAAAGCAAATGCAATCAAATTTTTCATCATGTATCAATTATTTTATTGTTGTTATCGTATAAGAATAAGAACCGGAAAGCGGTTGCTTCTTGGCGTTCAACGATAGCCGGTAAATCTGTTCGCCCCAGACATCCGACAGACGGGGATCATCCAGCCGCATCGTCTCGACAGCCGGTGCAAAGGCTTCCTTGTCATACGTCATCCGGGCTTTCTCGCCGTTCACTTCAACAGTTACGACTCCCGGAACAGAAATATCCACTTTCCCCCAAGTGAGGAAATTAATCTGATTCGGTTTATCCGCCTTGTTCAAAGAAAATGAATCTTCTATTTTCAAAGAATTCTTTTCCAACCGGTACGAACGGACCCATTTTTTCACATTCGCCTCTGCCGGATAAGCTGTCGCAATATTCGCAGAGAAATACATGCGCTTCGGATCGAACCGTACATCTGTAGCCTTATATTCCGAACCAAATTGCTCCGGCACACCATTGATCATAGGCAAATTATGATAATCACTCTGCATCGTCCAGATAGAATAGCGTTCGGAACTGAATGTCTGTCGGGTATAAGTCCCGACCCCGGCATCGATAAAAACAGGCGTCGTGTTTAAGTAAAGGGAGAAGGTTCCTGCATCGTTATGATTATGGCTTTCATTGTTATACCCGCCTTTCGTTGCCACGAAGAAGCCGTTCTTGTTTGTCATATAGCAAAACTCGGTTTCCGGATACCAGGAATAAACGGGGCTTTGGTAATCGGCATTCATTCCTTCCAGTTCTTCACGGGAGAGTAAAGTTTGGAACAAACGAAAAGGATCGCCGGAAGGGAGACCGTCTTTTGCAGAAGACTCCTTGAGGTAAGCGGCATAACTCATCATAAGAGGACTTCCGACAGCTTTTCCATACCTGAAAATAAGATCGGCATCACCTCCTCCTTTGGCAGATGCATCGGCAAAGTTGACCACCCAGCCGTTACCGACATAGGAACGGACGATATATTCACCCATATTTTTAACAATCGGCCGGTCGAATATGGAGATTCTCCCACCTGTCCCGTCATAAAGCATCTGCAAGTAATCGTACATCTTCCCCGCAGCATGCCCCCAGTAAGAAGGACCTTCCTCACAAGCACCGTCCGCATGCGTATAGTTGATGAAACGATCGACAGAAGTCATCGTCCGGTAAACAGCTTTTGCCAATTTATCCCGGTCATTTTCGAGCAGCAAGAAACATTGCAGTACATTGAAGTTGCACCACGGATTCCAGTTATTCACCAGCCCTCCGGGTTTCAGATTGAAGGCCATCCACCAGAAATGATTTTCATTCATATAAGTATCAAGGATACGAACCTGCAATTCATGCCGCAGCCTTTTTGAAATCAAAGGATTTACCTTATCGAAAGAAGGTTTCAGATAATAATAAATCCAAGACAACAGAGAGGCCAGATTTCCTGAACCCAAATCGATCACATGTTCTTCATGGCTCGGAAAGCATCCTCCGATCTTCTGTAAGCCCAAATGGGCAGACAAAGCCCAAGTCGTCATTTCGCAACTTTGAAAAACTCCATTGATGATCTGGTCGACGAACCGGCCTTTCCCTTCGGCCATCTCTGCCATGAACAAAGCCCCCAAAGCAACATTGTTTCGGTTGAACGGCTTCTGCATGATATCCCTGTCCCCTCCACGTCCGAACTCCAGATAGTCCGTCGCCTTGACCACTTTCCATTCATAGCCGAGGAAACGTTCCCCCTTCCTGATATACTCGTTTTTGTAATCCCCAAGAAACGCATCCCAACCCTCCCGGTCAGAATAATCAGGATAAGGGACCCATTTCAGCCCCATCACCAAAGCGAATTTCAGCTCCTCAAAATCGGCTTCCGTCTGCAACAAGTTACGCTTTTCATACGCATGCAGTTGTGTGGCTGTCCAAAGCAACAGGCACACGATCGTGATGAATCGTTGTGTTCTCATAGGTATTAATTTTCAGTATTACAAATATAGAAATACCTTCAATGAAAAAGAGACATATTCATCCAATTCATGTGCACAGATTGTCCAAAAGCGGATATTTAAGTTGATCCCTTACGAAAAAAAGGCCTTGACCTCAGTCTTGCGACTTCGATCAAAGCCTTTCTTACACAAACGTATGTTGAAAAATAAAACCTATATCAGTATTAATCTTTCCAGCCGTCGTTTTGTTTCAGGTTGCCGTTCATTTGTATTTCCGTTCTCGGAATGGCCCAGTTGTACAAATAATCGCCTCCCCATGAATAGGAATACTGCGGTGTTCCCCAGATCTGCTTCAAGCCTGCACCTTCGAAATACTTGCTCCGGTGCAAAGTCTTCCAGCGCATTTCGTCGAAGAAGTTCACACCTTCGCCTGCAAACTCCCAACGACGTTCGTTGCGGATGCGTTCGCGCATATTGTCCTGCCCCGTAACTTGCGTGTAGCTGTTGCTGTTCAACAATGCTACACCGGCACGGGCACGCACCTTGTTCACCCATTCTACGGCCTCACCGGTCTTACCCTGTTCGTTCAGACATTCCGCCAATGAAAGCGCCACGTCTGCATAACGGATCAGAGGAATATCGATCGGCGAATAGGTACGGTTAGGGATCTCGTTGGCTCCCTCTGCCACGAATTTACGGAACAGATAGTAGAAACGGTTGTTCGTATCAGTCTTCAGGTCGAAAGGATCAGCCGTGTCATACCCTCTGTACGGCCAACGAAGCGTATACGTATAATCCGTCGCACCATTGGCTCCGAAATATTGTGAATACGGAGTAATAACCGTAGCAGTCAAACGAGGGTCACGATTGGCATACGCAGCCAAAATACGTGCTTCATTACCCGCGGGCAAATATTTAGACATATCCGCACCATCCGTTTCCATCTTTTTCATTTCATCTTTATCCAATCCGTCACGCAAGAAGTAAACGGCACGTTTGGAGGGTTCCATTTCATTATACCCCGGGATGAAGTCGTTCCAGTCGAACGGTTTACCATCGACACATTCGTATGATTCCACGAAATCGGTATTGACAAGGTATGTGTTCCAGCAAGAGCCGAACGAACTACGTGTCCCGTAGCGGAAGCTGAAAGAGTTACCGTAGCCGCTCTCCCCGATACATTGCATGGAGAAGATCATTTCGTCAGACTGTTCGTTGGCTTCCTTGAACAGTTGCTTGTAGTCTCCCTGGAACAAGGCATAGCCCAATTCGCCGACCTTGCGGAAATCGGCTTCGGCTTTCGCCCATTCGTTCATCCACATGTAGGCCTTTCCGCGCAAGGCGTATGCGGCCCCTTTGGTCGCACGCCCGTAATTAGCATCGCCCTGTGCGTATTTGCCGGGCAGGTCAGCCGTGTTGATCGCGTCTGTCAAGTCGGTTACCACCTGATTCCAGATCGTCTCTTCGGATTCGCGCCCTTTTGTCAAATCGTCCAACTCGGCCGGTTCCAAATACATCGGCACACCTTTGAACATCATGTTCAACTTATAATAGAAGAAGGCACGCATAAACTTGGCCTCCGCCATCAGGCGTGCTCTTTTGGAATCGTCCATCGGCGCACCCGGCAAGTGGACGATCGCATCGTTGCAACGCCCGATACCTTCGTAGTTCACTTTCCAATAAGAAGAGAACTGGCCGTCTCCCGTCGTCGCGGACCCGATTGTCAAGGAATAATCACGATCACGGCAATCGGCCGAAACACCATAACAATCGAATTTATACATGTCGTACGCCACGTTGTCATAGTGAAGCATCTGATAGATGCCAACCACCCCCATATCCGCCAAATTCTCAGTGGTCCACATATTGCCCGAAGCAATCGAACCATACGGAGACAAGTCCATCAAGTCTCCACGGCATCCGGTCAACAGAGCGACCGATGCACCTAATAAGCATATATTTTTTAAGAATTTCATATTTATCTATCCTCCTTTAAAATGAAATATTAGCACCAAACGCAAACTGTCTCAACGAAGTATATTCCGGATAAGCTCCCAACTCCGGATCTTGTCCGGGGAATTTCGTAATGTTGAACACGTTTTCGATAGAGACATACACACGCAGGTTGTCTGTGAAGATTTTCTTCGCAATAGGAGCCGGAAGCGTATATCCGAATGTCAGGTTCTTTAACTTCAGATAGTTGCCGTTGAACAGATACAAGGATGTACCTTCCGTATTCTGGAATCCTCCCTCACCGTTTACGAGACGCCCGTATTTGGCATGGATGTTCGTACGTGCGTCATTCGGATTTTCAGGATCATAGAAGTAGTGGTTATTGGCAATATCCGTACCCAAGGCAACCCCGACACGGGTCGTCGGCGAGTTGTAGCCTGTGGAAGACCCCCAATACAGTTTGAATCCGGCAGCTCCGGCCCAGTTCATAGACAGGTCGAACCCTTTCCAAGCGGCAGATAACTGAAGACCGAAGTTGTATTTCGGGTCGCTCGACACACCTTGGAACACTTTATCGTCGGCACCACCGTAGATACCATCGCCGTTTTCATCCGCATAGACATAGTCGCCATACCAGATCTTGTCTTTCTTGACAGTCTTGTTCGGCATGAAAGTATAACCTTCTTCGATCATGGCTTTCAACCATTCCATATCGCTTTCCGTACGGATCATACCATCGACGGGACCACCGTTGACGCCATCGGCGGCATATCCTTTTCCGGTTCCTTTATACGGATTACGCAAGTAGTATTCCTTCATGGCATGGCCTTCCACAATCGGGTTGACGGCTGAAGAGCTGGAAGCCACGTCGCCGATATTGCTCACCCATTTGCCGTTTTCATCATATCCGGCTTTGAATTCACCTTTGTATTTGCGGACTTTGTTCGGCGTATAAGAGAAGTTACCGCTGACAGAGTAGCTGAAATCGTTGATCTGGTCTTTCCATCCCAACGTCAACTCGACACCTTTCGTCCGTACTTCCGCAATGTTCTTGCGAGGAGCAGACTTGTCACCGGCCGTCAGATAGATGGAAGGAGTAAACAAGATACCGGTCGTATTCTTCACGAACACATCAGCCGTGAACGACAAACGGTTACTTAATGCGTTCAAATCGATACCAACGTTCGTCATCTTGGAGGTTTCCCATGACAACAGGGAGTTGGCAATGGAAGTGGAAGCCAATCCGGACATCAGCTTACCGCCTAACGGATAACGGGCACTACCGTAAGTAGACTGGTATTCATATTCACCGACATCGCTACCACCGTTATTACCGACAGAACCGTAAGAAAGACGTAATTTCAAGTTATCCAACCAGTTTTTCGTATTTTCCATGAAACTTTCTTCCGTAACACGCCAAGCTGCCGAGAACGAAGGGAAGTTACCCCAACGGTAGTCTGCATGGTAACGGGCATCGCCGTCATGACGGATATTGGCTTCAAACAAATATTTGGACCGGTAAGCATAGTTCACACGAGCAAAGAACGAACGACGGGCACGGTCAAAAGCACTACCGCCGATGCTCAACATTTCCGTTGCCGATCCCGGTGTGTGGATACTGGAGTCAATCAGGCCTTTCTTCGTCGCGTTACGTGTATCGCGTTTGTAGTAGTATTCCTCATATCCCCCCATGATACCCAAATCATGGTCGTTATTGATCGTCGTGTTATAACGCAAGATGTTCTGTATGTTATAACTATAGTCGGAACGATTATAGAAATAGGTTGTCATTTCCGACGGCTCGGTTGCCGGAGACATAACAGTTCCATCACTGAAGCGGACCTTTTCATACGGGTTCGTCCAAGTCTGGTTGTCTTCCCAATAGCGCTTGTAGTTCAAGTTGAAATCCCAGGAGAGTCCTTTCAACGGAGAGATACGGGTGTACAAGGTTGTATTGAAGTTCGTTTTCTGCTTCTTTCCGTCCTGTCCGTTCAAGAAAGCACCAATTGAATTGGCCGTTGCCGATTCTTCCGGTGCTTCCGGATAACCATACGCTCCGTTCCATTCCGGATACAGACCGGGAGTCGTCTGACGCAGATAGTTGTTGGCATTATCGAAATTTCCGGCTTCCTTGTCCTCTTGGGTAGCAAAAGTACGGGTTCCAACCGTCAACCAACTTGTAATGTCGGCTTCGATATTGGCACGCAACGAATATTTCTTGATACCCGTATTTTCAACCAATCCCGGATTATCCAGATAGCCGGCTGACATCAACACGCGAAGTTTTTCCGAACCGCCGTTCACTGACACATTATGGTCATTGATCAAACCGTGCTGGAACAGATAATCCTGCCAGTTCGTGTTCGGATAAGCGATATAATTGGGGACACCGTTTTCGTTCAGCCCGTTCGGGTCCAATGATTTCTCGCGCCACAAGTCAATCGTACTCTGCGCAAAATGATTGGGCTGGCCGATATTTTCGAACGACTCGTTCACCCACGTCATATAGTCGGCATAATCCGTAACCTGGTCAATCAGGTTAGTCGGTTGTGCGTAAGAAATACGTCCCGAATAAGAGACGGACAATTTTCCGGCTTTTCCTTTTTTGGTCGTGATCAAAATAACACCATTCGCCGCACGCGAGCCGTAGATGGAAGAAGCGGCAGCATCCTTCAAAACGGAAACAGATTCAATATCCAACGGATTGACCAAGTCCATCGAACCTTCTATCCCATCGACCAGCACCAAGGGATCTTGGTTGTTCAACGTTCCGACACCACGAATACGGATTTTCGAACCGTCGCTACCCGGTTGTCCGGATGTTTGCTGGACCTGTACACCTGCACTTAAACCGGCCAACGCGTTCGACACGTTCGTGATCGGACGTGACAATGCCTGATCGGCAAAATCAACGGAAGAAACAGATCCGGTCAAATTCACCTTCTTCTGCGTGCCATATCCCACGACGACAACTTCTTCCAAAGCCTGGGAATCTTCCTTGAGACTGATCTTGAAGTCTTTCTGTCCGTTTACAGAGACTTCCAAATTTTGATATCCGATATAGGAAACCACTAATATTGCATTAGAAGCCACGTCCAACGTGAAATTACCGTCCATGTCGGTAATCGTACCGTTAGTAGTTCCTTTTTCCACAACGTTTGCCCCGGCGATCGGACCAAGTGCATCCTCCACTACCCCCTTGATAGTGTGTTTAGCCTGTTGTCGCTTCGCCACAACAGGACTTGATTCTGCAGAATCAAGTATACCGAAAGAAGGATTGGCCGATGCCATCCCGATTGATGCCAGAAACATGGAAGCTCCCAGAAACATCGCTCTCGATACATAAAAGCATTTTAAATCTTTTGTCATAATAACACCAGATTGAATTAATAGATTGATGATAATTTATGTTTCTCTAAATAGTCACTTTGTGTTTTTCGTATCGTATTTTTCACAAAAGTGTGTCTCGATCTGAGTTCTTCAAGAACTATGGTGCTTTATCGTCCATTTATGATCCATATCTGTCAAATTACAAGCATTAGCCTCAATGTTTTCGTTTTTATACTTCGATGTAGGGGCGTCAGATATTCAAACATGAATTCTAAATAAATATATTACTTATTAAACCAAATTTATATGTTATATAAAATATGGATGCGATAATGTATTAATACATAAATATTTAATGTATTGCTAAAAACTCACCGCTGGAAGATTAGTGCATATCAAATGGATAAAATTATACATCCATGCACATTATTAACATCTAAATTTGCAGCGTTCTGATCATAGTTCTTGAAGAACTCAGATCGAGACACACTTTTGTGAAAAACACGATAGAAAAAACACAAAGTGACTACTTAGAGAAACGAGAATTATTATCAATTTATCAATCAATCTGGTGTTATTATGACAAAAGATTTTAAACGCTTTTATGTATCGAGAGCGATGTTCTTGGGAGCTTCCATGTTTCTGGCAACAATCGGGATAGCCTCTGCTAATCCTTCAACCGGTGCATCAGGTTCTACAGAACCTAACCCTGTTGTCGCTTCGCCACAACAGGCCAAATACACTATCAAGGGTGTGGTAGAAGATCAGTTTGGTCCGATTGCCGGGGCAAACGTTGTGGAAAAAGGAACTACTAACGGTACGATTACCGACATGGACGGTAATTTCAGTTTAGAAGTTTCTCCTAATTCAATTTTGGTCGTTTCATTTATCGGATATAAGGAGCAACAAATTCCGGTAAACAACCAAAAATCATTCACTATCAAAATTATTGAGGATTCCCAAGCATTGGAAGAAGTCGTAGTCGTAGGTTATGGTACGCAGAAAAAAGTCAACTTGTCTGGTTCCGTTACTTCCGTCAATGTCAGTGAGATGGCAGAAAGCCGTCCGTTGACAAACATTTCAACAGCTTTGGCCGGTACTGCTCCCGGTGTGCAAATCACGTCCAGCAACAATATCCCATCCAACAATGGAGATGCGGATATTAAAGTGCGTGGTCAGGGTACTTTGAACAACTCTTCCCCTCTGGTCATTATCGACGGTGTGGAAGGCAGTCTGAATAGCGTCAGTCCGCAGGATGTCGAAACGGTCAGTGTCTTGAAGGATGCGGCTTCATCTGCGATCTATGGTTCCCGTGCAGCCAACGGTGTTATCTTGATTACGACCAAATCCGGCAAATCCGGTAAAATGAAGTTGGATTATACCGGCTATGTGTCTTTCCAAACGTTGGATAAGCCTTATGATGTGGTTTCCGATTATGCAAGCTATATGGAGTACCTGAATGAAGGTATGACAAACAGTAACAAGCCGGCGCCTTTCTCTCAGAATGTGATCAATCTCTGGCGTGAAAAATCGAAAGATCCGAACGGATTGAACGAATATGGCATGCCGAACTATCTGGCTTACCCGAACAATGACATTTTTGATGTCTATGAAACCGGTGTTTCCCATCAACATAATCTGTCTGCATCCGGCGGTTCGGAAAAGATCACCTATTATACTTCTTTCAATTATCTGAACAACCCGGGTATCCTTGAAAATTGTGGCTATGAACGCTTCAGCCTTCGTGCGAATATTGATTCTCAAATTAAAGATTGGTTGAAACTGGGCGTTAATCTAAGCGGATACACAGCAAACACGACACCTGTCAGCGAAAATATCAAAGATATCTATACATACGGATTGACCGGTGGAAATCCGGGTATTGCATATTTGGATGATCAAAACAGATTAGGTATCAATGCAAATGCGGAAGATGATCCCCAAAATGCAACGAACAATCCTTATAATCGTCTGAGAAACACGACTGGTAATGTCCAGACAAATACATTGAAGACTCGTTTGTATGCGATTCTGACACCCTTGAAAGGTTTAACGATTCAAGGTTCTTATACTTATGATTATTTTGATAAGTTTAAAGAGAGCAAACCGAATTTTGTCCCGATGTACAACTTCCAGACGAACACTTTATATACGGATGGAGTCGGTCAAACCAGCATTTATAATTATAATGAAAAGACTTTCAGAAACTTTATGGATGCGACTGTTCGGTATGAACGGAACTTCTTTGATGATCGTTTGAGCACGAACTTGATGGTCGGAGCCAGTCAGGAACAGTATAAACGCCAATATTTCAGCGCGACACGTAAAGATCTTATCGATTCTTCGCTGGGCGTGATCGGTGGTGCAATCGGCGAATCTTCTTCAACCGGTAATATTACAGAATGGGCTATGCGCTCTTATTTCGGGCGTCTGAATTTAGGATGGGACGACAAATACCTGTTTGAAGCAAACTTACGTGCAGATGGTTCTTCGCGTTTTCTGGCTGATAACCGGTGGGGATATTTCCCGTCTTTTTCAGCAGCATGGCGTATCTCTGAAGAAGAATTCATGAAAAATATCGGTTGGCTGGATAACTTGAAGATCCGTGCTTCATACGGTTCGCTGGGAAACAACACGTTAGGTTCCAACCGCGATAACGATGGCAACTATACTTCACAATCTTTGTATGCACAAACGAACTATGTCCTGGCTCGTGCCGTGGCAATGGGATTGTCGCAGACTGCTATCGCGAATGCAGCTTTGACATGGGAAACTACTTATATCACAAACGTCGGTCTTGACTATAACGTTTTAGGAAACCGCCTGTCCGGAAGCATCGAATTCTTTAACAAGAAGACGGATGGAATCCTGATCGACCTTCCTGCCCCGATGGTACATGGCAATGCAACTATCCCCAAGCAAAACGCAGCGCAAGTAACCAATAAAGGCCTTGAATTCTCTGCAAACTGGAGTGACAGAGCCGGCAAAGATTTCTCTTATAACGTCGGGTTCAACTTTACTTATATCAAAAATAATGTGGATAAGTTCAAAGGCGACGATCCTTCTTATGACGGCGCGAGAATGTTGAAGGAAGGCCTGCCTATCTGGTCGTTGTATGTTCGCGAAATAGATCGTATCGTTCAGACAGATGAAGACTTGGCTTTGGTACAGTCCATGCTGGATAATCCGGATGTGAAAGGTAAAGTCGTATTCCCATATGGAACTCCGCAAAAGGGTGATATCCTTTACAAGGATTTGAATGGTGACGGTTTGGTAAATGATGACGACCGCGTTGTTGTCGGTAACGGTAAAAACCCGACATTCACATATGGCATGAACTTGGGATTCAATTGGAAAGGCATCGATTTCTCTGCTCTGCTCCAAGGACAAGCAGGTATAAAAGATGTATATCTGAGTGCTCTGTATAAATCAACAGTCCGTCAGGGCTATCAGTTGAACGCCGATATTATCGAAGGACGTTGGTATGAAGGCCGCACGGATGCGAAATATCCTCGTCTGTTGGACTATAGTGACACGCGTAATGAGCAATATTCCGATTTTTGGGTGGCAAGCAAAGCTTATCTGAAAATACGAAATATCACGTTGGGATATACATTGCCTTCGGCATGGACAAAAGCCGCCTATATGGACAGAGTCAGAATCTACGGTAGTTTGGAAAACTTCTTTACATTCACAAAATGGAAAGGGTATGATCCGGAAATAGATGGTATTACATATCCGACCATGCGTCAGGCTGTCATCGGTGTCAATGTAACATTCTAATCACGTTTGTTGAATTTATAAACAGAATTATAAGATGAAAAAATATATTATGCCTTTTTTAGCAGCACTCTTGGCATTGACAAGCTGCTACGATTTAGACAGGGCTCCTTACGATCAGTTGAGTTCTTCAACCTTCTGGCAGACAGAGGATCAATGCAAGTCCGGTTTGATGGGGGTTTATGCGTCCCTGAAAAATACCGACTTGTATGGCAAGATGTTCATGATCGACGTAAATTCCGATGTTGCTGTTGGTTATGACCAGTATGAAGCCCTTCAATTGGGTACTTGCACGCCACGTACCGGCTTTCTGAATGGGAAATGGCAAAACGGTTACAATGCCGTCCAACGTGCCAATCTGGCGATCCGTAGTATTGGTGAAGCACCTATTGACGAAGACGTAAAAAATAAAATGTTGGGAGAAGCCCGTTTCTTACGTGCGTTGATCTATTTCCATCTGTTGGATTATTTCGGAGGGCTCCCTTTGTATGACGAGACAACAAATCTGGAGCAGGATTTCAACAACTTGATGAAACCCAGAAGTTCAGCAGAAGAAACACGGGCGTTCATTATCAGTGATCTGGAAAAGGCCCTGAATTCAGGGTTGCCTGACAGATGGGATGATGCCAACTATGGACGTGTGACATTGACTGCTGTCCAGGCTTTGCTCGGTAAGGTGTATCTTTATAATAAGAACTACGAAAAGGCTATTGAAAATCTTGAAAAGTCAACAAACGGACATGAACTGTACAGCAATTTTGCAGATCTGTTCAACCTGACCGGCCATACAAGTTCCGAAATGATTTTCTCCATTATCAATCTGGGAGGTACAGGTAATGACTACGGTATGCCATTGTGTTTCTATGCCGGTACTCGCAATTCTTACGGCAGTTGCTGGAATAATACATTACCATCTGTCAATCTGGTGGATATGTATGAGTATAAAGATGGACGTCCGTTCGATTGGGACGAATTGTTCCCGGGTTATACGACAGACAACCAGGTCCGCGAACGAGTATTCAGGTGTACGGTCGATGATGCCGGTATTGAAATTCTGGACAGACCGGCCGAAGCGGATAAAATACTGGAGATGTGGGACCAGCGCGACCCGCGTTTGATGGCTACGGTTATTGCTCCTTATACTACTTATCTGGGCTGGAATCGTAATGAGGAACGCCTAATGACATTCATTTTCGCAAAGAACCAGAAAGGCGATGTTGTGGCGGTAAATGAAAATAATGGTTTCATGCGTAATAACAGAGGGGGATGGGAAACCTATTTCTGGAGAAAATTTGTTCCCGAAGGTGACTGGAACGGAGCTATTACGAATCGTGAACATACGCCTGTCAACTTCCCGATCATCCGCTTGGCGGACGTTTATCTGCTGTTGGCCGAATGTTACAATGAGATAGGGAATCAACCGAAAGCGGTCGAATATATCAATAAAGTCCGTGCCCGTGCCGGTATCGCTTTATTGAATAGCGGTCCTTCTTATCTGGCTGCAAATAGCAAAGACGAAGTGTTCCAGCGTATTTTCCGTGAAAGAGCTTATGAACTGGCAGGTGAAGGTATTCGTGACAGCGATTTGCGCCGTTGGAAATTATCCCACACCTTATTGAACCGTGAAGAATACGGTATCACCGGCAAACGTCTATTGACTCGTGTATTCCGTGAAAATCGCGATTATCTGTGGCCGATTCCTGCTACTGAAATCGAAATAAATGGATCTTTAGAACAAAATCCGAACTGGTAATAGTTTTTTAAGGCCCTTAGAAGTTACTTTTGTGAAGGGTTCGGCCCTTCCGAAAGTAACTTCGTTTTTTATACCGAATCCAATATCCTTGCCATCCCTTACGGGAAGGAATAAAAAAGGGAGATGATTTTTGACACCTCCCTTAAATATTATTTCACCGTCCAGACCACCTTGTCATTCACAGGATTTTTCTTTTGGGTGGAACGAGCCTCTATCGTATTCTCCCCATCCTGCAAAACGACCCCTTTCCACTCGAATGTCGCATATTCGTCCGGTTTTTGCCGACCGATGCTTTTTCCGTTTACAAACAATTCGACTTCCGGCTGATTGGAGAAGATCATGATGTCCGTTACTGCCAATGAACGATCGCGATGACGACGATTCGTAATATAGACGAACGGTTCCTCGGTATTCCAGTTTGCCTTATAGAAATAGAAAGCATCTTTCTTCACCTTGCGGTCGAAAGTAACCAGGCCTTTGTCGTTGATACCGGGGCGATCGCCTTCCACACGGTGGGCCGCACCGAAATCAAACAGGTTCCAAATGAAAGAGCCCCAGACAAACGGACGTTCCGCCAAAGCTTTCCAGTTACCGATATGATAATAGGTCTGGTAATTCTCCGGATGCCACCAGCCTGAAGCGACTCCCCGCTTCACGGAATCCTGCTGATGGTAAATACTCGCCCCTGCGCCATACTCGCTGATGGCGATCTTATATTCCGGATGCGCCTTGTGGTTGGCATCCAGCCATTTTCCCATATCGGACGGAGAACCGCCATACCAGCCGAAATACTGGTTCCAGGCAATCACATCGGTCACCTTATTTATACCATCGTCGTAAGAAAGGAAGCTGGCCGATGTCGTCAACCGGGTCGAATCCTCCTTATGGGCCAGGTCGTTCAGCTCCTCGATATATTCGGTCGGATTGTCTCCGATGGTCTTCAACTCATTGAACAACCCCCAGAAACAGATCGACGGATGGTTATAATGCTGGCGGATCAATTCTTTCAACTGTTCTTTTCCGTTCTCGCGGAAAGAAGGCTGGTTGATATAACCCCGGTCCTGGTATCCGCCCGGCCCGATCTGCGGGATCTCAGCCCAGGTGACAATACCGTATTTATCCATCAGGTCATAAAAGTAGGTTGCCTGCGGATAGTGGGCCAAACGAACGGCATTCGCTCCCATCTCGGCCATAATGGCGGCATCCTCATCGTGGTGCATCTTGTAAAGCGCATTTCCCCTTTCCGCCCGATCCTGGTGGCGGCATACCCCTTTCAGTTTCAGATGTTCGCCGTTCAGGAAGAAGCCTTCCTCGGCATCCACATGATAAAAACGCAAACCCAACGGTTGGACAATCCGGTCGATTATCCGGCCTTTGGAGGAAAGAGATACTTCAGCCTTATACATGAACGGATCTTTACGGCCATTCCACAAATGAGGATTCCGGATAGTCAGGTCCATTCCCGTCGTAACCCAGTCATTAGCCTCCACGGTCACCTTTATATCCTGCTGTTGGACGAGCTTATCGCCATCCCATATCTTCACATCCACCTTTACAGGCTGAGCTGCCGCGCTTGCGTTAGAGACCAGAACCTTTGCTCTTACGTCAGCCTGTTCTTTCGTCACCTTATTCTGAATCAGATAGACACCGGGAGAAGCATAATCGGTCAAAGAAATATTAACCGGATCTGTGATAATCAGATTTACATCCCGGTAAATGCCTCCGTAAAAGTTAAAATCGCCGACTAACGGCATAACATCTTGTTGCAAGGCATTGTTTACTTTTACCAATATCCGGTTGTCAGCATTATATTTCACTTTACCGGTAATCTCAAATACAAACGCGCCATATCCCCCGCGATGCTCGCCAAGATGTACATCGTTGATGAAAACATTGGCAACCGTATTCACTCCTTCAAAACGCAGAAAGAGCCGCTTGCCTTCCCATTCGGGTTTTACGAACAGTTTTTTGGTATAATTACCCATCCCGCGATAATAATCCTGTTTACCCGAAAGGGCATCGCCACTGTTCCAGGTATGGGGCAGGTTCACCCGTTCTTCACTTTTAAACTGTACCTGATGGGAAAAGCGGAACATCCAGTTTTCGTTCAACAGGATTTCCTTACGTTCCGCAAAGACTGAAGTGCTGATAAAAAGGAGTATCAGACTAAAGATTGTGTGTCTCATGTTTACAATATTCTTAAATTATGCCTCAAAAGTAGGTGATTGGCGGCATAGAGACAGGCACAATTTGTCTATTAGGATGGATAGATTTGTCCGAGGGCGGAAATTTAAGGGGGAATTTATGAATTCCGATTTATGATTTACAGGTCTCTAATAAATCATAAATCAGAATTCACAATTCAGCATTTTCTACATTGCTTGTTCGCCACCGCCGGAATTGCCTTCCCCGCCGCTTTTGGAATCATCGTTGCTGATACCGCGACGGACTTTCTTGATCTGGCCTTTCATCGTTCCGAAACGATAAGACACACTCAGGCGGAACTCACGCGCGCTGCGCCAACTGGTCGAAACGTCCCGGAAACCGTCTCCCGTAGTGGTCGTTTCCATCTTCATCGTCTTCCAGAAAGGATTTTGAGCGCCTAAAGAAACGGACAGTTTCTTTTTCAGGAAATCCTTGCTGACATTGATACCGGCATGATAAAACGGCGACATCTTGCCCTGCAACTGTACCCAAGGGCTGAAATAACCGCCATGCAAGTTGATGCGGAAATCTTTCGGAAGCGTAAACTGCGAACCGGCAAACACACGGCCGCTCCATCCTTTGTTGCTCATGCCCAAGTCGGAAGCCTTCATGTCCGTATAATCGGCTCCCCCGTTCATATAAATACGGAACCAGGCGGTCGGCGACCAGTTCCCATAGATGAACATACCGACTTGCTGCTTCTTGCCGATATTGCCATAGGTGTTCCACAATGCTCCATTATATTGTGCACGTATAGGGTCTATCTCCGGATCAAAATCCGCTGTAAATGTATAACGCTCGATCGCATTGTTCACAAACGAATAGCTCAAGCTGGCATTGATGCTGAACTTCTGTGTGAACTTGCTGAAATTCAAATTCACGTTGTTACTCTTTTCAGAGTCCAGATTCGGGTTACCCTGAGAAATGTTCTGCGGGTTCACGTCGTTGATATACGGGTTCAGGAACCAGATACCCGGACGCCGGATACGCATATTATATCCCAAGCGGATCTGTGAAGACATATCCATCTGGTATGTCAGCGTGGCATTCGGCACGACATCGAAGTAGTTCGTGCTGAAATCCATGTCCGGGTCCTTGGCGAACTTGGCGTTCAGGCTTGTCCCTTCGGCACGGACACCCGCTTTGATACCAAACTTGTTCAGGCGCATCAAATAGCCTAAATAAGCGGAATAAATATGTTGCGTATGCCGGAACTGGCTGTTCACCCTCGACCGGTCTTCCCATACGTTCGTCGAATCGTTGTAAACTTGCTCCAACGTATTACTCTTATTCTGCCGGTTGATGTATTTCACGCCGGCTTCAAGCGTCTGTTTTTCAAACAAAGGCGTCGTATAGTCGACCTGGCCCGTATGTTCTATGGTAGAAGCATCGTTGATGTTCCACTTCGGATATTCGCCGGACAAATAATAATTGCCCTCCTGCACTTCCACTTCCGTACGCCCTTCATTGTCGTTAGGCGACTGGCTGAAGCGGTAAGAGAGTGTCAACAATTCGTCCTTCTTGCTGGTCGAATGCTGGAAATCGACATTCACGTCCGTAGAACCGAAAGTACCCTCGGAAAGACTGTTGCGGTGGAACCTGTAGACGGGGTCATACGCCCTCGGCCCGTTTCCTTCCGGACCTGCCAGCGGTGACAGGACGGCATCCAGTTCGGAAAGGCTCTTGTTCTTGCCCCTGAACAGGTTCACGCCCACGCTCAACAGGTTCAACGTGTCGATTTCGTAACTTCCTTCCAAATAACCGTATTGGAACGGTCCTTTGTTCTTGCTGCGTCCCTTTTCCGTCAGTTGCGTCGGGTTCCCTTCAGCCAGCATGTCCGCATCGGTGAAACGTTCGCTATGGGAATCATTCCAGGGCGAATTATGATAATTATACCCGTAATTGGCCGTAACGCCGAATTTCCCCACTTTCATCGAGACATAGCCGCCTGCGCCGTAACTGCCCAAAGTGCTCGCATCGGCACGGACCGTACCCGTATATCCCTGCAAGGCATTCTTGGTCGTGATGATATTGATGATCCCGCCGACACCTTCCGCATCGTATTTAGATCCCGGATCGGTAATGACTTCGATATTCTTGATCGAGCTTGCCGGCATACTTTTCAACACGTCCGAAGCGTTGCTGCCGCTCAATAGGTTCGAGGGTTTGCCGTTCATGTAGATCTTGTAATTGGAAGAGCCTTTCAACTGGATCTTGTCTTCGCCGTCGACCGTCACCATCGGCACTTTACGGAACATTTCCAACGCATTGCTGGTCTTCGTCTCCGGATCATCTTCCAGGTTATAGGTCAACTTGTCCACTTCCACCTTGACCAGCGGCTTTTGCGCCACGACGGTCACTTCCTTCAGTTGCTGGGTGTCGTCATTGAGAAACAATTTGCCGAAATCCAGCACTTTTTTTCCTTCAGACAAGGTAAACGCCTTCTTGGCAGGGATCTTTCCCAGAGATTCCATTGTCATCACATACTTACCCGGCTTGTTCATCGTCGCCGTGAACTTGCCGTCATCATCACAAGCCAACAATTTTACAGGATTCTGTGGCGCGGAAGCCAAAGCGATCCTTAATGTGGCATAAGGTACAGACTCATTGGATAAAGAGTCGACTACTTGGCCCTTAATCGTAAAAGCGGCTGATCCACCTCCGGTTTGCGCAAACACTGACGCAGACACAAATAGTATCAGCATTAAGTAGAGTAGCTTTTCTTTCATTAATTTTGAGAATTTAGATATTATCGATTATACATTCACATAAAAACAACTGCAAATGTAACTTTATCTACGAAGCATTCGTATTTTTACGATTTAAAGAATTGTAAAAGTTGTATTTTAGTATTCTATTTCTGGATAATTCACCTGTTTTTATAGAGACCAATCATAAAAAGGATAAGTTTATGAGAAAATTATCATTCATTTTTGCATCGTCATTATTCGTCGTTACCATGCATGCACAATAACCCTATTGGTTACGCATGCCAAAGTATAGGGTTACAGCTCGCCAAACAGTTCGGTTGGCCTCCGACCCTGGCAAACGATATATCTGCCTGCCTTCTGCGTTGTCGACAATTAAGATTGTACAGAGTTGATAATAGAATGAGAGGATTGTGACCTTAGTACTAAGGGAACTATGGTTGTTTATCTGACAAAAATAAGTAAAATTCTTTTTCACGG